>Ga0190273_10000031_pt1 | contig 101765 bp, 92 predicted proteins | sample Popmic504IS_FD_134513 | JGI IMG/M metagenome (GOLD analysis project Ga0190273, IMG submission 134513) | Populus adjacent soil microbial communities from riparian zone of Shoshone River, Wyoming, USA - 504 IS | ecosystem: Environmental > Terrestrial > Soil > Riparian zone > Trees stand | place...
CTTGCCGAGCACGAACTTGGTCTGCGGCATGACGCCTTCCTCGGCGTCGACCAGCAGCACGCAACCGTCGACCATGCCCAGGATCCGCTCCACCTCGCCGCCGAAGTCGGCGTGGCCCGGGGTGTCGATGATGTTGATGCGGGTGTCGCCCGCCTCACCGTGCCACAGCACGCTGGTGCACTTGGCCAGGATGGTGATGCCGCGCTCGCGCTCCTGGTCGTTGGAGTCCATGGCGCGCTCGGTCGTCGCCTCGTTGGCTCGGAAGACACCGGACTGGGCCAGGAGTTGGTCCACCAGCGTGGTCTTGCCGTGGTCGACGTGGGCGATGATTGCGATGTTTCGCAGGGACATAACTAACGGAGCTTTCGGGAGGGGTCGGAAGGCGCGGCTTGTACGCGAGCAGGGGGTCAAAAGCCACCCCACGCGGCGCCGCAGCACGAAAGCCTTTGTATTTATTCACCGAATGAGGAATTAGCGTGGCTTTGTTGCGGCGCAACATGGCCGTGATTGGACGGTTTTCCCCTGCGTCAGCGGGGTTTACGGCACGTCAGGCACAAAAAATGCTGCTCCGCCGCAAAATTCTCATTGCCTGATTGTGCGTTGCACCCTAACTTGAGGGTGTGAGGCGGCCCTGCCGCTTCTGCCCTTCCTGGGCGTTTCCTCCCTAATACAACTGCGGCGCCCCTGTGGCGCCGCTTTTTTATGGCCGTGACCTGAGCTTGGCCCAGTCCGCCTCGGCCAGCGCCTGGGTCAACCGCTCGATGTTGCGGGCCAGGCGGGCCAAGCCCTCTGTCGGCTGCATCGTCACTTCATCAAGATAGAGCGCCCGATTGATCTCGATCTGCAGGGCGTGAATGCGCTTTGCCGGCTTGCCGTAGTGCTCGGTGGTGTGGCCACCCGCGTAGGGCGCGTTCCTCACCGTCCGATAGCCCATCGCCTCCAGCTGCTGCTCGACCAGCTTCGTCAGCAGCGGCGAGCAGGCGGCGCCGAAGCGGTCGCCGAGCACCATGTCGCAGCCTTTGCCCGCCCGGCCCTGCGCCGCCGCCGCCGACGGCATCGAGTGCCAGTCGATCAGAATGGCCAGCCCGTGCGCCGCCCGCGCCTCTTCCAGCAGGCCTGATAGCGCCGCGTGATAGGGCGCATGCACCGCCTCGATCCGCTCCCGCGCCTCCTCGAACGTCAGCTTGCGGGCGTAGATTTCCTGCCCCTCCGAGACGATCCGCGCGATCGAGCCCAGCCCCGCCGCCACCCGCGCCGTGCGGCCTCTCGCGAAGTCCGGCAACTCGCCCTCGAACATGGCCGGGTCGAGCTCATAGGGCTCGCGGTTGACGTCCATGTAGGCCCGCGCCAGGCGCGCCAGCAGCACGCTCGCGCCATGCTCCGGCGCGGCGGCGATCAGCTCGTCGACATAGGCGTCCTCGGACCGGCGGATGGTCGCCGCGTCCAGCGCCGAGGCGTCCATCATCTGCGCCGGATAGATGCGCCCCGAATGCGGCGAGGCGAAAACCAGCGGGCTGGCCGGCGCGCCGCCCGCGGCCTTGCGGATCTCGTACGGCTCGGTGGCGCCCATCCGCGCTGCCTAGCGCCCTACCGCGCCCGGTCAAAGGCTTTCGTTTACGTATGGGCGTTAAGCATGTCGCATGACACACATCCTTCTAGCTGAAGACGACGAGTCCATGCGCGGGTTCCTGGTCCGCGCGCTGGAGAAGGCGGGCTACGAAGTCACCGCCTGCGCCGACGGCGACGAGGCAGCCCAAGCCCTCGACACCCCCTGGGATTTGCTGCTGACAGACATCGTCATGCCCGGCATGGACGGCATCGAGGTCGCGCGGCTGGCCGGTGAGAAGCGCCCCGGGGCGCCGATCATGTTCATCACCGGCTTTGCCGCCGTCTCGCTGGCCGCGGCCGAGGCCGCCGCGCCCGGCGCCAAGGTGCTAGCCAAGCCCATCCACCTGCGCGAGATCGTCACCGAGATCGAGAAGATGCTGGCCCCCAAGGCGGCCTGAACCGACGGTCCGAACCGCCTGCTTGAACCGCCGGTCAGCCTCCCGTATATCCCCGCCCTTCCCACGCCCCGGTTCGGGCTCGGCGGACGCGTAGCTCAGTGGGAGAGCACCTCGTTGACATCGAGGGGGTCGCTGGTTCAATCCCAGCCGCGTCCACCATCTTTCGGCTTGAGATTGCGCCGCTCCACCCAGGTCGGTTTGCGGACCTGACCGGCCAGGCTGACGCCGGTGACGCGGCATACGGCGGACACCGGCTCATGAAGCTTTACCGCGGGCGCAGAGGCCGTACACACGGCGTATTTTCCCTTGGCGAGACTGACGAGGGTGCGCCTGGCCCGCGCGCTGGCCGCCGGCCCATCGAGGTCCGTCAGCCGCACGGGTATCCAAGTCGCCGTGTCCCTCGAGCGCCCCACGCAGATTGTTCGGCCATCGATGACGTGCCTGACTTCTCCGGCGAACTTGGCGCCCTGCCGTAGGTTGGGAGTCGTGGAGGCGCAGGGCGAGGCGTGCGCGGCGCCGCTGAGCCCGGCGCTCAGGAGCGCTGCCAAGAGAGCGGTCCGGAGGTGTTCCACGCCGGCAACTTACCGGAGAGCGCTTGAGAGAACGATAACGAGCTTGGCTATCTAGCGGCAGCCACCCGTCCACAGTTCGATTGTGCAGGAGCGTCTTTATTGAGGACTTGCGCCTTGGGGTCCGGTACGAAGTCGCTCAGCTTACCCTTGCCTTTGGAGATACCGCCTTGGCCCTGTCCTTCTATGACATCTCGATCCCCGTTTACCTGAACACGCTGCGCAACCTCGCGGCCATCCTCGACAAGGCCGAGGCCCATGCGAAGGCGCAAGGGACGGACCTCGCCGCCTATACCGAGGCGCGGCTGGCGCCGGACATGCGGCCGCTGACCGGGCAGATCCAGATGCTCAGCGATGCGGCCAAGGGCGGGGCGGCGCGGCTGGCGCAGGTCGAGACGCCGTCGATGCCCGACACCGAGACGACCTGGGCCGAACTGAAGGATCGGCTGGCGAGGACCATCGACTTCGTGGCTTCGATCAAGCCCGATCAGGTGAACGGCGGCGAGGATCGCACGGTCGAGCTGCCGCTGCCGGGCCGCACCATGACGTTTACGGGGCGCGACTTCCTGTTCAACTTCTCGCTGCCCAACTTCTTCTTCCACGTGGTCACGGCTTACGGCCTGCTGCGCAAGGAAGGCGTGCCGCTGGGCAAGATGGACTACCTGGCCGGCGCGCAGATGGCGGGCGCCTAGAGGCCGCTGAGCGGGGCGGACACGGTGCAGACAAGGCCCGCCGGGCTGTAGTCGAGCTGGACGTCCGCCCTCAGTTCGCTGCTGAGGCCCTTCCTGATCAGCCGCGTCCCGAAGCCGACCCGCCTCGGCTCGGCGGCGGGTGGGCCGCCGGTTTCGCGCCAGGTCATCTGGAAGGCTTCGTCCTCCACCAGCCAGCTGAGTTCCACCCGCCCGGTCGGCAAGGACAGCGCACCGTACTTGGCGGCGTTGGTGGCCAGTTCATGCAGGGCCAGCGCCACCGCCGTCGCGGCGCGCGGATTCAGGTCGACGTCGGGGCCTTGAATGGTGAAGCGGCCTTGGTCGGAGCCGCCGGCGTGGGGGCTGGCGACCTGCTGCGCGATGGCCCGCAAGGTGGCCCCGCTCCATTCCTGCGCGACCAGCAGGTCGTTGGCCCGGGCCAGCGCCAGCAGCCGCGAGGTGAAGCGCTCGCGCGCCTCTGCGGAGACATCCGGCCCTTTCAGGCTTTGGGCGGCTATCGACTGCACCGTAGCGAGCGCGTTCTTGACCCGGTGGTTCAGCTCGTTGACCAGCAACTGCTGCATCTCCAGCATCTCCTCGCTCTTAGCGAGCGCCTGCTTGAGGGCGTCCTCGGCCCGGCGCCGTTCCGTAACGTCCGTCAGAGCCACCCCAAAGCCGCCGCCCCGGATCGGCGAGATGCGCAGCTCTACAACGCGGTCCGCATGAAAGCGCGACGGCGTTTCGAAGCTGGTCGCGACGCCCTCGTCCATGGCCGCGCGGCAGTAGCGTTCGAAGTCCGTGCCGATACCTTGGGGAAACAGGTCCCAAATCCGGTGGCCCAGCACCTGTTCGGCGGAGGCGCCGAAATACTGCTCGGCGGCGCGGTTGAAGATGACGTAGCGCCAGTCGCCGTCGACCGCATAGAAGGCGTCGCTGATGCTTTCGAGCACCGCCTCCAGGCGCGCCTCATAGGTGACGTGGTCGTCAGACATGGCGCCCCGGGCCCGAAACGTTCCTGACGACCTTAGATCGGCTTCCGGTGGTGCGAAAGCGCCGGTGAACGGACGGCGGCAAGGCTTGTCCGGCGAAGCTGGGCGGCTTACCCATCTTCGGATGATCCCCAACGCCGGACCTTCGATGGACTTCGCACTCGGCGAGACGGCCGATGCGATCCGCGAGACGACCGCCCGCTTCGCCGCCGACCGCATCGCGCCGATCGCCGCCGAGATCGACGCGACCAACCATTTCCCCCGTGAGCTGTGGCCCGAGATGGGCGCGCTCGGCCTGCACGGCATCACGGTCGAGGAGGAGCACGGCGGGCTTGGCCTCGGCTACCTCGAGCATGTGGTGGCGATGGAGGAGGTCAGCCGGGCGTCGGCTTCGGTGGGGCTGAGCTACGGCGCTCACTCCAACCTCTGCGTCAATCAGATCAGGCGCTGGGCCAGCCCCGAGCAGAAGGCGAAATACCTGCCCGGCCTGATCAGCGGCGACCACGTCGGCGCCCTGGCCATGAGCGAGGCGGGGTCGGGCTCGGACGTGGTGTCGATGAAGCTGAACGCCCGCAAGGTGGGCGACCGCTACGTCCTCAACGGGACCAAGTTCTGGATCACCAACTTCGCCGAGGCCGACACCCTGGTGGTCTATGCCAAGACGGCGCCGGACGAGGCCAGCCGCGGCATCACCGCCTTCATCATCGAGAAGGGGATGAAGGGGTTCAGCACGTCACAGAAGCTCGACAAGATGGGCATGCGGGGGTCGGACACCGGCGAGCTGGTGTTCGAGGACTGCGAGGTGCCCGAAGAAAACGTCATGGGGCCGGAGAACGGCGGCGCCGGCGTGCTGATGAGCGGGCTCGATTATGAGCGGGCGGTGCTGGCGGCGGGGCCGCTGGGCATCATGCAGGCCTGCCTCGATGTGGTTCTTCCCTACGTCCGCGAGCGCAAGCAGTTCGGCAAGGCCATCGGCTCCTTCCAGCTGATGCAGGGCAAACTCGCCGACATGTACGTCGCGCTCAATTCGGCGCGGGCCTACGTCTATGCCGTGGCGCGGGCCTGCGACGCCGGCAAGACGACGCGGTTCGATGCCGCGGGGGCGATCCTGCTGGCCTCGGAGAATGCGGTGCGGACCTCGCTCGAGGCCATCCAGGCGCTGGGTGGCGCGGGCTACACCAAGGACTGGCCGGTCGAGCGCCTGCTGCGCGACGCCAAGCTCTATGACATCGGGGCGGGGACAAACGAGATCCGTAGATTCCTGATCGGCCGGGAGCTGGTCGGCGGATGAGCAGGCTTTCCTCGACGGTCGATCCCTCTTCGGAGGCCTTCAAAAAGAACGCCGAGGTCAACGAGGCGCTGGCGGCTGAGCTGCGGGCGAAGGTGGCGCAGGCGGCTTTGGGCGGGCCCGAGGCTTCGCGTCAGAAGCACACCGCGCGCGGCAAGCTGTTGCCGCGGGAGCGGGTGGAGCGGCTGCTCGATCCAGGTTCGCCGTTCCTGGAGATCGGCCAGTTGGCTGCGGGCGACATGTACGATGGCGAGGCGCCGGGGGCGGGCATGATCTGCGGCATCGGGCGGGTTTCGGGCCGCGAGGTGATGATCGTCGCCAATGACGCGACGGTGAAGGGCGGCACCTACTACCCGATGGCGGTGAAGAAGCATTTGCGGGCGCAGGAGATCGCGCTCGAAAACCGACTGCCGTGCATCTACCTGGTCGATTCAGGCGGGGCGAACCTGCCGCACCAGGCCGAGATCTTCCCCGACCGCGACCACTTCGGCCGCATCTTCTTCAACCAGGCGCAGATGAGTTCGCAAGGCATCGCCCAGATCGCCTGCGTCATGGGCTCGTGCACCGCCGGCGGCGCCTATGTCCCGGCGATGAGCGACGAGACCATCATCGTGGCGGGCCAGGGGACCATCTTCCTCGGCGGCCCTCCGCTGGTGAAGGCGGCCACCGGCGAGATCATCAGCGCCGAGGAGCTGGGCGGCGCCGACACCCACGGCCGCAAGTCCGGCGTCGTCGACCATGTCGCGGCCAACGACGAGCACGCGCTGGAGATCGTCCGCTCAATCGTGTCGCGGCTGAATACGGTCAAATTGATCGACATCGAGGTCACCGAACCCGAACCGCCGAAGTACGACCCGGCCGAGATCTACGGCATCGTGCCGTCGGACGTTCGGGCGCCCTACGACGTGCGCGAAGTCATCGCCCGCATCGTGGATGCCTCCGACTTCCACGAGTTCAAGCCGCTCTACGGCACGACGCTGGTCACCGGCTTCGCCCGCATCTGGGGCTATCCGGTGGCGATCCTGGCCAACAACGGCGTGCTGTTTTCCGAGAGCGCGCTGAAGGCCGCCCACTTCATCGAGCTGGCCTGCCAGCGCCGCACGCCGCTGGTCTTCCTGCAGAACATCTCGGGCTTCATGGTCGGCGGCAAGTACGAGGCCGGCGGCATCGCCAAGGACGGGGCCAAGATGGTCACCGCCGTCTCCACCGCCTCCGTGCCGAAGTTCACCGTCCTGATCGGCGGCTCGTTCGGGGCGGGCAACTACGGCATGAGCGGCCGGGCCTTCGGGCCGCGCTTCCTGTTCACCTGGCCGAATGCGCGGATCAGCGTCATGGGCGGCGAGCAAGCGGCGTCAGTGCTGGCGACCGTCAAGCGCGACGGCATGGAACGACGGGGCGAGACCTGGTCGGCGGAGGACGAGGAAGCCTTCAAGGCCCCAATCCGCGAGCGCTACGACACCGAGGGGCACCCCTACCACGCCACCGCACGCCTCTGGGACGACGGCGTCATCGACCCGGCCCAGACCCGCGACGTGCTGGGCCTGGCCATCTCCGCCTCGCTGAACGCCCCCATCCCGGACCTGCCGCGCTTCGGCGTGTTTCGGATGTGAGCGGCATGGCGCGGACAAAGCTGCAGGAAGCCGCCGTGGAGCCCGTGGACGCGCCGGCTTGCGCCAACTGCGCGGCCGAGCTCGTCGGGCCCTACTGTCACGCCTGCGGGCAGAAGGCGCAGCTGCACCACAAGCTCGGCCATCTGCTCGAGGAGATGCTCGAAGGCGTCGCCCACTTCGACGGCCGCATGTGGCGCACCCTGCCGCTGCTCGCCTTCAACCCCGGCCGCCTCAGCCGGCTATGGCGCGAAGGGCGGCGGGCGAGCTTCGTGCCGCCGCTGCACGTCTTCCTGTTCGCGGTCTTCCTCGTCTTCCTGGTGCCGAGTCTCAGCGGCCAGCATGTCATCAACATCAACGAGGGCGCCGCGCCGCAGGTAATCGTCCGGGATCCCGGCGACGGCGAGATGCCGGCCTGGGCGGCGCGCGTGCAGGCCAAGGCCGAGCAGGCGTTCCAGAACCGCGAGTACTACGGCTACAAGATTGAGACGCTAGCTTACAAACTCAGCTTCATGGTGGTGCCGATCTCGATGGGCATCCTGTGGCTGCTGACGCTGTTTCCGCGCCGGGGCTTCACCCTCTACGACCACGCGGTGGTCGCCCTCTACGGCGTCGGCTTCCTTGCGCTCGGCGTCACAGTCTCCTTGCTGCTACCGGCGCTGGGCGGCCTCACCCTGACAATGCTTGTGCTTGTGATGGGCGCGCACGCCGTGGCGCATCTGAAAGGCGCCTATGGACTCAGCTGGCCGGGCGCCATGGTGCGCGGGTTCCTGCTCGGCGTCCTCAGCGCCATCGGCTTCTTGGCCTTCCTGCTGGGAGTAGCCGCTCTGGGGCTCGCCGGATGATCGGATCGCTGCTCATCGCCAACCGGGGCGAGATCGCCCGCCGCATCATCCGCACCGCGCGGCACCTTGGGGTGCGTACCGTCGCCGTCTACTCCGAAGCGGACGCCGAGAGCCCGCACGTCCTTGAAGCCGACGCGGCGGTCTGCATCGGACCCGCTGCGGCGCGGGAGAGCTACCTCGTCCCCGAGAACATCCTCGCGGCGGCCAAGGAAACCGGCGCGGAGGCCATTCACCCCGGCTACGGCTTCCTGTCCGAGAACGCGGAGTTCGCCGACGCCGTGATCGCCGCCGGGCTGGTGTGGGTCGGGCCGCCGCCGGCCGCTATCCGGGCCATGGGGCTGAAGGACTCGGCCAAGCGGCTGATGGCGCAGGCCGGGGTGCCGGTGACGCCGGGCTATCTCGGCGACGATCAGTCCGAAGCGCGGCTCTTCAAGGAAGCCAAGTCGATCACCTGGCCAGTGCTGATCAAGGCGGTGGCCGGCGGCGGCGGCAAGGGGATGCGCAAGGTCGACGCGGATGCAGACTTCCTGCCGATGCTGGCGGCGGCGAAGCGCGAGGCGGCTGCGGCGTTCGGCGACGACCGGGTGCTGCTGGAGAAGTACGCCGCCCGGCCCCGTCACATCGAGGTGCAGGTGTTCGGCGACAACCACGGCAACGTCGTTCACCTGTTCGAGCGTGACTGCTCCCTCCAGCGCCGCCACCAGAAGGTCATCGAGGAAGCCCCCGCGCCGGGCATGGACGAGAAGACCCGCGCCGCCGTCTGCGAAGCCGCCGTGAAGGCGGCCAGGGCCGTGAACTACGAAGGCGCCGGCACCGTCGAATTCATCGCCGACGCCTCCGACGGCCTGCGCGCCGACCGCATATGGTTCATGGAGATGAACACCCGGCTGCAGGTCGAACACCCGGTCACCGAGGCGGTTACCGGCCAGGACTTGGTCGAATGGCAGCTGCGTGTCGCCTCCGGCGAGCCGCTGCCGCTGACTCAGGACAAGATCAAGCTGACCGGCTGGGCCATGGAGGCGCGGCTCTACGCCGAAAATCCGGCGACGGGTTTCCTGCCCTCGACAGGGCTGCTGGACCACTTCCGCCTGCCGGGCGGCATCCGCGTCGACAGCGCCGTGGAAGAGGGCGGCGAAGTCAGCTCTCACTACGACCCGATGATCGCCAAGCTCATCGTCCACGCCGACACGCGGGGAGCCGCCGCCGCCCTGCTCGCCGCGGCGTGCGCCGAGGTCGAGGTCTGGCCGGTGAAGACCAACGCCGCCTTCCTCGCCCGCTGTGCGGCCGACTCGGACTTCGTCGCCGGCGCGGTGGACACCAACTTCATCGAGGCTCGGCTGGAGGCTCTGATCTCGCCGCCCGCCCCATCGCCAACAGCCATCGAAGCCGCCGCCGCCGCGCTAAACGTAGGCGCCGACGGCGGCGAGCCCTCTCCCTGGTCCCCTACCCAGACGCTGGCCGGGTTCCGCCTCAACAGCCCTCGCGCCGGAGTTCGCGTCGCCTGCAACGGCCAGGTGTTCGACGCTCCGATGGGCGGCGACCTCGAAGCCGACGTGCTGATGACCGAAGACGGCGAGGTGGTCATCTTCGAAGCGGGCGAGGGGTTCGTCTTCTCCCTGCCCCAGCCTAAAGGCGGCGACGAAGCCGCCTCGCTAAGCGACGGCGCCATGCGTTCGCCAATGCCCGGCAAGATCGTCTCCGTGTCGGTCAAGGCGGGGGATCAGGTCGTCAAGGGACAGGCCATCGTCACCCTCGAAGCCATGAAGATGGAACACACCCTGACGGCGCCGTTCGACGGAACGGTCGCCGAGGTCTCCGTCAGCGCGGGCGACCAGGTAAGCGAGGGCGTGGCGCTGGCGCGGCTCGAACGCTCCGTTTAATGAGCTGACGCAACGATTGGCGCTCTCAAGCGTAAGCGTGGGACGCCGTACTCGGCCGTGGGGTTTATGGGGAAACGAGCATGGCTCAGATGAGGCGCATGGACGCCTGCTCATTGCGTGGCGTGTTGCTGGGCGCCGCGGCGATCGCCGCGCTCGCCACGCCGGCGGCGGCGGTGGAAACCGACCTCAGCCGCCTGTCGCTGGAGCAACTGGCCGATGTCGAGATCACCTCGGTGTCCCGGCGCGCCGAGCCGGTCGGCGAGGCGGCCGCCGCTATCTACGTCATCAGCGCCGAGGACATCCGCCGCTCGGGCGCGACCAGCCTGCCGGAAGTCCTGCGGCTCGCGCCCAACCTCCAGGTCCAGCGCGTCAACGCCGCCGACTACGCGATCAGCGCCCGCGGCTTCAACGGCTTCGAGACATCCAACAAGCTGCAGGTGCTGATCAACGGCCGCAGCATCTACTCCACCCTGCAGTCGGGCGTGTTCTGGGACATCCGCACGCCGATGCTCGAAGACATCGAGCGCATCGAGGTGATCAGCGGGCCGGGCGGCACGCTGCACGGGGCCAACGCCGTCAACGGCGTCATCAACATCATCATGAAGACGGCCGCGCAGACGCAAGGAACGCTGGTCGCCGCCGGCGCCGGCAACGAGGACCGCACCCTGTCACTGCGCCACGGCGGCACGATGGGGGAGAACGCGACGTGGCGGGTCTATGCCTCGGCCTTCGACCGCGACGAGAGCTTCCGTGAAAAAGGTGGCGACGCGACCGACGCCACCTCCGGCCTGCGCGGCGGCGCCCGGGCAGACTGGGCGCTCGGCGCGGCGGACAACCTGATGCTGACCGGCGAGATTTTCCGCAACCACATGCGCGTCAACGAGGACTTCTCGGGGGCCAAGACCCACGCCGACGGCGGCCACCTGCTCGGCAGCTGGACGCACGGCTTCGCTACGGCCGGCGAGCTGATGGTGCAGGCCTATTATGACCGCGTGCAGCTCACCGAGCCGCTGATCACCGAGACCAACGACACCTACGACCTGCAGGCCCAGCAGGCGCTAACCTGGGGCCGCCACCAGATCGTCTGGGGCGGCGGCTACCGCTCGGTCAAGACGGAACTGACCTCGCGCGTACCGGGCAGCTTCCTCGATCCCTCGCGGCGAACAGTATCGCTGGGCAACGTCTTCGCGCAGGACGAGGTGACGCTCACCGACGCCCTGACCCTGACGGTTGGGGTGAAGTACGAGGACAACAGCTTCAGCGGCGACGAAATCCTGCCCAACCTGCGGCTGGCGTGGAGGGGCGGCAACGGCGGGCTCTTCTGGGCAGCGGTGTCGCGGGCCGCCCGTACGCCCAACCGTATCGAGCGCGATTTGAGGGCGACCGGCGTGCTGACCGGCGGCGACTTCCAGTCCGAGCGGCTGACCACCTACGAACTCGGCTACCGCGCCAACCCGACCCCCAGCACGGCGATTTCGGTGTCGGCCTTTTACAACGAGTACGACAACCTGCGCACCGTGCGACCCGCGCCCGTCACAATAGTGCCGTTCGCATTTGCCAATGACGCACGCGGCACAACCCACGGCCTCGAGGCCTGGGGCAGCTGGGACGTGGCGCCCAGCTGGCGCCTTAGCGCGGGGGTAAGCACGCTGGAAAAGGACTTCGAGCTGAAGCCGGGCGCGACCGATATCGCGGCGCTGGCCTCCGTCGGCGAGGACCCCAGCTACCAGTTCCTGCTCAAGTCGCAGGCCGACCTCACCGACAATGTCGAACTGGATCTGCGGCTTCGGGCGGTGGACGAACTCGACCGTTCCGGCGTCGACAGCTACGTCGAGGCGGACGCGCGGGTGGGCTGGCGCCTCAACGAGCAGGTCGAGGTGGCGGTCACCGGCCAGAACCTGCTCGACGACCTGCGCCTCGAGACCGCCGATCCCCAGCGCCGCCGCGCCTTCGGCCGCAGCGTCTACGCCAACCTGCTCTGGACCTTCTGATGGGGAATAGGCCGGCATCTCAGGTAGGCGCGGCGCTCGCGTTCACCCTGGCCCTGTCGGCCGGGAGTGCGCAGGCGCGCGCCGTTTCGCTGGAGTATCCGGTCAAGGCCGCCTTCCTCTACAAGTTCGCGCCGTTCGTGGAGTGGCCGCCGCGCGCCTTCGAATCCAACGCCGCGCCATTGACGCTGTGCATCGTCGGCTTCGACCCGTTCGGCGCCGCACTCGACAGCGCCATCGCCGGGCAGAAGGTCGGCCAGCACCCGCTGGTCGCCAAACGGCTGGAGACCATCGACGCCAGGTCGGGCTGCCATATCGCCTATATCGGCGGCTCGAAGGCGCAGTCGGTCAGCGACGGCCTGGCCGTGCTGAAGGGCTCGCCGGTGCTGACGGTGACCGACCAGGCGATGGGCTCCTCGCGCGGAGCCATTCACTTCGTGGTCATGGACAACCGCGTCCGCTTCCACATCGACGACGCCGTCGCCGCCGGCAACGGCGTCACCATCAGTTCCAAGCTCAAGCGCCTGGCGGTGACCGTGCGGCTGCGCAGGAACGGGAAGGCCTGATGGCCGAGCCGGTGAGGACATGGCGCTCATGGCGCGCAATCCCGCTGGTGGCCCTTGGCATAGCGCTGGTCCTGCTGCTGGCGGGCGTCCTGGCCGGACTGTTCGGCGAGCGGCTCTACCGCGCCCAGAAGGTGCGCGAACTCGGCGTCCAGGCGGAAATCCTCGCGGCGACCGTTAGCGCGGCGGTGGTCTTCGACGACACTCCGGCGGCGCAGGAGTACGTCGGGGCGCTGCGCGCCAACCCGGAGATCGAGTCCGTCGGCGTTTATGACAGCGCAGGCGCGCTGGTGGCCGGCTTCCACCGCGCCGGCGCGCCGTTGCCGCAGCGGATGCCAAAGGCCGGACCCCCGGTGTTTGAGGACACGCACCTGGTGGTCAGCAAGCCGATGATCGAGGCCGGCTCGGTGGTCGGTCTGGTGCAGGTGCGCAGCGTGCTGGAGCCGCTGAGCCGCCGCTTCACCCGCTACGGCTTTGCGGCCCTGCTGGTCGGGGTGGCCATCCTGTTGATGGGGGTGCTGGGAACCGCCCATGCCGTGCTGACGCGGGCCAACAACGAGCTGCGCCAGCGGGCCAGGGCTTTGAAGACCGCCAACAACGAATTGCGCGTGCAGATCGAGGAGCGCGAGAAGGCCGAGGAGGCGCTGCGCCAGAGCCAGAAGATGGAGGCCATCGGTCAGCTCACCGGCGGCGTCGCGCACGACTTCAACAACCTGCTGATGGTCGCCTCCAGCGGGCTCGACCTGATGGACCGCACCAGGGACCCCGCCCGCCGCCAGATGCTGAAGGACTCCATCCGCCAGGCCGTGGACCGGGGCGCCAGCCTGACCCGCCAGTTGCTGGCCTTCTCGCGGCGCACGGCGCTGAAGCCGGCGGTGGTCGACCTTGCCACCCAGGTCGAGGGCATGCGGGTGCTGCTCGACCGCTCCCTGCGCGAGGACATCGAGGTCGAGTTCAACTTCGCGCCGGACCTGTGGCCGGTCGAGGTCGATCCGCACCAGATGGAACTGGCGCTGCTCAACATCGCGGTGAACGCCCGCGACGCCATGCCTAACGGCGGCCGCATCGTCATCGCCGGCGAGAACGTGGCGGGGCTGTCGGAGGGTGCGCTGGACGGGGATTTCGTGCGCATCTCGGTGACCGACACCGGCAAGGGCATGGCGCCGGAGATGGTCGGCCGGGTGTTCGAACCCTTCTTCACCACCAAGGAGCGCGGGCAGGGCACGGGCCTTGGGCTCAGCCAGGTCTACGGCTTCACCCGCGCCTCGGACGGCGACGTGCGGATCGAGAGCCAGGAGGGCCAGGGCACGGTGGTCTCCCTGCTGCTGCCCCGCTCGACCAAGCCGCTGACATCGCTGGTGGCCGATGAGTTCGACAAGGAGCCGGCCCGCGGGCACGGCCGCGTGCTGCTGGTCGAAGACGACGACGGCGTGGCCTCCGTCGTCGGCGAAATGCTGGTCCAGCTTGGATATGAGCCGGTGCGGGCCGCCGCCGCGGCGGAGGCGTTGCAGGTTCTGGAAAAGCAGAAGGCCTTCGACCTCGTCTTTTCCGACATGGTCATGCCCGGCGAGCTGGACGGCATCGGCCTCGCCCGTGAGATCCGCAAGCGGCGTCCCGGCCTGCCGGTGGTGCTGACCACGGGCTTCAGCGAGGCGGCGGCAGCGGCCAACCAGGATGGCCTGCGCCTCTTGGTAAAGCCCTACCGCATCGAGCAGCTGGCGGCGGAACTGCAGGCCGCCCGCAACGATCCCAGAGCCGCCGGTTAGACGCGGGCTGAAAGCCGCCGCAGAAAATCTGCAAGGGCATTAACTCACAATCCTACTTGTCAGATAGGAATTAAAGAGATAAGTGTCTCCACAAGTTGGAGGGACCGAGCGATGACGCATGGGCTGGTGAAAAGGTTGTTGGGCGGAGCCGGCGTGGCCGCGCTCGCGTGGGGGATCGCGGGCGGCGCATTCGCCCAGGACGCCACCGAGGCTCGCATCCAGGCGCTGGAAGCCCAGCTCCAGACGCTGCAGGATCAGATCGCCGATCTGAAGACCTCGATCGCGGCCAGCGAGCAGGCCATCCGCGACGAGCAGCACGCCACCACCGTGTCCATCGCCAACGGCAAGCCGACCATCGCCAGCGGCGACGGTTCTTTCTCGGCGACCCTGCACGGAGTGATGCAGCTCGATACGGCCCAGTACATCCAGGACGACAGCCTGCCGGCCAGCGTCACCACCGGCCGCGACCTCAACAGCGGCACCAACTTCCGCCGCGGCCGCCTCGGCATCGACGGCAAGATCTTCCGCGATTTCGACTACAACCTGCTGCTCGACTTCGGCGGCTCCGGCACCGACGGCCAGACGACGCTGCACGAGCTGTGGATCCAGTATTCGGCCTTCAAGCCGTTCAAGTTCCGCGTCGGCGCCTTCGCCCCGAACCTCGGTCTTGAAGACGCCGCCTCGACCAACGGCGCCATGTTCCCCGAACGGCCATCGTCGGCCGAAGTGGCGCGCAGCCTCGCCGGCGCCGACAAGCGGATCGCCGCTCAGGCGCTGGCCAACGGCGATCACTGGCTGGTCGCCGCCGCCATCACGGGCGCCAAGGTGGCCGACGCGCAGACCTTCGACGAGCAGCGCGGCTACACCTTCCGCGTCGCCGGCACGCCGCTCTACGGCTACGACTGGCGACTGCACATCGGCGCCAACGCCAGCCTCGTCGACCAGCCCGCCCAGGCGCCGGTCTCGACCACGCCGCCGCTGGTCCCCGGCGTCTATCCGATCACGCTCAGCGACCGGCCCGAGCTTCGGGTTGACCCGACGCAGCTGGTGTCCACCGGCGCTATCGACGCCGAGGGCGCTCGCCACTGGGGTCTCGAAGCGGCCATCCAGAAGAAGAACCTCCTCGTTCAGGGCGAGTACTTCGACTACTCGATCGAGCGCCGCGCCCCGTCGGCGGCCGGCGATCCCAGCTTCAACGGCTGGTACGTCGAGGCAGGCTGGGTGCTGACCGGCGAGCAGCGCAAGTACAACACCGGCACCGCCGCCTTCGACGCGCCCACCGTCGACAAGCCCTTCGACCGCTCGACCGGTCAATGGGGCGCCTGGGAACTGGTCGGCCGCTACTCGGTGCTCGACCTCAACGATGAGGCCAACGCCGTGCTCGGCGGCGAGCAGACCATCTGGTCCGGCGGCGTCAACTGGTTCGTCAACCCGGCGGTCAAGTTCTCGCTGCACTACCTCGATGTCAGCGTCGACCGCGCCAACACCCTTGGCGCCCAGCTCGGCCAGGACTTCGAGGCCGTCAACCTGCGCAGCCAATTCGCCTTCTAAGCTTTCCCCCACAAGGAACACGATGATGACCCTTGATCTGAAAACCCCCTCTCGGCGCGGTATTCTCAGCGCCGGCGGCATCGCCCTGGCGGCGCCGGCCCTGATCGGCCGTGCGGCCGAGGCGGCGGCGCCCAAGGCGGTGACCCTGCTCAACGTCAGCTACGACCCGACGCGCGAGCTCTACAAGGACATCAACAAGGCCTATGCCGGCTACTGGAAGGGCCGCACCGGCCAGACCATCAACATCAACCAGAGCCACGGCGGCTCGGGCAAGCAGGCGCGCTCGGTCATCGACGGGCTGCAGGCCGACGTGGTCACCCTGGCGCTCGCCTACGACATCGACGAGATCGCCCAGCGCGCCAAGGTGCTGCCGAAGAACTGGCAGTCGCGGCTGCCGAACAACTCCTCGCCCTACACCTCGACGATCTGCTTCCTGGTCCGCAAGGGTAACCCTTGGAAGATCAACGACTGGGACGACCTGATCAAACCGGGCATCAGCGTCATCACCCCGAACCCGAAGACCTCGGGGGGCGCGCGCTGGAACTACCTGGCCGCCTGGGCCTGGGCCCGCAAGACCGGCGGCTCGGACGCTGCCGCGCGCGAATACATCGGCAAGCTGTTCAAGAACGTGCCCGTGCTCGACACCGGCGCCCGCGGCGCGACGACCACCTTCGCCCAGCGCGGCATCGGCGACGTGCTGCTGGCCTGGGAGAACGAGGCCTTCCTGTCGATCGAGGAGTTCGGGCCGAAGTTCGACATCGTCTACCCCTCGCAGTCGATCCTGGCCGAGCCGCCGGTGGCGCTGGTCGACAAGAACGCCGACCGCCACAAGACCCGCGTCATCGCCGAAGGCTACCTCAACTTCCTCTACAGCCCGCTCGCGCAGGACCTGATCGGCAAGAACCACTACCGTCCTCGCAACGAGGCGGCGGCCGCCAAGTGGGGCAAGAAGTTCAGGAAGATTCCGCTGGTCACCATTGATGGAGCCTTCGGCGGCTGGCAGAAGGCGCAAAAGACCCACTTCGCGGATGGCGGTGTGTTCGACGCGATCTACAAACCGTAACGAATGGCGGCTGGGGCGTTCCGCTGGCGTGAGCCATCCATACTGCCCGGCTTCAGCCTTGCGCTGGGGCTGACGGTAGCGTGGCTGACGGCCATCCTGCTGATCCCCCTGTTTGCGCTGATGCTGCGGCCGTGGGAGCTCGGTATCAGCGGCGTCTGGGCGACGCTGACCGAGCCGCGAGTGCTGGCGGCGCTGCGGCTCAGCTTCGGGACCTCGGCGGCGGCGGCGCTGGTCAACGCGCCGCTGGGGCTTTTGGTGGCCTGGGTGCTGGTCCGCTACCGTTTTCCGGGCCAGCGGCTGCTCGACGCCTTCGTCGACCTGCCGTTCGCCCTGCCGACGGCGGTGGCCGGCATCGCACTGACCGCCATCTACGCCCCCAACGGCATCCTCGGCGCGCAGTTCGCTAAGCTCGGCATCAAGACCGCCTACTCGCCCATCGGAGTCTTCATCGCCCTGCTGTTCATCGGCCTGCCGTTCGTGGTCCGCTCGGTGCAGCCGGTGCTGCAGGACCTCGACCGCGATGTGGAGGAGGCGGCGCAGACGCTGGGCGCCACCAATTTCCAGCGGGTGACACGGGTGGTGCTGCCGGCCATCCTGCCGGCGCTGCTGACCGGCATCGGGCTGGCGTTCGCGCGGGCGGTCGGCGAGTACGGCTCGGTCATCTTCATCGCCGGCAACATGCCGCTGAAGTCCGAGATCGCGCCGCTGCTGATCGTCATCAAGCTGGAGCAGTACGACTACGCGGGCGCCGCGGCCGTGGGCCTGGCCATGCTGGTCATCTCCTTCGGCGCGCTGCTGATCATCAACGCCCTGCAGGCCGCGATCTCCCGGCGAGGGGCGGCATGAGTGAGCGGCCAACCATCGTCGCCCCCGGGCTCGCCCCGCTGCTGATCCTGGCGGCGGCGTTGGTCATGGGGGTGCTGATCCTGCTGCCGCTGGGCGCGGTGTTCTTCCAGGCGTTCGACAAGGGCTTGGCGGGCTTCCGCGAAGCCTTCGACCAGCCCGACGCCATCGCCGCCATCAAGCTGACGCTGATCGTGGCGGCCATCTCGGTGCCGCTGAACGCCATCTTCGGCCTGGCGGCGGCGTGGTCGATCGCCAAGTTCGAGTTCCGCGGCAAGAGCGTGTTGCTGGCCCTCATCGACCTGCCGTTTTCGATCTCGCCGGTGGTCTCGGGCCTCGTCTGGGTGCTGCTTTTCGGCGCCCAGGGCTGGTTCGGCGAGCAGCTGGCCGACCGCAACATCCAGATCATCTTCACCACCACCGGCCTGGTGCTGGCGACGGTGCTGGTCACCCTGCCGTTCGTCGCCCGCGAGCTGATCCCGCTGATGCAGGAGCAGGGCACGGACGAGGAAGCCGCCGCCATCACGCTCGGCGCCGGCGGCATGACCACCTTCTTCCGCATCACCCTGCCCAACATCAAGTGGGCGCTGCTCTACGGCGTGCTGCTCTGCAATGCGCGGGCGATGGGCGAGTTCGGGGCCGTGTCGGTGGTCTCCGGCCACATCCGCGGCCTGACCAACACCCTGCCGCTGCACATCGAGATTTTGTACAATGAATACAACTTTGTCGCGGCGTTCGCCGTCGCTACCCTCCTCGCGGCCCTCGGGCTCGTCACCCTCGTCCTCAAGACCGCGCTCGAAGTTCGCTACGCCGGCGAACTCAAGGCCACCCGGAAGCACTGAGATGTCGCTGCAGATCAAGGATGTGGCGAAAGCCTTTGCCCGATTCCCGGCGCTGGGCGGCGTCTCGCTGGACGTCGCTGAGGGCGAGTTCCTGGCGCTGCTGGGCCCCTCGGGCTCCGGCAAGACCACCCTGCTGCGCATTCTGGCCGGGCTCGAACGCCCCGACAGCGGCGCGGTCGATTTCGGCGGCGAGGACTTCCTGAAGCTGTCGGCCCGCGAGCGGCGCGTCGGCATGGTCTTCCAGCACTACGCCCTCTTCCGCCACATGACCGTGGCCCAGAACATCGCCTTCGGCCTTAAGGTGCGGCCGCGGTCGCAGCGCCCCAAGGGCTCGGCCATCGAAGCGCGGGTCAAGGACCTGCTGCGTCTGGTTCAGCTCGAAGGGCTGGAGAAGCGCTACCCCGCCCAGCTCTCCGGCGGTCAGCGGCAGCGGGTGGCGCTGGCTCGGGCGCTGGCCATCGAGCCGCGCGTCCTGCTGCTCGACGAGCCGTTCGGCGCCCTCGACGCCAAGGTCCGCCGCGAGCTGCGCAAGTGGTTGCGGCACGTCCACGACGAGACCGGCGTCACCACCGTCTTCGTCACCCACGACCAGGAAGAGGCGCTCGACCTCGCCGACCGCGTCGCCATCCTCCGCGACGGGCTGCTGGTCCAGACGGGCGCCCCGCAGGAGGTCTACGACAACCCGGCGACGCCGTTCGTGTTCGACTTCCTCGGCGAAGCCTGCAAGCTGCCTGGCCAAGTCACCGGCGAGCGGCTGAAGGTCGACGACTGGGAGACCGACGCGGCGTTCACGATGGACGGGCCGGTCGATGTCTTCTTCCGCCCGCACGAGGTGGCGCTGGAGCCCGCCGACGGGCAGGGCATCTCGGCCAGGGTCACGGCGTTCGCGGCGCGCGGCGCCAACCTGCACCTGGAGTGCGAGGCGGCGGGCCAGCCGCTCGATCTCGAAATCCACGGCGGCGAGGCCCGCGACTACGTCCGCCCCGGCGCCCTCATCCGCCTGCTGCCCCGGCGTCTGAAGCTGTTTCCGGCCGAGCGTTCGCCCGCCGCCTAGTCGGCGTCGGTCATGCCGCCCTGACCGGCGAGGCCGCCCGCGTCCGGATGGCCAGTGAGGCTGTCGGCCAGCGGTTGTTCATCGTCTTTCGGCTGGGCGTTCTCGAAGCTGCGGTCCTTGCCGGGACCGGCGGCATCGTCGGGAAGTCCGGGGCCGGTCTGGCCGATGGTCTCGTCCAGCGGGCGGTCATTTTGCGGCTCTACGGTGCGGGGCATGGGCTGTCTCCGTTGATCGCCATCAATCGCCAAGCCCGCCCCGCCGTTCCCCAAGCTAAAGGCCGCCGTAACGCCCGCCGTTCTTGACCTGCGCGTCAGCTGAGCGTTTGGTGAACGTGACGGAACCATTTCAAGTCACGCTGCCTTTCGGTTGTTAACGAACGGGGCTTTTTGAGATGCTTAGACAGGATCCCCGAGGTCCATTCGGTTCGTCCAATCCAGCGGACATCGTGCTCCGCCGCATGCGAACGCTCGCCCCCATCAGCGACCGCGAAGCCGCCCTCGTCCTGTCCATGGGCGGGCAGCGCCAGACGCAGCCTGCCGGCGCCGAGCTGTTCGGCGAAGGCCATCTGGTCGGCCGGCCCAAGGTGCTGCTGTCCGGCTGGGCGGCCCGTTGCCGGGTGATGCCCGACGGCCGGCGGCAGATCTTCACCTTCGTGGTGCCGGGCGACGCCATTGGCCTGTGCCATCGCCCCGAACCCGCCGCGCAGTCGACGACTGTGGCCCTGACCAAGACCCTGATCGCCGACGCCAGCGCCCTGGCCGAAGCCGCCTTCGAGCGCGGTTCGGAGTACGAAGGCCTCGCCGCCGCCGTCTCGGTTGCCTCCACCCTCGATGAAGCCAGCCTGCTCGACCACATCGTCAGGCTCGGCCGCCAGACGGCCTATGAGCGGATGGCGCACCTGTTCCTAGAACTGCGCTGGCGGCTGGCCGCGGTCGGGCTCGGCACCGAGCACAAGTTCCCCCTGCCGCTGACCCAGGAAGTGCTGGCCGACGCGCTGGGGCTGTCCATCGTCCACGTCAACCGCACCCTGCAGCAGCTGCGCCGCGAAGGGCTGCTGGAGATGCGCAGCGGCTCGGTCGAGCTCTACAAGCCGGACGTGCTGATCGCCGCCGCCGACTTCCGCATGCCGCAGCCCACCCGCAACGACGATTGGGATGCCGGAGCCGATGCCGCAACGGGCATGCGCCCCGCCTTCTAGCCCGGCATATCCGCGCCGCGAACGGGCGCTCAGCGCCCTTGTTTAAGCAATTTGTTTCTCTAGATACCAATTTCCTGCGCGTGGGCGTGCGGGGACATCGACATTTGGCCGGTTTTCGGCAAAAAGACGCCGCCCGCGACGTACGCGGGGCAAGTGACAGCTGAGAACGAGTGATGGGCGCCCCGGTCAAGCAAGGCCTTTACGATCCGCGCAATGAGCACGACGCCTGCGGCGTCGGCTTTGTCGCGAATATCAAAGGCCGCAAGTCGCACGACATCGTGCGTCAGGGGCTCCAGATTCTCGTCAATCTGGACCATCGCGGCGCCGTGGGCGCCGACCCGCTGGTGGGCGACGGCGCCGGCTGCCTGATCCAGATCCCCGACGCCCTGCTGCGCGACTGGGCCGCCCGCAATGACCTGCGCCTGCCGCCGCTCGGCGAGTACGCCGTGGCCATGTGCTTCCTGCCGCAGGACGAGGCCGCGCGCGAAGCCGCCGTCGGCCAGTTCGAGCACTTCATCCGCGTCGAGCAGCAGGTGCTGCTGGGCTGGCGCGACGTGCCGGTGAACACCGACGGCCTTGGCAAGACGGTGCTGAGCGAGATGCCGGTCATCCGCCAGGCCATCGTTGCGCCCGGCCCCAACGTGCGCGACCAGGACGCGTTCGAGCGCAAGCTGCTGGCCATCCGCAAGCAGATCCAGAACCCGCTGGCCGACCTCGCCGAAAAGCGCGACCTGCCGGGGCTGGCGCAGTTCTACATCCCGTCCTTCTCGACGCGGACGGTGGTCTACAAGGGCCTGCTGCTGGCCGGGCAGGTGGGCGAGTTCTACCTGGACCTGAAGAACCGGCTGACCGAGAGCGCGCTGGCCATGGTCCACCAGCGCTTTTCGACCAACACCTTCCCGTCGTGGAAGCTAGCGCACCCCTACCGGTTCATCGCCCACAACGGCGAGATCAACACCGTGCGCGGCAACGTCAACTGGATGAACGCCCGCCGTCGCACGCTGGAAAGCCCGCTGCTGGGCCCGGATCTCAACAAGATGTGGCCGCTGATCCCGCACGGGCAGTCGGACACCGCGTGCCTGGACAACGCGCTGGAGCTGTTGATCGCCGGCGGCTACCCGCTGGCCCACGCGGTGATGATGCTGATCCCCGAAGCCTGGGCCGGCAACCCGCTGATGGATGCCCGGCGGCGCGCTTTCTATGAGTACTACGCCGCCCTGATGGAGCCGTGGGACGGTCCGGCCGCCATCGCCTTCACCGACGGCCGCCAGATCGGCGCGACGCTCGACCGCAACGGTCTGCGCCCGGCGCGCTTCCTGCTGACCGACGACGACCATGTGGTGATGGCGTCGGAGAGCGGCGTGCTGCCGATCCCGGAAGAGAAGATCACCCGCAAGTGGCGCTTGCAGCCGGGCAAGATGCTGCTCATCGATCTAGAAGCCGGCCGCATCGTTGAGGACGAGGAGATCAAGGCGACGCTGGCGCAGGCCGAGCCCTACGAGGACTGGCTGCGCGAGACGCAGTTCAAGCTCGAAGAGCTGCCGGTCACCGAGGAGGAGATCGCCGCGCCCGACGCCGCGACCCTGCTCGATCGCCAGCAGGCGTTCGGCTACACGCAGGAGGACCTCAAGTTCTTCCTGGCGCCCATGGCCTCGACCGCCGACGACCCGATCGGGTCGATGGGGGCCGATACGCCGATTGCGGTGCTCTCGAAGCGCTCGAAGCTCCTCTACGACTATTTCAGCCAAAACTTCGCCCAGGTCACCAACCCGCCGATCGACCCGATCCGCGAGGAGCTGGTCATGAGCCTGGTGTCGATGATCGGGCCGCGCCCGAACCTGCTCGGCCACCACGCCGGCAACCACAAGCGGCTGGAGGTTTCCCAGCCCGTGCTGACCAACGCCGACCTGGAGAAAATCCACGCCATCTCCGAGCTCATGGACGGCGCCTTCCGCACGGCGACGCTCGACATCACCTGGCCGGCCGCGGCCGGGGCGGCGGGGCTGGAAGCGGCCCTGCAACGGATGTGCTGGGAAGCCACAGAAGCCGTGCTGGCCGACATCAACATCCTGATCCTGTCGGACCGCGCGGTGGGGCCTGACCGCATCGCCATGCCGGCGGCGCTGGCCACGGCGGCGGTGCACCACCACCTGATCCGCCAGGGCCTGCGCATGCAGACCGGCCTGGTCATCGAGACCGGCGAAGCGCGCGAGGTGCACCACTTCTGCGTGCTGGCCGGCTACGGCGCGGAGGCGGTGAACCCTTATCTGGCGTTCGAGACGCTGGAAGCCATCCGCGTGCGCGACGAGCTGCCGCTGAAGGCCTACGAGGTCCAGAAGAACTACATCAAGGCGGTGGGCAAAGGCCTGCTCAAGGTGATGTCCAAGATGGGCATCTCGACCTACCAGTCCTATTGCGGCGCGCAGATTTTCGACGCCGTCGGGCTGTCCAGCGCCTTCGTGGAGAAGTTCTTCACCGGCACGGCGACGACCATCGAGGGCGTCGGCCTGGAGGAGGTCGCCGAGGAGACAGTGCGCCGTCACCGCGACGCCTGGGGCGACAACCCGATCTACAAGGACGCGCTTGATGTCGGCGGCGCCTACGCCTTCCGCATCAAGGGCGAGGAGCACGCCTGGACGCCCGAAAGCGTGTCGCGGCTGCAGCATGCGGTGCGCGGCAACATCCCCGGCGAGTACGCCGCCTTCGCGCAGGCGATCAATGAGCAGACCCAGCGCCTCTTGACCATCCGTGGCCTGATGGACTTCACGCCCGGCGCCTCGATACCGCTGGAGGCGGTCGAGCCGGCCGCCGAGATCGTCAAGCGCTTCGCCACCGGGGCGATGAGCTTCGGCTCGATCAGCCGCGAGGCGCACACGACGCTGGCCGTGGCCATGAACCGCATCGGCGGCCGCTCCAACACCGGCGAGGGCGGTGAGGAAGCCGACCGCTTCGTTCCGCTGCCGAACGGCGATTCCATGCGCTCGGCCATCAAGCAGGTGGCCTCGGGCCGCTTTGGGGTGACGGCCGAATACCTGGTCAACGCCGACGACATCCAGATCAAGATCGCCCAGGGCGCCAAGCCCGGCGAGGGCGGCCAGCTGCCCGGCCACAAGGTCGACAAGAACATCGCCCGGGTGCGGCATTCGACGCCGGGCGTCGGCCTGATCTCGCCGCCGCCGCACCACGACATCTATTCCATCGAGGACATCGCCCAGCTCATCCACGACCTGAAGAACGTCAACCCGGGCGCCCGCATCTCCGTGAAGCTGGTCTCGGAAGTGGGCGTCGGCACGGTCGCGGCGGGCGTCGCCAAGGCGCGGGCCGACCATGTGACTATCTCAGGGTTCGAGGGCGGCACGGGGGCCTCGCCGCTGACCTCGCTGACCCATGCGGGCTCGCCGTGGGAAATCGGCCTGGCCGAAACCCAGCAGACCCTGCTGCTCAACGGGCTGCGCGGCCGCATTTCGGTGCAGGCCGACGGCGGACTTCGCACCGGCCGTGACGTGGCCGTCGCCGCGCTGCTCGGCGCCGACGAGTTCGGGTTCGCCACCGCGCCGCTGATCGCGGCCGGCTGCATCATGATGAGGAAGTGCCACCTCAACACCTGCCCGGTGGGCGTGGCGACGCAGGACCCGGTGCTGCGCGCCCGCTTCACCGGCCAGCCCGAGCACGTCATCAACTACTTCTTCTTCGTGGCCGAAGAGCTGCGCGGCATCATGGCCGAGCTGGGCTTTGCGACCGTCAACGCGATGATCGGCCGGGTCGACCGGCTGAACATGCGGGCGGCCATCGATCACTGGAAGGCGCAGGGCGTGGACCTGTCGCGGCTGCTCTATCAGCCGGACGTCGATCCGACGCTGGCCCGCTGGAACGCCGAGCGGCAGGACCACGGCCTTGACGCGGCGCTGGATCACCAGCTGATCAAGCACGCGGCCCCGGCGCTGAAGGACGGTAACCCCGTCCGCATCGAGGCCGAGGTCCGCAACGTCAACCGCTCCGTCGGCGCCATGCTGTCGGGCGAGGTGGCGCGGACCTATGGCCACGTCGGCCTGCCGTCGGACAGCATCTCCGTTTCCCTACGCGGCACCGCCGGCCAGAGCTTCGGGGCGTTCCTGGCCCAGGGCGTGACGCTGGAGCTGACCGGCGACGCCAACGACTATGTCGGCAAGGGCCTGTCGGGCGGCCGCGTCATCGTGCGCCAGCCCGAAGGCGTCGGACGCGATCCGACGGAGAACATCATCGTCGGCAACACCGTGCTCTACGGCGCCATCGCCGGGGAGGCCTACTTCAACGGCGTGGCGGGCGAACGCTTTGCCGTGCGCAACTCCGGCGCCGTGGCGGTGGTCGAGGGCGCGGGAGACCACGCCTGCGAATACATGACCGGCGGCGTCGTCGTGGTGCTCGGCAATACCGGCCGTAACTTCGCGGCCGGGATGAGCGGCGGCGTGGCCTACGTCTATGACCCCGACCGCCGGTTCGCGCCGCTGTGCAACGCGGCGATGGTGGACTTCGAGCCGCTCGACTTGAAGGCCGGCGATACGAGCGATCCCCGTGCGCCCCAGCAGCGGGCTCCGGGCAGCCACGACTCCGGCATGGGCGACATGCTGCGCTTCGACGTCGAGCGGCTGCGCATCCTCGTCGAGCGCCACCTGCTCTACACCGGCTCGGCGCGGGCCCGCGACATCCTGGAGAACTGGGACCAAGCGGCCCAATCCTTCATCAAGGTCATGCCCAAGGACTACCGCCGCGCCCTGCTCGACATGGAGACCGAACGGCAAGCCGCCGTCACGGTCGCCGCAGAATAGTTTCGGAGAGTATGTGAGATGGGCAAGCCCACAGGCTTTCTCGAGATCGAGCGTCAGGACCGCGGTTACGACGATCCCGCCGACCGTCTGAAGACCTACAAGGAATTCGTGCACCCGCTGCCGCAAGGCGAGACGGGGCGCCAGGCCGCGCGCTGCATGGATTGCGGGATTCCGTTCTGTCACTCCGGCTGCCCGGTCAACAACCTGATCCCGGACTGGAACGACCTCGTCTATCGCGACGACTGGAAGAGCGCGCTCGACAGCCTGCACCAGACCAACAACTTCCCGGAGTTCACCGGCCGCGTCTGCCCCGCGCCGTGCGAGGCGTCCTGCACGCTGAACATCCAGGACACCCCGGTCACCATCAAGACCATCGAGTGCGAGATCGTCGACCGCGGCTGGAAAGAAGGCTGGGTCGAGCCGCAGATGAGCGCGCGCGGCACCGGCAAGCGGATCGCCGTCATCGGTTCGGGCCCGGCGGGCCTGGCCTGCGCCCAGCAGCTGGCCCGCGCCGGTCACGCGCCGACCGTGTTCGAGAAGGCCGACCGCATCGGCGGCCTGCTCCGCTACGGCATCCCTGACTTCAAGATGGAGAAGCACCACATCGACCGGCGCATTGCGCAGATGGAGGTCGAGGGGGTGATTTTCCGCACCAACATGGAGATCGGCAAGACGGTCACCGTGCAGCGTCTGCTCGACGACTATGAGGTCCTCGTGCTGGCCGGCGGCGCCGAGCTGCCGCGCGACCTCGACATCGAGGGACGCGGCATGGCCGGCGTGCATTTCGCGATGGAATTTCTGACGCAGCAGAACAAGCGCGTCGCCGGGGACTCCGAGGACAAGGCCGCGCCGGAAGGCACGATCTCGGCCAAGGGCAAGCACGTGGTGGTGATCGGCGGCGGCGACACCGGTTCGGACTGCATCGGCACCTCCAACCGCCACGGCGCGGCCTCGGTCACCCAGCTGGAGATCATGCCGCAGCCGCCGATGCGCGAGAACAAGGCCGTCACCTGGCCCGACTGGCCGTTGAAGATGCGCACCTCCTCGTCCCACGAGGAAGGCGCCGAGCGCGAGTTCTCGGTGCGGACCAAGCGGTTCATCGGATCGAACGGCAAGGTTGAGGCCATCGAATGCTGCCGCGTCGAGTGGGTCAGCGAGAACGACCGCATGGTGCTGAAGGAAGTCGCCGGCAGCGAGTTCGAGCTGAAGGCCGACTTGGTGCTGCTGGCCATGGGCTTCCTCGGTCCGCGCACGCAGGGCCTCATCGAGCAGGCCGGCGTCGAGCTCGACGCCCGCGGCGCGGTGCTGGCCAACACCTCCGACTATCACACCTCGACGCCGCGCATCTTCGCCTGCGGTGACATGCGGCGCGGCCAGTCACTGGTCGTCTGGGCCATCCGCGAGGGCCGCCAGTGCGCCGAGGCGGTCGACGCGTATCTAATGGCCGAGGCCAAGGTCGAGGCTTAAAACCCTCCTCCCTCGAGGGGAGGAGGGCAGGGTGGAGGGTGTGGCCGCTGAGCCTGGGCGATGAGCTCAGTTGGCGCAGAGCCTCTCGCGCCTCCCCCGCATCTCATTGCGCTCACCCCCCTCCCGACCCTTCCCCCTTGAGGGGGAAGGGAGAGAAATCACGCGAATATCACGAGTTTGAGATCATCTCAGAAGATGATCGATGTGAAAGAATTCGGGTGTCGACTTGTCGCAGATGAACGGCGGCTAAAAGCCTGTATAAAACCTCATCGACTTGAACAAGCGCTACAATAATCCTCATCTACACCACCGGGTGACTAGGAAATTGTGACGCAAAAGGGGCCCAACAGTCCCGCTTCATCACTCGGGCAAGGGACGGCTCCATGATATCTTACCTGCGCGCCCACACGCGGCTGCCTCACCTCGCGCTCGTTTTCCTGGCGACCATCGCCATGATCGCAACGCCCGGTCTGGCCAAGGCCATCGACGTGGTCACGGGCGTGTACGGTAACGGCTCGCAGGCGCTGATCGCGGCCAACGCGCTGCCGGCCAACCCCTACCAGGTACAGCCCTTCGTCCTGCCGGTCAGCGACGCGGCCGAACGCCGCCAAGCCGTCGAGTGCCTAGCCGACGCGGTCTATTACGAGGCCGGGTTCGAGCCGATCTCCGGACAGCGCGCGGTGGCGCAGGTGATCGTCAACCGCATCCGCGATAGCAACTTCCCCGACTCCGTCTGCGCCGTCGTCTTCCAGGGCTATCAGCGCAAGACCGGCTGCCAGTTCTCATTCGTCTGCGACGGCTCGATGAAGCGCCGCCCGCCGCACCCCGAGCAGGCCGCTTTTGCCCGCCTGATCGCGGAGCAGGCCCTGAACGGCTACGTCGAGAAGGAAGTCGGCACCGCCACCCACTACCACACCGACTGGGTGAGCCCGTACTGGGCCCCGACGCTGGACAAGGTCACCCAGGTCGGCGACCACATCTTCTACCGCTGGCCCGGCCATGCCGGCGAGCCCACGGCGCTGCGCGACCCTTACGCCGGTGGCGAAGTGCGCACCTTCCGCCTGGCCGCCGCGGCCATCCTGGGCCGGGCCTGAGGCCGGGAACACGGCGGCGCGCGATGCGCTAAGCTTGAGGGGCAGAATCGCAGCTCCGTAGCCGAAAGTCGCGTCGGGACCCTTGCAGAAGTTCTTACACATGATCGCCGCGCTGCTGGCGGCGGTGACGGCGACCTTCTCCCCGACGGGCGAGCAGGCCAGCCAGACTCGGGGCACCGCGCATCAGGTGATGGTCGCCCCGCCGCCCGCGCCGGCCGACCTCGTCCAGCAGATCCAGGCCCTCGGCGGCGCGTTCGATGGCCGCGCCGGCATCGCGATACGCGACGTGCAGACCGGCTGGACCGCCGCCTACAAGGGCGATGAGCTGTTCCCGCAGCAGAGCGTCAGCAAGCTGTGGGTGGCGCTGGCGACCTTGCAGGCCGTCGATGAAGGCAAGGCGCGGCTGGACGAGCAGGTGATGATCCGCCGCGAGGACCTGTCGGTCTTCCACCAGCCGATCCGCGCCAAGGTCGGCTCCAGGGGTTATGCGGCCACCATCGACGAGCTGCTGGTCGGGGCCATCGCCAAGAGCGACAACGCCGCCAACGACGCCCTCATGCGCAAGGCTGGCGGCGGCGAGGCGGTGCAGCAGGTCATTGCGCACAAGGGGCTGGGCGCCATCCGCGCCGGCACCGAGGAACGGCTGCTGCAGTCGAAGATCGCCGGCATGTACTGGCGGCCCGAATACGCCATCGACTGGAACTTCCAGTACGCCCGCGAGACGCTGCCGCAGGACTACCGCAAGGCCAATCTCGACGCCTATCTGGCCGACCCGCCCGACGGCGCCGCGCCTGCCGCCATCACCGCCGCCCTGGCCCGGCTGAAGAAGGGCCAGCTGCTGTCGCCGGCCTCGACGCAGCGCCTGCTCGACATCATGGCCCAGACCGAAACCGGCCGCAGCCGCCTGCGCGCCGGCCTGCCCGAGGGCTGGACCATCCAGCACAAGACCGGCACTGGCCAGGAACTCGGCGCCCGCGTCACCGGCTGGAACGACGTCGGCCTCATCACCTCGCCGGACGGGCGGACCTATGCGGTGGCGGTGATGATCGCCGAGACGACGGCGCCGACCGGCGTGCGCCAGGCGCTGTTCCAGAAGGTGGCCCGCACGCTGGTCGAGCACCACGAGAAGGCGCTGGCCCCGCAAATTCCTGTGCAAACTCAGGCGCAAAACACCGCGCCCACGCCCGCCCCCGTGGGCTAGGATAGGTCTCCCCCACTGGAGACCTTCCCATGAACGACCTGTTCTCGCTCGCCGGCCGCACGGCGCTGATCACCGGCGGCTCGCGCGGCATCGGCAAGATGATCGCCGCCGGCTTCATCGCCCAGGGCGCGAAGGTCTACATCTCGGCGCGCAAGGCTGGTCCGTGTGAGGATACGGCGCGCGAGCTGTCGGCGGGCGGCGGGACCTGCATCGCTCTGCCGATGGATGTCTCGACCGTGCAGGGCGCCCAAGGGCTGGCCAGGGAGTACGGCGCGCGCGAGGGCAGCCTCGACATCCTCGTCAACAATGCCGGCGCCGCCTGGCTGGCGCCGTTCGAGGAGTTTCCCGAGAAGGGCTGGGACAAGGTCTTCGACGTCAACGTCAAGGGCCCGTTCTTCCTGACCCAGGCGCTGGCGCCGGCACTGAAGACTGCGGCCACCGCTGAGCGGCCGGCGAAGGTGATCAACATCTGCTCGATCGACGGTATCGCCGTGAACCCGCAGGAGACCTATCCCTACCAGGCCTCCAAGGCCGGGCTGATCCACCTGACCCGCCGCTTGGCCCGCCACCTGATCCAGGACAACATCGTCGTCAGCGCCATCGCGCCCGGCGCCTTCGCCTCCGACATGAACATCGCCGCCCGCGACCACGCCGACGCCGTCGCCCAACGCATCCCCGCCCGCCGCATCGGCACCGACGAGGACATGGCGGGTGCCGCGATCTACCTAGCCTCGCGGGCAGGGGATTACGTGGTTGGCGCTACCCTGACCGTGGATGGCGGCGTGGCTTACGCGTAGGTCTTCTCCCGCGTGCGGGAGAAGTGGCCCGATGGCGAAGCCGAGGGTCGATGAGGGAAGTGAAAAACAAGGGTCACTCCCCCCATCGACCTTCGCCGCTACGCGTCTCAGGCCACTTCCCCCGCAAGCGGGGGAAGACCGGAACTACTCACCTCAGGACCTGTTGACGACCCTATGGACGGAGCAGAGCAGATCGAGGCGCCCGCCAAGGCGCGCGGCGGCCACAAGCTCACGGAAGGCCCGATCACCAGCACCTTGTTCTGGTTCTCGCTGCCGGTGCTGGGCTCCAACGTGCTGCAGTCGCTGAACGGCTCGGTGAATGCGGTCTGGGTCGGGCAGTTTCTCGGCGAGGCGGGGCTGACCGCGACGGCCAACGCCAACCTGGTGCTGTTCCTGATGCTCGGCGCGGTGTTCGGGGTCGGCATGGCGGCCAACATCATGGTCGCCCAGGCCATCGGCTCGCGCGACATGGACCGGGCCAAGCGGGTGGTCGGCACCAGCGCGGCCTTCTTCATCGTCGCCTCGCTGGCCGTGGCGCTGCTCGGCTTCCTGATGACGCCGACCATCCTGCGCTGGCTGGGCACGCCGGGCGAGGCGCTGCCGCTGGCTGAGAGCTACCTGCGCATCATCTTCACGGCGCTGCCGTTCATGTACTTCCTGACCTTCCTGATGATGACGCTGAGGGGGTCGGGAGATGCCCGCACGCCGCTGATCTTCATGGGGCTGACGGTGGTGATCGACGTCGGCCTCAATCCGCTGCTGATTCAGGGGATGGAACCGTTTCCGCGGATGGGGATTGCGGGCTCGGCGACCGCCACCCTGATCGGCCAGATCATCAGCCTCGTCGCCATGCTGACCTACATCTACCGCCGCAAGCTGCCGCTCCGGCTGACCGGCAGCGAGCTGGCCTACCTCAAGCCCGACCTGTCGATCCTCAAGGCCACTGTCGCCAAGGGCCTGCCGATGGGCCTGCAGATCATCGTCGTCTCCGGCTCGGCCATCGTCATGATGGGTATGGTCAACGCCCACGGCACGGTGACGGCGGCCGCCTATGGCGTGGCGGCGCAGCTGTGGACCTACATCCAGATGCCGGCCATGGCGATCGGGGCGGCGGCGTCCTCGATGGCGGCGCAGAACGTCGGCGCGGGTCAGTGGCGGCGGGTCGAGCTGACGGCGCGGGCCGGGGTGCTGATCAACCTGGTTTTGACCGGCGCCCTCGTGCTGCTGGTCGATCTGGCCGAGCGCTACATGCTGCGGCTGTTCCTGCCGGGAGACGCCGCCGCCATCGGCGTGGCGACGCACATCAACGCCATCGTGGCCTGGTCCTTCATCATGTTCGGCATGACCTTCGTGCTGTTCGGCGTGGTCAGGTCGACGGGCGCGGTGACGCCGCCGCTGATCTCTCTGGCCATCTCGCTGTTCGGCGTGCGGGTGCTGTTCGCGCGCTTCTTCGAGCCGCAGATGGGCGCCGACGCCATCTGGTGGAGCTTTCCGATCAGCATGGCGGCCTCCGCGCTGATGGCGTTCGGCTACTACCGCTTCGGCGGCTGGCGCAAGGCGCGCATGGCGCCCGTGCGCGAGGCCGGCGAGTCGATCCCGACCGGCTACGCGACGCCCGCCATGGACGCCGACTGTCCGGAAGACGAGGACTGCGAGGACGAGACCGCCGCCGCTAGGGTCCCAGCGGAATAGTGACGCCGTCGTCGATCTGCAGCCGCCTCGGCGCCTTCATGCCGAGGGAGGCCGCCAGCTTCTCGTCCCAGCCGTAGGGATCGGGCAGGTAGACCAGCCGCCCGTCCGCGTCTGTGAAGACGGTGTGGTAGAGCAGCCGCACCGGGATCTTCTGCTTCAGCGTCACCACGCCGGTCTCACGCGAGGCGAGCTTGGCGTCGAACTCGGAGAGCACGCCCTGCTCCTGCGCCAGCTGGCGGGCGAACTGGACAGCGTTCTGCACCCGTACGCAGCCGTGGCTCTTGTGGCGGAACGGCGTGCCGAAGGCCGCCTTCGACGGCGTGTCGTGCAGGTAGATGGCGTAGGGGTCGTCGAGATCGAACTTGACCTGACCGAGCGCTGCCTTCGGCCCGGGCTCCTGCACCACGCGGCCGTTCTGGATCGTCATGCCCTGCGAGGCCATGTAGGCCGCGCCCTTGGGCAGCACCTCCTCTTCGGCGATGCCCTGCGGCACGTTCCACGGCGGGTTGGCGACCAGCTGGAACATCCGCGCCGACAGCTCCGGTGTCTCGTGCTTGCGCTGCCCGACCACCACCCGCGACGAAAAGCGGACCTCGCCGCCCTGGAAGTAGTCGAGCAGCGCCGAGGCGGTGTTGACGTCGATCCGCGTCGGCGAGATTTCGCGCGCCAGCCACCGGCGGCGTTCGAGGTTCAGCGCCAGTTGCTGGGCGTGATCGCTCAGCACGTTGTTGAGGGCGTCGATGGTGCCGTCGCCGATCGTGCCGTCCGACTTGATGCCGGCCTCGTTCTGCAGGCCCTTGATGCCGGTGACCATGGCGGCGCTGTAGAAGGTCGATTGCGGATCGGGCGCGGCTTGCAGGAAGCCGGCGTTGTGCAGCGCCTGGGCGATCAGCGGCACGCGGGTGTCGCGCCCGCCCGGCTTGATGGTTTCGCCTTGTGGAACGGGTGATGCCTTGGTCGCGGCGATCTGCTTGCGGACCTGGAGGTAGGCGTTGGAGAGCACCTTGTACTCGGGATCCTGCGGCGCGAGGCTTTCCAGCCAGTCGCCGACGTTGCCCTGCGCCAGCGCCTGGTTCAGCCCGGTGACCACGTCCACCTTCGGGCTTGCCACCGTGTAGATGCCGAACACCTTCTTCGGGTCGGCCATGCCGGACGACAGCGCTTCGGCATAGGAGATGGCGGCCAGCGTCAGCCCGGCTTCCTCGCGCGCGGCGTCCGGCGCCTGGCCGACGAAGGCCAGGAAGCGGTCGGCGTCGATGCCGTGCCGGTCAGAGGCCTCGATGGCCTCCAGCAGGTCCCTGGACGCGCCTTCGGACCAGACGGCCTTCCACTGGCGCGCCTCGTAGAATTGTTTGATGCGCGGATCGGTGGCGGCGTGCTTCAGGGCCTGAGCCGAAACCTGGTGCGCGCCGGGCAGGTTGACGCCGCCTCCGGGTCCGCAGGCTGTGACGAGAAGGGCCGCGGTCAGAGCGGCAAGTGTCGCTGGTCTGTTCATGTGGCTCCCGAACGGGCAAATTACATAGGTTAAGCGCGCGCGGGAGCGGCGCCTTGTATGAAGAACGCGGAAATCGCCGATTTGGTCCGCTTAAGGTAAGCCGGGTCCGGCGGCGAGCGGCACGTGATAGGACGCCAGCAGCGCGGCGATTTCGGGGCGGCGGCGCTCCAGCACCTGCTCCAGCCGGGCCCTCAGTTCGGCATCGTCCTTGCGCACCCCCATCGAGACGTCGAACACCATCGGCCATTGCGGCCCATCCAGGCACGGCTGTACCGGCGTCACTCGCAGCGGATGCTGGCCCTGCGCGGCGAAGTAGCCGGCCAGCGGTCCCCAGACGATGGCGATGTCAATGTCGCCCCGATCCACTGCCTGAACGATGGCGGCGGGCGGGTTGGCCTCTTTGTAGTCGCCATAGAGCATGTAGCCGCGCACATTGCCGACGATGCCGCGCCGGCTGAGCGCATGAGTTGGTGGGGTGTTGGAGGCGTCGTCGCCGACCATCTGCACGCCGATGGTGGCGGTCTTCAGCCGCGGGTCGTCGAAGCTCCGGATATCGAGGTCGCGGTCGGCGCGGGTTACGAACACATAGGTCGAGCGGTAGTAGGGCCGCGTGGTGCCCAGCATCCCCAGCGAGCTGGCCACCCCCGGCCAGATATCGCAGCGGCCCTCATTGATGGTGTTGCGCACGAACCCCCGCCGCTGCGCCCACCAGGTGTATTCAACCTTGGCGCCGAGATCCTTCGCCACCAGTTCGGCCAGCTTGTTCTCGAACCCTTCGCCGCGATCGTTGGAGAAGGGCAGGTTGTTGGGGTCGGCGCAGACCCGCAGCACCTTCGGCTTCTCCGCACAGGCGCCGAGCAACAGGAGGAGGGCGAGGACGAGCGCGCGCATCACGGCGTGACCACCACGCCCCAGGGCTTGCCGCCCGTCTTGATGTCCGCGAGCTTGCGGCCCGAGCCGGTGTCGATCACCGACACATCGCCCGACAGGCCATTGGCCGCGTAGAGCCGCTTGCCGTCCGGCGACAGCCCGATGCCCCAGTTGCGGAAACCCGCCTTGTCGTAGCGGCCCACCTCGAAGGTCGCGGCGTCGATCTCGGCGACGTGGTTGCCGCGCCCGAGCGCCACATACACCCGCCGCCCGTCGGGGCTGACGGCCAGCCCAACGGCCTGGACGTTCTTCGGCGGTTTGGCCTTCACGAGGTCGATGGTGTGGATCACCTTGCGGCTGGCCACATCGAAGACCGTCGCCGTGCCCCGCGCCTCCGACGTCACCCACAGGCGCCTGCCGCCGTCGGTGAACAGGGCGTCGCGCGGGCGGGTGCCGACCATGACGCTGTCGATCAGCCGCCCGGTCGCGACCTCGATGAAGTGCACGAGGCTGGAGGCTTCCGACGTGCAGACCACAAGCGTCCCGTCCGGGCTGACGGCGATGCCCTCCGGCTCGGACCCGACGTCGGTTTCCGAAACGATCCTACCGCTGGCGAGGTCGAGGAACGACACCTTGGCGTCGTCCTCGTTGGCGATGTAGAGCCGCGCGCCATCCGGGCTGACCGCGAACCGCTCGGGGTCCGGGCCGGAGGCCAGCTGGCCGGTCACCCTGCGCGAGGCCAGGTCGACAACGTCGATACGATCGTCGTTGCTGGCGGCGACATACAGCGTCCGTCCATCGGGGCTCAGCCCCATGCCGCGCGGCCGCTTGCCGACCGGGATCCTCGCCGTCTCCTTGCCGCTGGGGCCGTCGATGACGTGCAGCACGTTGGCCTGCTCGTCCGAGACATAGACGGTGTGCGGGGCGGCCGGCGGGGCCTGCTGGCAGGCGGCCAGCAGCAGCGCGATCACCCATGGCGCGGCCTGTCTCACGGCAAAGCTAACGCGCCAGTTTCAGCCCGGCTTCACGACCGATGTCAGAACCGGCCCGATTTCCTCGTTCAGCACCAGGTCGGCGTGGCGGTCCTGCTCGGTGGGCTCGCGGTTGACGATGGCCAGCGCCGCGCCGTTGCGCTTGGCCAGCAACGGAAAGGCGTTGGCGGGCGACACTACCAGCGACGAGCCCAGCACCAGGAAGAGGTCGCAGGCCAGCGTCTCCTCCTGCGCCCGCTCCATCGGTTCTGCCGGCATCGGTTGGCCGAAGGAAATGGTCGCCGTCTTCACCAGCCCGCCGCAACGGCGGCAGGTCGGCGGCTCCTCGGTCGCCATGAACGCCGGCCGCAGTTCCTCCAGCTCATGCCGCAGGCCGCACTCCAGGCACTTGGCGTAGGAGGCGTTGCCGTGCAGTTCGATCACCTGCTCGCCCGGCACGCCGCTTTCCTGATGCAGGTTGTCGACGTTCTGGGTGATGACGGCGGCGACCTTGCCGCGCGCGAACAGCTGAGCGACCGCCATGTGCCCGGCGTTGGGGCTGGCGCCGGTCCAGCCTGCCGCGCCGCTGAACACCCGCCGCCAGGCCTCGCGGCGCTGGTCCTCGCGGCTAAGAAACTCGTCGAAGTAGATTGGCTTCATCCGGCTCCACACCCCGCCCGGGCTGCGGAAGTCGGGGATGCCGGACTCCGTGGAGATGCCGGCGCCGGTGAACACCACCACACGCTGGGCCGCCTCGATCAGGTCCGCCAGCCGCTCACGGGACATCAGCGCCGCCTCAGGGATCGGAAGGTGATCGAATAGCGGAGCTGATCGACGGGCGGAATGCTGTGCTCCCATTCGGTTCGCGATGGACCACGCAGCAGATAGGCCGAGCGCGGCTCGAGCGCGATGGATACCCGCTCCCATTTCGGGCCGGCTTTGCGCCGGAAACGGAAGGTGCAGGGCGAGAGCAGCGAAATCCCCACCACGTCCTCAAAGTTCGGCCGGTCCCGATGCCAGCCGATCGGCGCCCCAGGCGCATATTCCGTGACCAGCGCGTGGGCGAAATCCTCGGCCCGGAGCCCCGCGAACGCCGCCGCCCGGTCCCGTACCGGCCGCAGGAACTCCGGCATCTCCCCGGCCTCATGCAGCGCCATGTCGCCGAAATCATAGCGCCACCCAAACGACACCACCCGCCGCTTGCCCTCATAGCCGCGGAACTGGAACGGGCTGAACTCCAGCCGCGCGAGCCGCGCCACCAGCACCGCCTCCTCATCGGCCGAGATAAAACCGGGCCGGTACTCAAACCCCTCGGGCCAGGCTGGACCTTGCCCGAACAGGTCGCCACCCTCGTTGTTGGTGAGTTCCGACTGAACCATGCCTCCAGAACCAGGCTGACGCCGTCGAAGGAGCCGGCAAGAAGGACTAACCTTCTTCCCGCCTGCTGGTTCACGAACACCGTCCCGACCCGGCAGAAGCGGGGCGCTTCCTCCCCGCCTGCGTCAGAGCGCCACTGACGCTGGGGTAACTACCGGTTGCGTAGGCTCGGAGCTTTACGTTAGCTTCGCTGTGGGGGCGTCTTGGTAGCTGCGCCTTGAGCTATGGCGGAGCGATTTCTGTGACTAGCATTATTCCTTCGCCGGGTACGGCGCCGACGTCCGCGACGATCGATGATACGGTCTTCTTGACCGGGACCGATCTGGTTATCGGGGCCGACGAAGTCCTCTACACCCCGAGCTTCACCGAGAGGAACATCTTCTACTACAACCCATCGTACGGTCAGCCCGCGGTCTGGGTCGAACGGGCTGACGGCACGCCGGTAAACAACGGCACGATCTGGATTCAGTCGTCCAATGAAAGCACCACCGGAGTGCAGATCTATCAGTTCGCCAGTGGGTTCGAGAACAATGGCACAATCGTCGCCCAGGTGCTGTCGGCCGATCAGTACGCGGTGGGCGGAAACGCCATCGGGGTTCTGGCGGAGGGCGGGCTGGTCAATACAGGCGAGATTTACGCCTTCGGTATTTACAGTGGATTCGGCGTTTACTCGGACGATGGCCAGGCCACTTACACCAATAGCGGGCTGGTGGCCGCACAGGGCCAACTGCGGGGCTTTGCGGGAGATGGCAACACCTACGGCTTCTATCTCTACAACGGCGGCAAGTTCACCAACACCGCCGAAGGAACGATCCTCGCCGAGGGGCCGTGGGCATTTGGCGTTTACGTCAGCCGCGGAGGATTTCCGGCTGGAGGGGGTGCGCCTGAGATCACCAATGCGGGCCTGATCCACGCGGTTTCCACCGAACCAAACAGTCCCTCTGTCGGCATTTACGCGACGCACACTCAAGTGGAATCGATGCGTATCGTCAACAGCGGGACGGTGACCGCCGATCGCGCCATCTGGTGTCCTTCAGACACCTTCTCCCCCTCTCAGCATGCGGTCGAGACGGTCACCAACGAAAGTGGAGGCGTCCTCAACGGCGACATCATCCTAGACCTCGGCGACGACGTCCTCACCAACCGCGGGACTATAAACGGCGACGTGCTGATGGGCGGAGACAACGACACCTTCGACACCAGCGCCGGGTCGTTTGTCGGTCTGGCCGACATGGGACTAGGCAACGACACCTTCATCGGGTCGTCAGGGTCTGACGCCGTGCTGGGGGCCCGCGGCGATGACGTGTTGGAAGGCCGTGGCGGCGCGGACTTGATCATCGCGGGCCGCGGAGACGACACAGTAATCGGCGGCGCGGGCAACGATGGACTCTATGGCGAGTATGGCGCGGATCGAATTGTCACGAAGGGGGGCGACTCCGTCTTTGGCGGCGCTGGAAATGATCGCATCGAATTGGGCGACCTCAACTTCGCCTTCGTGGACGGCGGCGCCGGTATCGACACGCTGGTGATGCCCAGCGGCGCCATGCTCTTCGATCTGCATCTGATACTGACCAGCGGCCGCGTCAGCGGCATCGAAGCTATCGCGCTCAGCGGCTCCCAAGGATTGGTGGTGACCGCGGCGGACGCGCAGCAGATGTCCTCGACTGGCGGCTCAGCCAAGGTGCAGGGCGGCTCGGGCGACACAGTTCACCTGGTGGGCGAGTGGAGCGAAATGACGGGCCAGACCGTCGACGGTGTCAGTTACCGCGCTTTCTCCACAGGCTCGACGACGATGCTCGTGCAAAGTGGGGTGGGCGTCGACCTAGAGGTGACGCCCCCCTCCGGGGCTGTGGGCCTCTCGCCAGTGGACGGCGGCCCGGCAGCCCCATTGCCGGGCTCCGTCGATGGCGCAGTGCTTACCGGCAACAACTATGTGGTGGCCGGGTTCGACGTGACCTCGTCGCTTGTCATCGAGCAGGACGAGGATTGGTCGTCCCCCGCTGGGGAAGCGGTCATCACCTGTTGGGATTCTGACGCCACCATCGTCAACTACGGCGACGTGCACAGCACAGCGGCGGGCGATTACACTACCTATACGGTTGCTATCGGCAACTTGGCGATGTTCACCAACTATGGCCTGATCAGCGCTTACTCGGCGGGCTTGGGTGATGCGGTCAGCTACTATGTCGACGCCTATGGCCCGATGGACAATCACGGAACCATCGAAGCCTACAGCTATGGCGGCATGGCGGCCGGTATATTAACGGCCGATTCCGGCTTTAACGACGCGCCTTCAATCGTCAATAGCGGCGAAATATTCGCTTATTCGGAGACCGATTTTGCGGTCGGAATATTTTCGCTGAATTACACCTCCATCATAAATGACGGAGAGATTACGGCGGCGGGCGGTATGGATGCGATAGCCGTTGACCTGGGGAACATTGGCAGCACCTTCGTGAACAACGGATCGGTGCTCGCGGCCACCTCTGCGGATGGCAATGCGTCGATTGGCGTCTACTACTTCCTCAACGATCCGACGACGTTAACCAATACCGGCACAATCGAAGCCGATGTCGCAGTCCTGGTCCACACCCACTACCTAAGCAACCAGTTGTTCACGCTTGAAAACACCGGTCAGATTATGGGCTTGGTGATCATGGACGGTGAGCCGTCTAATGACACGATCAATAATAAGGGCTCAATCGACGGCGCTATCTTCTTGGGAGAGGGCGCGGACGTCTATAAGGGCGGTGGTCTGCAATACGGTGGCGTGTTCGGCGAAGGCGGCTCGGACAAGCTGACGGGTGGCGGCGCTCAAGACGAGTTCTGGGGTGGGGACGGTAACGACATCCTGGATGGCGGCGGGGGTGACGACATTCTCCTTGGCGAGGCAGGCAATGACAATCTTTCAGGAGGCGATGGCCACGACGAACTGCGCGGAGGTTCAGGGGTAGATGTGCTGAACGGCGGCGCCGGCGCCGACATGATGGCAGGGGGGCTCGGAGGCGATAGCTATCAAGTCGATAATATCGGCGACCTCATCATCGAATTCTTGGGCGAGGGCGTCGACACCGTTCAGGCCTCGGTCAGCTCCACGCTCGCGGCCAACGTCGAGAATCTGACGCTGCTCGGTGCCGCGTCGTCGGGTACTGGCAACGAGCTGGCCAACATCATCACCGGCAACGAGCGCAACAACACACTGCGCGGGGAAGACGGCAATGACTCGCTGAACGGCGGCGGCGGCGACGACAAGCTGGTGGGCGGGCTGGGCGCTGACGTGCTGGATGGCGGCGCGGGCATCGACACGGCGGGCTATGGCGAGAAGACGACCTCTGTCGTGGTGACGCTGACGGCAGGCGATGCGGTCGTGACGATCGGCGCGGTTGCTGAAGACACCCTCCGCAATATCGAGAACGTCAACGGTGGGAACGCGGCCGACATTCTGACCGGCAACGCCCTGGCCAACCAGCTGCTGGGCGGCAACGGCGATGATCTGCTCAAGGGCGGCCTGGGCGCCGACATCCTCGACGGCGGGGCGGGGATCGATACGGCGGACTACACCGACAAGACCGCGGCCGTGGCGGTGACGCTGGCGGGGGCGGCCAACGCTCAGGTTACCGTCGGCGGGGTAGCCGAGGACACGCTGCGCAATGTGGAGAACCTGATCGGCGGGACGGCGGGCGACAGCCTGACCGGCGACAGCCTCGCCAACCGGCTGTTCGGGCGGCAGGGCGCGGACACGCTGGCCGGTGGGGGCGGCAATGATTTCCTCGATGGCGGCGGCGGGGCGGACCTGATGGAGGGCGGCGCCGGCGATGACGTGTTCATCGTCGACAACGCCGCCGATGTGGTGACGGAGTTCGCGGGCGAGGGCAGCGACCGGGTCGAGTCCGCCCTTTCCTGGACGCTGTCGGTCAATGTCGAGACGTTGGTGTTGACCGGCTCGGCGATCATCAACGGCACGGGCAACGCCTCTGCCAACACCCTGATCGGCAACGCTTCGGCCAACGTCCTGATCGGCGGCGGCGGTGACGACACCCTACAGGGCGGCGGCGGCAAGGATCGGCTGGACGGCGGGGCGGGCATCGACAGCATGTCGGGCGGCATCGGCGACGACATCTATGTGCTCGGCGGCTCGTCCGACCTCGTCATCGAGAACGCCAACGAAGGTATCGACACCGTCGAGACCAATCTGAACTACACCCTCACCGCCAACCTCGAGAAGCTGGTGCTGACCGGCGTGGACAACCTCAAGGGGACGGGCAACGAGCTCTCCAACACCCTGACCGGCAACGACGGGGCCAATGTGCTCAGCGGCCTGGCCGGCAAGGACTGGCTCTACGGCGGCGCGGGCGCGGACGCGCTCTACGGCGGCGAGGGCAACGACACCCTGCAGGGCGGCTCGGGCGCCGACCGCTTCTATGGCGAGGGGGGGACCGACCGCTTCATCTTCGACGAGCCGGACATGGCCGGCCTGACCAGCGACGCCTGCGACCGGATCATGGACTTCAGCCACGCCCAGGGCGACCTCATCGGCCTCAGCGACATCGACGCCGACGTCTCCACCGGCGGCGACCAGGCCTTCGCCTTCATCGGCTCGGCGGCCTTCAGCAACACCGCCGGCCAGCTGCGCTACGAGCAGTCCGGCGACATCACCCTGATCACCGGCGACACCAACGGCGACGGCGTGGCCGACTTCATGATCCGGCTGAATGGCGTGCACATGCTCATAGCGGGGGACTTCATCCTTTAGCGAACGGGCCGGCTGGTCCGAAGAGCGCCCCGAACCTTCAAGTCTCCGGGCACTTCCTCCGCGCCTGCGTCAGAGCGCCACTGTGAGTGGAGCTAAACTATGGTTGTGCCCCCGCTCAGCTTCGCGTTAGCTGCTCTTTTTCTAACGGCGCAGTTGTTGTCGCCGTGTTGGGGGCATCATGGCGACGTACAACGGGACAGCCAACAGCGAGTGGCTGCAGGGCGGCTCGTCCGCCGACACCATGAATGGATTTGGCGGTGACGACCGCCTCACCGGACTTGGCGGCGACGACACGCTCAACGGCGGTGACGGCAACGACTACCTTGAAGGCGGGGCCGGGAACGATACGGTCAACGGCGACAACAACGACGACACCCTGTTTGGCGAGGAGGGGGCGGACAAGCTCTACGGTGGCACCGGGAACGACACGCTCGTCGGCGGCGCTGGCAACGACATTCTCGACGGCGGGACCGGGATCGACTGGGTGAGCTACCTGGATGCCGCCGCCGGCGTCACGGTGAACCTTGGCCTGACCACCGCCCAGAGCACCGGCGGCAGCGGATCGGATACGCTCACCGGCATCGAGAACATCTACGGCTCCTACTACAACGATACCCTCACCGGCACCTCCGGCGCCAACATCCTGAACGGCTATGGGGGTGTGGACGCCATCTTCGGCGGCGGCGGCGACGACACCATCATCATAAGTGAGTACGCCTACCCCTACGCCGGATCCCAGTTTGACGGCGGGGCCGGCATAGACACCCTGAACATGCCCAACGTCGGTTGGGTGGACCTCAATCTCGTCACCGTCACCGGCATCGAGAAACTGACGGGCGGAGATGCCAAGCTTAGCCTCAGCCTGATGCAGAGCTTCACGACCGTGACGCTGGACAGCGTCTACCTGACCACCGCCGGCGTGGCGAACTTCTCCAACTGGACGCGCTCGCCTTACGAGATCGTGCTGGGCGCCGGCGGTTCGACGGTGAGCTGGAGCTCCCTGACCAACGGCTTTGGCACCACGGTGAACGGCAGCAGCGGCGCCGACAACGTGACGGCCGGAAACGAAAACGACCGGCTCTACGGCAACGACGGCAACGACGTCCTCAAGGGCGCGGGCAGCTACGACAGTATCTGGGGCGGGGCCGGGGCCGACAACATCGACGGGGGCGAGGGCAACGACCTGCTGAACGGCGGCGAAGGGGCCGACATCATCAACGGCGGCGCCGGCGACGACGTCGTCGAAATCTGGAACACCGACGGCGCGGTCTCCGGCGACACCATCTACGGCGGCGACGGCTTCGACATCGTCAAGATCTACAACCCGACCGACATCAATGGCCTGACCTTCGGCGCGGATGTCGAAGAGCTGTGGGCCTACGGCGTGAACCTGCTGCTGGCGCCCAGCCAGGTCGACGACTTTCAGGTGATCATCGCCGAAGCCCTCACCTTCACGGCGCCGGGCGAAGTCGACTTCACCGGACTGGACATCGACACTCACCACTTCGGCATGACCGTGGGCGGCGTGACGCTGAGGCTCGCCGGCTCACCGACGCACGAATACCTCGAGGAGACTGTCGCCGGCAGCGGGGGCGTGGACACCGTCTACGGCGGCTATGCCATCAACGAGTTCTACGGAAACGGCGGCGACGACGTGCTGGTCGGCGGCGGCTGGAGCGACACCCTGGTCGGCGGCGCGGGGGCGGACCATGTGGACGGCGGCGACGGCGACGATCGCTTCGACCTCCACGCCGGCGACGTATCGGCCGGCGACCACTACATCGGCGGCGCCGGCTACGACTACGTCTTCATCGACTCCAGCGTGGAGCTGGGAGGGACCTTCGAAGGCATCGAAGTCCTGGCCAGCAACGGCTCCGACGGCGCGACCGAAGGCGCCTGGATCCGCGCCGACGCCGACCTGCTCAACGGCTTTCAGCAGATCGAGACCGGCGGCCTGAAGATCGTCGGCGCCGGCGTCGCCGACCTGAGCGCCACCACGCTCTACATCGGGTCGATCTGGTTCGACGTGGGTGGCGCCACGCTCAAGCTGCCCGATGAGCCCATCTATTCAAGCTTTATCGAGGGCAGCACCGGCGCCGACACCATCATCGGCGGCATGTGGCTGGCGCACGGCCGCGGCGGCAACGACTCGCTCACCGGCGGCAGCCAGGTCGACGAGGTTTACGGCGACGACGGCGACGACTTCATCGACGGCGCGGGCGGTGACGACCAGCTCGACGGCGGCGCCGGAGCCGACGTCATGCGGGGGGGCGCTGGCCAGGACAACGTCACGGGCGGCGAGGGTGACGACATCATCAGCGGCGGCGCCGGGTACGATTGGCTTGCCGGCGGTTACGGCAACGACACCGTGACCTATGCCGACGAGACCTCGGCCGTCACGGTCCACCTCATCAGCGGCCCCTACAACGACGGTACGGCCCAGACGGCCGATGGCGAAGAAGTCATCTACGAGTTCGAGAGCGCGATCGGTTCGGCCTTCAACGACGCCCTGTTCGGCAGCGACATCGGCAACGTGCTGGATGGCGGACTGGGCGCTGACCAGATGAACGGCGGCCTTGGGGATGACTTCTATCGCGTCGATAACGCAGGTGACCTGGTCACCGAGGCTGCAAGCGAAGGCTTCGACACCGCCGAGTGTTCGGTCGACTACACCCTTACAGACAATGTCGAGAACCTAACGCTGGTCGGCTCCGCGTTGTCGGGTACGGGTAACGAGCTGGCGAACGTCATCACCGGCAACAACGCCAACAACACCCTGAACGGAGCCGCCGGCGCCGACACGCTGAACGGCGGCGTCGGCGACGACAAGCTGGTGGGTGGGCTAGGGGCCGACGTGCTGGATGGCGGTGCGGGCATCGACACGGCGGGCTATGGCGAGAAGACGGCCTCGATCGTGGTGACGCTGACAGCTGGCGATGCCATCGTGACCGTCGGCGGCGTAGCTGAAGACACCCTGCGCAATATCGAGAACGTCACCGGCGGCGGCGGAGCCGATACCCTGACCGGCAACGCCCTCGCCAACCAGCTGCTGGGCAGTAACGGCGACGACCTGCTTAAGGGCGGCTTGGGCGCTGACATCCTCGATGGCGGCGCGGGGATCGACACGGCGGACTACACCGACAAGACCGCCGCCGTGGTGGTGACGCTGGCGGGGGCGGCTAACGCCCAGGTCACGGTCGGCGGATTGGCCGAGGACACGCTGCGCAATATCGAGAACCTGATTGGCGGGACGGCGGCCGACAGTCTCACCGGCGACAGCCTCGCCAACCGGCTGTTCGGGCGGCAGGGGGCGGACACGCTGTCGGGCGGGGGCGGAGCCGACTTCCTCGATGGCGGTGGCGGGGCGGATCTGATGAAGGGCGGCGCCGGCGATGACGTGTTCATCGTCGACAACGCGGCCGATGTGGTGACGGAGTTCGCAGGGGAGGGCAGCGACCGGGTCGAGTCCGTCCTCTCCTGGACCTTGTCGGCCAATGTCGAGACGCTGGTGCTGACCGGCTCGGCGATCGTCAACGGCACGGGCAACGCCAGCGCCAACACCCTGATCGGCAACGCTTCAGCCAACATCCTGATCGGCGGCGGCGGGGACGACATTTTGCAGGGGGGCGCCGGCAAGGACCGGCTGGACGGCGGGGCCGGCATCGACAGCCTGGCCGGCGGCATCGGCGATGATGTCTATGTGGTCGGCGGCTCGTCCGACCTGGTGATCGAGAGCGTGGGTGAAGGCATCGACACCGTCGAGACCAACCTCAACTACACCCTCACCGCCAACCTCGAGAAGCTGGTGCTGACCGGCGTGGACAACCTCAAGGGCGCGGGCAACGAGCTCTCCAACACCCTGACCGGCAACGACGGGGCCAATGTGCTCAGCGGCCTGGCTGGCAAGGACTGGCTCTACGGCGGGGCGGGGGCGGACTCGCTCTATGGCGGCGAGGGCAACGACACCATCCAGGGCGGCTCGGGCGCCGACCGCTTCTACGGCGAGGCGGGGACCGACCGCTTCATCTTCGACGAGCCGGATATGGCGGGCCTGACCAGCGACGCCTGCGACCGGATCATGGACTTCAGCCACGCCCAGGGCGACCTCATCGGGCTCAGCGACATCGACGCCGACGTGTCCACCGGCGGCGACCAAGCCTTCGCCTTCATCGGTACGGCGGCCTTCAGCAACGTCGCCGGCCAGCTGCGCTACGAGCAGTCCGGCGACATCACCCTGATCACCGGCGACACCAACGGCGACGGCGTGGCGGACTTCATGATCCGGCTGAACGGGGTGCACACGCTGGGGGCGGGGGACTTCATCCTCTAGCCCCCTGTTCAATTTTGCAGGAGCGGTCGGCAAAAGCGCTGATTGGGTGAGCGGCGTTATGGGAGTATTCAGGCCCTCAATCTCGAACTTTGGGGGACTGACATGTCCGATATCGCCACCGCCGACGTGGTGTGGCCGCGCAAGACTCGCGAGGTCCACAACCACCATATGGATTCCACGATCTGGAACGACTTTGCGTTCCGCGACGACGACGTCATCGTGGCCACCTACGCCAAGTCCGGCACCACCTGGACGCAGCAGATCGTCGGGCAGATCCTGTTCGACGGGCGCGAGGACGTGCTGATCAACGCCATCTCGCCGTGGCTGGACCTGCGCATCATGCCGCCGGGCACCAAGGAAGCGCTGGGCGAGCAGGACCATCGCCGGGTGATCAAGACCCACCTGCCGCTCGACGCGCTCGTGTTCTCGCCGCGGGCCAAATACATCTACATCGCCCGCGACGGCCGCGACGTGGTGTGGAGCATGTACAACCACCACGCCAACGCCAACGACTTCTGGTACCAGGCGCTGAACGAGACGCCGGGGCTGGTCGGCCCGAAGATCGGCAAGCCCGACCCCGATATCCGCCAGTACTTCCTGAACTGGATGGCCGAGGACGGCGTGCCGTTCTGGCCGTTCTGGGAGAACATCGCCAGCTGGTGGGAGGCCCGCCACCTGCCCAACGTCAAGCTCATCCACTTCAACGACCTCAAGAAGGACCTCGCGGGCGAGATGCGGGCAATCGCCGATTTCCTCGGCGTTGATATCCCCGAGGCGCGCTGGCCGACCGTCGTCGAGCACTGCACCTTCGACTACATGAAGGAGCATGCCGAGAACGTCGCGCCGATGGGTGGGCTGATCTTCGAGGGCGGAGCCAAGACCTTCGTCAACAAGGGGGTCAACGGCCGCTGGCGCGACGTGCTGACGCCTGCCGACAGCCTGGCTTACGAGCAGATGGCGGTGGAAAAGCTCGGGCCCGAATGCGCCCGTTGGCTGATGAGCGGCCAAGCTTAAGTTAAGCCGCGAAACCTTCGGCCGTTTGCCAGCGTTGCCATGTCCTCGACCTTCGGAGGGGACATGGACGGAAGTTTCAGCGCGGGTGGGACGATGCGGGCGGCCGTGCTGGCCGGGCCGGGCGAAATCCGCATGGACGAGGTAGCGCGTCCGGAGCCCGGACCTGGGCAGGTGCGTGTGCGGCTGGAAGGCTGCGGCGTCTGCGCCTCCAACCTGACGCCGTGGGCGGGGCCGGAGTGGATGGAGTTCCCCACCGAGCCGGGCGCGCTTGGACACGAAGGCTGGGGCGTCATCGACGCGGTGGGCGAGGGCGTCGAGGGACTGGCGGTCGGCGACCGCGTGGCCTCGCTCTCCTACAACAGCTACGCCGAATACGACCTGGCGAGCGCCGATGCAGTGATCAAGCTACCCGAGGCGCTGGCCGGAAAGCCGTTTCCCGGCGAGCCGCTGGGCTGCGCGATGAACATCTTCCGGCGCAGCGACATCGAACCCGGGCAGACCGTGGCCATCGTCGGCATCGGCTTCCTCGGGGCGATCCTGACGCGGCTGGCGACGGACGCCGGGGCGCGGGTGATCGCGATTTCGCGGCGGCAATTCTCGCTCGATGTGGCGCGGAAGATGGGCGCGGCCGAGGCGGTCGCGATGGACGATCACTACGCCATCATCGAGCGGGTGAAGGCGCTGACCGGCGGCGTCTTCTGTGATCGGGTGATTGAGGCGGTGGGCAAGCAGTGGCCGCTGGACCTAGCGGCTGAACTGGTGCGCGAGCGAGGCAAACTGATCGTCGCCGGCTACCACCAGGATGGCCCACGGCAGGTCAACATGCAGCTGTGGAACTGGCGCGGCATCGACGTCATCAATGCTCACGAGCGCGACCCAAAGGCGTACGCCGACGGTATCCGCGAGGCTGTCGAGGCGGTGGCGTCCGGGCGGCTCGATCCGAACGAGCTATACACCCACACCTATCGTCTGGATCAGCTGGGTGAGGCGCTCGACGCCACACGCGACCGGCCCGCCGGCTTCCTAAAGGCCATCGTCACGCCATGAGCAGGCCGCGCCTCGGCTTCCTCGGCGTCGGCTGGATCGGCCGCCACCGGATGCAGGCGATCATCGAAACCGGCGCAGTCGAGGTGGCGGTGGTGGCCGACCCCTCGCCGGAGATGGCGGCGGAGGCGGGCAAGCTCGCGCCCGAAGCCAAGCAGGCAGGTACGCTGGACGAGCTTCTGGACATGGGAATCGACGGCGTGGTGATCGCCACGCCGAGCGCCATGCACGCCGAACAGTCGATCCAGGCGCTGGTGCGCGGCGTGGCCGTTTTCTGCCAGAAGCCTCTTGGACGGACATCGGCTGAGGTGCGGGCCGTGGTAGACGCAGCGCGCGCCGCCGACCGGCTGCTGGCGGTCGACCTGTCCTATCGCTTCACCGAAGGCATGCAGCGCATACGCGAGCTGGTCCAGGGCGGTGAATTGGGCCACGTCTATGCGGTCGATCTGGTCTTTCACAACGCCTACGGGCCGGACAAGGGGTGGTTCTACGACCCGGCGCTGTCGGGGGGCGGCTGCGTCATGGACCTCGGCGTCCACCTCGTCGACCTGGCGCTGTGGGCGCTCGATTTTCCCCAGGTGAAGGACGTCTCCGCCAGGCTGCTGGCGGGCGGCGAGCCGCTGGGCGGGCGCACCGACACGGTCGAGGACTACGCCGTCGCCACCATTGAACTGGAGAGCGGGACCGCCATCCAGCTCGCCTGTTCCTGGAAGCTGCAGGCCGGGTGCGATGCCATCATCTCCGCCGCCTTCTACGGCGACGCGGGCGGCGCGGCGCTGCGCAACGAGGGCGGCTCGTTCTACGACTTCAAGGCCGAGCGGTTCAGGGGCACGTCGCGCGAGCCGCTGGCGTCGCCCCCTGACGCGTGGGGCGGCAGGGCGGCGGCGGACTGGGCTCTGCGGCTGGCGGCGGGCGAGCGTTACGACCCCGCGGCGGAGCGGCTCGTCGATGTGGCCAGGGTGCTCGACCGCATCTACGGCCGGCAGGAACCAGCCTGACCGCCGCAGGGTTTGCTCAAGCGAACCTGAGCTGGAGAACACCCATGACGATTTCGAAAAGCGCCGCGTTGCTGGCGGCGTCGATGCTGGGCCTGGCCGCCTGTGACCAGTCTCCGCAGCACGCCGATGGCGCGACTGCGACCAACGACCCCGGCGTCGCGGCGGCGATCACCAACGGCGCCATCGCCGACACCGGCTCGGACACCGGCACGGGCGGCGACATCGGCGGCGCGGGCGAGGCCACCGCGGGCGACGAAGCCGCCAACAGCAACACGGTGACGAACACTCCGTCTCCCTAGTGGTTAACCTTCGCTAAGTCCGGGGAACGATGCCGCCGCGCTGTGGTTGGTCGCCATCGCTTGTCGACTTAGGGAGACCATCCATGGACAAGAAACTCGTTATCGCGGGCGCCGTGGCGGCGCTGATGCTCGGCTCCGTCGCCATCGCGCAGACCACCGGCACGACAGGGACAACCACCAATACGACCACCGGCGGTACGGTCGGCGGTCAAGCTGGTGAGACCAGCGGCACGACCAGCGGGGCGTACGGCGCCGGCAATGTCAGCACCACCGCGTCCGGCTCAGGCGCCGGCGAAATGGCGGGCGCTGGTACGGCGACGACGACGAGTACCACCACCGGCACGACTGTTGGCGGCGCTGCAACCGGCGCCGATACGACCACCACGGCTTCGGGCTCCAGCTACGCCGGCAGCGACATGCAGCGGGCGGGCGAGCGGGGCTGATGCTTAAAGAGGCGGCGGGGCTTAAGGTCCTGGCCGCCGCTTTCGCGCACTACTTTCGCAGGCGCACCACGTTGTCTGCGGGCGTCAGCTTGGCCGCGATCTTCATCCCCAGTTCCTCCTCGGCGAAAGGCTTGTGGATGATCTCGTCCTCGGTCGCTTCCATTAACGCGGCGGCATCGGCATAGCCGGTGGCGTAGACGATCGGCAGGTCGGGCCGGCGCGCCCTCAGCTCACGCGCCAGCTCGGCGCCGTTCATGCCCGGCATGGCGAAATCCAGCAGCACCAGGTCGACCGGCGCGCCGCCCTCGACCGCGTCCAGCGCCGCCCCGCCGCTGCCCGCTTCCAGCACACGATAGCCAAGGTCCTGCAGGATGCCGGAGGTAACCTCGCGCACGGCGCTGTCATCGTCTACTACCAGCACCACCGCGCCGTTGGCCCGGCCGTCGGGGGCGCGCTTCTCGGCGACGGCGGCCTTTCGCGCGGCGGCATGGGCGCGGGGCAGATAGACCTTGACGCTGGTGCCTTCGCCGACCTTGGTGTCGATACGCACGCCGCCGCCGGACTGGCGGGCGAGGCCGAACACCTGGCTTAAGCCCAGGCCCGAGCCCTTGCCGACCTCCTTGGTGGTGAAGAAGGGCTCGAAAGCCTTGGCCAGCACCTCGTCGGTCATGCCCGAGCCGGTGTCGCTGACCGCCAGCATTACATAGTCGCCCTCGCCGGGCTCCTCCGGACGGCGGCTGGGGCCGAGCGTGACGTTGGCCGTCTCGATGGCAAGGCCGCCGCCGACGTCCATGGCATCGCGGGCGTTGATGGCGAGGTTGAGGATGACGAGCTCAATCTGCGTCGGATCGATCATCGCCGCCCACAGGTTCGGGTGCAGCACCGTCTCCAGCCGCACGCTGCCGCCCATGGTGCTTTGCAGCAGGTCGCGCATGCTGATGACCGTCTCGTTGAGGTCGACCGGCTTGGGCTCCAGCTTCTGGCGGCGGGAGAAGGCGAGCATCTGGCTGGTCAGCTTGGCGCCCCGCTCGGCGGCCTCGGCCATCATCTCCAGCCGCCGCTGGGTTTTCAGATCGTTCTGGCCCTTCTGAAGCTGGCGGACGTTGCCGAGCACCACGGTCAACAGGTTGTTGAAGTCGTGCGCCACGCCGCTGGTCAGCTGGCCGACGGCCTCCAGCCGCTGAGCCTGGCGCAGGGCAGACTGGGCCTTTTCACGCTCGGTGATCTGGGCCGCCAGCTGGCGGTTGGCGGAGGCGAGTTCGGAGGTGCGCTCCTCGACGCGGCGCTCCAGTAACGCCTCGGCGGCGCGGATTTCGTTGATGCGCTCGCGGGCCTCGTACTGGCGGCTGCGGCCGCGCAGGGCCGTGCGCACGATGCTAAGCAGGGTGGTGGGGTGGAAGGGCCGCTCCAGGAAGCTGACGTTGCCGAGGGTGGTGCTGAGCCGCCCGGCCGCCGGGTTGCGTTCGAGCCCGCCGCCGCGCCCGGTGAGCAGCACGAACGGCAGGTCGGACCACGGCGGCTGGTCGGCGATCCACTGTACGAGGCAGTTCAGGTCGGCGTTGACTAACGCTTCCTCGACGATCACTGCCGCCGCCGCGCCCTCCTTGAGATCCTCGCAGAGGCAAGCCAGGTCATTGCAGACCTTCACCTGGACGCCGCCTTCGGACAGCACCCCGGCGGCGACGATGGCGTCGCGGCCGTGAGGGGCGAGGATCAGCGCACGCTCCGAGTTGGGTTCGGGTGTCTCGCTCACGCGCCGGGGTCTCCGAGCAACCCCCTTTGCTCTCCGACGAAGTTCGGCACGCCGCGCAGCACGCCCTGGAAGCCTTCCAGCGGCGGACCGACGGTCAGGCCCCGGTCGGTGTCGATCTCGTACTCGCGGATGGACTTCTCGTGCGTGCCGGCCCGCTTCTTGATGACCGAGATCGCCCGCCGCACCTGTCCCAGCGCCTCGAAGTAGCGCAGCAGGATGACGGTGTCGGCGAGGTAGGTGACGTCGACCGGCGCGCGCATATCGCCGACCAGGCCGTGCTGGGCGACCGTCAGGAAGGTCGTGGCGCCCTGGCGGTTCAGGTACTGCAGCAGCTCGTGCATGTGCAGGACCAGGAACTGCTCCTCGGGCATGGCGGCCTGGTAGCCGTTGAGGCTGTCGATAACGACAGTCCTGATGTTCTGCTCGATGACGCAATTGCGGACCTTGGCGGTGAACTCGCCCGGCGACAGTTCGGCGGCGTCGATCTGGTGGATGATCAGCGAACCACTGTCCTTCAGCGCCTGCAGGTCGATGCCCAGCGCCTTCGCCCGCGAGAACAGCAGGCCCAGTTCCTCGTCGAAGATGAACAGCGCCGCCTTCTCGCCGCGCTCGATGGCCGAGGTGACGAAGTTGAGCGTCAGCAGCGACTTGCCGGTGCCGGCCGGGCCGAGGATGAGGGCGCTGGACCCGCGCTCGACGCCGCCGCCCAGCAGCGCGTCCAGTCCTTCGATGCCGCTGGGCAAGGCGGTGCGCTCGAACTCCGACCGGTGCTCGCCCGCCACCAGCCGTGGATAGACCTCCAGCCCGCCAGTCTTGATGGTGAAGTCGTGATAGCCGCCGCGGAACTGACGGCCGCGGTACTTCACCACCCGGACCCGCCGCCGCTCGGCGCCGTAGTTGGGGGCCAGCTCCTCCAGCCGCACCACGCCGTGGGCGACGCTGTGCACGGTCTTGTCCTGGGTGTCAGTGGTCATGTCGTCGAGCAGCAGGACGGTGACGCCCTGCCTGGCGAAATAGTGCTTCAGGGCCAGCACCTGGCTGCGATAACGCAGCGAGCTTTGCGCCAGCAGGCGGATTTCCGAGAGGCTGTCGACGACCAGGCGAGCGGGATTGATCTCCTCGACCTTGGCGAAAATCATCCGCGTGGTTTCACCGAGCTCCAGGTCGGAGGAGTAGAGCAGGCTCTGCTGCTGTTGCTCGTCGAGCAGGCTCTCGGGCGGCACCAGCTCGAAGATGTCTACGCCTTCAAGGTCCCAGCCGTGCGAGGCGGCGGTGTCGCGCAGCTCCCACTCGGTCTCGGACAGGGTGATGTAGAGGGTGCGCTCGCCGAGCCGCGCGCCTTCGATCAGGAAGGACAGGGCGGCGGTCGTCTTGCCGGTGCCGGGGGTGCCTTCGAACAGATAGACGCGGTCGCGCGCGAGGCCGCCGGCGAGGATGTCGTCCAGCCCCGGAACGCCGGTGGCCGCATGTTTACTGAGAGATTCCTTGAGCACTGCCTACATTCCCGACCGAAAAAAGCCTGACTGTAACGCTCATCCCGGCAGGTCGATCCCGAGGCCTAAAGGTCCGTCCGCCGTATCGCGAAGGCGAGGTCTCTGGTGAACGGCGGCGTCTCGAATTGCAGGCTTCCGTCCCGCGCCGAAGCCTCCCACGAGCCCCGCGCCTCGCCGGCTTCCGTGTCCCAGGCGGTGATGACGTAATGGCCTGCGCTGAGCCCCGGGACGCGCACCTCGGTGGTCAGCGGCGGCGCGTCCTTCCGCAGCCGCCCGTCACCTGCGAAGGTCGTACGTCGCAGCAGCCAGACGATGGCCTGCCGCTCGTCGCCGCAGGCAAAGCGGGTCACCGCCGGACGTGAAGTGCGCACCTCCTCGTTCAGGTTCACGCGCCGGAACGTCGTCCAGTCTATCAGCGGCAGGAACCGCGACAGCGCCGCCTGGCTGGCCCGCATGCCCCTGGTCAGCGCGTGCGGGTGGCGGTTGGGCCAGCGCATGCCGCCGCCGGCCCCGCCGCTGGCGAAGTGGGCCCACTGGGTATGGCGGAAGTATTCGTCGTCGAACGGCTCATCGAGCGTGCGCTTGCGGTCCTTGAAGGTGTGGATCGGCCCGTGCTCGCTGTCGAAGAACGGCCGCCCGTCGGTGATCTCGGCCAGGCACTCGCGCACGATCCGTCCCATGGTGACGGCGGGCGCGACGGTGTCCTTCGGGTGGTCGATGGTGCCGGTGCCGTAGATGTGGATGCTGGCGAAATCGAGGTCCGGGTGGCGGAAGATCGGGTCGCGCAGCGGCATGTGCCCGCGAATGCGCAGCTCCGGCCCGAACAGCGACACCGTCTGCGGATGCGAGCGGCGGAACAGCGCCAGCTCGGTCCCGCGCACGGTCATGCTGAGGTCGTGGATGAACTCGTCGAAGTTGTCGGCCGACTCCTGCGCCTGCGCCGGGTGGATCTCGTTCCACAGGTCCCAGGCGAACAGGGCAGGGCTCGCGCCCCAGCGCTCGGCGGCGAAGCGCAGGCGGCGCTTGATGCCTTCCCGCGTGTCGCCGCACAGCAGCAGCCGGGAAGGATGATCGAGCGGGCCGCCGTTTGCCTGATTGTAGGGGTGATGCTTCCACCGCACCCAGGTCCAGAAGGTGTCCACCGGCGTCAGCAGGATGCGGATGCCCACCTTCTCGCACAGCGCGAACAGATCATCCCACAGCTGCACCATGGCCGGCACGAAGCGGCCGTAGGGCTTCTCGAAATAGCTGCTCGGACCCTGCGCATACTCCAGCATCAGCCGCAGCACGGTGACGCCGTTGTCGCGCAACCAGATCAGGTGGTTCTCGACGGCGGGGAGGTCGCGACGGTGGCGCAGGCCGCGCAGCTCCGTCCAGCTGACGGCGTCGTTCTGACCGATGGGCGTGAATGGCCGCCCGGCCTCGTCAACGAAGTAGGGCGCGTTCCTGGCGACGCTGATCCAGGACAGCGCCTCGGGCGGCTCGCTGGTGGCTTCGACGAGCCGGAACGCGTGGGTCATCTTCACTCGAAAGGCTTGCAGGCGAGGCGGACAACTGGCTTAGGCGCCGCCGCGTTCCAGACGCGCGCAACTCTATACTTCCCCTGCGGCAAGGTCCTTTGATGAGGCCAACAAAGCCAACGGAGCGCCCCCATGCCGCAGGCCCAGGCCAACGGACTTACCCTCGAATACGACATCACCGGCCCCGCGAACGGAGAGCCGGTTCTGCTGATCATGGGCCTGGGCGCTCAGATGACGCGCTGGCCGCCGGGCCTCGTCGACAAGCTGGCGGCGCGGGGCCTGAAGGTCATCCGCTTCGACAACCGCGATGTCGGCCTGTCGTCGAAGATCGAGGCGGCGGGCATGCCCGACATGCTGGCCATCTTTCAGGCGATCGGGAGCGGCCAGCAGCCGAGCGTTCCTTATCTGCTCGATGACATGGCCGCCGACGCCGTGGGCCTGCTGGACGCCCTCGGCATCGAGCGCGCCCATATCGTCGGCGCCTCGCTGGGCGGGATGGTGGCGCAGCTGGTTGCGGCCGATTACCCGCAGCGGGTGCTGTCGCTGACCTCGATCATGTCGAGCACCGGCAACCGCGAACTGCCGCCGCCGCAGCCGGAAGCGCTGGCCGTGCTGAACGAGCGCGGCCCGGACCCGCGTCAGGACCTCGAAGGCTATCTGGCCCACAGCTACAAGGGCGCTCTGGCGGTGGGCTCGCCCGCCTATCCGCCGAAGGAAGACTATATCCGCCAGCGTTCGCTGACCGACTTCCAGCGCAGTTACTATCCGCTCGGCTTCGCCCGCCAGTACGCGGCGGCGGTGGCCTCGGCAGACCGGCGGCCGAAGCTGAAGACGATCACCGCGCCGACGGTGGTGATCCACGGCGACGCCGACCCGCTGGTGCCGGTCGAGGGCGGCCGCGACACCGCCGCCAACGTGCCCGGCGCCGAACTGCGCATCATCGAAGGCATGGGCCACGACCTGCCCGAAGCCCTGCACGACGAGATCGTCGAAGGCATCGTGCGGGCCGTGGTCCGCGCCCGGGAGATGGCCTAGCCCGCCGCGGCGTGTTCAAGCTCGGCGATGTCGAACTTGACCATCTTCAGCATGGCCTCGGTGACTCGCTTGGCCTTCGCCGGGTCGGACGACTTCATCAGCTCTGCGAAACGCCTCGGCACGATCTGCCAGCACAGGCCATAGCGGTCGCGGATCCAGCCGCATTGCTCAGGACTGCCGCCGTCCTTCAGCGCGTCCCAGTAGCGGTCGATCTCCGCCTGGTCGTCGCAGTTCACCACGAACGAGACGGCGTGGTTGAACGGGTCGAGGGGGCCGGCGCTGATGGCCATGAAGGGCTGGCCGCACAGTGTGAACTCGACGATGTCGACACTGCCCGCCGGTCCGCTGGGGGTCTCGGCGGGGATTTGCTGGACGCTGTCGACGCGGCTGTCGGGGAAGAGGCCGGCGTAGAAGTTGGCGGCTTCGACAGCCTCGGCCGTGTACCAGAGGTGGGGGACGATCTTCTGCATGGCTGTGGTTCCTTATTTCGCGCCGACGAGGGCGAACATCACGCCTTGCGGGTCCGCGCCCTGGACGATCCAGTCGCCGCCGGGGACTTCGTGCGGTCCCATCAGCACCTGCCCGCCGGCGGTCTTGAGCCGCTCGATGGCGGCCGCGATGCTGTTGACGCGGAAGTAGAACAGCCAGGTGGGCCTGGGCATGTTGGGGCTGTTCATCATCGCGCCCACATCGACGCCGCCGTCCGAGAACAGCTGGTATGTGCCCATGTCGCCCATATCCATGGCCTGCGACTTGGCCCAGCCGAAATGGCCTGAGTAGAAGTCCCAGGCCTTCTCCCAGCCGGCGGTGTGCAGCTCATGCCAGCCGATCGTGCCGAGGGAGCCGGGGGCGGGGAACTCGCGGCCCATGCCGGCCGGCGTCATGAGGTTGAACGCCGCGCCTTGCGGATCGGCGCAGACGGCGAAGCGGCCGACGCCGGGGATGTCGTCGGGCCCATAGTGGATGGCGCCGCCCGCCTGCTTGATGCTTGCCGCCGTGGCATCGGCGTCCTCGACCATTACATAGCCGGTCCACCCCTTGGGCTCGGTCCCGGCCTGCGGAGCCGAGAGGCCGCCGACGCCCAGGCCACCGGCCGTGAGCACCGTGTAAGGCATGTCGCCCCCGAAGGCCTCGGAGCCCCAGCCGACCACCGTCTTGTAGAAGGCCTCGGCCGCGGCCGGATCGGATGTGCTCAGTTCATACCAGCCGAAGCTGCCCTTGCCGGCCATCACGCTGCTCCCTTGTTTGTGTCGAGGACAATCTCGAAGCCACCGAAGATCATGCGCTGCATGTTGAACGGCATTTCCTGTCCCGCCATCTCCATACGCGGGTCGGCCATGACCTTGGCGTTGCCCTCGTCGCGGGCTTGCCTGGACGGCCAGACGATCCACGAGAAGACGATATTCTCACCGGCTTCGGCGGCCACCGCGCGCTTGAAGTCGGTGACCTTGCCGTCGGGCACGTCGTCGCCCCAGCATTCAACCACCTGCAGCGCGCCGTGCTCCATGAACATTGGCCCGGCCTCGGCGGCCATCTTGAAGTAGGCGTCCTTCTTGCCGGGCGGGACGGGGATTACGAAGCCATCGATATACATGGCCTTCTCCTTGGTTGAGGGGTTGAGGGGTTGGGGGGTTAGGCGATCGCCATTTCAGGCGGACCGGCGGCGGCGGCGGCGGGATCCATCCACATCACTTCCCAGTGGTGGCCGTCCGGGTCCTGGAAGCTGCGGCCGTACATGAAGCCGTAGTCCTGCTTGGGGCCGGGGTCGGCAGCGCCGCCGGCGGCAGCGGCCTTGCCGATCATCTGGTCAACGTCCTGCTTGCTGTCGGCGGAGACGCAGATCAGCACTTCGGTGACGTCCTTCGGGGCGATGGGGCGGGGCGAGAAGCCCATGAACTTCTCGTGGGTCAGCAGCATCACATGGATGGTCTCGGAGAAGACCATGCAGGCGGCGGTCTCGTCGGTGAACTGCGGGTTGTTGGTGAAGCCCACCGCTTCATAGAAGGCCATGGCCTTGGGCAGGTCGGCGACGGGCAGGTTGAGAAAGATGAGCTTGGGCATTGGGGGGGCACTCCTGGGCGTTTCCGTTGACCTTCATAGCCGCCGATGTTATCTATGGCAACTATGGAGTTAGAAAAAATAACTAGCAGAGACGAGGCTGCATACAGGCGCCGCTACGACGACGCCTGCGGGACGGCGCACGGGCTTGAGCTCGTCGGCGAACGCTGGGCCTTGCTGGTTATCCGGGAACTGATGCTGGGCCCAAAAAGGTTCAATGACTTGCGGTCGGACCTGCCCGGCATCAGCGCCAACGTGCTGACCCAGAGGCTGGAGAGCCTTGAAGCCGGAGGCATCGTTGTGAAGCGCAGGCTGCCGCCGCCGGCCTCCGTGCAGGTCTATGAGCTGACCGAGTGGGGCTACCAGGCCGAGCCGATTATCCAGACGCTGGGCCGCTGGGCGACACGCTCGCCGGGCCACGATCCGAACCTGCCGCTGAGCGCGGTGTCGCTGATGCTGTCGTTCCGCACGATGTTCGACGCCGCGCGGGGCAAGGGGCTGAAGGCCACGGTGGGCTTTCGGCTGGGCGCGGAGAGCTACCTCGTCCGCATCGGCGATGGCGAACTGCACGCCGCGCGCGGCGACGCCGATCAGGCCGACCTGACTTTCACCGGCGCTCCGCCGATGGTGGCTGCGGCGGTCTACGGCGGCGTGCCGCTCTCGGCGCTGGAGGCAGATGGCGCGCTGAAGATCGACGGTGACCGCGCGCTGGCGGAGCGGTTCGTCACCCTCTTTCCCCTGCCGCCGAAAACGAACGCGGCCGCGAAGTGAATCCATCCGCCGCCTCGCGCGTTTGAGGCGCATGGCAGCGCGCTTCTATGCTCATTTCCGCGACGAGGGCCGGCAGCAGGCCAGCCCGGTGCGTGACGCCGCCGACCCCATCGACGCGGCCATCGGCTTCCTCGAATGCCACCATCCGGCGGTGACGGAGGACGATACGGTGGCCGTGATCGTCGAAGACCATGACACCGGCCATCGGCACTGCTTCCAGGTCGATCTCGGGTCGGGCGAAGCCGAGCCCTGCGACTAGGCGGGGAGCAGGGCCCTGACCTGAGCGGCCACGGTGGTCGGGTCGAAGGGCTTGGTGATGATGCCGAGCACGTCCAGCGCCGCCAGCGGCTCGTAGTCGCGGACCTGGGCCTTGGCGGTCATGAAGATGACCGGCGTGCGGGCGTAGGCAGGCGTCTCGCGCAGCCGCTCCAGCGTGGAGGGCCCGTCCAGCCCCGGCATCATGACGTCGAGGAGGATGACATCCGGCGCCCACGCACCGCTCTCCAGCATGGCCAGCGCAGCGACGCCACTGTCGACCGTGCGGACCTCGAATTCGGGGTCGAGTTCGAGCGCGATGGCGGCGACCTCGCGGATGAAGGGCTCGTCGTCGACATAGAGGACCCTCATGAGCCTGCGGCTCCGGTGACCTTGCGCACGGTCTCGACCAGCGACTCGAAGCTGGTCCGCGACTTGGTCAGCACCGCATCGACGCGCCCGAGCAGGCCCGGTTCGATCTCCTGGCCGGAATAGACGATCACCGAGGGACGAGGATCGGCCGCGCCGATGTCGGCGAGCAGGTCGAGGCCCGAGCCGTCGGGCAGGCCTATGTCGAGCACCACGAGGTCAAATGTCTCCTTCGTCAGCCTTCGCCGCCCCTCGGCCTGGGTAGCGGCGGTCATCACCCTGCCGGAGCCGCTAAGTGCCGCGGCCACCACCTCCGTCAGGTCGCTGTCGTCGTCGACATACAGGATGCGCAGGTCGGTGCGGCCCGGCAGCGCGGCGCGGATGCTCTGGCTCAGGCGCTGTGGATCGACGGGCTTCTGGATCCAGTCGACAATCGCGAGACCACCAGTGATCTCCCGGCCCTCGCGATCCTCGCCGGTGACCACCACCACCGGCATGTCCGCCCAGCGGCTATCGACTCGCAAGCGCTGGATCAGCGACAGCCCGTCGCCGTCCGGCAGAGTGAGATCGAGCACCAGCGCGGCGTAAGAGCCGCTGGCCAGCGCCGCCTCGGCCGCGGCGATGGAGCCGGCGTGGTCGACAGTGAAGCCGTCCTGCTCCAGGCAGCGCGCCAGCACCTCCGCGGCGTGCGGGTCGTCCTCGCAGACCAGCAGTCGTAGGCCGCCGTCAGTGGTCCGCGCAACTTCTGTAGCCTGCGGCAGCTCAACCTCGAACACCGCGCCCTGGCCGGTCGTGCTCACCAGCCTGATCTGGCCGTGGTGGCGCTCGACGATCTCCTTGGAGATCGCCAGCCCCAGCCCGGTGCCGCCCTTTTCCCGCGCCGACGAGCTGTCGGCCTGGGCGAACTTGCCGAAGATGCTGGCGCGGAAGGCCTCGGGCACACCCGGACCCCGGTCGCGCACCACGACGCGGGCGCGGCCGTTCTCGGTCTTCAGCAGCATGTCGATGACGCCGTTGTCGGGGGAGAACTTGGCGGCGTTGGAGAGCAGGTTGGTGAACACTTGGATCAGGCGGTCCATGTCGCCGCGCACCATGATCGGGTTTTCGGGCGCGGCCAGCCGGATGACGATGGCGCGCTCGGCGGCGAAGGCGCTGACCCCTTCCACCGCGCGGCGGGCGGCCGTACGCAGGTCGAGCGGCTGCAGGTCGAAGCGCACCATTCCCGAGGCGATCTTCTCCACGTCGAGCAGGTCGTTGATCAGCCGCACCAGCCGCTCGCTCGAGGCCCTGGCGATATAGACCAACCTTCCGGCCTTTTCCGGCATCTCGCCCACCGCGCCGGACTCCAGCAGCCCGAGCGCGCCGGCGATGGAGGTCAGCGGCGTGCGCAACTCGTGGCTGACGGTGCTGATGAAGTCCTCCTTCACCCGCTCCGACGCCTTGCGCTCGGTCACGTCGCGAACGGCGGCGACGAGGTGCACCCCATCCTCGAGTTTGAGCGAACCGACCGCGATCTCCGCATCGAACGTCGAGCCGTCGCGGCGCCGTCCGGTGACTTCCCGAACCGTCCCCTCCTGTCCAGCGGCCAGACGCTCCAGGAACAGGCCTTCGCCCGGGGCGAGATCGACCAGCAGCGACACGTCCCGCCGTGTCAGCTCCTCATTGCGCCAGCCGAACATCCGCTCGGCGGCGAGGTTGACCGCCTCGATGGAGCCGCTGGGGTTCAGCGTCATCATGCCGTCCATGGCGGCGTCGAAGATCGCCGCCTGCCGCGCCGCCTGCTGCTGGATGCGCTCCATCAGCAGCTGCCGCGAAGCGTTGTGACGGCGGACCATCAGCGCCGCGGCCGCCAGGCTGCCCAGCAGCAGCCCGACAAGCACCGCGGTGACCCACCTCGCCCGCTCCAGCGCGCCCCGCGACGCGGCCAGCCGCTTCTTCAGCGCGCCGGCCTCGGCGCTGATCATAGCGTCGACCGTCAGGCGGATGGCGTCCATGGCGTTCTTGCCGCGCTCGGACGAGGTATAGGCGACGGCGGTCAGCGCCTCGCCGCTGCGCCGGGCGGTGATCGCGCCGGCCATGATCTGCATCTTAACGTCGGTCTGGGTTCGCAGGGTTTGCAGGCGCCGGGCCTGGTCTGGCTTGTCCTCGAACAGCCTGTCGAGCACGGCCAGTTGCGACTGGATGCCCCCCGTGGCGCGATCGTACGGCTCCAGGAAGTCTTCGCGGCCAGTGATGACAAAGCCGCGCTGGCCGGTTTCGGCATCTTGCAGCAGCGAGAACACCCGCTGGATCTGAACCCGCGTCTCGTACGACCGCTCGACCTCGTGCTGGCTGCTCTGGACGGCGCGCATGGCGCTCAGCAGCATCAGTGCGCTGAGGATGACCAGCGCCGGCGCCACGACCAGCGCGATGAACCGGGCGATGCGGTAACGCCGTCCATCCGTATAGATGTCATGCCTCGCCGGCTTCATCGGTGTCCCCGCGCTGCGTTCGCCGCGGCGCTCAGAAGGCGAGGTTATAGGTCGCCGTTATGGCTCCATCGTTAAAGCGGCCGGTGCGCGGTGAGGAGTCGCGCCACGGATAACGGGTGCCCGAATAGTTGGTGTACTGCAGCGAGAAGTGGTTCGGCCGCCAGTCGAACCAGCCGAAGCTGTAGACGAAGTCGGGGTCCCACGGCTGCTGCTCGCCGGCGAAGTAGTCGTAGGCGGTGAGGTCGACGAACAGGTTGCGCCAGATCGGCGCGCGGCATCCGACGCTGCCGGACTGCTTGTTGTGGCGGTCGGGGCCGAGGTCGGTCTCGTAGCGCGGGGTGATGTGATAGCCGACCCGGCAGTTCACCCGCCCCTCGTCACCTTCGTTGGCGGCGGGGCTGCGGATGCCGTCCGGCAGCAGGAACTTGTAGCCCGCCGAAACGGTCCCGTACTCGATGCGCGAGACCGGCTCGTCATCCTCGGGGTTGAAGCGGTTGTTGGTGTAGTTCTCGTAGACGAGGCTGAAGGTGTTGGGCCGCCAGTCGTCGTAACCGAACGCGTAGGAGAAGTCCCCCTGCCACTCCTGCCGGTCCTCCAGGTAGCCGTACAGCGTCACCCCGGCGAACCAGCTCTCCTTCGGTGAATAGCGCATGTCGACGAAGGCCACCGGGCTGGTCCCGGTGCGCGGCCCCGTGGTCTCGCCGCCGACGCTGTCGTCGCCGCTGCTGAGCGGCACGCTGATGCCCGGCGTTATGTAGAAGGTGGCCCGCTGCGGCGATGCGGGGGGGACGGGCGCCGACTCCTGAGGCGGCGAAGTCGGGACATCCTGCGCGAAAGCCGGCCCGGCCCATGCCGCGGCCGCGCACACCATGACGCAGGGGCCGTACCGAAAGAATTTACCAAGAGAGGACAATGGTCGCCGCATGATTCCCTCGCTGGTGCAAAGGAGAAGGCGTGACGCGATTCTACTTTGACCGCTACGAACATCGCAGGCCGCCGGCCCCGCTGCCGAACTCCGCGCCGCGCGAGATGCTGTGGCAGATGCTCGCCACCGCCAACATCGTTCTGGGCGGCTGGTACATCGGCTGGCGCTGGACGCACTCGCTGAACCTCGAGGCGCTGTGGTTCTCGATCCCGCTGGCGGTGGCCGAGACGCTGGCCTACGCGGGGCTGTGGCTGTTCATGGTCAACCTGTGGCGCAGCTGGGATCCGCCGCGCCAGGCGCCGCCGCGCACGGTGGTCGAGTCCGATCCCGACGCCGGCAGCGGCCGTCCCGTCTCGGTGGACGTCTTCATCACCACCTATAACGAGGACGAAGAGCTGGTCCGGCTCAGCATCAAGGACGCCAGGCGGCTGCGCTATCCGCACCGCATCGACCTGCGCGTCCACGTCCTCGACGATGGCCGCCGTGAAACCATGCGCCAGGTGGCCCAGGAGGAGGGCGTCAACTACATCACCCGCGCCGACAACGCCGGCTACAAGGCCGGCAACCTGCGCAACGCCATGGAGCAGACCAGCGGCGACTTCATTGTCATCTGCGACGCCGACACGCGGCTATTCCCCACCTTCGTCGAGAACACCCTCGGCTACTTCCGCGATCCGGACGTGGCCTTCGTGCAGACCCCGCAGTGGTTCTACGACCTCCCAGAAGGCGTGCGCCTGCGCGATGCGTGGGGCGCCAGGGCCGGAGTGATCGGGCGCTTGGCCGGAGGCCTGATCGAGCGGCTGATCGGCGAGGTGCGGCTGGGGGAGGACCCCTTCGCCAACGATCCGAAGATGTTCTACGACGTCATCATGCGCCGCCGGAACTGGGCCAACGCGGCGTTCTGCTGTGGCGCCGGATCGATCCATCGGCGCGAAGCGGTGATGTACGCCGCCGTCCGCGCCTATGCCGCCGAAGTCGAACAGGCCGCCAGGGTTTCCCAGCACGAGGCCAGGCGCGTCACGGGGGAGAAGGCGCTCGACCCGCAGGTGTCCTCGTGGCTCTCCGCCGAAGCCGCGGCCGCGACCGAGCTGACGCCCTACAAGTTCCACGTCTCGGAAGACATCTTCACCTCGATGATCCTGCACCAGGACCGCGAGCGCGGCTGGAAGTCGATCCTCCACCCGCAGGTCGAATCCAAGATGCTGTCGCCGCAGGACCTGCTCAGCTGGACCGTGCAGCGGTTCAAGTACGCGGGCGGCAGCCTCGACATCCTGTTCCACTCGAACGTCATGTTCGGCCCGGGCCTGACCATCTGGCAGCGGATCATGTACGCCTCGACCTTCTGGTCCTACCTGGCGGCGATCTGGAACGTGATCTTCCTGCTGTCGCCGATCATCTATCTGACGACCGGCATCGCGCCGGTTTCGGCCTACACCGACGACTTCTTCCTGCACCTGCTGCCGTTCCTGGTGGTCAACGAGCTGGCCTTCATGGTCGGGACCTGGGGCGTGGCCGGCTACAAGGGCAAGACCGCCTATCTGGCCTCCTTCCCGATCTCGCTGCGGGCGATCTGGTCGGTGTTGCGCAACCAGACCATCAAGTTCCCGGTCACGCCGAAGACGCGGCAGGAGGGCGACTACTTCCACCTGGTCTGGCCGCAGGCGGCGATCATCGCGCTCAACGCCCTGGCGGTGAGCGTGGCCGCCGTCCGGCTGCTGCTGGGTCACGAGGGCTATACGCCGGGGGGGCTGATCGCGAACAGCTTCTGGGCCGCCTACAACAGCCTGGCCATGTCGGTGATGGTGCGGGCCGCCTTCTGGAAGCCGGAGCATGAGCCGGCGCAGGCCGACTTCGCCGCCTCCACACGCCAACCCGCCGCCGCCTGAAGGACCTGAGATGAGCGACACCCCAGCCTACCAGCCCAACAGCGGCGCCTTCAGCAAGGCGCGCAGCCACATCATGCTTGTCGTCGGAATCCTGACGGCGTCCGGCGTGGCATGGTACCTTGAGCGGCTCAACCCGGAAAACTGCCGCGCCGCCAGCGCCACGGAGGCGCACGCGCCTCTGCGCTAGGCGGCGCGGTGCTTGACCAGGCTCAGCCGGTTGCCGGAGGGTGAGGTTTCGTAAGACCAGCCGTCGACGCTGGCCTTGATCAACGCCAGACCCCGGCCGCTGTCGGCCAGGTCGGTGATGTCGCTGGGAGGGTCGCCAAGCCCTGCCTTCTCGAGCATTCCCTGAGGAATGGGTGTTCCCCGATCGAGGACGTCAACGCGCACGCCGACGCCGTCCGGGTGAACCTCGACCGCCAGCGACCCGCCCGCGCGATCGCCATAGCCGTGTGAAATCACGTTCGAGGCCGCTTCCGCGATCGCCAGTTCCAGGTCCCAGATAGCCTCCTGGTTCAGTCCCAATGCCGAACAGGCGGCGCTGACCTGCGCGCTCAGTCCAGCGACCGCGTCGAGCTGGGTGTCGATCGTGAAGCGATGTGTGCTCACTACTCGCGAGCCCGCCGCAAACCTTCTTCCACGTCCGGCGTCTGCACGAAAACGCGATCAAGTTTGGTGACGGTAAGCAGCTTTTGCAGCTGCGCCCCGGCTCCGGCCAGCACCATCGTCCCGGACGGCCCCACCGTCTTCAGTAGCGTGACCAGCGCGCCCAGCCCGGTGCTATCGACGAACTCCAGCCTGGAGGCGTCCAGCACGACCCGTCCGCCGGCGGGGGCCGCCGCCAGCGCCGCGGCGCGGAACTTCGGAGCCATGGCGGCGTCGAGGCGAGGCTCGGTCACCGAAAGCACGGTCACATCGTCGATCTGTTCAGTGGTCAGCATGAGGTCATCCATCAGGCGCCATGATTATCCAGCACCAGCAACGATACGTCGTCCGAAAAGCCCTGATCGGCGTGGCGGACGAGTGCGTCGCGAATGCGGGCCACTGTTTCCTGCAGCTCAAGTCCTGCAGTTTCCGTTACCAGCGCATCGAACCGCTCGTCGCCGAACGGCTCATCTCGCGCGTCCGTGCAGTCCACCAGGCCATCGGAATAGAGGAACAGGCGGTCGCCCTTTCCGAAAGGCAGCTCGGTGACCGGCGCGGGGTCGCCCGGCAGCAGGCCCAGCGGCACGCCGCCGTCCTCGGGCCGCAGGATCTCGCCCGTCGAGCGCCGCACAAGCCGGGGAACCGGGTGGCCGGCCCTCAGCAGCGACAGCGAACCCTCGGCGGGATCGACCAGCGCCAGCAAGGCTGTGCAGTAGCCGTCGTCGGCGACGTCCTGCAGCAGCAGCTCGTTGACCTCGCCCGCCGTCAGCGCCAGGTCCGCCCTGACCCCGCTGCGCGACAGCCGGTCGTGCAGGAAAGCCGAGCGAAGCGCCGCGGGCACGCCATGTCCCGCCACGTCGATGTGGAAGATGAAGGTCCGCCCGTCGGCCAGCGGCACGACGTCGAACAGGTCGCCGCCGACCAGGTTGGACGGCAGGAACAGCCAGTTGAACTCAAACGGTCCGTCACGCCGGGGAGCGGGCAGCAGCCGCTCCTGCGCGGTCGCCGCCGCCTGCAGGTCCCGGCGCAGGGTCCGGTAGGCGTCGCGCAGCTGGTCGTGGGCCTCGCCGAGCCGCTTGTTGCGCCGCCGCAGCCGCCGTTGCAGGTCGATCACCCGCGTCGCCGAGGCCAGCCCCAGCTCCAGCTTCATCATGTCGATCGGCTTTTGCAGGAAGTCGTCGGCCCCCGCGGCCATCCCGGCGCGGATCGCCTCCTCGGCGCCGCTGCCGGTGACCAGGATGACGTGCAGGTACTGGTCGGCTGTCGATCGCGCCCGCAGATGGCGGATCAGGTCCATGCCGTTGAGGCCCGGCATCGACCAGTCGGTGACCAGCACGTCGGGCGCCAGCCGCTCGGCCATCTCTGCGGCCTTGGAGCCGTCCTCGGCGACGGAAACGTCATAGCCCAACGCGGCGACCTGCCCGGCCATCAGCGTCCTGAGGATGGCATCATCCTCAGCTATGAGCACACGCACGTTGGGCGCCAATCTGGGACAACCTCATAAGGATTTTTCAGGCGGGCGCGCCTGAGGTAAACGCTGTCTGGGGAACAGCGGTGCTGTTCATCGCCCGGGGGAGCTCGATGAACGCCGATCACCTTACCACCCTGATGGCGCAGGCCAAGCGTGACTTCAGGTTGCACCTGATCGAGCAGCGGCCGGTGCTACGGGCGCTGGCCGAGCGCCTGCCGGACCCGGAGGCGGCCGAGCAGCTCCATCAGGCCGCCCACCAGATCTACGGCACCGGCGGCACGCTGGGCTTCAGCGCGGTCGCGACCGCGGCTCAGGCGCTGGAGGCGGCGACCGTCCCCGGCGCGGTCGCGGGCGACATCACTGAGGCCCACCGCCGCCTCGACGAGGCCTGCGCCACGCTGGAGGCCGAGCCCACCCCCTAGAGCAGGAATCCGCTGTCTCCGAGCGGGTGGCCGTTGATCTGCAGCTTGAAGTCGGCCAGCCCGTCGCCGTTCTGGTCGAGGCTGAGCATGGTGCGGTTGTTGGCGGCGTCATAAGCCAGCACCGCTTCGCCTGCATGGCTGGTGAAGCTGCTCGACCAGTGGAAGGCCTGGTCGCCGCTCAAGGCGGTGTTGGCGTCGATCTGCCGAAGGTCGATGACGTCCGCGAACGGATCGAAGTCGTTGATCCGGTCTGCGCTGCTGGCGACGGAGTCCTTGATCGAGGTGAAGACGAAGCTGTCCGCGCCCGCGCCGCCGAACATCGTGTCGCGGCCGGTCCCGCCATAGATGGTGTCGTTGCCGCCGCCGGCGTTGATCGTGTCGGCGCTGCCAAAGCCTTTCAGCACGTTGGCGGCGCCGTTGCCGGAAATGGTGTTGCCTAGATCGTTGCCCGTGCCGTTGATCGCCGCGGAGCCGGTGAGGGTCAGGTTCTCGACCTGGGCAGCCAGCATCCAGCCGATGTTGCTCTCGACGGTATCGACGCCTTTGCCGGAGAGTTCGAGCGTGAGGTCGCCGGCGTTGTCGACCTGATAGGTGTCGTTGCCCGCTCCGCCGTAGAGGGTGTCGGCGCCGGTGCCGCCGTTCAGCCGGTCATTGCCGAGGCCGCCGAGCAGTTCATCGCCGCCGCCGCCGCCGCGCAGGGTGTCGGCGTAGCGCGAGCCGAACATGACATCGTCGTAAGCAGTGCCCGTCGCGTCCCTCGCCGCCGGGTCGGCGAACACGAAGTCGGCGGCCAGCAGGGCGCCCTCCGAGATACCGTCCAGCGTCACCACATGGTCGTAGCCGTTATAGTAGGCGTTGAACGCCGCCGAGCCGGTGGCGTCGTTGTAGAGCAGCCACTCGAGCTGGCTGAAGTCGCTGACGCCCCAGGCGGTGAGGTCGACGCGGTCCTCGTCGAAGGTGAAGTCCCAGACCAGGTCGTCGCTGAAGCCGCCGTCGCGGGCGCTGACGATGAGCCAGTCGGCGCCATAGCCGCCCCAGTAGTCGTTGTAGCCGCTGCCGCCCTGCAGGTCGTCCGCCCCGTCGCCGCCATAGAGGTAGTCGTCGCCCGCCCCGCCGCTCAGGAAATCGTCGCCGCCCTGGCCGTAGAGGGTGTCGGCCCCGGCATAGCCGTAGAGGTAGTCGCCGTACGCGCCGCCGTAGATCGTGTCCGCGTAGTTGCTGCCGTAATAGGTGCTCATCGACTGGTATCCTTGACGCCGGGGGTTGGCGCAGGATTGCGAGCGGCGGGCTGAACCGAGGCTGAACGGGCCTGTCAGGCGCGGGAACGGCGCTTCAACCCTGCGGCGAAGGGCGGCGCCGAAGGGTTAATTGAGCGCGGTTCCGTCAAATGGTATAGCCCTTGCAAGACGCGAGATAACGTTGGTCGGGGCGAACTGAAGTGAAACAGGCAAACGGCACAGGATTGGTGGCTCGAATGCTGCGTGGGGCGCGGCGGTTGTGGTCTGAAGACCGCGGCAACATCGGACCGATCACGGCCCTGCTCATCGTGCCGATCATCGGCGCGATGGCGATGGGCACCGAGACTTCGTCCTGGTTCATGATGCAGCGCGCCCAGCAGAACGCCGCCGACTCCGCCGCCCTCGCGGCGGCGACCAATGCCGGACCAAACTATCTGGCTGAGGCCAGGGGAGTGGCCGCTAACTACGGCTATGTGAACGGCGTCAACGGCGTCACTGTCACCGGTATCAATACCGCGCCCTGTCCAGGGACGCCCGTTGTCAATACCTGCTACCAGGTCACCGTTAGCCGCGCGGCGCCGATTTATCTCACCCGCATCCTCTACGGCGGCGACACGACGCTGTCTGGCGTGCCCGCCAAGCTGGTTGTCGCCCAATCCGTGGCCAAGCCGCGAGCGCTGCCGACCACCTATTGCATGCTGGGGCTGGCCGGCACCGGCAACGCGTTCAGGATCAACGGCGGCCCCAACGTCGATCTGACTGGATGCAGCATTCACTCCAACAGCTCGATGGTCTGTAACGGGACGGACTCCCATGCCTCTTACGGCGATGCGGTGGGAACGTCGAACTGCGGCGCCGTTCCGCGCGGCAACCAGGATCCAATCACCGATCCCTTCCTGGCGCTGCAAAACGAGATTCCGCCCAACACCTGCAGCAGCTATCCGCAGGCGAACAATCAGAACGTGGTCCCTGCGACGAACCAGATCAGCTCGATCTCGGGAACGACGAAGAAGTATTGCGGTGACGTCAAGTTGACGCAGGACATCACCATCACCCAGCCGAATACAATCATCGCCGTCTACAATGGACGGTTCGATCTGGCCGGATTTAAGTTGAGCATGGCGGCGGGCGCCAGCGCCACGCTGATGTTCTCCGGCACAGCGCAGAACGGCGGCTCGGTCACCTATCACCACTACCCGGTCAGTTCGGTCAACGGCGGGATCCTCGACGTCGCCGCCCCGACCAGCGGCAATCTCAAGGGCGTGGCGATCATGCAGGACCGCACCCGCCTGACCGGCAGCAAGAACGACAAGGACTTCACCTACAGCGGCCAGAACCCGGAGCTGAACATCACCGGACTGATTTACCTGCCGAGCGCCAACTTCACGATCAGCGGCGCTATCGATCACCAGACCGGCGGCCTGGGCTGCCTCGGCGTTGTCGCCCAGACCATTCTGGTCAACGGCAACGGGACGATCTTCAATAACCCGACAAGCGAGTGCCCGCAGGCCGGGCTGACCCTGCCGACGATCCCAGGCTCCGACGCGCGGCAGTCGCTGGTGCGATGATGCGGCGGATTCTCAGTAAGGCAGCGCTGCGCTACGGCGTCTCCGAACACGGCGCCGCGGCTGTGGAGATGGCGATCATCGCGAGCATGATGGTGGTGCCGCTGCTCAACGTCATGGACGTCGGGCTCTATATGTTCCAGCGCATGCAGGTCGAAAATGCGGCCCAGATGGCGGCGCAGGCGACCTGGGCGACGTGCGACACCGCCGCGGAGCAGCCGGCTACGACTGGCTGCGCCAACCTCACGACGGCGATGACGGCGGCGGCGCAAAGCACGTCGTTGGGAACCAACGTGACGGTCGGAACCCCGACGGAGGGGTATTACTGTCTCGATAACGCCAACGTGCTGGTGGAGGTCGGCTCGTTTCCCACTAAGCCGTCACCGTTCAACTGCACCAGCGCTCCGTCCTCAGTAACGCCGTCTCCTGCTCCTGGCGACTATGTGCAGGTGAGCGTCTCCTATACCTACGCGCCGCTGTTTCCGGCTGTCTCGGTGGCGAGCACCTTCACCACGCCTATTGTCGCCAGCGCCCGGACGAGGCTGAACTAATGCGCTTTCATGGAAATATCCGATTTGCGGTAGAGGAGCGGGGCGCAAGCGCCGCCGAGTTTGCGCTGGTCTTGCCGCTCTTCCTGCTACTGATCCTGGGCGTCCTGCACATGGGCTTCCTGCTCTATGCCACGTCCTGCATGCACTCGGCCGTGGAGGTGGCGGCGCGCTGCGCCAGTGTCAGGAAGACGACGGACTGCACCAACGCCGCCACGACCCAGGCCTTCGCGGCCAGCAACTACAGCGGGCCTGGCATCGGCCAGACGTTCGTCCATACCGTCGACGCAAACTGCGGCAACCGGGTCACCGGCACGGGGAACTACGTCATGACGACGGGTATCTATAACCCCACGGTCGCGATCTCGGCGACGGCCTGCTTCCCCGCCTGATCAGGTCAGCGCCTTGATGCCGAGCTCGGCCGCGGCCCACGGCAGCAGCAGGGAATACTCGACCAGCGCGGTGGCGTAGAGTCCGGCCAGGACCCTGTGCCCGTCCCGGAAGTTGAACACCACGCCGGCCAGCAGAGGTCCGGAAATCGGGCCGATCAGGAAGAACGGCGCCAGGCGTTTCCATCTCGTCACGGGCCACTCCTGCTAAACAAATGACCAGAGACTAATGCGGCGAGTCGGCTCCGGTTGCATCGGCGGTGGTCACCGCTTGGGCCGCTGAGGCAGTCTCCACCGAGGCGCGGAGGGCAGGCGGCGGGGCTGGGCGCCGCGCGCGCACCTCGCTGGCGCAGTCGAACCAGAAGGCGTTGCCGAAGGCTGTGGGGCAGGCCTCGTCGCTGCTGACCCTTAAGCCGCCGACCCACATATGCGCGAACCGGCGCCCCGACGCCGGATCCAGGCCGATCACCACCATCATCGCCACCGCCGCAAACAGCGTCGCGATGAAGGTGATGTCCGTGAATGAACGAAGCAGGCCCCGCATGACGTCAGTTTGAACCAAGCTTGGCCTTTGTCAAAGCGGCGAGGTGTCTCGCGGCGAGGTTTATATTCCTAATGTCCCTGCCTGGGCGCCTATTCACCTCGGCGGCCGCGTGTCAGGCGCGTTGGCGGAACTGGTGCGACATAGCGGCGCATCTGGGGCTGAATACAGTTCTGGCAGGTCAAACGCCCACCCGGGCCCGTATGGAGCGGCCACTCGTCTTCGTTTCGAGGTGCGGAAGAGAAGTTGGAAGGGGCCGCATCGGTCTCGACGCGGCCCCTTCCGGGGTTGTCTCACCATGAACAGCTCGACGTCCTATCTCTGGGGCTGCGGCCCCCCTGGCGTCAAGGGCCATGGTTTAAAATGTGTTAATAACCTGTCGAGGACTGGGCGCCCAAAGGTGCGACATTTAGGCCCAAATACAGGCGATCTAAGGTTAACAAGAGATTTATCGGTTTACAAAACATTAAGGCTCGGGTTTCTGTAGGTCATCAGCCCAGCGCGGTTCGCCGACGGGTTGCGGAAAGGCCGCCATCTCGGGGGTCGATTTAAGGGGCTACTACCATGAACAAGTTCGTTGCTTTCCTGCGTGACGAGTCCGGCGCTTCGGCGGCCGAATACGCCATCATCCTCGCCGTTGTCGGCGTGGGCATCGTTGTCGCCGCTGGTACGCTGAAGACCGCGATCGCCGGCGCTATGACGACCGCCGCGACCACGATCAGCACGGCTGGCTAAGTTACAGTTTTAGAGTTCAGTAAGCGCCCTCGGCCTAACCGCCGGGGGCTTTTTTTTGGCCAGGACCCACGCCCATGGACAGTGAAGCGGCCCCACGCCGCCCCGGTGGGCGTCTCGTGAGCTTCGCGTACTCGTCGGAGGCTTGGCGGACAGGTGCGATCGTCGTGGGCCTGGTGACCTGTTATGGTCTCTACGCTGCCGCTCTCTCCTTGTTTCTACACTTCGATCTGCCACCGCTGACGGAATGGCTGGCGGTGCTGGGGCGGTATGTCGCCGCTGTCTTCCTCTTCTACGGCGTCCGGCTGTTTTATGGGATCGCTCGCCACCGGCCGGAGAGCCCATTCAGCTACGCCCGCGCCCGGGCGTTGGAGTGGCGGCTGCCGGAACGGTTTATTTCGGTGATCCCGGTTCTGATCGCGCTGGGCGCGTTCCTAGGGTTTTTTGGAGCGGCCAAGAGCTCCATCGGGATGGTGAATACATACACCGCCGACCCAATGCTGGCGGTTATCGACGCCAGGCTTCACAGCGGCGATGCGTGGAGATTGATTCAGCCGCTTCTTGGCTACCCGGTCGTCAGCCACGCCATCAACATCGGCTACCATCTCTGGGCGGGCGTGCTCATGGTGATGACGATCTTTACCGTCGCCTACATCGACCGCCCACGCCTTCGGCTGCAGTACCTGATCACCTTCCTGCTCTGCTGGATTGTCATGGGGACCGTCCTTGCAACGGCGATCCCCTCGGTGGGGCCTTGCTACTACGAGTACTTCTACGGGGATGCCCGGTTCCGGCCCTTGATGGAGTACCTGCGGCAGGCAAACCAGCTGGTCTCGCTGCCGGCTCTAGACGTTCAGAACCAGCTTCTGGATTGGTACAAGGCGGGCGAACACGGCAGGGGTCGGGGTATCTCGGCCATGCCGTCAATGCACGTGTCGATGGCTTGCCTGTTTGCGCTATTCGGCTGGCGGATCTCGCGCTTCTGGGGCGTGGCCGCCACCATCTTCCTTGCGGTTATTCTCATAGGGTCCGTACACCTCGGATACCACTACGCCATCGACGGGTACGTCTCCCTGCTCCTTACCCCGTTGCTGTGGTGGGGTAGCGGCAAGATCGCCCACTTTGCGTTGGCCACGTCCGCGGACGCGCAGGCGGCTGACGCCTAGAGCGTATCCGGCAGCGCGCGCCCGGATGGGGGGTTCTGAGCAGCATCTGCGGTGGCCGGCGCGGAACCTGCCCACCGCCATGTCCTGCCGTAGCGCATGAAGGGCTCTTCGACGAGCCTGGTCATCCCCCAGCCGACCAGCACACAGAGGGGCAGGGTGGCAATCGTCACCGCCCACTGAACCGGAGTAGCAAGGTCAGGTCTCGTCCCCAGCAGCAGCCCGTGCATGAGCCCGAGCACCGGCAGATGGGTGAGGTAGAGGCAATAGCCGTTGTCGCCGAAGAACCTCAGCACCCTGGACCGCATCCGCTGCCCGATCGGCTGGTTGCGAACGATGCAGACGATGTAGGCGCCCGCCGCCAGGCTGGCCAGCGTCTGCCGGAAGATGTTCGAGAGGGCTTGATTGCTGAGCCCCAGGACTATGACAGCAAACAACAACGCCGATGGCGCAAAGGGCAGCAGCTTCTCCCAGATGGCGGACGCAAACCGGCCGCTCCTCACCGCCAGCGAGGTAAGCACCCCGATCCCAAGCATGTCCGCAACGCTCGGCGTCAACGCGAAACCTGTGTTGGGCGTGAACATGCCGAAACCGAATACCGCCGTCTTGAGCGCTAGGGCGGAAAGGCAGACGAGGAAGAGCACGGGGGCGAGCCAGCGGCGCGGCAGGAATACGATCAGGGCCGGAGCAACAAGGTAGAAGTGCTCCTCGACCGCCAAGGTCCACATCGGCCCCAGCCAATGAGCTCCAATGGAGTCGGTGGCCGCCATCCAGAAGTTCTGCAGAAAGAGCAGATAGACCCAAAGCGGGAATTCAAGATCGGCGTCTCGCCACGGCGCCTTGATGATGAAGAGCAGGCCGAAGACCAGCAGCACCGTCAGGAAGTAGGGCGGCAGGATCCTGCACGCGCGGCGTACGTAGAACACGGAGAAGAAGTTGCCGCAGTCCTTCTTGTCGAGGATCAGGTTGCCAATAAGAAATCCGCTCAGCACGAAGAAGCCGGAAACTCCGAGCCAGCCTACTCTCACGGCGGTGATGCCGTGCTGAACCTCGCCGAAGTAGTGCGAGATGATTACCGAGAGCGTCATTACGCCTCGGAAGCCGTCCAACTCGACGATCCTGCGATCCTGGCCCGTCATTCCACTATGCCCGTACCCTGTGCCGTCCGTTAGAGCTTACAGAGGGTAAATCGATGATTAGCGGCAGCGAGGGCAGGGTTACACCGCAGCCGATAACCAAACTACGGCGTAGAGAGGCCTGTCCGGCGCTGTTACACGTTAACAGCGCCGCAAAACATCAGTGGCTAATTTCGAATGCTTCAGTCGACCGTGCCATGCCTATTGCACCGCTTCAGCACAACAGCGCGACCCACGTGTTAACTATTTGTTTAGGTTTACAGAGTCTTGCGGCCATGCTTTTGTGCGGAGCAGGAGGGGGCTTGGCCTGTTAAGGTCCGGCGATCTCCGCGGTGCGATTTTGACGCATTGATCCAGGGGTGGGCGCCATGGACAGAGTCTCTCTGCTGCCGGGATGCCGTGCCGCCGTCGGGCGTCATCTTAGGTCATCGCTAACGAATATGGACGAAGCTTAACCAATCGGGGCGCCTCGGCTGCCTCCTTCAACGCCGCAGGGTCACCGATCCAATGCCTATCCGTACGATCGCAACGCTCGCCATCGCCATTTTCATCGGCCTCCTCGCCGTCGTCATGGTGCGCAGCTACATCGCCTCGGCGCGAGGGCCCGCCCAGGCGCAGGCCGGCGCCACCGTCCCGGTGGTCGTGGCCGCCCAGGCCATCACCCGCGGCAAGCCCATAGAGGCGGTGCAGCTGAAGGTCGCCAACTATCCGGCTGACGCGGTTCCCGCCGGCGCCTTCACCAAGGTCGCCGACATTACCGGCGTCGCCGCCAGCAAGCGCTTGGCGCTGCGCAACATGGGCCCGAACGAGCCAGTGTTGGCCACCAGGATCTCCGGCCCCGGCTCGCGCAGCACCCTCTCCGGTAACCTGACCGAGGGCATGCGCGCCGTCAGCGTGCGCGCCAACGAGGTTTCGGGCGTGGCGGGCTTCGTGCTGCCGGGCGACCGCGTCGATGTCCTGCTTACCCGCACGGTCGGCGAGAACAACAATAGCAACATGAACTCTATCACCCAGGTGATAGCGGAGAACGTCCGCGTGCTCGGCGTCGACCAGTCGGACGACGACGAGGCTGACAAGCCCGCCGTCGCCAAGGCGGTGACCGTCGAAGTCACGCCCGACCAGGCGCAGGCGATCTCGCTGGCGCAGTCGGTGGGCTCGGTCTCCCTGGCCCTGCGCCAGGCGGCCGACCAGGGCCTGCTGCTGAAGAAGGTGACCACGGTCGGCGATCTCGGCTTCTTCGGGGTGCGCCGCCCGGCTCCTGAGCGGGCCGTGGTCCGCCGCGCGCCGGCTCAACGGCAACCGCGCTACGAGCCACCGAGCGGCCATGAAGTTCGAGTAACCCGCGGTACGGAAACCGCGGCCTACACCATTCCATAACGGGGCCGGCGCTTTGGCGTCGAACGAGGGGCTGGACGTGTTCAGAGAAGTAACCGGCGGCGCCGCAAGCGCCCGACCTAACAGGATGATGGCTCTCGCCGCCGCGCTCGCCGTCGCGGTGGGCGGGTCGCTCGCCATGCCCGGCATCGCCGCGGCGCAGGAGGTGGTCTCCGACCAGGACCTCCGCAACGTACAGGAAGTGGTGGTCGCCGCCGGACAGTCGGAAGTCATCCAGCTGCCCGACGCGTATGAGGACCTGCTGATCGCCGACCCGGAGATCGCCGACGTCCTGCCGCTCAACCGGCGCTCGGTCTATGTGGTCGGCAAGAAGTCCGGCTCCACGGCCCTGACCGTCTATGGCCCCGGCAAGCAGCTGATCGCCGCCGTCAACGTCGTCGTCTCCGCCGACATGGAAGGCTTCAAGCGGCGGCTGCACGAGATCATGCCGAAGGAGAGCGACGTCTCGGTCCGTCCGGCCAACGACTCCCTCATCCTCTCAGGCACGGTCAGCAGCCCGGTAGCCCTTGGCCAGATCCTGACCCTGGCCGAAACCTACGCGCCCAAGAAGGTGGTCAACATGCTGACCGTCGAGGGCACCCAGCAGGTTATGCTGTCGGTGCGCTTCGTCGAGATGCAGCGCACCACCGCCAAGGCGCTGCGCATGAACGTTGAGGCCACCTCGGCCTTTGAAGGCGGAGAGCCGAAGTTCGTCTTCCAGACCGGCGACAACATCATGGGCACCGGCGCGCTCCTCGATACCTTCGGCGGGCTGCTGCACACCTTCACTGAGGGCTCCGGCGACCTGACCTTCCTGTTCGACGCACTGGAAACCAAGGGCGTCGTCCGCACCCTGGCCGAACCGACCTTGGTCGCCATGTCCGGCGACACCGCCAGCTTCCTGGCCGGCGGCGAGTTCCCCATTCCCGTGGGCCAGACCAGCAACGGCACCGGTACGCCCACCATCACCATTGAGTTCAAGCAGTTCGGCGTCGCCTTGTCGTTTACCCCGACCATCCTGCAGGACGGCCTCATCAACCTGGTGGTCAATCCGGAAGTCTCCTCCATCGATCCGGAGACCTCGATCACCACCGGCCTCGTGCGCATCCCAGGCCTGAAGGTCCGCCGCGCCCACACCACGGTGGAGCTGCGGGATGGCGAGTCCTTCACCATCGCCGGCATGATGAAGGAAGACTACACAAACCAGATCCGCCAGCTGCCCTTCATCGGCGACATCCCGGTCCTTGGCTCGCTGTTCCGCTCGACCGGCTACCAGCGGGGCGAGACTGAACTGGTGATCGTCGTCACACCGCACCTGGCCACTCCGCATCGCGGCCGCATGGCTGAACCGGGCGATAACTTCATCCCGCCGTCGGACTTCGAGCTCTTCCTGTTCGGCTCGCAAAGCGGCGACCCGCATTCGCTCCGCCCCGAGGACCGCGCGCTGCTGGCCGTCGATCCTCGCCAGGGCGGCGTCGAAGGCCCCCACGGCCATGTGCTCTTCTAAGGAAACGTCGATGTCCCCGATCCTCAAGAGCGGCCTCACCCTGGCCTTCGTCCTCGGCGCAGGCGCCCTGACCGGCGGCTGCATCGAAAGCCGCATGCACCTGACGCCCACATCGGGCTCGGCCTTCCGGCAGCAGGTCGCAGCTCAGGTCACCTATCCCGACGCCCAATATGAGGGCGATCCGGCTCCAGGCGCCGACGGCCGGCGCGTTGGGCTGGCGCAGGACCGCTACGGCCGTAACGCTGTCATCAAACCCGCGGCCACCACGGCATCGACCGTAGGCGACGGAGGCGGCTCGACCTCCCCCTAGGTCGAGCTTGGAGTAACGGAAGTGACTGAATTGCCCAAAGTATCGAACTTCGCCGCCCCCGCGGCCCGATCTGTAGAAAGCGACCTCCAGCGGGTCGGCGTCGTCGAGGGCGTGGTCGGTGGCGAGCAGCAGCTCGCCTCGCTGGCCGCCCTCTTCCCCAACCTGCGCTTTGAATCCATCGGCGCCGCCTGGCCGGACACCCCCGCCGCCCGCTACGGCGCGGTAATCGTGCCGGTCGACGCCGCCATGGCCACCGATGTCGACGCCGCCGTGCGCAAGCTGAACGGCCGCTGGTCGGGCATCCGCGTCATCGCCGCGTTGAAGGACGCCGACGTCACCACCACGCGCCTTTTGATGCGCGAAGGCTGCGCCAATGTCGTGCCCGCTCCGACCACGGAAGCTGCGCTGGCGCTCAGCCTCGACGCCCTGTTCGGCGCCCATCCCAAAAGACCCGCCGGCGGCGGCAAGGCCGGTGAAGTCGTCGCCTTCCTGAAGGCCGGCGGCGGCGTCGGCGCGACCGCGCTGGCCGTGCAGACCGCCGCCCTGATCGCCGCCAAGGGAGGCCGCATCTGCGTCGCCGACCTCGACCTGCAATTCGGCGCGGCCGGCATCTACCTCGACCTGCCGGAAGCGGCCACCGTGATCGACGTCCTCAGCGCCGGCGCCGGCATGCAGGATCTGACGCTCGCAGGCACGTTGGCCAAGCATCGCACTGGGCTGAACCTGCTCGCGGCGCCCCGCCAGCTGACGCCGCTGGAAGCGCTGTCCCCGGCCCAGATCGACGGCGTCGTCGGCGCCCTCAAGCGCGACTTCGAACTGACACTGCTCGACCTGCCCGCCGTCTGGACGGCATGGACCAACCGCGCGCTGCAGCTTGCCGACCGTATCGTCATCGTCACCCACCTGTCGGTGCCGCACCTGCACATGGTCGACCGCCAGCTTCAGGTGCTGAAGACGCAGGGCCTCGACGGCCGCAACCTGACCGTCGTCTGCAACGCCATGTCCCCCGACCGCACCGCCTCGCTGTCGCTGAAGGCCGCCGAGCGCGCCCTCGGCCGCGAAATGACCGTGCTGCCCGAGGACCGCAAGATCATGAACGCCGCCATTAACCAGGGTGTCGAGTTGGCGGCGATCCGGCGCGGGACCAAGCTGGAAGCCGCCCTCGGCCAACTGGCCACAAGGATTGCCCCCGCATCCTATGCCGAGCCGGCGGGCAAGAGGCGCTAACCATGCTCTGGAAGAACGACGTCACCTTTGAGCCGGACGGCGCCGCCGCCGCCCACATTGAGGACTCCATCGCGCTGCGGGTGCGCATCCACCAGCGCCTGCTCGACATCCTCAACCTGGCCCTGCTCGAGAAGACCCCGCGCGAAAACCTGCGCGTCGAGATCCGCGGGCCCGTGGCGCAAATCCTTGCCGAGGAAAAGCGCCTGCTCACCCCGGCCCAGACCGACCGGCTGATCGAGGACGTGCTCGACGAGCTGCTCGGGTACGGGCCGCTGGAGCCGCTGCTCAACGACGACACGATCAGCGACATCCTGATCAACACCCACACCACGGTCTATGTGGAAAAGGCCGGCCGCCTGCAGGAAAGCGGCGTCAAGTTCCACGATACCCGCCACCTCGTGCGCATCATCAACAAGATCGTCTCCGCCGTCGGCCGCCGGGTCGATGAGTCCCAGCCGATGGTCGACGCCCGCTTGCCCGACGGCAGCCGCGTCAACGCCATCATCCCGCCGCTCGCCGTCGACGGGCCGCTGGTCTCGATCCGGAAGTTCGCCGCCACCCCGATCCACATGGCCCGGCTGGTCGAACTGGGCAGCGTCAGCCCGCAGATGTCCGAAGTCCTGCAGGCCATCGTCAACGCCCGCCGCAACGTGCTGATCTCGGGCGGTACGGGCTCGGGCAAGACGACGCTGCTGAACGCCCTGTCGGCCTTCATCGACTCCGCCGAGCGGATCGTCACCATCGAGGACTCGGCCGAGCTTCAACTTCAGCAGCCGCACGTCGGCCGCCTCGAAACCCGCCCCGCCAACCTTGAGGAAAAGGGCGAGGTCACCCAGCGCGACCTAGTCCGCAACTCCCTGCGGATGCGGCCGGACCGCATCATCGTCGGCGAAGTACGCGCCGGTGAAGCCTTCGACATGCTGCAGGCCATGAACACCGGCCACGACGGCTCGATGACCACCGTCCACGCCAACAGCCCGCGCGACGCTCTCTCGCGGATCGAACAGATGATCGGCATGGCCGGTCTGGAACTGTCGCCGCGCTCCATCCGCCAGCAGATCGCCTCGGCCATTAACGTCGTCGTTCAGGTCGAACGCATGGAAGACGGCCGCCGCCGCGTAGTGTCCGTCTCCGAGATCGTCGGCATGGAAGAAGAAGTGATCTCCATGCAGGAAATCTTCCGCTTCCGCCGTCAGGGCCTGGGCAAGGACGGCGTCGTCCAGGGCCAGTACGAGACCACCGGCGTTCGCCCGCGCTTCATGGACGTCCTCGCCGCCCGGGGCATGTCCCTGCCTTCAGTGACTTTCGCGCCTACGCCACGAGCATTCTGACATGTCCGGCTCCCTCGCGCCGCTTATCTACGTCCTGGCCTTCGTCGCGGTGGTGCTCATCATCCAGAGCGGCGCGGGCATATTCTTCGCGGCCCGAGAGCGCACGACCAAGGTCAACCGCCGCCTGAGCATGCTGAACTCCGGCATGGCGCCGGAGGACGTCTATTCGGCCCTGGTGCGCCGGGCGCCCGCCTCCAGCATCACCAACGAGCGCTTCCTGCACTTCTATGACGTGCTGTGGACCCGTTGCCGTCAGGCTGGCCTGACCATCACGCCGTGGCGCCTGCTCGCCATGGTGGGGGCCTCGACCGCCGTGCTGTGGCTGATGGCCATGGTTATGGTGCGTTCCGGTTCAGCGGGCGGGTTCTTCGGCACGGCCATCTTCGCGCTGATCGGCGCCGCCACGCTGTCGATCACCGGCGCGTGGCTGTGGGTCAACCGCCTTCGCGCCCAACGGCTGAAGAAGCTGGAAGAGCAGCTGCCGCTGGCGCTCGACGTCGTCGTCCGCGCCATCCGCGCCGGTCACCCGGTGGTCTCGGCCGTGCAACTCGCCGCCGACGAACTGGGCGATCCAATCGGCTCGGAGTTCGGGCTGATCGTCGACGAATACACCTACGGCTCGGAATTCCGCGAAGCGCTGCTGAACTTCGCGCGCCGCACCGGCTCGTCCGACGCCCACTTCTTTGCGGTGAGTGTAGGCATCCAGTCGGAGACCGGCGGCAACCTCGCTGAAATCCTCGACGGGCTGTCGAACGTCATCCGTTCGCGCCGCGCGCTGGGCATGAAGGTCAAGGCGCTGGCCAGCGAGGGCAAGGCCTCCGCCGTCATCCTCAGCCTGCTGCCGGTGTTCATGGTTTCGGTCATGCTGATGACCGACCCGAGCTACTACACCGACAAGTTCGGTGACCCGCTGTTCTGGACGATCATCAGCTTCGTGGGCGTCCTCTACGTGATCGGCTGGTTCATCATCCAGCGCATCATCAACTTCAAGTATTGACCCTATGTCCTTAGCCACCCTCCTCGAGATCGGCGTCCAGCTCTTCACCTTCATCATCGTGGTGGGGGTGTCGGCCAGCCTGCTTGGCCGGGCCGCGACGCAGATGGACGTCCGCCGCCGCCTCGATCAGCAGATGTCGCCCCGGGCCGCGGCTCCGGTCGCCGGCTCGCCGCTGCTCAAGAGCACCCAGGTCACCAACCGCTTCCTGCTGTGGGTGCAGCGTTCGACCTCGCCTGCCGATTCCAAGGACAGCATGAAGCTGCGCCGCGACCTGGCGCTGGCCGGCATCGAACACCCCGCCGCGCCGATGCTCTACGTCGTCGCGCGGTTCAGCCTCGCCATCGGCCTGCCGCTCGGCTTCCTGCTGCTTCAGCAGATCTCGAGCGATCCGGTCACCGGCAAAGGGCTGATCTTCTGGGCGCTGGCGCTGTGCGGCGCCGGCCTCATCGCGCCGCGCGCGGTAATCGACAACCGGGGCAACAGCCGCAAGGCCCAGCTCGAACAGGAATTTCCGGATGCGCTCGATCTGATGGTCGTGTGCGTGGAAGCCGGTCTCGGCCTTGAGGCGGCCATGCTCCGCGTCGGCGGCGAGGTTCGCGAGTCCCACCCCCGGATCGCCGAGGAATTCCGCAAGGTGACGCAGGAACTGGCCGCGGGCCGGGGCCGCGCCGATGCGCTGCGGTCCATGGCCGAGCGCGTCGAGGTCGATTCCGTCAAGTCGTTCGTCGCCCTGCTGATCCAGACCGATACGCTGGGCACCAGCATCGGCCAGACGCTGCGGACCTATTCCAACGAGATGCGCGACCACCGCTTTCTCAAGGCCGAGGAAAAGGCGATGCGCGTGCCGGTTCTGCTGACCATTCCGCTGGTCGCGTGCATCCTGCCCGTCATCGTGACGGCGCTGTTGATGCCGGCGATCCTGGATGTCATTCGCACGATGCTGCCTGCCCTGAGGGGCGCGGGGGGATAGAGATGAACGCTCGCAAGCGTATCTGGCTGACGTCGGCCCTGCTCCTTGGGCTCACCTCCTGCGCCAACGGGTCGGAGACGAAGCTGGTTGAACTGCGGGCCGTGCAGCCCGCCAGTCCTGCGGTGCGGGCTGACGAAGCCACCTACCAGGGCGCGGTATCGGCGATCGGACGGCGCGATTACGCTTCGGCTCTCGACCTGCTCCAGGCCGCCGCCGCCCGCGATCCGCAAGATCCCCGCGTGCCGAACGCTCTGGGCGTCGTTTACGACAAGCTCGGCCGTTTCGATGTCAGCGAGCGCTACTACGCCAAGGCGCTGGCGCTGGCGCCGGCGTCGCAAATCGTCACCCAGAACCTCGCCTATTCGAATTACCTGCAGGGCAAGGCCGCCCCGACCGCGATGGCCGCCGCCAGCCCACCTATCGCCGCGCCGGTAGTCGTCGCGCAGCAAGACCTCGTCTCGGCCAGCCTTCCCGCGCCAGTCGTGGCCGCGTCAGCGCCCCGCTCCGAGCCGATCAGGTCAGTCCCGGTAAGTGCTCCGGTTCAGCCCGCGCCAGCCGAGCCTGTCCGAGTTGCCGCCGTCACCCCGGTCGCCCCCGCGCCGCGCGCGCCGATGTCGGCGCCGTCCTCGCTGCCTGAGGCCCTGACGAGGGTCGCGGCCATCGTCTCGGCTGCCTACACGCCCGCCGCGCCCGCGAAGAGCACCGCCAAGGCTGCGCCGGTGCAGGCCGTCATGACAGCGGCGGCGCAACCGTCGCCGAAGAAGCCTCCGATGAAGGTCGCGGCCATTGTTTCGGCAACGCCCGCCAAAGCGACGCCCTCTGCTAGCAGCCCCGCGCCCGCCAAGACGGCTCCCGTTCGCATGGCGGCGATGTCGCAGCCGATGCAGGCCATGAAGGTGGCGGCGATTGTTCCCGCGGCTCCGATCACGGCGGCCCCTACCAAGGCACCTCCCGTGAAGGCGCGGGAGGCGGTCAAGCCGAAGCCGGTCCAGGCGCCGGCTCCCGCCGCCGCGCCCCAGGCCAAGGCGGCCAAACCCGTCGCTCCGGCTCCGGCATCGCCCACCGTCTTCGTTCAGAACACGCGCAAACCGGCGCCGATAAAGGTGGCGGCTGTCGTCAGGTCCACGAAGGTCGTGTCGGTCTCCGCCAAGGCGCTGACACCGATCCGTCTGCAAAAGGCCCGCTCGCCGGTGCTGATCGGCCGCCCGCTGCGGGTTGTGAACGCCTCGGGCGTGCGCGGCGGCGCGGAAGCGACCCGCATCCAGCTCGCCCAGCGCGGCTGGAGCGCACCGGCCGGCGTCGTGCGCCCCGGCAGGCTGCAGTCGCGTACGGTGATCCGCTACGCCCTGCAGAACGCGACCGTGGCCAAGGCGCTGGCGCGGACCATCCCCTATCAGGTGCGGCTGGAAAGCTGCGCCGGCTGCAACGGCGTCAGCCTGATCGTCGGTACGGACGCGTTGCGCTGGAAGAATCGGCGCATGGCTAGCAATGCAAAGACGCGGCGCAACGCCTAGAGCGCGCGAGGACAGTATGAATACCACGAGGGTGAAACTGGCCGGCGTCCTCGCCGCCGCCATCATGCTGCAACCGGCCATCGCCGAGGCGGGCCTGTTCAAGCTCAAGCCCCAGGGCAAGGCTCCAGCCGCGGCGACCGTCAGCGACACCGCCATCGCCGAAATCCAGCGGGCGTTCGACGAGGACCGCCTGACCGACGCCGGCAAGATGCTGGAGCAGGCGGCGCTGCGCGAGATCAAGGACCCGCGGTTGACCCTGATGGGGGGCTATCTCAGCCTCGCCCGAGGTCGTTACCAGCCGGCTCTGGACAGCTTCCGCGCCGCCGAAAAAGAGCCCGTCACCAAGGCCAAGGCCCTCGAGGGCCAAGGCATTGCCCTGTCCGTCATGAACAGGTCGGACGAGGCCATCGCCAAGCTGAAGGAAGCGGTGGCGCTCGATCCCGCCGCCTGGAAGGCGTGGAACGCCCTGGCCAGCGAGTATGACTCGCGGGGCGACTGGCCCCAGGCAGAAGCGGCTTATGAGCGCGCCGTCAGCCTGTCCAGCAGCTCGGCCCTGGCCCTGAACAATCGCGGCTTCTCGCGCCTGCTCCAGCGCCGCCCGGACGAGGCCATCCCGGATTTCGTGGCGGCCCTCCAGAAGAACCCCGGCATGGCGGCGGCGCGGACCAACCTGCGCATGGCCATGGCGATGCGCGGCGACTACGACCGTTCCATCGCCGGCAGCACTCAGGAGAACGAGGCCGCCACGCTCAACAACGCCGGCTTTGCGGCAATGATGCGCGGTGACTACGCCCAGGCCGAAAACCTGCTCGAGCGCGCGATGAAGGCGAGAGGCGAATACTATTCGCGGGCCTCCGCCAATCTCGAGCTGACCCGCAGCCTCAAGGCGCACGGCGAAGGACGCGTGAATGCGCCCTGACCTGATCGCGCTGATCCCGGGCGTCATTTTCGCGGTCCTGCTGGTCATCGCCGCGGTTTATGACTTCGTCCAGCGCCGTATTCCGAACTGGACGGTGATCGCCCTCGTCCTGCTGTTCATTCCGACGGTGATCATGGGCCTGACCCCGGCCACCTGGCTGTGGTGCCTGGCCGGATTTGCGGTCGCGCTGCTCGGCAGCTGGGCGCTGTACGCCTTCGGGATCATCGGGGCAGGGGACTCCAAGCTGTTCTCCGCCGCCGCCCTCTTCATGGGTTTCGGCAACCTGCTGATGCTGTTCAGCGCCACCGCCATCGCCGGCGGTATTCTGGCCATCGGCTTCGTCGTCGCGCGGCCGAAGCAGGCGATGCGCGGGCTGACCGCCCGAGGGCGGGCCGAGAGCACCTCGCGCGGCATTCCCTATGGGGTGGCGATCGCGATCGGCGCGCTGTTCACCGCGGCGGCGACGCACTTCCTCAAGCTGCCCGCCTAAGGCTCAGGCCGCTTTCCTCGCCCATAGCGGGCGGGGCGAGATGATCAGGGTGCGCGAGGCGGCGGCAGTGATGGCGACCGTCGATGCGCCCATCAAGGTCCACAGCGCCGCGTGCTGCCAAGGGGAGAGGGCGCCCTCGGGCGACAGCAGCAGCATGAAGGGCGTGAACGGCGGCAGCCAGATCAGCCAGGCGAGCTGCTCGCCAAGGCCAAGGACCGAGCCCATGGCGAGGAAGAAGATGATCAGTAGCAGGCCGAACACCGGCCGCGACAGGTTCTGGGCGGTCGGCAGGTCGCTGGCGAAAGCGCCGATGCAGACCAGCGCCGAGCCGTAGAGCAGGAAGGCCATGACATAGATGGCCCCCGCGTAGGCCGCCGCCGCAGGGCTGGCCAGACCGGCGAGCATGGAGGGAGCCGAGCCCAGCGAGGTGGCGGCCAGCGCGGCGCTGCCGATCATCCACGTCGCCAGCACCAGCAGCGACACCGCGCCGACACCGAGCAGCTTGCCGAAGACGATCTCGGCGGGACGGGCGCCGGCCAGCAAATGCTCCAACGCCCGGTTGGCCCGCTCGCGCACCACCGACTGCAGCAACATGCCGAGCGCGCCGATCAGCGTCAGCCACAGCAGGAACACCGGCGCGAACTGGGCGACCGGGTTGGTACCGGGCTTGGCCGATGTGGTCACGGCGGGTTTGGCGGCCTTGGGAACTGACCGCGGCTCCGGCTCCAGACCGGCGGCCGCCAGCTGGTCAGCTAGCTGGATGGAATAGAGGTCGCGCCTGAGCAGCGCCGCCTCGAGCTTGTTGACGCGCCCGTCAGTGACTTCGGCCCGGCCGTTGCGGATGGTGATCTGCGTCCCCGCGGTGGTATCGGGCGGGGCGAACTCAACGGCCTGGCCGCTCAGCGCGGCGGCCTCCTGAAGTGAGCCCTTGACGATGTCGGCCACCTCGGCGCGCTCGGTGCGGATGCTGACCACATGGGAGGCGGGCTCGACGCGCATGGCGCCCATGGCCAGCGCGGCCAGGCCCATCAGCATCGGCCCCATCAGCAGGGACACCCAGAAGCTGCCGGTCGTGGCGTAGGCCTTGAACTCACGCTCGGCGATCAGCAGCACTCGCCACATCAGGCGACGCTCCGCTCTTCAAGCACGTGGTCCCACAGCGCCGCTTCAAGGCCCTGCTCGATGGGCCGGAACTCGAAGATCTGCACCTGGCGCATGGCCAGCGCCCGCATCAGCACCGGGTGGGTGACGTTGGCCGGCAGCAGGATGCGCCAGCGCACCGCGCCCATGGTTGAGCCGGTCATCGCTTCGGCCTCGCCGCCGACGGAGTGCGCCGCCGCCAGCACTGCCTCGTCATCGGGCGAGACGACATAGGCGCCGTGCCGCCCGCCCGCGATGGCGGCCTCGGACACCGGGCCTTCGAACACCGTGCGGCCTTGAGAGAGGATGACGACGTTGTCGCAAAGCTCCTCGGCGAAGGCCATGGCGTGGGTCGAAAACAGGATCGAGCCGCCCTTGCCGCGGTACTCGGCGAACAGCGCCCGCACCTCGGCCTGGGCGATGGGGTCGAGGCCGGAGAAGGGCTCGTCCAGGATCAGCAGGGCAGGGTCGTGCGCCAGCGCGCAAAGGATCTGCACCCGCTGGGCGTTGCCCTTGGAGAGCTCGCCGATGCGGGTGTGTTCGCGCCCGCCGAGGCCCAGCCGCGCCAGCAGCGCGTCCGCCCGCTCATAGGCGTGGGCGCGGGGAATGCCACGCAGGCGGGCGTGGAAGGCGATGACGTCGCGGGCCCGCTCGCGGGGGGCCAGGCCGCGTTCCTCGGGCAGGAAGCCGATGCTGCGCCGGGTCCTGAAGGTGGCGCGCTCGCCGAAGATTTCGATCGTTCCTGCGTCCGGCTCGCTGAGGCCGAGGATGCAGCGCAGCGTGGTGCTCTTGCCGGCGCCGTTGACGCCGATGAAGCCGGTGATCGTGCCCTGCTCGACGGTGAGGTTGACGTCGCCGACCCCTTTGCCGCCCGCGTAGCGTTTCGCCAGATGAGATGCCTGGAGGGCGGGAGCGGCCTGCGTCATGCAGACATTAATGTACGCCGTAGTTTACCGGCTCCTAAACACGCCCAACATTCTCCACTGCAAAAGGAGACGGGGAGACGATATTTGGCTCTTTGCCGGAGTTAGCTCGGTTAACGACAGTATAACGGGATCGGCCGGTGCTCAGAACCTCGCGGTTCTTTCCAATGCAGGCGAACGTGCGTGCAGGATCGAGCTCTCCCGAGCCGACCCTGATCACGACTTTTAGCAGGTGTGTTTAGCCGCGCTCGCCGGCGCGCTGGACGGGAGTGCCGGCGAAAACCGTCTTCGGCAGCGGCTCGGCGGCGACCATGGTGGCCGGAGGAGCAGCCGGAGCCGCAGCCGTCTCGGCGAGCATGACAGGCGCAGGGGCGGGAGCTTCGGCCAGCAGCGGCAGGGCGGCGGGAGCGCCGCGGGCCAATCCGAGAAGCGGCAAGCCGAGCAGGGGCAGGCCGTTGAAATCGTCGTCGTCACCGCCGCCGCCACCGCCGCCACCCGAGGCGGCGATCTGGGCTGAAGCCATCGAGGTCGACAGCAGCACGGTCATGGCAGGGGGCACTGCGATGGCGAACCTGCCGGCCGCGGCCAGGAACTGACGGCGATCGCTCTGAGCTTGAGTCTCGCCGGACACATTAGTCGTCATTACCGTTCCACCACTCGCAAAAGCCGCTTTGACACGGCGCCCCGCAGGGAGGCGCTACTGCGCACCTCTCCAACAGTCGATTGTTAACACGGCCTTAACCGAGGTTCAATCGGCCTGTGGCGCTTATTATAGTTAACAATCAGTGGGGTGCTGTAATTGGCTCAGCGCGAAACAGAAGACCCGCCCCACAGCTTGATGGGTCGTGAGGAACAGCTCACGGCCAAGCAGGCGGCTAGCCGACGAAGACCATCGGCCCGTTCAGCACGTCATACAGGTTGCCGGTCATCGCCTGCATTGGTCGAAGCTGCCAGATTCCCGGCTCAAGCGCGGTCATCTTGCTCAGCGGCGGCGCGAGGCGAGTCGGATCCTGGCCCGGCCGGGTCAGGGCCAGTCGCTGGATATGCGGCGAGGCGCCGTCCAGTGCCGGCGCGAGTTCGGAACCGGCGCTGAGCTTCAGCGGCAGGGGACGGGGCAGGCGGATGGCGGCGTCGGCGTACATGCCGGCGGCGTAGTACTGGCTGCCCACCTTGACCACGCCATAGCCGGCGTGGGTGCAGGTCGGCTGCAGCAGATTGTCGCGGTGGCCGTGGCTGTTCTCCCACAGCTCCTCGAACTGGCGCGGGGTCGAGCCGCGCGCGGGATCGTCGCGCCAGGCGAGGTTCTCGGTCACCGGCCCGCACAGGTCGCGCATCAGCAGCGAGGCGCGGTCGATCGGCTTGAAGCCCTCTGGCGTCTCGTGGCCGAAGTAGCCCCGGCGGGCCATGTCGGCGGCGTGAGCGCGGGCGCAGGCGGCGAGGCCTTCGTCCCAGGTGTAGGCAGCGAGGCGCTGGGTTCTGCGAAATCCATTGGCCTCGGCCAGCAGGTCCTTGGCGAAGTTGGTCTGGAACTGCCCGCCGCCGGCATCCGCCAGCCGGGCGCGCAGCTGCGCCTCATAGTTAAGCCAGGAGTTGGCCGGCGCGGTCGAGCGCGGCCCGAAGGATGAAGAGGCGCGGGCCAGCGTCGGCGCCGCGGCCGCCATCAGGGCGCCAGTGAACAGGGTGCGGCGGTCCACACGGGCGGCGAGGAAGCCCCCGCGACGCTCCGATTCGGCCGCGACATCGTTCCGCGAATATCTGGATGTGCTGTCCATGCGCGGCAATCTGGCCGCCAAACGCTAAATCGCGGTTGAGAAGCATGGATTACGACTTCATAACGGACATGCTTTACACGCGTTTACTGTCCACCGGGCCGGTTCAGTCCTTGTAAACCTTACCTGCTTTAGGTCTCGGACTTCGCGGCAAATCGGATATCAAGGGCAGATGAGCACTCTCGACTTCGACCGCGCGGGCCGGCTGCGCAACACGCCTTCGTTCCTGGCTCCCGTCGGGGAGAGTGAGCGCAGGCTGCCCAGGCTAGGGGCCTTCGTCGCCTTGGGCATCGTGCTCGCCATTTTGGCCATCACCCTGGCCGTCGCCGTCGTCATGGGGGTCTCGGTGGCGGTACTGACCTCTCACGGCCAGTCGGTGACACAGGCGCTGGACACCCTGACCCAGTCGGACCGGACCGGACGGACGCTGCTCAGCTATTCCTACGAGCTCGCCACCGCCGGCCTCAGCCTGTTCGCGGCGGCGGCGGTGATCATTGCTCTGGCGGCGCGCTTCCATCGGCGGCCAATACGCAGCTTCATCACCTCCGCGCCGCGCTTCCGCTGGCGCCTGTTCGGCCTTGGCGTCGCAGTGGCAGTACCGGTGATCCTTCTGGCCGTGCTGGCCGAACTGTCCTGGAACGATACGCCGCTCGACATCCCGATCCTGCACGGCGCCAGTCTGGCGGACGCGCTGGGTTACGCCGCCGTGGCGGCGGTGTTCCTGTTCCTGGCGGCCTTGGCCGAGGAGATGGTGTTCCGCGGCTGGCTGCTGCAGCAGACCAGCGCCTTCACCCGCAACGTCTTCATCATGGTGGCGGTCAACGGCGTGCTGTTCTCGCTGATCCACCTCGACCCCAATCCCGGAGCGTTCGTGGTGCGGGCCATCATGGGCGCGGGCTGGGCGTGGATCGCGCTGCGCCTCGGCGGGCTGGAGTTCGGGGTGGGCGCGCACCTGGCCAACAACATGATCGTCTGCCTGCTGGTCAAGCCGCTGACCCTGACGCCGCCCGTAGCCGAAGAGACCGACTACCGCTCGGTGCTGGCGCAACTGGCCATCGTCGGGGTGACCATCGCGGTGGTCGAATGGTTAACTAGGCGGCAAGCTTGAGCAGGCTGAAGCGGCGAGTTAACGTCTCGTTAGGACTTTGGCCCGGAGTTTGCGGGAACCGAAGTGGATAGCTTCGGAGTGTTCCAATGTCGTCGCGCTTCCGCCGCCTGGCGCCTTACTTCCTCCTCGGCCCGCTGACCGGTCCGTGCGTGGCGGGCGTCGTCATCAACCTGCGCGAAGGCCGTCCCGTCCTGGCCGGGCTCTACGCCATCGCCACGCTGGAGGCGGTCTTCCTGTTTCCGCCGTTCGTCCTCTACCTGAGCGCCAAGACCGCCACCAATCTGGTCCAGTAGCGGCTCAGGCAGCGTGGGCGACGTAGCCCGCGCGGGGGAAGTGGACGTGCAGCCGGCCTAGTAACGGGTCGTCCCGCGCCACGACGATCCGTTCCGGATTGGCAGCGACCAGCGTTCCCTTGATTGGATCGCGTCCATAATCATCGGCATGCACCATGACAGCCGCGCCGGGCGAGAGGCCCAGCGGATCGGCGAGATCGTGCGGCGGAGGCGGCGCGGGCTCGGCCTCACGGGCGGCGTCCAGCGCCTCGGCGGTGCTCATTTCGGCGCGCTGGCCCTGACCGATGGCGGCGACCCGCTCGCGCCAGCCTTGCAGGTTGGCAAGACCGCTCATCAGCGCCTCGCCGACTGTCGGCGTGAAAGTCGCCACGAACCACACATTCATATAGGCGGCGATGTCCGACAGGCCCGGCTTGTCGCCATCCAAAAAAGGCTGAGCGGCGACTGCCCGGTCGATCCAGCCCCCCTGCGCGCGCCACTGCTGCTTCATCACGCCGGACGCGGCCTTCATTGCGGCGAGGTCGAAGGGGCGGCCCGACAGCTTCTCCCGGTCCGTGATGAAGGCTTCGGGCACGGCGTCGCCCATTTCGCCGAAGATGATCGGCACGCTGGCGGCGAAGAACAGCCGGTCGGCCCAGAAGTTGACGGCGTACCCGGCGCCGCCCGACGACCCGCCGGTGCGGGCCTCGATCTCGGCGAGGATGACCTGGGTGTCGCAATAGACGTCCGCGCCCGACTGCATCACCGGCGCGCGGCGGTAGCCGCCGGTCAGCGGCGTCAGGTCCGGCTTGGGCATGATGCTGGGCTGGATCACCGAGCGCCAGGCGAGGCCCTTCAGCCCGAACATCAGCCTTACCTTTTCCGAGAACGGCGAGGCGTCGTAGTGGTGCAGGATCAGCTCGCTCATTGGCCGAACTCCAGGACGATCTTGCCGAAGTGCTCGCCGGCCGCCATCGCCTCGAAGGCGGCGCGGGCTTCGGTCCAGGGGAAGACCTTGTCGACGATGGGCTCGATGCGGTGCAACTCGAGGCCGCGGTTCATGGCATCGAACATCTCGCGTGAGCCGACGGAAAGTCCCTGCAGCTTCGCGCTCGTGCCGACCAGGGTGGCGAGCGACATAGGCTCCTGGTGGCCGGACAGCACACCGATGATGGCGATGTGGCCGCCGATGCGAATCGACTTCAGGCTCTCCTTCAGCGTCTGCGCGCCCCCGACCTCCAGCACCAGATCGGCGCCTTCGGGGGCGATCTCCCGCACCGCCTTCGACCAGTCGGGCGTCGTCCGATAGTTGACCAGATGATCGGCGCCGAGCGCCCGCGCCCGCTCCAGCTTCTCGTCCGATGATGAGGTGATGACGGTCCGCAGGCCCGCCGCCTTCGCGAACTGCAGCCCAAAGATCGACACCCCGCCGGTGCCTTGCAGCACCACGGTGTCACCCGGCTCCAGGTCGGCGTCCACGAACAGCGCCCGCCAGGCGGTTAGCGCCGCGCAGGGCAGGGTGGCCACCTGCTGGTCGGTCAGGAAATCGGGGACGCGGGTCAGCCCCTCCTCGGAATAGACCGCCAGCTCGCGGGCGACGCCGGGGACCGGAAAGCCGAGCGCTGATGAGAGCTTCGCCAGCGTCGGGCGGCCCGAGATCCACTTCTGGAAGAAGAGGCTCGCCACCCGGTCGCCGACCGCGAACCGGGTCACGCCATCGCCGACGGCCTCAATCACGCCGCAGCCGTCCGACAGCGGCACGATCGGCGGCCGGGCGGCGGCGCTGTAGGCGCCGTTGACCATCAAGAGGTCGCGGAAGTTCAGCGAGGCCGTGCGCATCCGCACCAGCACCTCGCCCGGGCCGGGCGCCGGGTCGGGCCGCTCCACGACCTTCAGGTTGTCGAGACCCCAGTCGCCAGTCACTTCGAGCGCCCGCATGGTTCATCCTCCGCCGCGCCATCACAAACATGGCTGCACGGCCAGACGTTGCGCCCCATGCCGCTGGGTCGCTCAAGCGCTCATTGCCGCCGAGCGTCTTTGGCGATCTGCGCGTTTGCGCTAAGCGGCTGCAAAAGTAGTGGAGCGCGCCCGATGCCTGAAACCATGAATGCGATCGCCATCGAGGGCGGCAAGGGCGCGGCCGACGCGCTGGTTCTGCGCCCGGCCCCGGCGCCTCAGCCGCGCGACGGCGAACTCCTCATCCGCGTAAAGGCGGCGGGCGTGAACCGGCCCGACATCATTCAGCGCCTCGGCCTCTATCCGCCGCCCCCCGGCGCGTCGGAGGTGCTGGGGCTGGAGGTGTCCGGTGAGGTGGTTCAGGCAGCAGGCCGCTGGCGCGAGGGCGACCAGGTCTGCGCCCTGCTCGGCGGCGGCGGTTACGCCGAGTACGCCGTCTGCGATCCGCGCCATGCGCTGCCCGTCCCCAAAAGGCTGACGCTGGAGGAGGCCGCGGCCTTGCCGGAGACGGTGTTCACGGTCTTCGCCAACGTCTTCGAGCACGGCGCGCTGAAGGCCGGCGAGACCCTGCTGGTCCACGGCGCCACGTCCGGCATTGGCGTCACCGCCATCCAGCTCGCCAAGGCTGCCGGCGCCAAGGTCATCGCCACCGGGCGCGAGGCAGGCAAGGCGGCTCACGCCCACGAGCTTGGCGCGGACGTCGCGGTGGATGTGACGACCGATGATTTCGAGGCGGTGTGCAAGGCCGAGGGCGGCGTCGATGTGGTGCTCGACATGGTCGGCGCCTCCTACTTCGCCCGCAATCTGGAGGCGCTGAAGACCGGCGGCCGGATCGTCTACATCGCGGCCCAGGCGGGCGGCATGCTCGAAGTCCCGGTGATGAAGCTGATGATGAAGCGCGCCGTGATCACCGGCTCGACGCTGCGTCCCCGGTCCGCCGACGAAAAGGCCAGGCTGGCGGCCGAGGTCGAGCGGGTGGTCTGGCCGTGGATCGAGGCGGGGAAGTTCAGGCCTGTGATCGACCGCACCTTCCCGCTGGCGAAAGCCGCCGAAGCCCACGCTCACCTCGAAGGCGGCGCTCACTTCGGCAAGGTCGTGCTGACGGTGTGAAGCGCTCGTCCGGGCCTCCCCGGCGGGGAGCAAAAGGAGGCCCGGACTTCAGCGCCTGAGGGCAAAGGCGCCTAGGGCATCAACACCGTGTCGACCACGTGGATGACGCCGTTCGACTGGTTGACGTCGGCTATGGTGACCTTCGAGGTCCCGCCCTTGGCGTCATGGATGACGATGCCGTCGCCCATCTGCATCACGCGGATCGGCTCGCCCGCCACCGTCGTTAGGGTCGCGGTGCCGCCGCCCGCTTCGATGGCGGCCATCAGGTCGGCGGCGTTCATCTTGCCGGCGACGACGTGATAAGTGAGCACCTTGGTCAGGGTCCCCTTGGCTTCAGGCTTCAGCAGCCCGTCGACCGCGCCGGCGGGGAGCTTGGCGAAGGCGGCGTTGGTCGGCGCGAACACCGTGAACGGGCCGGGGCTCGACAGGGTGTCGACCAGGCCGGCGGCCTTCACGGCGGCGACCAGGGTGGTGTGGTCGGCGGAGTTCACCGCGTTCTCGACGATGGTCTTCGACGGATACATGGCCGCGCCGCCGACCATCACGGTCTGCTCGCTCATGGCGGGCATGTCCGCCATGTCGGCCGAAGCGCAGCCGGCGCCGGTCAGCGCGATTGCGACGCCGGCGGCAATCGCGGAAATGGTCTTCATAGTCATCGAAAAGTCCCTCTCGGCAGGCCGCCCTGCTGGCGACATGGAGAGATACGGAGGCTGCGGCGGCGCGGATGCGTGGCGGCGGCTTAAATTTGCGCGAGCTTGCCGATGGCGGCGACAGGCCCGGTGGGGCCGGGGCCCTTCGAGCCGCCGGGGGCCTCGACCGACACCGCCAGCGCTACGCCGCTGGTCACCATCGGCGCCATTTCGCCGGGCATCTTCATGGCCAGCGTCTTGCCCGGCTCGACCATGCCTAGCGAGCGCGGCTTGCCGTCCGAGGGGATCAGCCACAGCTGGTGGACGTGGGCCGGGTCGGTCCCGGGTGGCACCAGCGAGGTGACCAGCAGCATCCGCTGATCGGCATCGTAGGCCGCGACGAACAGCGGCTGGGCGCTGGTTGTGTCCAGCCGCGCGTTGAGGAACTGGGCGGGCTGGTTGGCGGCCGGCGTCACGACGGGAGAAGGCTGCAGCGCGAGCGCCACCGCGACGGCCAGGCTCGCCGCGGCGACGCCGAGCGATCCGAAGGTGGCCCGGCGCCAGAAGCGCACTGCATTGTCGTTGGCCGGTAGCGACCGCTCGATCGACTGCCAGAGGCCTGCCGGAGGCGACACCGGCGCGATGCCGGCGGCCATCGGCGCCAGCCTCTCGCGCCAGGCCTCGACCTCGGCCGCGAAGGCGGGGTCGCGCGCCATGCGGGCCTCGGCCTCGGCCCGCTCGCCGGCGCCGAGGACGCCCAGCGCGTGTTCGGCGGCCAGGGCTTCGTCGTCGCTAATCTCGGGTCCGAGGTCGCTCATTGTTCGAGGCACCCCTTCAGCCGGGCAAGGCCCCGGCGGATCCAGCTCTTCACCGTGCCCAGCGGCGCGCCGATGCGCTCGGCCAGCGCCTCGTAGGTGACGCCCTCGAAAAAGGCGGTGCGGATGGCCGAGCTGGTGCGCTCGTCGAGCTCCGACAGGCAGCGCCGCAGCGCCTCGTTCTCCTGCGCGCCCTGCAGCAGGGCCTCGGCGCCGGGCGTGTCGTCGGCGATCTCCAGCCGCTCTACCGGCTCGGCAAACCGCGCCGTGCCTCCCGCCCGCAGCCGGTCGATGGCGCGGTTGCGGGCGATGGTCGAGGTCCAGGTCATGACGCCGGCCCGCGCACCGTCGAAACGGTCGGCGCGTCTCCAGATCGTCAGATAGACCTCTTGCAGCACGTCCTCGGCCTCTTGCCTGTCGACAAGGATACGAAGGCAGACGCCAAAAAGCTTCCCGGAGGTGGCCTGGTAAAGTTGCCGCAGGGCGCCGCGGTCGCCCGCCGCGATCTTCGGCATCAGCGCGGCGAGCGGGTCGATCCTTGCGGCCATGGGCGCCAATGCTGCTCCGCCGCCGGTTCAGCGGGAGGCGCAGAAGACCCACAACCGCCGCCGCTGTCCAGATGACGTGGCGTCAGATCTTGCCCGTCACCGGCTTCATGATCTGCTTGATCTGGCCAGCCTTGACCTTGACCGCCCGTTGCGGCGGCCCCGAGCGGGGGATCGTGCCCTTCCTGGCGACCGCACGGTGCTGGAGCAGGTTGGGGCCTTCCAGCAACGCCCCGACGCCCGCCAGCACTAGACCCCAGCGCGGGTGCAGGTGCTGGGCGATGTGCCGCCGGTGCTGAAGGCGCGGCCCAAGGCGGCGGCGCATCCGGGCGGGGATATCGGCCCCGGCGATCCGATGTGCCGCAATCAACTGCGCGTGCATGGCGTTGCGCAGCAGCCGGCTGGGCAGGATGGCGTCGAGCTCGTCCCAGCCGATGCCGCCCGGCAGGCGGGCCAGCTCGGCGATGTCCCACATGTGGCGCACGTCGAGCCCGCCCCGCCAGTAGTCGCCGTCGTGCAGCTGGTCGTGCAGGCACATCAGGTAGAGCTGGTAGGCTGGCGAGGGGACCCGCGCACGCACGCCCCACACTTCGACGACCGGGTGCTCCTTGCGGCTGAAGATCGCGGCCATGCTTGGCGGGCCGTTGGGGCGCTGGTGGAGGTCGATCAGACCCACGTCCTGCGGCCTGCCGAACTCGGCGATGACATGCTCGTTCGGGTCGTCGAAACGGGCCAGCAAGCCAAATCCGGCGCCCTGCATCACCTCCATGGCGGGCGCGACCTCGTCCGGCCGGACGAGCAGGTCGATGTCCGTCATCATCCTGGGGAAGGCGCTTGTGGGCGGACTGCCGCTGGCCCAGACCGCGTAGCCCTTCAGCAGCGTCGGCTCGATGCCCGCGGCGTTCAGCGCGCCAATCGCCTCGACGGCGGTGGCGTGGAGCCGCGCGTTGCGGGCATCGTTGCGCGAGGCGACCTCGGCCATGAAGGTCACCGCGTCTTCCGGCGCCTGCGCCAGCGCGCCGCTGCTTTCCAGCGCCCGGAAAACGGCGGGCGTGACGAAGGCCCGGTTGGCCAGCTCGATCAGCCCCATCCAGTCGGTGTCGGGGTCCAGGCGGCCCTGCAGCGCGGCGGACAGGTCGTTCAAGGCGCGCCGCCGGCTCATGCCAGGAAAGCCTCGATGGCGCTCACCGCCTCGTCGAGCCGTGAGTACGACAGCCGCCCGGTTCGCGCCGCGTCGACGGCGCCTGCCAAGGCTTTGAGCGTCGGCGCCTCGATGGCGCCGCGCGCAGAGAAGGCGGAGGCCAGTATCGTCGTCAGCGCTTCGAGGGGTTCGACCGGCTCTATGACCGCTTTGGCGTCCGAGCTGCGCGCCAGCAGCAGGATGGCTGCGAGCGGCAAGACTTCGCGGGCGCTAGCTGCGACGGGCAGATACCGGACCTCCTGCCCATCGGACCGCAGGTAGACGGGCAGTTCATCCAAGCCGGCAACGAGCCCGCTCAGCAGCGGCCAGGAGCCGCTCTTCAGGGCGGGAGAGAAGGGAACGCCGGTCGCCCGGCCGGCCTCGTCGATACGCACGATGTCGTCTGCGTGGTACCTAAAGCCGGCATCGGTCAGAGCGACCGTCAGGGTGGTCTTGCCCGCGCCCGGATCGCCGCAGAGCAGCACCGCCCGGCCGTCCAGCGACAGCAGTGCGCCGTGCGCCAGGAAGCTTTCCCGTACGGCCCGGCTGTAGCGTTCGGTGATCAGCGCCTTCAGCTCAGGAATCCAGCGCCTTTCATCGAAAGCGCCGAGCGGCTGTTGATCTTCGAAGAGGAAAACCAGCCCGTGCGCGCCGATAGCCGAGATGGACGGCGCGCCGGCGTCAGGCGCCGACCTGAACTGACCGAACACTTTACCGATCGCTTCAGCGTCCGCTTTTCCGCAAACCTGAAGCCGCACACGAAGCTCATCCAGTTCGAGGTGAAGCTCGGCGTCGGGCCTGCGCGCTAACTCAACGACCTCGGCGGGGACGAACTGGCCCTGACGCATCCACTCGGCAGAGGTCTCCCGCACGACATCCAGCAGTTGCGGATAATCGTCACCTCGGGCCAGCGCTTTGGCCGCGGCCGCAGGCGTGCCCTGGGCCAGCAGGGCCAGCCAGATGGCGTCGGCGGTTTCGTTCAACTCGTAGAGCTGCTGCCGCCGCGCGCAGAACAGCGCCGTCCGCTCGCCCAGCCGCAGCCGGTGCGCGGACAAGGCCGCGACCAACTCGCTGTCATCCCAGGCGTTGGCGGCGCTGCTGCCGGTTTCCAAGGTGTCTTTGCTCCCGCCGCCGCGTTGTCCGCGCCGGTTCCGTTACCATCTACGTATGAAAGAAGAACGCCGCCAAGCTCAAGAGCTGACGGCGAAGCTATTGATCACGCGTCGCTTTCACAGCGCGGGTGGTGACAGTTGGCCCGTAAATTGCGAGAATATCGGCACCATGGCGCCTCGTAGACAAAGACACAGCCAATCCGGCGGCTCGGCGCGGTCCACCAAACAGCGGCCCTGGCAGGTCGCGGGCGTCGTCGCCGCCGCCGCGCTGATCCTCGGCTTTGCGGCCGAGGCCGGCCGCAGTGGCAACCTGCCGGGCTTCGCCTCGGCCCAGAACAGCCAGCTGCGCACGGTGATCGAGGCCGAAGCGCCCGATCTCGCCGCGGTCTATCAGGCGCGCCGCTATGCGCCGATCTGGGTCAAGGGCGACAAGGTGCGGCCCGAAGCGCAGGAGCTGGTCGCCCTGATAGCGTCCGCGGGTCAGGACGGTCTTGAGCCGGAACGCTACGGCCTCTCTCACCTGAAGCAGGATCTGACCGCCGCCGCGACGGGCGAGCCGGCCGCGCTGGCCAGGTTCGAGCTCGACGCCTCGCAGGCCTACGTCTCCTACGTCTCGGACCTGCACAGCCCGGCCGCGGGCGAGAAGATGATCTACACCGACCCCGCCGCCGCGCCCCGGCCGATGGCCCGCGCCGACATCCTGCTGGCCGCCGCCGAGGCGCCGTCGCTGAGCGACCACTTCGACACCGTCCGCACGATGAACCCGGTCTACGAGGGCCTGCGCAAGGACCTCGCGCGCTACCGGGCGCAACATCGCAGCAAGACGCCCGACGCCAACGAGCAGCTGATCCTGCTCAACCTCGAGCGGGCGAGGGCGCTGCCGGCCAACCCCGGCCGCCGCTACATCATCGTCGACGCCGCCGCCGCCATGCTGTGGATGTACCAGGACGGCAAGCTGGTCGACTCCATGAAGGTCATCGTCGGCAAGCAGAACGAGCCGACGCCGCTGATGGCCGGCATGATCCGCTACGCCATGTTCAACCCCTACTGGAACGTGCCCGAGGACCTGGTCAGCGAGGGCTGGGCGCCGCGCGTGCTCGCCCAGGGGCCGCAGGTGTTCACCGAGAAGAACATGGAGGCGCTCTCCGACTGGTCGCCGAACGCCCACGTCCTCGATCCGGCCAGCATCGACTGGCGCGCCGTCGCCGCGGGCCAGTACCTGCGCGTCCGCCAGAAGCCCGGCGCGGGCAACATGATGGGCAATGTGAAGTTCATGTTGCCGAACGACCTCGGCATCTATCTGCATGACACGCCGAACAAGGCGCTGTTCGCCTCGACCGAGCGCTGGTTCAGCTCAGGCTGCGTGCGGCTGGAGGATGCGCCGAGGTTGACCCGCTGGCTGTTCGGGGAGACGCCGAACGCGCCGACGCCGGACTACCGCGTCGATCTGAAGGAGCCGGTGCCGGTCTACATCACCTACTTCACGGCGGCGCCGGGCCCGTCGGGCGTGACCTTCCGGCGCGATATCTATGGGCGTGACGCGGTGTCGATGGCGGCCCTCGCCGAGCAGCGAGATCTCGACAAGGCCGCCTAGCCGCGCTCGCCGGCTCGTTGGATTGGCGTGCCAGCGGCGGCGTAAACCGTCTTCGGCAGGGGAGCGGCCGCAACCATGGTCTGCGGAGCCGGCGCGGCCGCCGGGGCTGCGGCGACCATGGTGGGCGTAGGCGCGGTATTCTCAGCCAGCAACGGCGCGGCGGCCATAGGCGCGCCGCGGGCTAGACCCAGCAGCGGCAGGCCGAGCAGCGGCAGGCCGTTGAAGTCGTCGTCATCGCCGCCGCCACCGCCGGTTCCACCGGAGGCGGCGATCTGCGCCGAGGCCATCGTCGTCGACAGCAGTACCGTCATGGCCGGCGGCACGGCGATAGCGAACCTGCCCGCCGCGGCGAGGAATTGACGACGATCTGCCCCGGCCTCGGAGGTTGGCAGCTGTTCTTGCTCAGACATCGGGAAGCCCCACAATTTTCTGCCAGCCCGGCAGCGTCATTCGATCAACGGGGAACCTTCAACGGAGTTCCCGTGGAACGCCCTGATCTGGTTGAGGTTTCGCGTCACTGTTGCCGAAAATGCGCGCCTGCGTCGGGCGCGCTAGCCAATCAGGGAGGCGATTTGCCAGGCAAGGGCTCCGCCCGACCCCCACAGAATCAGCGAAATCGCCGTCGCCGCGCCGAGCATCCGGCGGCTGGACCACCGCTGTAGTGAGCCTTCCTGGCCAAGCGTAAAACCGGGACCCAAGGTCTTCTGTGCAGGGAACATGGCCACCACTGTCGGCGGCGCCGAGACATGGTCGAGGCCGAACACGGACGCCGGCACCTCGTAGGTGGATTGACTGAGGCGCGGTGCGCTTTCGATCCTTCTGGTCGCTGACATGGCTGTTCGCTCCATTAACCCTAAACGCCCGAACGGCGGCAGCGCTCCAGGCAAGGTGGATGTTTTCACCTTATTCCTAGCAGGTAAATAGGAATTAGCTCAGCGGGGCCTTCAAATTTGCTGAATGGTCCTTTGCGCTTGCTACCCTCCGCACTTCAAACATACGTTTAAATCCGCTCCGGCTGGTGTCGGCCGGATGGGAGTGACGCAGATGGCCATCGATTTCGAAATTCCGGCGGAAGCCAAGGCGGTCCGCGAGAAGGTGCGCCAGTGGGTGCACGACGAATGCATCCCCGCCGAGAAGAAGCTGATCGATGGCGAGTCCTACAAGCAGGTGCTGGCTGAACTGCGCGCCAAGGCTCGCGCTCAGGGGCTGTGGCTGCCTTTCATCCCCAAGGAGTACGGCGGCATGGGTCTCGGGCCGCTCGCCAACGCCCTGGTGCAGATGGAGCTCGGCGAAAGCCACCTTGGGGCCCTGTCGATGAACAGCCAGGGTCCCGACGACGCCACCATGCTGACGCTGCTTGCCCATGGCACCGAGTACCAGAAGGAGAAGTTCCTCAAGCCCCTGCTGAACGGCGAAAAGCGCGTCTGCTACTCGATGACCGAGAAGGCGGCGGGCGCCGACGCCACCGGCATGCAGACCCGCGCGGTGAAGGACGGCAACGAGAACTACGTCATCAACGGCGAGAAGTGGTTCTCCTCCGCCGCCAGCGCCGCCGACCTGGCGCTGGTCATGGCCATGACCGACCCCGAGGCGCCGCGCCACCAGCGCTACTCGACCTTCATCGTCGAGCTGCCGAACCCCGGCTACATCATCAAGCGCGACATCCCGACCATGGCCGCCGAAGGGCCGCTGTCGCACATCATGGGCGGCGGTCACGCCGAGATCGACATCAAGGACCTGGTCGTGCCGGCCGAGAACCTGCTCGGCGGCGAAGGTAACGGCTTCAACATGGGCCAGCATCGGCTCGCCTACGGGCGCCTCCGCCACGGCATGCACAACGTGGCCATGGCTCAGCGCGCGCTCGACATGGCCGCCGCCCACGTCACCAAGCGCTCGACCTTCGGCAAGAAGCTGTCCGAGCGCCAGGGCGTTCAGTGGATGCTCGCCGACTGCGCCAGCGAACTCTACATGGCCCGGCTGATGCTGCTGCACATCGCCTACAAGGCCGAGCGCGGCATGGACCTGCGGCAGGAGAACTCGATCGCCAAGGTCTTCCTGGCCCACATGGTCCACAAGGTGGTCGACACCGCCATCCAGCTGCACGGCGCGCTGGGTTACTCGACCGACACGCCGCTGGCCCGCTGGTACACCCATATCCGCAGCCAGCGTCTTGTCGATGGCCCCGACGAGGTCCACCGCTGGACCGTCGGCCGCAACGTCATCAAGGCCTACGAGGCGCACGGCACCACCGCGTCAGCGGCGGGCGGCGACCTCCTGTAGCCGCCCCTCTTCTGTGGCGACCGAAAGGTAGCATTGACTACCCTTTGGCCGTGCGCCACGGTCGGGGAAACGGTGAGGGTGTGATGGCGGACTGGAGCAACTGGTCGGGAAGTGTGCAGGTGCAGCCGGCGCAAATTGCGGCGCCCCGCACCATCGCCGAGCTGCAGGGGCTGGTGCGCGAGGCGGCGCATGTGCGGGTGGTCGGCGCCGGGCATTCGTTCATGCCGCTCTGCGAGACGGGCGGGCTGCTGCTGTCGCTCGACGAGCTGGAGGGCGAGCTCGAAGTGGCGGCCGACCGGCGGACGGTCACTGCGCCGGCCGGCTGGAGCCTGAAGCGGCTGACGGCGGCGCTCTGGGACGCCGGCGTGCAGCTGCCGAACCAGGGCGATGTGAACCCGCAGTCGCTGGCCGGCGCCGTCGCCACCGGCACCCACGGCACCGGGCGAGAGCTGGGCAGCCTGTCGACGATCGCCCGGGCCTTCCGGCTGGTCGCTGCCGACGGATCGCTACTTGACTGCAGCCCGGCGCAGCGCCCCGAGGTGTTCGAGGCCCAGCGGCTGTCGCTCGGGATGCTGGGCGTCGTCACCCACGCCACCATCGACGTGCTGCCGGCCTACCGGCTGGAGGAGCGGATCGAGAAGCGGCCGCTCGCTGAAATCCTGGAGTCCTTCGGCGACATTGCCGGCTCCCACCGGCACGCCGAGTTCTTCGTCTTTCCCTACGCCGACGAGGTCATCCTCAAGACCCTGCACCCGACGGATGAGCCGGACAGCGAGGGCCACCCCGCCGACGACGATGACGCGGCGTTCGGCGCGGCCATGGAGGCCTGCACCGCCGACCCGTCGATGATTGCGCCGCTGCACCGGCGAATCATGGAGGCGATGGGCTCCAGTCGCCGCGTCGGGCCGGCCTACGA
>Ga0190273_10000032_pt1 | contig 100659 bp, 94 predicted proteins | sample Popmic504IS_FD_134513 | JGI IMG/M metagenome (GOLD analysis project Ga0190273, IMG submission 134513) | Populus adjacent soil microbial communities from riparian zone of Shoshone River, Wyoming, USA - 504 IS | ecosystem: Environmental > Terrestrial > Soil > Riparian zone > Trees stand | place...
ACTGCGCGACGACGTCGCCGTCGTCATCGTCACCCACAACCTGCAGCAGGCCTACCGGATCGCCGACCACGTCGCCTTCATGTACCTCGGCGACCTGGTCGAGTACAACAGCGCCACGGCGCTGTTCGGCTCGCCGCGCCAGCAACGGACCCAGGAGTACGTCAGCGGTGCTTTCGGTTAAGCGACCCAAGCAGCTGGCGCTCCTCGCGCTCTGCGCCGTCTTCGGCCTCGGCAGCCTCACCGGCTGCGAGACCACCCAGGAGAAGGCCGCCGCCCACCGGGCGGAATCCGAGCGCATCCTCGACGCCCGCGCCGAGCGCCAGGCGCAGAAGAAGAAGCACAAGCACGACGACAAGCAGCACAAGCACGAGAAGGGGAAGGGATGACCGAGTTGGAGACGGTTCGCCGGCCGCAGACCTACGAACCCTGCGAGGAGTGCGGCGCGCCGATGGACCCGCAGCAGCGCTACTGCGTCAACTGCGCGGCGCGGCGCGGCAACGGCGCCAACCCGTCCTCGCGCTACTTCGCGACGATGAGCAAACGGGCGCGGCGGCCACTGGTGGCGCCGGCGGCCGAGAAACGGGATCCGACCAGCCGCGCGGCCGCCGTCGGCTTCTTCGCCCTGCTGCCGATCGCCGTCGCCCTCGGCGTGATGATCGGCCGTGGCGGTGGTGGCGACGACGGCAGCGAGGCGCTGCTGCAGGCGCTGCGCGAACGGCAGGCGACGGCGGCGAGCACCGCGGCGGGACCGGCGGCCACCGGCGCCGCAGCCGCGGCGCCGACGAAAGCGAAAAAGACCGCCAAAGCCGACAAACCCTCAGCCAAGCCGAAGGAAAAAGTCGTCGCCCACACCGACAACGGCGACGTCCACGAAGTCGCCAACTTCAAAGCCTCCGAGGAGAAGGAAGCCGAGGACACGCAGCTGGTCCAGGAAAACCCCGAACAGACGGGCGAGAACTACATCAAGGCCCAGCAGAACCTGCCCGACGTGATCGTCGTCGGCGGCGAAGGCGGCAGCGCCCCGGCGGCGCCGGCGGGGGTCGAACCGTGAGCGAGTCGAGCAGAGAGCTGCAAGCCCAGCGCGACCGGCTGCTGGAGAAGTTCACGGTGATGCAGGCCGACCTCGGTGGCGCCTTCTACGAGATGGCGATCCGCGACCACGTCCGCCTCGACGTCCTCACCCGCAAGGCCGCCGAGCTGCAGCGGGTCGACGCCGACCTGCTCGCGGTCGAGCGCCTGCTCGAGCTCGAGCGCACCGACGCCGCCGGCCACTGCCCCACCTGCAACAGCCCCTTCGGCCACGCCGACCGCTTCTGCCCGCAATGCGGCAGCTCCCTGGCGGCAGTGGAGGCGGCGCCGTGAGGCTCCTGCAGCAGGCGATCGCCGCGGCGGCGACCGTCACCGGCAAGCGCTTCGGCGCCCTGGTCGCCTCCTCGCTGCTCGCCACCTCGGGCATCGTCGCCACTTCGATCAACAGCAGCGGCGGCCTCAGCCCGACGGCGGCCCTGGCAGCGCAGTCGCTGCTGGAAGAGCACCCGGCCGCGATCGCCGCCGCACCGGTCCCCACCCCGGTGCCTGCAACGACCCCCGCCCCCGCGTCCTCCTCGCCGGAACCGGCGCCCAGCCCCGAACCGACTTCATCCGAACCCCTTCCCGCCCCGCTGCCGTCAACCCCGGAAGCAACGCCGACCAGTGAACCGGAAGCGCCGGAACCGGCCCCCGCCGAACCGGAAGCGCCGGAACCCGGTCCGGTCAAGCACGTCTTCCTCGTCTCGCTGGCAAGTCCCGGCTACGACGCCGCCTGGGACCCGACCGCCTCGCAGATGCCCTACCTCTCGGGCGAGCTGCGCCAGGAAGGTGTGCTCCTCAGCAACTACTCGCTGCTGGACGCGGCGGCGATGCCGAACGGCCTTGCCGCGATCGGCGGCCTGGAGCCGACCGAGGCGAGCAAAGCCGACTGCGTCGACTACGAGGCGTGCCTGCAGCCGGTGGAAACGCTGAGCCTTGCCGATCAGCTGACCACCGCCCGCCTCAGCTGGCACGCCTACCTCGAGGACATGGCTGACCCGGAAGGCAAACCGGACAACTGCGTCCACCCCGAACCCGAAGCCCCGGAGACGGCCACGACCGGGGGTTACTCGGCCAAGCTCAACCCCTTCGTCTTCTTCCACTCGCTGCTCGACCTCGGCGACTGCGCTGAAAACGACGTGCCGCTGAGTGAGCTGGCGGACGATTTGAAGAAAGCCGACGCGACCGCCAGCTTCAGCTACATCGCTCCTAACCTCTGCAACTCGGGCTTCCGTGGCCAGTGCCCGGAAGGTGCGGCGGACGGCGCCGGCGCCGCCGATGCCTTCCTCGGCAAAGTCGTGCCGGAAATCCTCGCCTCCCCCGCCTACAAGAAGGACGGCCTCCTCATCGTCAGCTTCGGCGGCGTTGACCCGGCACCGCCGGTCGACCCCGCCGCCCCGGCGCCCGCCGACCCGCTGAAGGTCGGGGCGCTGCTCGTCTCCCCCCTGCTCGCGCCGGGCGGGACCGATGCCGCTGCCTACGACCCCTACTCGCTACTGCGCTCGCTCGAGGAGATGTACGCGCTGGAACCGCTCGGCGCCGCCAAAGGGACGAAAGTCCACTCCTTCGCTTCGGCTTTCAACGCCACCGAAACCGCTGCCGGGGACTGATTTCTGGCACGCTCTGTGGATGAGCGCGCAGGAGCAGACCGGCGAGCCGATCACTCAGGCCGGAATCGAAGACCTGAAAGCCGAACTGGCCGAGCTGGAAGGACCGGCTCGGCAGAAGATGGCGGAGCGGATCCGGGTCGCCCGCGAGGAGGGCGACCTCAAGGAGAACGCTGAGTATCACGTCGCCAAAGAGGACCAGGCGCACATGGAGACCCGGATCAAGCGGCTGCAGGAGCGGCTGCGCAACGCCGTCGTGGTCGAGGCCTCCGACGGCGACAGCGACTCCTTCGCCTTCGGCCGCAGTGCCGAGGTGCTCGACGAATCGAAGGGCGAGACGGTCGTCTGGACCCTGGTCGGCTCGACCGAGGCAAACCTCGCCGAAGGCCGGCTCTCGGCCGAGTCGCCGATCGGCCGCGCCCTGATGAACGCCAAGGTCGGTTCCACCGTGAAGGTCGAGACCCCGAAAGGCGACCGCTCCTTCAAGGTCTTGAAGCTGGTCTCTTGACGCTCGGATGCTGAGGCTTCGCTCCTCCGTCGCCCACCACCGGGCCGAAGAGTTCGGGGCGCTCCTGCAGGGACACGAGGGGGTGCGGCGGGTCGTCCAGCAGCGGGACGAAGGACGCGATGCCCGGGCGCACGTCTTCGTCGCCGACGTCGAGCCGAGCTGCGCCGACATGCTGGTCGAGCAGATCGAGAAGCTGGGGATCCCCGTCGACGACTACGTGCTGACGAAGATGGAGGTGGTCGCGCCGCAGCACCCCCACCGCTTTGGAGAAGGCGGCGCCGAGGGGTTCGCCTGGGTCGAGGTGCTGGGGCAGGCGCGCGCCAACTCCCGGCCGCTCGCCCGCTACCTGGCGCTGATCAACGTCGCGGGTGTGATCGCCGCGCTCGGCGTGATCACCAGCAGCTCAATCCTGATCGTTGGCGCGATGGCCGTCAGCCCCGACCTGCTGCCGATCTGCGCCACCAGCGTCGGCCTGGTCCGCGGCGACCGTAGCCTCGCCCGACGCGCCTTCACCACCCTCTCCCTCGGGCTCGGCCTGGTCGTGGTCACCGCCGCCGTGGTGGGAGCCTTCCTCAGCGTCTTCGGCTTCCTTCCCGACGGCTTCAACGTCGAGGAGAGCAGCCTCAACACCCTCGCCAAGACCGACTACTCGACCGTGATGGTCGCCCTCGCCGCCGGCGTCGCCGGAATGCTCTCCTTCGAGACCCGCGCCAGCACCGCCGTCGGCGTCGCGATCTCAGTGACGACGATCCCCGCCTCGGCCTACCTCGGCGTCGCCCTCGGCGCCGGCGGCATCGAACACGCCCTCGGCGCCCTCGTCGTCCTCGCGATCAACGTCGCCTTGTTGATCATCAGCGGGACGCTTACGCTGCTGGTCCAGCGGTGGCTGCCGAACCGCTCCGGCGCCCCGATCTAGGCGCCGATCCGCTCCAGTAGCCGGTCGAGCAGCTCAGCCTGGGCCGGCAGGATCTTCTCCCGCGCCGTCGCGAGGTCGAACCACTCGGCGCGGTCGACCTCGGGAAACTCCTGCTGGGTGCCGCTGCGGGGCGGCCACTCCATCGCGAAGGTGTTACTGGCCAGGGTCGCCGGGTCGAAGTCGGCCTCGGCCGCCCACGCTGTGACCACTTTGCCGGCCCGCTGGCGGATCGACCCGAGCTCGATCAGCTGCTCGGGGTCGAGCTCGGGCGCCGGCCCCAGCTCCTCTTCGAGCTCCCGGATCGCGCAGGCGCGCGGCTCCTCCTCGCTCTCGATCTGACCCTTGGGAATCGACCAGGCGCCGAGGTCTTTCTTCACCCAGAACGGACCGCCGGGATGGACGAGGAGGAACTCGGGCTCCTCGCCGCTGCGGCGGAAGAGGAGGATCCCAGCACTTTGCTTCGCAGCCACCGGCCCGAGTCATATCGACTCGGGCCGGTGAGCGCCAGCCGCAGGCTCGATTAGCCGCCGACGCGGAAGGCGACGATGGCCGCTTTCTGGCCTTCCTGGGAAGCGAGCCCGGCAGGGACGATCAGCGTGTCGCCGCTGGCGCTGACGGCGCTGTTGGAGCCGGCCGGAAGCGCGCCGGACCAGACTTCACCACCGCTTTTCACGTCGAGGCCGTGGACGGTCCCGTCGAAGGTGGTGAAGAAGACGAGGTCGTTGATCACCACCGGCGAGCCGAAGGCCGCCGACGGGTATTCCTGTTCCCACTTCACCTTCCCGGTCTTGATGTCGAGCGCGGCGAACCCGCCTTCGAGGCCGCCGGCTTCGCCGATCGTGGTGCCGCCGGTCACCGTCAGCGCGTGGTTGACGATCGGTACGTAGACGGTGGTCTCGTCGGCCGCGGGCGGCGCGATGATGCCGCCGAGGGTGCCGGGGAAGACTTCGCCGCCCTTGATCTTCGAGGTCTGCCCGCGCATCGCCAGCAGGCCGTCGTCGTCATGGCCGCTGTGCCTGCCGACGGGCGTGCTCCAGACCGGCTTGCCGGTCTTGGCGTCGACCGCGGTAACGATTCCGTTCTTGCCCGAGCCGATCGCCACTTCGCGGCCGCCGGCCTTGGCCAGGATCGGCGAGTTCTGGAAGTCCCAGTCGTAGACGTCGTGCGGGGTCTGCTGGTAGTACCAGTCCATCTTCCCCGTTTTCGCGTCCATCTTCACGATCGAGTTGGTGTAGAGGTTGGGCCCCGGCCTGCTTGCCCCCCAGGGCTTGCCGGCCGTGCCCGGGTAGGGCGCCGGGTTGCCCGTCCCGAAGTACATCGAGCCTTTTTCGTCGAACGAGGGCGGGTACCAGAGGCCGCCGCCGGAGTTTTCTTTCTTGTCGCCCCAGAGGTCTTTGGGAACGGTCTCGAAGGTCCATTTTTTGTCGCCGGTTTTGGCGTCGAGAGCGTAGAGGGTGCCGACGCCGCCGCCGAGGTATTCGGAGTTGACGTTGACCGGCACCGTCGAGACGTAGACCAGCCCGTCTTCGTAGCCGGGCGCCATGTCGATCGCCAGCGGCGGCTGCGCGATCGGCACCGACCACTGTTTCTTGCCGGTTTCCTGATCCAGCGCGAAGACTTCGAAGGAGGTGGCGCCGAAGACGCTGCCGTCACCGACGACGACCCCGTTCGGCCCCTGCGTCGCCGCTTCGGAGCGGTAGGTCCAGAGGACCTCGCCGCTTTCGAGATTGATCGCCTGCACGCTCGATTCGAGGTCCTGCATGTAGACGACGCCGTTGCTGATCGCCGGGCTGGCGGCGAAGGCGCCGTAGGTGCTGGCCGCGTTCGACGGCAGCGACCACGCTTCTTCGAGGCTGTCGACGTTGCTGCGTTTGATCTCGCCCTCGGCCTGCCTGGTGCTGGCCTGGTCGAGGTTCGGGTAGGCGTTGCCGGTGAATTTCACGTCACCGCCGCCTGAGTCAGAGGATGACGAGGAGCCGCATCCTGCCACCAGGGCTCCGATCGCGAGGACGACCGCCAGCGCAAGCAGCGGCAACCCCCTCCTGTTCGACAGCTTCGTCATCCCATCTCCCATCTCAATCGAGTAATAAGGACTTGTCTTCTATCGTTTCAGAAACCCCTGCAAAGGCAGGGTCCAGTTCGCTCAGAAGCGGTTGCAGGACTCGGTTGGCGAGGAGGCCGAGGCTGCCGAGGTTGGCAAAGCCGGGGCCCTGGCGGAGGCCACCGAGACCGGGGATGTGCAGCCGCGGCCGCACGCCCTCCAGTTCGAGGCCGCGGCCGATCGGGGTTTCGGTCTGCGGCGGCGCGTCCCAGAGCGGGCCGCATTGTTCTTCGACTTCGTCGCGGACGGCGTCGGGGAAGAGCCCGCGCAGCTGCCGCAGCAGGTCGAAGCCGGTGCAGTTGATGACGAAGTCGTACTTTTGCGAACACAGCCCTTCCGAGGGGCTGTCGAATTCGAGCAGCGCCCCCTCACCGTCCTCACTCAGCGCAACGTGCATCGCCCGCCCGCAGATGAAGGAGAGGTGGTCGTCGTCGGCGATGCGCTCGAGGACGCTGGCGTCGAAGACGCCGCGGTCGCAGTGCTTGACGAAGTCCCGCCGGGTTTCGATGTCGAGGTGTTCCCAGTCGACGTTGTCGGGGTCGGCGAAGACGCGGTTCTCGAGGAAGCTCTCGCCGCGGCTCAGCGGCAGGGTCGGCGTGTAGACGGTCAGCCGCGCCAGCGGCCGCAGGTCGCGGAGGAAGACGAGGGCGCTGAGGGCGCTCTCGCCGCCGCCGACGATCGCGATCTCCACCGCCTTCTCCTCCGGCACCCGGGCGAATTCCTCGCGACGGCTGTCGCAGTGGAAGACGCGGGACTCGACGTCGGGATCGTGGGGGAAGTGACGGTGGACGCCGGGGCCGGTGAGGACGAGGGAGCGGCCGAAGTGGCGCTCGGGGTCCTCGGGCCGGCCGCGCTCGGCCACCTCGGCCTGCCAGCGGTCGTTGCCGTCGGCGAGCGAGACCTCGGTCACCCGGCCGTCGTAGATGGTCACTCCCTCCGTCGCCCTTTCCAGCACCCAGCCCAGGTACTCGCCGTAGTCCTTATGCATCACCGAAGGTGAGCCGGAGTTGACCCAGGCGGCGTATTCGTGGCGCTCCATCGCGAAGCGCTGCCAGGTGAACGGCAGCAGCGCCGCGTCGATCGTGTCCCCGAGCTCGCCGAACTGCCGGCTCGACTGGTACGGGAACCCGACGTCCTTGATCGGCGGGATCGCCAGCGGCTCCTCGCCCGAGGTCATCCCGTTGCGCCCCAGCCAGGAGGCGGCGGGCTCGGTTTTCTCGATCACCGTCATCGAGATCTCGCCCAGCCCGAGGGTGTTGATCACGTGCACCTTGGCGGCGAGCGCGGCCGCCTTGGCGCCGGCGCCGACGATGAGGATGTCGCTGTCGCTCATGCTGCCCCCTAGACCGGCGCCAGGGCCCTTTCCGCGGCCGGTTCCGGGTCCCTCGGTTCGGCGATCACCAGCCCCTTCTGGTCGGGGCTGAAGGAGATCGCGCTTTTGCGCGCCCGCTCGCCGCCGCTCTCGACCGCCCGCAGCTCGGTCGTTTCGAGCACGATCCGCAGCACCCGCTTCATCTCCATTTCGGCATAGCTGGCGGCGAGGCAGCGGCGGACGCCGCCGCCGAAGGGGATCCAGGTGTAGGTGCCGGGGACCTTGCCGACGAAGCGCTCGGGCAGGAAGCGGTGCGGCTCCTCGTACCAGCGGTTGTCGCGGTGGATCAGGTGGATGCAGGGGGCCACCGTCGTCCCCGCCGGCAGGTCGTAGCCGCCGAGCCGCATCGGCTCCAGCAGGTTGCGGACGACGACCGGCACCGGCGGCCGCAGTCGCAGCGTCTCCTTGACGACGGCGTCGAGGTAGTCCCCGCCGCCACCGAGGACGTCCTCGCGCAGCAGCTCGAGTTTGTCGGGGTTGCGCAGCAGCCGCTCGAAGGTCCAGGCGAGCGTGCTCGAGGTCGGGCCGTCGGAGAGCAGGGTCACGAGTTCGTCGCGCAGGTCCTGGTCTGAGAGCGGCTCGCCGTCCTCGTAGCGGGCGCTGACCAGCATCGAGACGACGCCGAGGGCGCCGCCGTCCGGTTCGGCCTTGCGCCGCCGCACCTCCTCCATCACCGCCGCCTCGACCGCACCCATCGCCTCCCGGTAGCCACGGCTGCGGGTCACCCACCCCGGCCCGAGGACGGCGAGCCGGGCCAGGTTGCGCGGTTCGTTCATCCAGGTGGTGAGAGCCTGCAGGCTCTCGCGCAGCGGCTGCAGGCGCGGCGTCTCCGAGTCCGGCCCGAAGACCGCGCGCATGACCACGTCGAGGGTGATGTCCTGCATCCGCGGCCAGAGCGCGAACGGCTCCCCCACCGGCCAGCGGGAGATCTCCTGCCGCGCCACCAGGGCCATCATCTCGGCGTCGGCCTGGACGGCTTTGCCGTGGAAGGAGGGCAGCATCAGCTTGCGCCGGGTCATGTGCTCCGGTTCTTCCAGCAGCATCACCGAGCGCGGGCCCAGCAGCGGCCCCAGCAGCGGGTTGGCGGTGTCGACGCCGACCGCGCGGCCGGCGGTGAAGACCTTTTTCACGTCCTCGGGGTCGTTGAGGATCACCCAGTCGCCGTAGTGGCGGATGCGCAGCGTGAAGATGTCGCCGTAGCGGGCGTGGCAGCGCTCGAGCCAGGGCAGCGGCCGCTGCGTCCAGCCGACGGCCTGCAAAGCTCGCGGCATCCGGGGGCCGGGCGGCTTGTTGCTTATGCGGTGGCTTAGGCGGGGGCTCATGCGGCCTCCCTCCCCTCGGCGCCGGCGGCGAGCTCTTCCATCAGCTCGTCCTCGAGCCGGCAGGTGGTGGAGATCAGCAGCTCGAAGAGGCTGGCGGTGAAGTCCTCCGGCAGCCCTGCTTCGGCGCCGCGGGTGAGGTAGCGCTCGCGGACAATCTTGACCCGGTCGGGCTGCATCATCGGGATCTCGTGCTCGCTCTTGTAAACGGCGACTTCGCGGCAGATGTCGAGCCGCTCGCCGAGCAGCTTCGCGATCTCCTCGTCGATCACATCAAGACGGCGGCGGAAGGGCTCGAGGCCGTTGGCGCTGGTGCTGTTGGTGGAGTCGGTGCTCATCACTCCTCACCTCCGAGCAGGCCGGTGGCGAAGGCGTGGCTGCATTCGGCGAGGGTGCCGAGGCGGTAGCCGCCCTCCTGGATCACGCAGACCGGCAGGCCCGAGCGCGCCAGCAGGCGGCCGATCTCGGTGAAGATCTCCGGCCGGAAGCTCCAGTCGCCGTGCGGGTCCCCGGCCACCGTGTCGTAGCCGAGCGAGACGACCAGCGCCCGGGCGATCTCGGAGAGGTCATGGATGGAGTGCGCGACCTCCTCCCGGTAGGTGCCTTCGTCGGGGCTCTCGGCGAAGGCCACCGCTCGTTCGCCCGCCAGCCGCGGCAGCCGCGTCCCCGGCGGCAGGTTGGTGACCGGGGCCGCGTGCAGCGAGTGCAGGGCGGCGATCGGTCCCATCCGCTCGATCAGGGCCGAGGTCCCGTTCGGGTAGTGGAGGTCGAGGTCGACGACGCCGACCGGTTTGAGGCCGCCGTCGCTGAGCCGCCGCACCGCCGCCATCGCGTTGTTCAGGTAGCAGTAGCCGGCTTGGAAGGCGGGGCCGGCGTGATGGCCCGGCGGGCGGCAGACCGCGTAGGTGAAGCGAGCGCCGCCGAGCAGCTCCTCAGCCGCGGTGATCGCGGTCCGGATCCCCTCGCGGGCGGCGGCGATCAGGCTGGAGTTGACGGGGATGTCGGGCTCCAGCCCCGGCGGCGCGAAGTCCGGCATCACCACCGGCTCGGTCGAGGAGATGTCCGCCAGCGCCTCCAGGTAGGTCGCCTCGTGCAGCGCCGCCAGCGTCCGGTCGACCTCCTCGTCGGGAGCGTCGGCGGCGACCGGACGGACCCGCGAGTGGCGGACCAGGCCGGCCCGTAGCTCGACCAGGCGACGGTTGCCGTCCTGGCCGGGGATGCGGCGATCGCCTTCCCGCACCCAGAAGGCGTCGTCGTCGCGGCCCTGCCGCTGCTCGACCATCACCAGCTCGCTAGTCATCGCCGAGCAGCCTCCGCATCCGCGGCCCGAGGGGCTCGAAGCCGTTGCGGCGGTAGAAGGACTCGGTCGAGGCAATCGCCGCGAAGGTCTCCCGCGGCAGGCCGACCTCTAGCCGGCTCACCCCCCGGGTTCGCGCCTGGGACGCGATCGCCTCGACCAGTTCCGCTCCGACGCCGCGACTGCGCCAAGCCTCATCGACCCAGAGGTCCTGGATCGTCGCGTAGACGCCGGGAACGTGCATTGCTCGCATCCAGCTGGCGCACAAGACACCGACGAGCCTTCCGTCGGCCTCGGCCACCAGCACCGACCCCCCCTCGGGGTCGGCGAGCACGGCCCGCACCTCGGCTTCGAGGTCGGGGCGCTCGGGCGAGCGGCCGCCGAGCTCGACAAGGAGGCTCTCGACCGCGGTCGCGACCCCCTCGACGTCTCCGGCGTCCGCCTCGCGAACAGTTGATTGCGACGCCACCGGCTCGGTCACGCGGCCTCCGCGTGGCGCAGGGCAGGCTCCAGCTCGACGCTCCAGGCGTCGGGGCTGTCGCTGCCGGTGACGGTGCGCGCGATCGCCGCCATCGGGGCGCGCGCCTTCAGCAAGATCTCATCGAACTCGTCCTGCGGGTCCGACTGCATGACGATCGCCCCGCCGGCGCCGATCGTCGTCCTCCCAGGCCGCATCACGATCGTGCGGATGACGATGTTGAGGTCGGTCGAGCCGTCGGCGCCGAAGTAGCCGATCGAGCCCGAGTAGACGCCGCGCGCCTCGGTCTCGAGGTCGTCGATGATCTCCATCGTCCGCTCCTTGGGGGCGCCGGTCATCGAGCCGCCGGGGAAGGTGGAGCGCACGCAGTCGACCGGGCTGCGCCCGTCCTCGAGCCGGCCGACGATCGTCGAGACCATCTGGTGCACGGTTGCGTAGGGCTCGATCGTCATCAGATGCGGGACGTGAACGCTGTCGACGTCGCAGACGACGCCGAGGTCGTTGCGGAGCAGGTCGACGATCATCAGGTGCTCGGCGTAGGTCTTTTCGTCGGCTTCCAGCTCCTGGCGGCGGGCCGCGTCCTCGGTGGGATCGGCGACGCGGGAGACGGTTCCCTTGATCGGCCGCGCCATCACCTTGCGCTGGCGATCGACCGAGATGAAACGCTCGGGCGAGGAGCTGACGACGGCGTGCTCGCCGAAGCGCAGGAAGGCGGCGAACGGCGAAGGGTTGCTGCGCCGCAGCTGCCGGTAGAGCTCGAACGGCTCCGGCGAGGCATCGGTCGAGAACTGGTCGGTGAGGCAGACCTCGTAGGACTCGCCGGCCAGCAGTTCGGCCTGGGACTTGGCGATGTCGGCGAGGTAGCGCTCGCGACCGCGACCCGACTGGAAGCTGACGTGGCCGCCGGGTTCGGCCGGCGGCGCCAGCGGCCGCTCCGCCGGCGGCTGGGCGATCGCCGCTTCGATCACTTCCCGCGCCGCCTCCAGCCACAGGTCGGCCTCGGGGTCCTCGCCGCGGCAGAGGGCGAAGACGTAGGTCTTGTCGCGGGTGTGGTCGACGGCGACGACCCGGTTGGCAAGCATCATCGCCGCGTCGGGCAGGTCGGAGCTGTGGACGTTGGGCGAGCCGCAGTCGGCCTTCAGCTCGTAGCCGAGGTAGCCGACGTAGCCGCCGACGAGGCCGCGGTCGATGCCCTCCGGCGGCTCGACCGCGATCCGCTTCATCTCGCGGTCGAGGTAATCGAAGATCGACTTGTGCTCGACGGTCTCCTCGCCGCCGCGGCTGACCTCGAGCTCGCCGCTGTCGACGTCGTAGGAGACGAAGCAGCGGTCGGCGCCGGCGGTGGTCCCCATGTAAGAGCACTGGGCCAGCCAGGTCGGCGCGTCGGCGCTGTCGAGCCAAAAGGACGGGTCGTGGTCGGCGAAGAGCCGTTCGTAGACGTGCTCGGTCGGCGCCTGGCCCTCGATCTCCCGCATCCGCAGCTCGTACTCGCCGGCGCCCTCCGGTTCGGGCGCCGGCGTCCGCGGCACGCTGCGGGGGACGATCGTCGCCCGCCCCGCCGGCCGCTCGCCGCGCTTGTGCTGCGCCGCCATCTCGAAGAAGTTCTGGGCGATCTTCAGCCCGTACTCGGTCGAGATCGACTCGGGGTGGAACTGGACGCCCCAGATCGGCCGCTTCGTGTGCTCGACCCCCATCACGACGCCGTCGTCGGCCCAGGCGACGACGTGGCCTTCGGGGCCGGGCGGAGTGGTGATCGCGAGCGAGTGGTAGCGGACCACCGAGAAGCCCTGCGGCACGTCCTTGAAGAGGCCCTTGCCTTCGTGCATGACCCGGCTGAGGCGGCCGTGCATCGCCATCGGCGCCCGGTTGACCGTGCCCTCGAGCAGGTTGCCGATCCCCTGGTGGCCGAGGCAGATCCCGAAGACCGGGACTTCGCTGTGGCGGAGGATGTCGCTGCAGACGCCGAAGTCGTGCCAGCGGCTGGGGTGACCCGGCCCGGGCGAGAGCACGATCGCGTCGAAGTCCATCCTTGTCAGCACCCGCCAGCTGACGGCGTCGTTGTTGACGACCATCGGCTCTTCCCCCGAGGCCGCGGCCAGCAGGTGGAAGACGTTGTAGGTGTAGGAATCGTGGTTGTCGACCAACAGCGTTTTCACGTCAAGCTCCCTCTAGTCCCAGGCCCCGCAGGCCCTGCTCGAGCACCGGCTGCACGACCGCCTCGACCTCCGGTGCACGCTCGTCTTCTCGGTACCAGCGCGCGAAGTGGGAGAGGTACTTGGAGAGCGGAGCGACGTCGAACTCGTCGACGGCGCTGCGCAGGTGCACCCGGTAGTGCTCCGACTGGACCACGGCGAAGCGGTAGTCCGGGTCCTCCGCCGGACGCTCGCCCTGGATCTCGGCGGAGGCATGGTGGGCCTGCGCGCGCGCCAGGTCCCAGCCAAGGCTCCCTTTGCCTTCAACCAGAAGCTTCTCTTTGCCGAACCTGACCTGCTTGGTCGTCGGCTGCAGGAGGAAGTAGCCGAGGGCGACCTGGGCCGGCACCGTCTCGCGGTGGGGGTGCTCGGCCATCTCCTCCGCCAGCGCCGGATTCGCGGCGAGCTCCTGCTCCAGCCACTCGACCAGCTCGTCGATCAGCAGCGCCCCTTTCTTGCTCGAACTGATCGATTCGTTCTCGCGGGCGACCATGCCGTGGAAGATGTCGTAGGTCGGCGGGCCTCCCCCGCGGGCGCTGCCGTTGCCGTTGCCGTTCTGCAGCCCCATCTCGTCGATCAGCTTGCGACGGCAGGTGACGTGGGCGACCCACTCGTTGCCGCAGACCTGCATCGAGATCACGTCGTCGAGTTCGTCGGCGGCGGCCCAGTAGGCGAGCGCCCGCATGTGCTGGGTCGGCAGCCCGTCGGAGCGGACCAGCGGCATCTCTTCCAGCTCCTCGCGTTCGGTCTCGTACATGACCATGTCGTCGCCCCAGCGCTTGGTCAGCGTGCCCTCGGCCAGGCCCTGGTTCATGAATTCGGCGACCTCGGGCAGGTAGTCGGACTCGTAGATCACCTTGTCGAAGGTGATGCCGAGGCTGGCGAGGGTCTTGCGCTGTCCGGAGACAACCCACGAGCGGGTCCGCGACCATAGTTCGAGCGCCTTCTGGTCGCCATCGAGGACGCGCATCATCATCTCGTCGGCTTTGTCGTTGTACTGGGTCGCCTCGCGTGCGACCGAGTCCTCGGCGCCGTCGTCGCCCTGGCCGCCGTTGCGGCTGGCGGTGACGTAGTCGGCGTAACAGAAGCCGACGAAGTGGTCACTCTTCTCGTCAGCGTCGGGACCGGAGTCCTCGCCGGCGCGGGTGGCGACCCCGGCCATCGCCTCCCCCATGCTGCGGCCGACGTCGCAGATCAGGCTGCGGTTCTCGACCCGGGCCCCGGCCTGCTTCAGCGCCCCCGCGATCGCGTTGCCGACGGCGAGGTTGCGCAGGTGGCCGATGTGGAGCGCCTTGGTCGTGTTGGCGCCCCAGAAGTAGACGGCGTAGCGGTTGCCGGCCGCCAGGTCGGCGTGGTCGGCGTCGCCGCGGGAGCCGGAGCGGATCGCCTCCCCCTGTGCCTCGATCCACTCGTCGGCGAGGCGGACGGTCGGCTGCTTCCCCTCGCGCGAGAGGGCGCCGACCCACGGCTCGGCCTCGATCCGGTCGAGCGCCGCCTGGGCCTCGGAGTCCTCGCGCCAGTCGGTCCCCTTGGGGAGGCGCGGGATCAGCATCAGGTCGAACTCCGGCTCGGGCCGGTAGGGCGCCCGTGCCGCCCAGAGAGCCTTGCCGCCCTCATCAGCGGCGACCCGCTCAAAGCTGCTGAAGATGTTCTCGCCCATAGCTGTGATTCCGAACTTTCTGCCTCGAATTTGTTGTTCGAAATGCACCCGCCGGGGCTCGAACCCGGATCTTTGGCTTACAACGCCAACCCTTTAACCGATTAAGGCACGGGTGCTAGCTATGTTTCCCTGCCACTGAGCATGTTCCCTGATTGCTCAAGCGCGGCGGCAGCATAACCACGATCTCTGCGCGAGTCAAATAATTTGATCAATTGCCCGTAACTTAGGCGGATGCGGCGGGCAAGGGAAGCTTTGAAAGAGGGCGCGGAAGAGCCGAAAGAGCACGGTAGCTACCTCGGCTGTCCGCTTCAAGAACATTTGAGTATTAGAGTGAGTCTCAACCACCCTGAGGTACTCCTACTGCCCCCCGGCTCCCTGCCCTGGCTGGGGGGCGGTTCCGAGCCTCAGCTCGAGCTCCTCGGCGAACTCGGCCAGGTCGGCGAGCGGGACGCCGAGGCCATAAGCGACGCGCCGCATGTTGCCCCAGGTCGGGTTCACGCGTCCTGACTCCAGGTGGGAGATCGAGGTCGGATGCAGGCCCGCGGCGAAGGCGAGCGCTTCCTGGCTCAACTCGGACTTCCGGCGGAAGTGCCGGATCGCCCTGCTGAGGCCGAGCTGGGGTTCTACCTGGCGCGGCATCTACGGAAGCGAATTTGCCTCCCGCCCCCGCGTCCATAGAGGTGACACCAAGTCTCCTCGCCTGTGGCGCGCGACCGGAATGTGTGCGGTACGCCCGGTGCTGCGGCGGTGTCGCCGGCGAGGACCCTGTTCAAGGGGGCGGTCTCTCGGGGAGGCGAACACGAACATATGTTCGCATACGTTCGCTCCCCTTTCAAGGGGCAGATCTGCTTACCCGGCTTCTGCCCGCGCCGCTTCCAGCTCCGCTTCGACGGTTTCGGTTTGGTTCGGGATCGCCAGCCGCTGTTCGAGGACCGGGATCGCCTCATCGGGCCTGCCGCTGAGGCGGAGGGCGTTGCCGAGATTGAAGAGCGCGTAGGCGTAGTTGACGTCTTCGCTGCCTTCGGGGAAGGAGCTGACCGCTTCTTCGAGCAGCGGCACCGCGGCTTCGTATTCTTCCGCCTGGATCAGGGCGAACGCTTCTTCGTTCAGCTGAGCGCCGCGGGACGGATCGGCTTCCGAGGAGGTCGGGACCACCGCCGGCTCTTCCGTCGCTTCCGGCTCTTCGGCGGCCGGCTCTTCGGTCGCTGCTGCCGCACCGGCGCTTTCCTTCGCCTCTGCGGCCGGTTGTGAGCGGGCGCGCTGGCTCTCCTGGCCCCGGCCATCCCTGGCGTTCTTGCTCGCCTGCTTACGCGGGTTCGCGTCGCCTCCGTCCCCATCGCCGCCACCGAGCACCACCACTGCCGCCACCAGCGCAGCGGCCAGGAGGCCGAGGATCGCGGCAACCGCTCCGAGCCGCCCGCGGCGTCCACCGCTGCGGGTGTGGGCAGGAGCTGCCGGCCCCGGAGGCGGCGCGACGGCGGCGGGCTGGGGCTCAGGCTGATGCCGTTCCTGCTCCGCGGTCAGCTCGAAGGCCTGGGTCGGTTCCCCCGCCACCTCGATGCGCTTGAGGCGAGCCAGCGCCTGCCTTGCCGAACTCGGGCGCGCCTGCGGGTCCTTACTCGTCATCCACTCGATCAGGGTGCCGAGCGCGCGCGAGCACTGCCCTTCGCAGCTGCGCAGCACCACCCCAGCGGAGTAGAGGTCGGAGCGTTCGGTCGCCGGCTCCCCCGCCATCACCTCCGGCGCCGCGTAGCGCTCGGTGCCGAGGACGAGGCCGGTGCTGGTCAGCGCCGTGGCGTCGCGCGGCAGCGCGATCCCGAAGTCGATCAGCCTCGTCGTCCCATCGGGTTCGATGATGATGTTGGCCGGCTTGACGTCGCGGTGCAGGATCCCCGCTTCGTGGATGTGGGCAAGCGCCTCGAGCAGTTCCCGGGCCAGCTGGTCGCAGTCGACTCCCTGCCCCCGCTCCAAGCGCTCGGCGAGGTTCTCGCCGGGGACGAACTGCATCACTAGGTACGGGCGTTCCCCCTCTTCGGAGAAGTCGTAGACGCCGACCAGGTTCGGGTGCGACAGCGCCGCCGCCGTCCTCGCCTCGCGGCGGAACCGCGCCACGAACCCGGGATCGGAGGCGATCGTGTCCGAGAGGACCTTCACCGCGACCGGCCGGTCGAGCACCTCGTCGTGCCCGAGCCAGACCGCGGCCATGCCGCCGCGCCCGAGCGTGCGCTCGAGCCGGTAGCGGTCCTTCAGCAGCTCCCCACTGGCGATTGCGCCGGCCACGAGGTTCCTCTACCCGCTTCGCGCGTCTAAACGCTCAGACGTAGCTGGTGGGGGCGACGCGGCCACCGCGCAGGCGGCGCAGCGCCTCCTCGAAGTCCTCGTGGGTGACGGCCGGAGCCTGACCCTCGGCGCCGGCGGTGCGGGCCATCGCCGCCAGCGCCGCCTCCTGGCAGAGGCCCTTGAGGTCGGCTGGCGAGAGCCCCTCGCTGGCGGCGGCGAGCTCCTCCAGCCGCACCCCAACCGTCGGCATCCGGGCGGCGAAGAGGCAGAGCAAGGCGTGGCGCCCTTCCTCGTCGGGGAGGCCGAGGACGACCGTGCGCGAGAGGCGGCCGCCGCGCAGCAGCGCCGGGTCGAGCTGGTCGGGACGGTTGGTGGCGCCGACGACGAAGACGCCGCGCTGGCCGGAGACGCCGTCGATCTCCGAGAGCAGCTGGTTGACGTGGCTGTCGTGAGTCTCGACCTGCCCGCGCGCGGCGGCGATCGCGTCGATCTCGTCGATGAAGACGATTGAAGGCTTGTTGGCGCGGGCGCGTTCGAACAGCTGGCGGATGTTGCGCTCGGACTCCCCCACCCATTTGCTGATCACGTCGGCGCCGGAGATCGGGTAGAAGGAGCACTTCGCCTGCGCTGCCAGCACCTTCGCCACCGAGGTCTTGCCGGTGCCGGGAGGGCCGGCGAGGAGCAGCCCGGTCGGCGGCTCGACGCCGAAACGGACCGCCGCCTCGGGGTCCTCGATCACCGCCTGCAGCTGCTGCAGCTGCGCCTTGATCGCCGGGTCGAGGATCAGCGAATCCCACGTCCAGTGCTCGACCAACGGCCGGTCCTGGCCGCCGTGGCGCTCGATCGCGTCGAGCAGGTGGGCGGTGTCGAGCTCGAGGCTCTGGCCGCTCTCAGTCGCCTTGCGGAAGACCTCCAGCGCCGCCGTGTCGACGATCTTCGAGATCGCCGCCGGGGTCAGCCCCTCGGTCCGGAGGACGAGGTCGCCCAGCTCGACGTTGCCGGCGGTGGGCCGGTCGTCGAGCTCGGCCCGGAAGATCGCCTCGCGCGCTTTCGCGTCGGGGAGGTCGATGCGGATCTGGCGGTCGAAGCGGCCGGGGCGGATCACCGCGGGGTCGAGGTGGGAGACGTCGTTGGTCGCCGCCATCACCAGCAGGCGGCGCTCGTCGCGGTAGGCCTCAAGCGAGGTGAGGAGCTGGTTGACGGTGCGGCGCGACTCCTGGTCGGGGCTGTTGTCGCGACGCTGGGCGATCGAGTCGAACTCGTCGAAGAAGAGCAGGCAGGGGAGGTTCTGGGCCGCCGTCTGGAAGGCCTTGTCGATGTTCTGCGCCGACTGGCCCTGGATGCCGCCGATCAGGTCGCCGGTGGAGACGTGCATCAGGTTGAGGTCGTACTCGCCGGCGATCGCGCGGGCGAAGAAGGTCTTGCCGACGCCGGGCGGGCCGTGGAGGAGGATGCCGTTCCACTCGATCCCATAGCGCTCGGCGTCGTCGGGGTGCTCGAGCACCAGGCCGACCGTCTGCTGCACCTCCTGCTTGAGCGCGTCCATGCCGCCGACGTCCTCGAAGTCGTCGAGCTGGTGGGGCGGCTCGACCGAGAAGTTGCCGCTGCCGCCCATCATCCCGCCGAGGCCGCCCATGCCGCCGAAGAGCCCACCGAGGGGGCCGCCCATGCCGGACTGGCGAGCCTGCTGGGGCGGGCGGCGGCGGGGTGCGTCGTCGGCGGCTTTGCGCCCGTCGTCGGCGGGCGCCGGGTCGCCGTCCCCGGCCTGCCCCTCTTCGCCGGGGAACTCGTCGGTGATGTCGACCCACTCGCCGGTCTCGGGGTCGTAGGCGAGCGAGCGCGAGCGCATCGCCGCACCGGAGAACAGGCCGTCGAAGATCGCCCCGAACGGGGTGCCGGCGAAGGGCGAGGCGGAGAAGGGATCGTCGCCGCCCTGCTCCCAGGCCCGTTCCTGTTCTTGACGGGCGCGCTCGGCCCGCTCGGCGGCCTCGCGGCGGCGACGGCTCGAGCGGGCGACGCTGAAGGCGAGCAGGATCAGGATCAGGCCGAGGACGATGAGGGCGGAAACCACGTGCTCACGCTACCCGGGGCGGTTGGATTCAGTCACCTCGCGGACGGGTAGCGACTGCCGAGACATGGAGGTCATCGGCTACATCATCCTGCTGGCCCTGAGCGGCCTCGTCATCGGCGCGCTCGCCCGGCTGCTGCTGATCGGCCCCGACCCGATGAGCCTGCTGGAGACGATGCTCGCCGGTGTCGGCGGCTCCCTGATCGCCGGCCTGATCGCCTATTACGTTTTCGACCGCGACGCCGGCCCCGGCCTGCTCCTCTCGGTGGTCTGCGCGATGGCGATCGTCTACGCGGTGCGCAAGTACCGGCAGCGGACCGAGCCGGATCACCTCCGCGGCGGTGCCGGCAGCCCGATGAGCTTCGGTGGCAACAACGTCCACACCCAGGTCCACTTCTTCCCCGGCTGCCTCGTCTTCTCCCTGCTCGCCTCGATCATCCTCACGGTCCTGCTGAACCTGATCGTGCGCGCGTTCTAGCGGCACCTTTTTCCAACTTTCACCCCGAAGAGCGGTGATAGCTTCCTGCGCTCAGTCGTTCTTCAACAATGGGAGAGAGTGTGTCCTTTCTGCGTGTGTCGGGGCTTTTCTGCTGCCTTCTTCTCGCAACCGCTGTGCTCGGGTCTACTACGGCGGCAGCGAAACCTCAGAAGCCCGAGGACTTCGCCCTCACGGTGAAGCCGGCGGCTCCCAAGGCGCACGATCCCGGCACTCCCTACGTTCTCCGGGTACGGAACATCCGCAAGTGGACCGCGACGTCCGTCTCGGCCTGCGCCTCGGTCGCCCCGAAGCAGGCGAAGGTCGTCGGCGTCGCCGGAAGCGGCGCGGTTCGGTTCAAGGGCGAGAGCGCCTGCTGGATCGTGCGCCGGATCAAGCCGCATCACACCGTGGCGCTGCGCTTTCAGATCCGTGCCAAGCACGGCAAGAAAGAGAAAGCGGTGAAAGTCCGGGCCAGCGTGACCGGAGGGAACTCCTACGCCGGCGGAGAGGGCTTCAAGATTCACCCCGCGCCGCCGGACCGCAAGAAGGGGAAGGGCAAGAAGACCCGGCGTCGCCAGAATCCGGCAGCCGTGATGGCGCAAACCTGCGTCACCGCGCAGACGCTCGGGGTGGTCTTCGTCACCGACGATTCCGGCTCGATGGAAGTGAGCGACCCGATTCACCTCCGTTCGCAGGCGATCAGCGTCGGCTTGGATCAGCTTCCCGACGGGTCCCTGGCCGCGGCGACGGCGTTCTCCAACTACTCGACTGAGCTCTTTGGCGTGACCGTCGTCTCCGGCGCCACCCGGCCGACCCTGAAGAAAGCCGCGGAGAGCCTCTACGACTACGGCTCCACCGAATACGGCGCAGCGTTCGCGGACGCCAAGGAAGAGCTCGACAAGATGGTCGGGGCGGACCGCAAGGCGGTCGTCTTCCTCTCCGACGGGGTGCCGACTGACGGCTTCGAAGAAGCGACCCCCGTTGACCTCGGCGGCGCCCCCGTCTACACGATCGGCCTCGGCGTCGAAGGCGCGGAAGCCGCCTCCCTGCTCAGCCACATCGCGGCGGGGTCAGGCGGTCAGTACTACGAGGCGCTGTCGGCGGGCCAGCTGCAGGGGATCTTCGGCCAGATCCTCGCTGGCCTGACCTGCAACGCGCAGGTGGTGGCGGAAACCTTCGCCCTCGCCCCCGGCGCCTCCGCACCATCCCCTTCTCCGTCGCCTTCGACGACGGGGAATTCCGCGCTCTGGCGGCGTGGAGCTCGGAAAACATCACCATCGCCGCGCAGCGACCGGATGGGACGACGATGACCCCGGGGACGCTGAACCCGGGTGAGGGCTTCATCAACGAAAGGGCCTACGCCCTGCTCACCGGCGCCAACCCGCTGATCGGCGACTGGAACCTCGTCATCACCGCCAACCAGGGGAACCTCAGCGACGTCAGCGTCACCATCAACGTCTTCAAAAAGGCGCTCGATCCGCCGCCGCCTCCGCCGCCCGCCCCCGGCCGCAATCTCGATCCCTGCACCACCGCCTATCCGAAGACCAAGCGCTACCGCAAGGACATCGTCAAAGGGCACGAAGAGATCTACGACCGCGCCGCGAGCCTCTACACCGTGTGCGCCGGCTTCGGCGCGCCCGAGGGCCTCGACCTGTCGCCAGAGATGCAGTGCGCGTTGGTGGCGGCAGCCGCGACCTTCGCGGGGGAGGCCGCCAGCTTCTACGCCGACACCGCCTGTGACACCGTCAGCATTGCCGAAGCCTTCCGCACCGGCAACTGGCTGGGCGCCGCAGCCGGCAAGGCCTGCGACTACTTCGGATCCGTCTTCGCCGGCGGTGCCGGCGTCGTCGCGGCCGGGGCGACCTCCGCCAGCGGGCCCGGAGCAGCCGCTGTCGGGCTCTTCACCTATCGCTCCCTCGCCGCAGGGATGAAGGTCGCCTGCGGGGGCCTCTTCTCCGGCGGCGCGGGCGCGCTCGGCGCCAAGCTCGAGGCCGACCACGAGACCCATGTCGCCCTGGACGTGACCCGCGAGGGACGGTGCATCGCCCACTGGGAGAGGTTCAACTACGGCCTGTCGGGGTGGCGCGCGGTCGAGTGTCCGTAGCGGGAGGTCAGCCGCGCAGCGCGCGAAGCACGATCCCAGGGTGGCGGCCCACCTTCGGCCCGAGCACGAGGGCGAAGAGCGTCAGTGCCAGCCACGGCCGCAAGTGCGGGCTGATTCTCCGGATGCGGCCGTCGGGGGCGAGCTCGAAGACCATCGCGTCGGTCATCCACACCGGCCCGAGCCGGGCGCGACCGTAGAGGACCCGGTGCTCGCCCTCGCCGATCTCGCGCTCCCAGCTCAACCCCTGCAAGCTCCCGTAGACGGCGCTCAGCAGCACCCGCACGTCGTTCTGGCCCCGGAACACCATCCGTCCCGAGATCGGTGAGATGACCTCCACATCCGGCGCCAGCGTGGCCATGATCCCGTCGATGTCGTCTACCTCGGAAGCGGAGCGGTAGTGGGAGAGCGAATCGTCCATGGGGCAACGATATTGAGCCGCGAGGGGATCTAGCGGGGCTGCCAGTCAGGGCGCCCGGCGCCGAAATTCGGACCGGCGAGGATCTGCAGCTTGCCGCTCTCGAGGTTGTAGACCGCGAGGCGCTTGCTGGAGTTCAGGCCGGGGCCGTAGCTCGTGGTCCGCTTGAAGACGAAAGCGATCGCTCGCCCGTCGGGTGAGAACGCGGGCCAGGCAGCTGAGCGGCTCAGTTCCTCCGACTTGGGCGTGAAGCTGAACAGGGAGAGGACGCGCTCACGCCCGCCACCAGCGCCGATCGAGATCAGGTGATCGCCCCGGGCGAAGACGACCCGGCGGCTGTCCGGCGAGATCGTCGGGGCGACGGCGTGCTCTACCAGGCGCTTCTGGTTGGAGCCGTCGGGGCGCATGGTCCAGATCGAGTCGCTGCGTTGATAGACGATGAAACGTCCGTTCGCGGCCGCCTGCGGGTCGTGCGAATCGATTTCCGACCCGCGGACTCCAGTCATGGTGAGGCGCTCGGGCTCGCCGCCTTCGACCTCCACCGCGTAGATGTCGGCGTACCCCTGCCCGCTCGTGTCCTTGGTGAAGAAGAGCCGCGAGCCGTCGGCGCTGAAGCAGGGCTCGCTGAGGCTGTCGGATTCGTAGACGATCCGCGAGCGGGAGCCGTCGTCGCGGGCGATGAACAGTTTGCGGCCACCGCTGCTGACGAACGCGATCCACCGTCCGTCGGGCGAGAAGGCGGGATCGACGCCGGCCATGATCCTCTCGATGCCGCCCCGCCCGGAAGGCGCCACGACCTGGATCGAATTCTGGTCGTCGAAGGCGATCAGCCCCGGCTTCCCCGGGAAGGTCCCCCAGGCCGGAGGAGCCGAAGCCAGGGCCGCGACCAACGCGGCGCCGAGGGCGGCCCTCATAAAGAGAGGCCTGCGCCCCCGAGTGAATCCCGACACAGCTCCCGCGGCAGTCATCCGGCGCGACGCTAACCGATCGTCGCAGCGCCGGCAACCGGCGGCGGCTCAGTGAAGGCTGGGCCGGTAGGTGAGCTCTTGGATGTGACCATCGAGCCTCCGGCTCTCGACCAGCTCCAGGTCGAAGTCACGCGCACCCTGGAAGATGGGGTCCAGGCCGGTCTTCCCGGTGATCACAGGAAAGACGGTGACCTGCAGCCGGTCCACCAGGCCGGCAGCCATCAGCGCCCGGTTCATCGACAGGCTGCCGTGCGAGCGCAAAGGCACCGCGGACTCCTCCTTCAGCCGGGCGACGACATCGACGGCGTCGCCGCTTGCCAGCGTCGCGTTAGGCCAGTCGAGGGGCTCCTCCAACGTCGTCGAGACGACCGTTGCGGGCAGGTTCCGCATCCGGGTGACCCACGGATCGCGAACCTCGGCGTCCTCGCTGCTCTCGGCGAGCATCCGCGCGAACATCCGGTACGTGTTGGCCCCGAAAACCATCCGCTGCTCCTCGCCGTACAAGGCATGGCGGTGGTCCAGCAGCTCGGGCCCCTGCTTCCCCCAGTAGCCGCTCCAGTCGGCGCTGGCCGAGCCAAAGCCGTCGAGGCTGGAAAAGACGTCGAAGGTGTAGGTGGCGCTCATGGCGTTCTCCTTGCTTAGAAGTTGGTGGTTTGCCTAAGCGACGAACGAGCGGGACGGAAATCGACGAGTCGCCGGAAAGAGAGCGACCGGGTCACTCGTCCTGCGGGACGCCTTTGTGGATAGAGGCATGGAACTCGCGGCCGGCGAGTTTCACCGGATCGCCGCCCAGGACCGGCATGGCGAGTGCGCCCTTCCAGGTGCCGGGGCGACCTTTGCCGCGCCGGGTGAAGGTCGCCGAGCCGGTGAAGGGCGCCGGCGGCCGCAGCGTCGCCGTGCCCTTCTCGAGGTTCCAGCGGAAGGCGCCGGACCCTGCGATCAGCTGGACGCCGCGGGCCACGGACACCCCTTCGCGTTCTTCGCTGAGGAAGCCTTCGACGAGGACTGCGCGTCGCCCTCGCTTGTCTGCGCCGAAGTCGGTGACTTCGAGCGTCCTTCCGTTGACCCGCGAACCGGCCTTCGCCTCCAGGGTCGCCCCCTTTCCTCCGTAGACCGGGCTGTACGGCACTGCGCGCCGCGCGAGCCGTGCCTGAGAGCAGCTCTTCGGCTCGGGGGAGATGCGGAAGGTCCCTTCGGTGGCGGGGGCGTCGACGTGGACATAGCCGTTCTCGCCGGTGAAGACGAAGGACCCTTCGAATACGGCTTCACCCTCTTCGGCGCCGTCGCATTCGACGCTCCCATTCGGCTTCGGCCTGAAGCGGTAGTCGAGTTCGCCCAAGCTGCCGAACCGCGCGGTCACCCGGTCTGCGGTGACCTTCGCCGGCGCCGAGTAGTAGGCGACCCGTGGGCCGCGTCTTAGGACTATCGTCGCGCCCACGTCGCCATCGTTGTTGTCGACGTCGACCCGGACGCTGAAGCCTTCAGCGTCCAGACCGAAGGCCACATCGCGCTCGACTCCGCTTCCAGCACCCGCCGCGAGGGCCGGGACCCCGGCAAGGAGGCCGACACAGAGGACTGCGACAAAGACGAGAGCACGGCGCATCGAGCCAACAATACGTTCTAGGGATCGAGCTTCCGTTTGTACTGGTGCGATGATCGCGGCATGAAGTGGAAGCGTGGAAAGGGCGGCAACAAGGACGTCGTCGACATCCGTGGCAAGCGGAGCGGCGGGTCCTCCTGGGGCGGTGGCGGCCTCGGCGGCCGTACCGGCGGGGTCCCGATTCCCGGCGGGATCGGCCGCATAGGCGGCGGCGCCGGCTTCGTCGTGATCGTCGTCATCATTCTGATCAACGTCTTGGGCGGTTCCAGTGGCGGTGGCTATGAAGTCGCCGAAGCCTTCGGCCCACGGGTGACCGCTCCAGGCGCCGAAAACCCGGCGCCGATTCCCCGCTCCGAAGATCCCGACCCCGACCTGAAGGACTTCTCGGTCTACGTCTTCGAGGATCTCCAGAACACCTGGCAGAAGACCTTCGCAGCGGCGGGTAGACCGTATAACCGCGCCAAATTGGTCATCTACTCTGGCGCCGTTTCCACGGGCGGATGCGGCAGCGCGACCTCGGCCGTCGGACCCTTCTACTGCTCGGGCGACGCCAGCGTCTACCTCGACCTCAGTTTCTACAAGCAGATGGCCGACCAGCGGGGCGCCTCGGGCGATTTCGCCTGGGCTTACGTGATCGCCCATGAGATGGGCCACCACGTTCAGAGCGAGAGCGGCACCACCGCGCAGGTCGCAAAGGCCCCGCGGGACGAACAGACCGGCGCCGAGGGGCTCTCGGTCCGTACCGAGCTTCAAGCCGACTGCTATGCCGGCGTCTGGGCCTCGACGGTCTTCGAGGAGGAAGCCCTGGACGAGGGCGACATCGAGGAGGCCTTCGGAGCAGCCCGGGCGGTCGGCGATGACCGACTGCAAAAGCAGGCGACCGGCACCGTCAAGCCCGACACCTTCACTCACGGCACCTCGCAGCAGCGCCGCGCCTGGTTTGACCGCGGCTACCGCTCCGCCGACCCGGGCGACTGCGACACCTTCTCCGCCGACGACCTCTAGCTGGTTCCGCGCCGCCTGCCAGACATGAGCCGGAGCTTCAGGCGCGCTATCGCCTTAACTGGACGGCATTTAAACCAACTCGTCGTTAGCTTGGGTGGCACGCAGTGCTTCCGCGACCAGCTTCGACCTCTGGATTAATGGTCGCGCCAATACGCCCAGACGGCATCTAGCTCCGCGAGCCAGGTCTCGTCGATCGTCCTTACGTCTCTTCCTCGAGACTCGGCAAGCTCGAAAAACCCCGGTCCGGGGCGCATATCTTCAGCCTTATGGACCACCACAACAGTGAGCAGCCCCCGTCCGAGTTGGTCCTCCTCCGTCGATATCTGGTCGAGCATCTGATGAAAGACGAAATTCTCAGGCGCGAAACGAATGCTTTGCAGCTGCCTGACTAGGTCCGAATAGGCGATAACACGGCGGCCTCGAGCAACCGAGACCAGCGTTTTCCGCATCTCGCTCTTTGCAGCGCTCCAGATTTCATCGGGCACCCCGTAGGGCATCAACGGGAGAGTACGAAGAAATGTCGCGATTGGCGCGGTTGAGTCTCCAGATCTACGGATTCGTGTCAGTCCCGGATCCGACCCCTCCGGGGACCAGGTACTCACCAGTCGCCCGAAAGTTCGGTCAGCCGCTTGGCACAGTGGGCAGCGGCTCTCTCGTCGCCGCAGAAGGCCCCGCGTTCGAACGCATCCAAGGCCGACTCGTCATGGCCGAGTTCAAGCTCCGTTTCAGCCAGTTCGACGCAGGCAGAGCCGATCAGCGAGAGGTTCGCAGAGGCGGCCGTTTCGAACAACGGGATGGCAGCCGCCGCAGGCGTCCCCTGGTCTCGCCAGATCTTGCCGATGAAGAACGAGGCGGCCGCGCGCTCGAGGTCGCTGCCCCGTTCTCGAATCGCCACGAAGTGCCGCTTTGCCTCGGCCAAGCGTCCGGCGCTGGCGAGGCCGAGCGCCACGGGGAACTCCTCCGCCGCCTGAGCGTCATCAGCCTGCTTGTTGTAACGGACCTCCTCAGCCTCAGGAGGCGTCTCGTCGGGCATCGTCCAGCGGTTGCGACCCCGTCTCGCGAGGTCGTCCATCCGCTCCCAATAGCGCCGCTCGGCCGACCCCTCCGGCAGTCGCAGCGCCAGCTCGAGACAGCCCTCGCGCCCACCAACGACCGCCGCCTGTCGCCACCAATGAATCGCCTCTTCGGTGTGCCCTCTCTCCTCCAAGGCTCTCGCGAACCACATCGCCGAGAGCGTGACCGCCAAGCGGGAGCCGGGCCGGTTCGAAACCCAGGCGATCGTCATAGCGGCCGTTTCATCCGTTTCGGTGCGGATAGATTGCAGCTTTTCTTTGGCGCCAACCGGCGGCCGGAGGATCGCGACGAGCATCCGGGCCAGAGCGTCGCGGCTGAGGCGCCACACGTCTGGCAGCTGCGGATCTGGATCCGCTGCCGCAGCGGATCCGCTCGCCGCGGAGAAGAGCGAGACCCCCGGTTGCGGATCGCGGTAACAGACAGAGCCGTCCTCTGCGAGCGCGATCAAGACGATCACGTGGGCATGCCGCCCGTCGAATGCGAGCGCTTGGAACACCGACTCTTCGGCACCGACTTCGCCCCGGCGGGCAAGCCAGTCGCAAACGAACTCCACGAGCCCCCCGGGCGAATACAGCCGAGCGGAGACTCCCCGCCCTAGCGGCTCCTCGGCGAAACGATCCGAGACGCACATCCGCGGCGGGTGCCCGTAGAGAAGGAGGCCGTGCACGTACAACTCGCGCAGCGTCATCCCGCGATCCTCTAGCGAATCCACCTCCGCACGAAGCTCGGAAGCGAAGGCGTAAGGATCAGGGCTCCGCAGATCATCAGCGCTGGGAAGGCGCGGTCGACGAGCGACCTTTGAGGCGCTGTACAGGCCTAACGCGATACTGAACTGCGAGGCATTCGGAAGCCAGGGCCCGTCACGAGGCGCCTCCTCTCCGGTGCCGCCGAACCGAAGGGGCGCTTTTTCTCTCACGACAGCAACAAGCCGAGAAGCGCGACGGCGGCCGCACCTAGGCCAGTCCCGAAGAGCGTCAACCCCAGGCGCAGCCGGCTCTCGATCTGCTGCAGCCGCTCGACACGATGGGCTTCAAAGGCGGCTGGGTCCACTCTCCGCAGCGACGGCAGCAGCGCTGCCGCGAAGCTCAGGATCGCGACGATCAAGAGGGAGAGGCCGACCCCGAAGAGCGCCTGCCAGGACGTCGCTCCCGCCGAGACTTCGAGGTACTTAGCCGTAGCGGAGAGCGCGGGGATGGCAGCGGCACTGACCGTCAGCATCACCCTTCCGAACTCCCGACCTACCGAAACCGATTGCGCCTTCCACTCCTCGAATTCACTCGCTCCCATTCGCGGGCCCATCGGGGACAAGCGTGGCAAATCGATCCACTCTCCGGTGACCGGACAGCTGACCCCGAAGGCCGAAGATCGCACTGACTCACTTGCTGGTCCCCCGAAAAGGAGCGCCGATTCCCGGCGTTCCCCGACTGACTCGTCAAGCTCGAAGCTGTGCTGTCCACCGCAGCTCGGACAGGGGTCCACCGTGCAACTGGCCATTTAAGCGGGAGCCTCCCGAGTCCCTCAACCGGGCGCTTCCGATCGCGCCCAGAGCTTGCCGCCCGAAGATTAGACACTTCCGACGATGCCGCTCGGGGGCCCTGCTTCCCGTCGTCAACGCCTTGGTCAGCAGATCGTCGTCGAGCGTCACTTTGCTCGCGAGCCCGCCGAAACTTGTTGTCTATATCGCCTTAACTGGACGGTATTGGAACCGCATTGATTCGCTGCCTGCACTTATGGCGTCGGCGACAGCGAATCGAGAGCCCGCGCCTCCAGCTCTTGGATCTCAATCAGCAGGCTGCGCGCCGAAACAGCATCCGCACGCGCTAAATCGGCAGCAACGAAAAGACGAGTCCGCATGACTACTGCCCAGCAGGCGCGAGCTTTTGCGGCCGACTCGGCAGCGCGCCGCGAGGGGTTCAGGAAGCTGAGAATGCCCCCGAGCGCCGCCGAGGTCAGCGCCAAGACCCCAATGGCTGCAGAATTTCCAGAGTCCAGCGCTATTGCCCCGGCGACTCCCGCTAGAACAGATGCAGGAACGCCGAGAGCTAAATTCAAAGCCTCCCAACCCATCCTCCAATAGTCCTGCCGGTCTCCCCAATACTCGTAACGACGCCCTAGGCGGACCATCTCACGCGCTATCGGAACCACGTCCGCATCAAGCCCATCAGGTACCTCCCACTCGAAGGTGCGAGGCTTGGCTTCATAGGGAAGAGGCTCCGGCATGAAGCCGACCCTAAGCCACTATTCAACGCTTTGGGTTACTCGTTGTGCTCGCGGACCCGGAAGCCGATTGGCCGCTTTGGCTGCGACGGTGGAGTGATTAGCTGACGTAGGGCGCCGAAGACCTGCTCCAGCTGCTCGTCGTGCTCTCCCATTCCTTGTTCGATCTGCTCCAGCCTCTTCTCGATCGCTGCGTAGGAGCTGGCGACTCGGCGCAGCTCGACAAACGCTCGCATGATCTCGATGTTCACGGCGATAGCCGTCTTGCTACGCAGGACGGAGGAGAGCATGGCCACGCCTTGCTCGGTGAAGACGTAGGGCGCATAGCGGCGCCCACCGCGACCAACATTTGAGGTCGCATTCTGCGACCTCAAAGCTGCGGCCTCATCCCTACGAAGCTGGAACATGAAGTCGTCGGGGAAGCGTTCGAGGTTCCGCTTCACCTGCTCAATAAGTCGCTTCGTCTCGACGCCGTAGAGATCGGCTAAGTCTTCATCGAGCATCACCTGGCGCCCGCGGATGACGTAGAGCCGTTTCTTAATCGCGGGCGCGGTCATCTCGCGCGGGCGGTCTTTTGCTCTCGATCTGCCATCCCTAGGAGGATGGCAAACGCATCGGAGCTTATTGTCTGCATCGGGGAGACAGGATTTGAACCTGCGACCGCTCGGCCCCCAGCCGAGTGCGCTACCAGACTGCGCCACTCCCCGTGGGCTTTTCATTTTGCCGGATTGGCGCTCTGGATGCCTATGGGAACGTCTGTTCGCCTTTATATGCTCGCTTCATGAGGCGGTGTGGGCGCTGCAAGACGGAGAAGCCGGTCGATCAATTCGCCTGGCGACGGCGGGCCCGGGGCCAGAGGGATAACTACTGCCAACCATGCCGGGCGGCCTATCACCGCGAGCACTATTTGGCGAACAAAGAGCGCTACATCGCCGCCGCTCGGCAGCGCCGGAAAGCACTGGTCGAAGAACGGACCCAATATCTCGTCACGTTCTTGCGTGCGCACCCCTGCGTGGATTGCGGCGAGACCGATCCGATCGTCCTCGAGTTCGACCATCTGCGGGACAAGAAGTTCTCGATCTCGGAGGGGCTTCAGGGCCGGCGCTGGCAGGATGTGCTCGACGAGATTGCAAAGTGCCAGGTGGTTTGTGCAAACTGTCACCGACGCCGCACCGCGAAGCGGGGCGGCTTCCTCCGCGCGGCGGTAGCTCAACGGTAGAGCCTCGCCCTTCCAAGGCGATGACGCGGGTTCGAGTCCCGTCCGCCGCTTCAAGTCAAGTGGTGCCGCGCGCTGCCGATGACATCGGTGGTGCGCGCCGCTACTTCCGTCCTCGTCGTCCTCGTTTTCGCCCTCGGCCTCATTGGCTGCGGCAACTCCGACGACTCAGGCTCAAGCGCCTCCCCAGCCGTTGCATCTAACTCCGGCTACGTCGACTGGCCGCTGTTCGGCCGCGTCCCCGCGCGGACGCACTACCTGCCGGATGAGAAGCGCGCGCTGGATCCGCCACTGAAGCAGGCCTGGTCGATCAACACGCATGCGCTGATTGAGTTCCCGCCGGCGATCCATGGCGGCGTCGCCTACGTGATCAACAAGTACGGGAACGGGAAAGCGGTGCGGTTGGCGGACCGGAAGGTCCTCTGGGAAATCAACATCCACCCCAGCGACAAGGGGAAGCCGAACTTCGTCACGGCGCCGGTGTATTACGACGGCCGGATCTACGGGGCTTTCCTCGACGGCTACCTCGCCGCTGGCGACGCCGCGACTGGGAAGAAGGACTGGGTTCGCAAGTTCGACGCCCATCTCGAATCCTCCCCGCTCGCGGTCGACGGCACGCTCTACCTCGGCACCGACACCACCGACCTGCTCGCCCTGGACGCCGCCAGCGGCAAGACCCGCTGGAGCTTCAACTCGCCCGCCGCGATCAAAGCCAGCCCCAGCTACCACGCCGGCCGCGTCTTCGCCGCCGACTACGAGAGCTCGATGTTCGCGCTCGACGCAGAGACCGGCAAGCTCGCTTGGCGCACGAACACGAGCAAGGCCCCGCCCTACGGCCGCGGCGGCTTCTTCTCCTCCCCCGCGATCGCCTTCGGCCGCGTCTACGCCGCCCGCGACGACGGCACCGTCTTCGCCTTCGACGAGCAGACCGGCAAGGTCGCCTGGTCCTTCGACACCGGCGACTACGTCTACGGCTCCCCCGCCGTCGCCCGCGTCCCCGGCACCCCGCCCAGCGTCTACATCGGCGCCGAAAACGGCCGCTTCTTCGCCCTCGACGCTCGCACCGGCAAGCCGCGCTGGCGCTACGACGTCGGCGGCCCCGTCCCCGGCACCGCGACCGTGATCGGGAACACCGTCTACACCTCCAGCTTCAAGACGCGGGAAACGACCGGCCTCGACGCCCGCAGCGGCCGCCCCACCTTCCACATCGAACAGGCCGGCTACACGCCGATGGTCTCCGACGGCAGGCGCCTCTTCCTCGTCGGCTACTACGACCTGATCGGGCTCGAGCCGAAGTAGCGCAGTGGACTTTCAACACGCCCCAGCGTGTCGAAACTCCCCCGCGCTAAGGGATGGGGCTGTGCCGGCGGCTGGCGTCGAGCTCGAAGATGCGGAAGTCGGTGCCGAGCACCGGCTGGGAGACGTTGTGGACCGGCGTCTCCCCGATCGAGCCGTCCGGCGAGCCGGCGTGCGCGTGCCCGTGCAGGACGAGGTCGGGGCCGTGCTCGAGGATCGGCGCCGCCAGCCGGTCGCTGCCGAGGAAGACCCAGATCTCCCGCGGCTCTCCCTCCAACGTCTCGCCGATCGGCGCGTAGTGGAGGAGGACGATCCGCACCGGACAGGTGGCGACCTCGTGCAGCCCCCGGTCGAGCGCTTCGACTTCTTCGGTCGCCTCGTGGTAGACGGCGCGCAGCGAGGCCTCGCCGAAGTCCGGCAGGTGGCGCGGCGCGAAGCCGCCGACGAAGCCCTTGACGCCGACGATCCCGACCTCGACCCCGGCGGCCTCGCAGACGGCGGCCTGGCGGTCGAGCATGTGGATACCCCCGTCGTTCAGCCGCTCGAGGATCGCCTCGCCTTCGTCGGCGTGCCAGTCGTGGTTGCCGAGCACCGCGTACACCGGCGCCTCCGTCGCTGCCGCCGCCTCGCAGAGGATTTCCGCCTCGTCGAGCCGCCCGTGGCTGGTCAGGTCTCCGGCGACGAGGACCAGATCGACGTCGTCGCCCAGCTGCGCGAAGGACTCGACCACCGCCTCGCGGTTGGAATCGCGGCAGTGGATGTCGCCGGTGGCCGCGACCCGCAGCCGCGCGGCGCCCTCCGGCAGGCGCCCGTTGCCGTCTTCTGAGGCCATCGCCGAAACCCCTACCCGCCTCGCCACACGTTTACCGCCCGCCGCCGCGGGGCACGGAAAAGGGGCATGGCAGAGGGACTTGGAAAGAGCGAGGTCGCCAAGGAGCTGACCGACAGCCTCAAGCGCTCGGTTGCGGCGCTCGAGGCGCCGGGGATCCCCTACGTGCTCGGCGGCGGGCTCGGCTGCTGGGCCCGCGGCGGCCCCCCCTCCTCCAACAACATCGACCTGATGGTCAAGCCCGAGGACGCCGAGCGCGCCCAGCAGGCGCTCGCCGAAGCCGGGATGCGGCCGGACACTCCGCCGGAGCAGTGGCTGCTGAAGGCCTGGGACGGCGACATCCTCATCGACCTGATCTTCGAACCGTCCGGGATGCGGATCGACGACGAGGTGATCGCCCGCGGCGACGTGCTCAGTGTGATGGCGATGCAGACGCGGGTAATGGACCTCGACGACATCCTCACCACCAAGCTCCTGGCGGTCGACGAGCACAGCGCCGACTACCGCGACCTGATCCTCATCACCCGCTCCCTGCGCGAGCAGATCGACTGGGCGCAGCTGCGCGAGCGGACCGCCGGCAGCCCCTTCGCCGCCGCCTTCTTCGCCCTCGCCGACGGGCTCGAGATCAGCCCGGCGACGGTGGCCGAGGGCTCCGCCGCGGACTGAGCCCCGACGCTCCGGCGTCGGCTATTTCAGCGCCGAGACGATCTCGTCGGCGGCGCGTTCGCCGGATTCGACGGCGCCGTTGAGGTAGCCCTGGAAGTCGACCGAAGTGTGCTCGCCGGCGAAGTGGCAGTTGCCCTCCTGCTCGCGCTCGACGCCGGCGAACTGCGTGTACTGGCCGACCTTCCAGAAGGAGTAGGAGCCGCGGCTCCACGGGTTGCCGGTCCAGTAGTCGAGCGTGGCTTTGCCGTTCCACTGGGCGCTGATGCCGGGCAGCACCGGCTCCAGCTGTTTGAGGAATTTGGCGGCGCGTTCGGTCGCGCTGCCGTTCTCGGGGCTGAAGCTAGCGCCGATTTTGCCGCCGGTGTAGTCGACGAGGATCCCGGCGGTGCCCGGCTGGGCCCGCGTCACCTCCCAGGTGTTCTGGTACCCCGTGTCGGAGTAGGTCTCGCCGTTGCACTCGAGCGCGTTCCAAAGCCGCTGCTTGAACTGGACGTGAAGCTTGGAGTTGGTGCCCATCCCCTGCTCCTCGATCGCAGTCTCCTTCCGCGCCGAGAAGCCGGCGCCCGCGTAGTCGAGCGTGCGCAGGACCGAGAACGGCAGCGCCAGGACGACGCGGTCGGCCGTAACCGTGCTGGTGCTGAGCCCGGACTGGAAGGCGAGCCGGTAGCTGCCGTCGGCGTTGCGCCGGATCGAGGTCAGCGCCGCTTCCTTCGTGATCTGACCTTTTAGCGCCGCCGCCAGCCGATCGGTGATCTGGTCGTTGCCGCCCCGCACGTGGTACTTCTCGTTCGAGGGGCCGAAGATCCGCAGCTGACCCTGGCCGGAGTAGGCCAGCAGGTAGAGCATGTTGAGCGAGCTCTGGACGTTGGTCTCGGCGCCGTACTCGATGTTGTAGGCGACGTCGAGCAGTTGGCCGAGCTTCGACTTGAGGCCACCAGGCACGTAGGCCTGAATCCACTGGGCAATCGACATCGCATCGAGTTCGCGGCCGCGGTCGGTCGAGAGGTTGTAGAGAGTCGGGTAGCTGGCGGCGGAGACGTCCTTGTGCAGCTGCTGCCAGATCTTCTTGATGTCGTCGGTGGCTTCCGCGTAGGTGTAGGGCTTGCCGTCGAAGTAGTAGAGCGGCTCGGTCCCGTTGACCTCGGCGGCCAGCAGGTTGTCGAGGTCAAGGCCCAGTTCCTGAGCCAGCTGGCGGGTCTGGGTGTGGCCCTGATCGATCAGCTCGCCGCCGTGCTCGGCGATCTGGCCCTCGGCGAAGGAACCCCGCTGGGTCCAGCAGCGGCCGCCGATCCGGTCGGAACCCTCGTAGAGCTGGGCGTTGACCCCGGCCTGCTTCAGCCGGTAGGCGCAGGTCAGCCCAGCGAGACCGCCGCCGACGACCACGACCCGCGGGCCGCTTGCCGCCAGGGCGCGGGAGATCGGCCCGCTCAGCATCGCCGCCGCGGCGAGGCCGGCGCCGCCGGCCAAAAGCTCGCGCCGCCGCAACCCGGAGGCGGACTCGACGAGGCTGCCATCCGCTTCGCGCGCAGCCTCCTGCGCCGCAGCCGAAGCGGCTTCGCCCAATCTCCTTGCCAGCGGAGTCCTCCCCATCCAGGTCAGACTCGCAGAGGGGGCGACACTCCACAAGGGACAAAACGAACAAGCCGTGAGGGCCGCGGCTGGACAGTTGGGGGTACGGCCCGGGTTCGGCCAGAGCTAGACGAGGCGGGCGTGCAACTCGATCTCCGGCACCGCCCCGAGCGCCCGCGAGACCGGGCAGCCCTGTTTCGCTTTCTCGGCGTAGGCGCGGAAGGCCTCCTCGTCGATCCCCTGCACCGACCCCTCGGCCTCGAGCTCGATCCGAGCGATCGTCGGGTCGCCATTGATCTGCCGCAGGTGCACTTTCGCCCGCGCCCCCACCGAATCCGGCGTGTGCCCGTCCTCGGCGATGATGTTGCTGAGCGCCATCGCGAAGCACGAAGCATGCGCCGCCGCGATCAGCTCCTCGGGATTAGTCCCCTGCCCCTCCTCGAACCGCGAGGAGAACGAGTAGCTCCCCTCCCAGGCGCCCTCGCCGACCTTAACCGTCCCGGTCCCGCCCTTGAGATCGCCCTTCCACTCGGCGCTGCCGTTCCTCGTCGCCATCGTCGCTCCTATTCCGTCGAGTACGCGCGGCAGCTACCCGGACCGCCGCGACACAAGCAGGGAAAGGAGCCAAGGAAACCTTTACACAGGCGTTACCATTTCGGTACGCAAGGTTTCCCCTGCCGAGAGGAGTGGGATGTCAGAGTGGACCATCGACGCGGGGGGTCCGATCGCCTCGTCGCTTCTGTTCGACGAGCCCTCCAACAGCTGCTGGGTCGGCCTTGCCGACGGACGCATCGTGACCGTCCGCGTACTCGGCCTGGCGGTCTCCGTGCGCGGCAGCGGCTGGCCGGACCTCGTTGCCGCCTGCCCGTCCGCCGACGGGAACGGCATCCTCGTGGTGACGCGGTCCGCCGTCTGGCTGGCACCACTCGGGAACGCAACGCCGGGTGCCGCCGAACAGCTCGCCGTACTGGCCAACGATGCGCTCGCTGCCGCACGCACGATTGGCGGCGCCCTGCTCCTGCTCGACTCGACCGGCGCCGTGCTCACGGTTCCTCGGCAGGCGGACGAGCAGGTCGAAGCGCTGGTCCCATCCGTCGGCGGCGCCACCTCGCTGGCGGTCGACGATGTGCGCGAAACGCTGTACGTGGCCGCCCCGGAAGCGGGCGGAACGCGGATCGAGACCTTCGACCTGACGACCGGCCAGGATCTCGGCGTTCCCGTCGACCTCACGGTCGAGTTGGTCTCGATCGGCGGACCGCCGGCGCTGACCGCCGGCGCCGCCGTGCTGGGCGTCGACTCCGCGGGAGTCGTCGGCGTCCATCCGCTGGACGGCTCCGGCGACCCCGAGCGGCACGCCGTGCCCGGCGCGACCGCCGTTGCGCGCTGGCACTCGCTCGTCTTCGCGGCGGCAGGCTCGGAGCTGCGGCTCGCCGAGTGGGGGCTCGAGCCCGGTGCCCTACCAGTGGCGATCGGCCTCGACCCGATCGCCCGCGGCGGCTGGGCCGGGATCGCCGTCGACTACGCGGCGGCCGGTCTCGACCCTGCCGCGGTCACGTGGGAAGTCCGCGAGGGGAAGGAGATGGGCACGCTCTCGCTGGCCAGCGGTGCGGCGCCGGATGGCACGGCGGTCGAGCATCGCGTCCTGGCCGGCGCGACCGCCGGCGAGTTCCACGTCGATGGGCGCGACGCCAGCAGCGGCGAAGTGCTCGCGACCGCGCGCTTTCGAGTCGTGGACCTGTGGCCCGACACGGTGCTGGGACCCTCGCGCGCCGTGACCGGCGTCCAGCAGGTGCTTGCCAAGGGCGGCTGGGGGGGCGGGGCGGCGGGGCCGCAGAACATGCCCGCCACGCCCGCGCCGGAGGAGTTCCGCGTAGCTGTCGTCCTGGTGCGGACGAAGGGGGCGCGGTCCCGCGTGAACGGCGACGCCCGGCGCGACCAGTTCACCGAGCACATGATCGGCGCCGAGTCCGTGCGCTCGTACTACGAGGAGGTCTCCTTCCGCAGCGCGTCCGGGACGCCCGGCCCCACGCACCCGAAGGGCACCACGGTGAAGCTCGTGAACGGCGCCGCCTTCGGCCCGATCGACGTGCCGTACACCTGGACCGAGCTGTTCGCGAAGGGAGACCCGGCCGATCCATGGGGCGCCTGGAATCCGACCGGAGCGGCCTGGGACCTGCTCGGAGGGTGCTTCTCCGATCACCTCAATTCCCTGGGGATACCCGAAACCGTGCTGCGCTCGATCGACTCGGTGGTGTTTGCCATGTTGCCCGCCTCCGACGGCCCGGTGCAGGTCGGCGCCGACACGCTCTCGGCGCAATGGTCGTGGGCTTACGCCGGCGCGGCCGGGAGGTACTGGAAGTCGCCCCTCTCGACGACGTTCACGACGACCGCGGCCGTCGTGATGCCGGCTGCTCTGCCCGCCAACCACCCGGCGCCCTGGCGGGAGGAGGAATTCATGACGACGATCTGCCACGAGCTCGGGCACAACCTCGGCTGCCCCGACCTCTACGGGACCTTCCTGGCGGAAATCGCCGACCGCGGCATCGATGACTGGGACCTGATGTCGATCGACGGTCCGCTGCCGCACTTCTCGCTCCCCCACCGGATGCGGCTCGGCTGGATCGACCCCGGCTGGATCGAGGCGATCGACTTCGGCGCGAACCCGGCGAGTCGCAACGTCACGCTGCGCGCGATCGAGGCGCTCTCCCGCTCCGGCCCGCCCGCCGGCGAGCGGGCCGGGATCGAGGTGCGCATCAACGACGGCTGGAACTACTACTTCGAGTACCGGCGCGAGCAGGCTGCGCAGATCGGCGACCAGGACCTCCCCGTCAACCGAGCGCTGCTCGGCACCGACGTCCACCAAGCGCTCGCGGGCGAGATGGAGCGCCCGCTGATCATGAAGCTGCCCAAAGACGTCGACGGCGACGGCCCCGTGCTGAGAACGCCCGGCACCGACTACGAAGAGTCCGACGACACCAACCCTGACCGGATGCACGACTTCCGCATCATCCGCGAAGAAACGATGCCACTGGACCCCGACCAGCTGCAGGTCAGGGTCGAGTGGATCAGCGCCCACCGCGCCCAGCTGCACATCGAACACGCGCAGGGGATCAGCAACTACAAGAGCCCGGACATCGACATCGACGGGCCCGCCGGGCTCAACAAGATCGCGAAGGGCTTGAAGCACACGATCCGGGCGCGGGTCACCAACACGGGCACGAAGGCGGCCGACAAGGTCCGGGTTCGCATCAGCTGGCTGCCGTTCACCACCGCCCCCGGCACCTGGCACCCCCTGCCCGACCCACCCGAGCAGGCGATCGGCCCTCACTCGAACACGATCTTCGCGATCGAGTGGACGCCGCCGGCCTCCTTCCAGGTGGCCGGCAAGGAGGTCGAGCACTTCTGCGTCAGAGTCGACATCGACCGCTACGTCGACCCGACCGACCCCAGCGGCTCCGAGATCGTCATCCACGACAACTGGGCGCAATCGAACTTCGACACCGGCCGGGTTGCGCACGGCTCGCCGTCGGAGCGCCTCAGGACCGCGGTCACCACGACCAACAAGCTCGCCGTCCCGGCCCTGCACGCGACGATCCTCAATCAGTCCAGTCCCCACTTCCGCGCCTACGTCGACCACGCTTGGCAGCGCATCGACCCCGGCGCCACCGTGGCCTGGGAGCTCGCCCACGAGTCGCTGGCCGGTGACCCGATCTTCGGCGAAGATTTCGAGGCCGAGTTCGGGCGCCGCGGCGGCGAGACGATGCTCAACGAGCTCGCGGCACGCTGCATCGTCCAGCCACCCAGGCCGAACGACGGGCCGTTCGAGCGCTTCGGCGTGCAGCTGAACATGCGCCCGGGGATCCGCACCTGGACCGACGACCTTCGAGCAGCGGGCGAGCTGGTGACCGGCCGCGTCCTCTCCGGCGATCCCGTCCGCCCGAACGGCGTTGGAGACGGGGCCGTCCGCGTGGTCGGCTGGCCGGAGGAGTCCCCAGAAGAGCAGTACTGGGCCGAGGGCGAAGCTGGCCTCGACGGCGTGTTCGAGATCGGCCTCGACGGCCGGCTCGTCGGGGCCGCGTCCAGCGGGCGTATATCGCTGGTCGCGCTCTACCTCGGCACGCTTCGCTACGCCCCCAACCGCTCGGGCGAGTTTCCCCTCCAGGGTGGATGAGGCGTCGGGGCGGGAAAGACGGGGCAGCCAGGACTCGAACCTGGAATCGCCGGTTTTGGAGACCGGTGCCTTAGCCAGTTGGGCCACTGCCCCAGAGGCCTGATCGTAGACGAGCAGGCAGGCTTGGTGATGAGTGCGGGCGGAGGGACTTGAACCCCCACGGGCCGAAGCCCACCAGGACCTAAACCTGGCCCTGCTCGGCTTGCTAGAGCGGGGTCCGCATTCCAGCGCGAAAACGAATCCGGGTGTCTCCGGCTGGTTCCGGTGATCTTGGGGCCTCACTGGCGCATAATTGGCGCACGAGGCAAGAGTCCGAGGGCCGATTTAGGGTCCGAGCCGTGCGGCCCACGCCCATCGCTACTGGGGTTCGCTGGCCGCTCCATCCGAGGGGGAGGCAGAACGGCGAGGGAGCAAACCCTGAATGGAAGTCCCATGCTCATCAGCCCTTAGCGCCATCTCTTCATCTCGTGCAAACACCCTTCGACCCAGGAGCACGCGCTCTTCGTTCTTAGCGGTCTCAGGCAGCGGCTCAATGAAGGGTCCAAATGCGGCTAGGTCAAGATGGAGCTTCGATGCCCGCTCCTCTCGGTGACGGTGTTGGGCGCTCTGGCGAGCCGTGTAGCCAGCGACACCTGCCAAAAGTAGACCGACCGCGATTTTCCCGGCGATATGCGCAGGCTCTTGATCGCTTAAGAATGCGGCCGAGCCCGCAACCAGCCCGGCAAGCAGTCCAATCAAGACGGTTGCGCGCCGCCACTTATCTGCGATTTCGGCCTGAGTCTTCGCCTCTCGCTCATATCGGTCAGCAGTGCCTCGGATACTGATAGAGCCAACAAGCTCCTCGGCATCCGCGTCCTTCCGCCGGAGATCCTCCACCACACTCTCAGCCGCCGCCTGTTGCTCTTCCAGGCTCTTTTCAAGCCGAGCGCTGGCTTCTTCGCGCTGCTTGTCCAACGCACCGATTCCGGCGTCACGCTTCTCATCAAAATCCGATTGGAGCTCTTCCTGCATTTTCTGGAAAGCGGTGCGCTGTTCGTCCAGAAGCTGAGACTGCCCCGCCTCGGCGGCATCAAGCTGCGACCCAATCTCCCCTGCTCGCGTCTCAAGGGCAGTCGTCCGCGCCTCTACGGCTGCCGACAGCTCCCCCTTTGCCCCTTCAACCGTCTGGCCAAGCTCAGAGACTTGGGCTTGAACCCCCTCGATCGCTTCGCGCACTGACCGCTCGCGAACACGAGCCGATCGTTGAAAACTCTTTGCAAGCGTCTTCCCTTGCTCTGCCGCATCCTCGATCGGACGGTGCGGCAAGCCTCCGACCGTATCGAGCAATCGATCCATCGCTTGATCGGCAGGCTCAAGGTCAGGCGCGGCTTCGGGGTCAAACGCTTCGACCGCGGTTCGCACCTCATCTATCGTCGCTTGGATTTGGGCGATCCGACTTGCGGATACAAGAGATGCATCCACCAGGCGCAGGAGCGTCTCGACATAGGAAAGGCCGGAATCAATCCGGTTGAGAATCGCTCGCTGAGCCCCGGTTCGATCCTTCTTGTTATTAGCAGACCCAGTCCAGCGCTCAGCGTTAGCGAGGGCATCCAGAAGAGGGCTGAGTCGCTCTTCGTACCTATTCACAAATGCATCATTTCCGGAGCGTCAGACGGACTCCTTATTCTTCATTGACATCTGAATGGCGGTAACTCCCTGCGCTTCAAGCTGATCCGCAATCGATTTTCGCGAACTCGGCCGCTTTCGCCTCGACGACTTCTTGGGTTAGGGCCTCACTGGTCTCATCGTTCTCGCCAGGGTCCGGCTCAACCTCATAGCTGATTGAAATGCTGGTCTCATCGGCAGCGTGCCTTAAGGGAAGGGGGTTAGCCCTTGCTGCCGCGAGGATCGGCTTTGCGCGGGTAGGTCCGCTCTTCCTGAATCCTGCCGTTCTCCTTGTGAATCTTCACGCTGACCGGCTCAGGATCGGCCTTGGCCTTTTCAGCCGTTTTTTTAACGGCATCTTCCTTGCGCGGTCCCTTAGTTCCCCGCACTGCTTTACCTCCGCTCTCCGCTCTCCACTCCCCGTTCTTCTTGACGACATCCATTCTTTTCATGCTCTGCTCCTAAAGACTTAGTCAACGACGTTCCAATTGAACGATCATTGTGCCGGGAGGGGAAGACAGAGCCCTGGCCGAAATCCTCTCGGCCGACAAAGAAGCCGCGGCTTCCGGCTATGACTGCGCCGCTTCCCAGCGTTTGGTCAGCGCCGCCATCGTCACGTCTAGAGCTTCCGTAATCGAGACCACGGTTCCCCAGGTCGGGTTAGTCAACCCGCGTTCGATCTTCGACAGGTGGGCGACCGTGATCCCGGCCGTCTCGGCGACCGCCTGCTGCTTCGCGTCCTTGTCGATCCGTAGCGACCGGATCGCAGCGCCTAGCGCTGGCTGCGGGTTGCTCGACTCGCTCACGCCTGGGACGCTTTCACAACTTCAACCGGATTAGCCACCTTGGTGTTAAGCACTTGCGCTATGGAACTCGCCTCTGTAGTGTCGGCGCTGTAAGACAAAAAGCGCCCCCGCGCTGCGCAAACAGCCGGGGGCATGGCACAGGAGGGGTTAGCTCCCATGCAAGACAAGCCTAGTGGCGGCGGCCATGAGCGCGCCGCGAGCACCGCCCAGCAGGACCACCGCGATCAGGCGGCCGTCCTTCGTCAAATCCTCGACCTCCATCCCGAGCCGCTAACGCTCGCGGAGTTGACGCGGGAAATGACCCACGACTCGACCGACCACGCAGAGCGTGATCGAATCGAGCGGGCCGTCCGCGACTTGATCGGCGTCGGGGTGCTTCATCTCGTCGGTGATCTTGTCCTGCCGACTCGGGCTGCCGTTATCTGCGGCTCCCTCTACGACGCATGAACCGCGATGCAGTAGCAGAGCGCCTCGGGCGAAACCTGTGGGTGGCCCGTCGCCGAGTCGGCTACTCGCAGACGGAACTCGGGGCGCTCTGCTCGCTGCATCGCACCGAGATCGGCCTAGTCGAGAAAGGAGGGCGCATCCCCCGAGTCGACACGCTGGTCAAGCTGGTCCGCGTCCTCGAAATCAGCGCCGACGATCTCCTTGCGGGGATCGATTGGACCATTCCCGCGCCGACCCGGCCGGGGGGCTTTGCCGTCGCGCCCCCGGCCACGGTGGCGACGACCCCGAACGTGATTCCCAATGCGCTCCGCTAGGAAGGAGGACACATGAGCTACGAGGTTTCTACGCTGCGGCTTCCCGAGTCGATGGCGAAGCAACTCCGCTCAATCGCCCAAGCCGACGGGGTGGACGTGCCGGAGGTTCTTCGCCAAGGCATCGAGAACCACATAACCGCACGGCTCTCCGAACCGATGTTCAAGGAGCGCTTGAAGAAGCGCACGGAGGAAGGCCGCGAGGTCTTGAAACACCTCGGGATAGAGGACTAGGGATGCTCAGGAGAGAAGGTCTGCCCTTCGCCCTCGGGGCCTCGATTCGCAACCCGTTTAGCCGGGACCTGCTCCGGTACTGCGTGCTGGCGCAGCGGCCGGTCAGCCTGGACGAGATGGCGGCTTCGCTGAAGAAGCCGCGCTACCAACTCAGAAACCACGCCGAAGAAATGGAGATGCTGGGAGCGTTGAAGGTCTCCGAAGAGTTGTGGCCGTGGCGTCCGGCAGGCCATCGCTACGAGGCGACGGAGCGGCTGATGGAATCGCAATGGGCGCTCACCGGCCTCGGCCTGATGCCCGGTGATCGGTGGCTCACCGAGGAGGAGCAGGCCCCGATCAGAGAGCACATCGCCGAGCGGCGCAAGGACAAGGAGTTCATGGAGAGACTGGACCGCCGCCTTGAGGAAGACCTGCCGCTGTTTGAACGCATGGCGGGCGAGGACGACCCTTTGCGCCTCTGGCGGCGGGCGTTGGCGTGGATGCGGTCGCGACGGAAGCGCAACGGGCGCTAGTCGCAAAAGAACCGCCCCGCCTTTCCGTGTGGCCCGGTTAGACCGCAGGGGAGATATCCAGCACGAAGATGAGGGAGCGGATCGCGTTGGCCGCAGTCGCCAGCGCGATCACACTCCCGCCGATGATCCAGGCGCGCCGGGACGCCTGCCACAGCCCCGAGCGGTGGATCAGCACCGCCCCAACCGCGAGCCGGGCCAGGGCGAAGCCGATCAGGGAGCTGCCGAGGACGCAGAACCCGAGCGCGACGATGTTGAGGGCGCTCCAGCCAGGATCGGAGGTCAGCAGAACCAAGCCTCCCGCCATTACGGCGCTGATCCCCCGAGTGATCACCGTGTCGGTGCCGAACGGCAGGATCAGGCGCTGCCACCGTTTCAGGCGGCCGCTGAGCCAAGGGCGCTGCCTGATGGTGAAGACCAACCGCTCGACGTTCTTTCCGACTCCCGCCAGGACGACGCCGACGACGAACAGCAGGAGGCCGAAGGTCGCGGTGGGCGTCGCCCCGCCTTCATCGATCCACCTGCCGAGCGCAGTTCCCACCGGGCCGACCAGGAACGCCAGCAAGACGAGCAGCAGCGAGAGCCGGTACGGGCGCGGCGGCGGCGAACCACCCACCCGCTTAGAACCAAGACCTACACGCAGTGAGCCAGAAGCCAAAGAGACCACCCCAACCAAGAATCGAAGTCAGCGAAGCACCGACAACTAGCGCCAGCAGCAGATAGAACTTCGGCTCTTAGGGCCTCCCGAGGGCCTACGAGCCGAAGCACCTACCGCAACAGCAGAACCCCTCACGCCCTATCACTAAGTGATCCCCCTCTCGGCGGGGGCGGCGGGGCGAGACGCATTGCCGGGGGCGACGTGGCCCCATCCGGCATTTCCACTCCGTGGACTGTCGCCGCAATTCTCCGGGGCGCTCGCCCTTCTCAGAAGACGTCAACGGCATGGCCGATGCCGTCCTCCTCCTGGCACCTCGCAGAAAGGCGGCCCAGCCGCGCCCGGCTCGGCATCTCAACCGCGTGGAGCCGATGCACCGCACCGCCGCGCTGGACAGCAGAGGCATGGCCGCCGCTGTCACCCGAGGTTCGCGCTGATGCTCTCCATCGGAAAGATGGGCCACGGCCAGGAGGGCTACTACCTCGGCAAGGTCGCCGAAGGAGCCGAGGACTACTACTCCGGCGAGGCCGAGGCCGAGGGCTACTGGCTCGGAGACGCCGCCGCGGATCTCGGCCTCCAAGGCAAGGTTGATGCCGACCAGCTGACGGCGATGCTGACCGGCACCAACCCGGCGAGCGGCGAGCCGCTTGGTCTTCGCCACGTCGAGGACGGTATCCCCGGTTTCGATCTCACCTTCTCAGCGCCGAAGTCGGTCTCGGTCCTGTGGGCGCTCGGTGGCCATCCCGTCGCCGCCGAGGCCAAAGCCGCCCACGCCGCCGCCGTCGAAGCCGGTCTCGGCTATCTCCAGCGGGAGGCTTGCTGGACTCGGCGCGGAGCGGGCGGCCGGGAATTCCTCAAGGGCAACGGCTTCCTTGCCGCCGGCTACGTCCACCGCTCCTCCCGCGCCGGCGACATGCAGATCCACACCCACGTCCTGATCGCCAACGCCACCTTCGCCGAGGGTCGTTGGACCCGGCTTCACCACCCGTCGATCTACGAGCACGCGAAAACCGCCAGCTACATCTACGAGGCCCACCTTCGCGACGAGTTGACCCACCGCCTCGGGGTCCGCTGGCAGGAGGTCGCCAACGGCATCGCCGAGATCGAGGGCTTCGACCCCGACCACCTGCGCGCCTTCTCGACCCGCCGCCAACAGATACTCGAGGCGACGGGAGAGGGTGCCAGTGCCCGCGCTCGGCAAATCGCCACGCTGGCGACGAGGGAGGCGAAGGACCGCGATCTGACCACGGAGAGCCTTCGCGATCTCTGGCGGCAGAAGGCCGAGGAGATCGGCTTGGACCGCGAGTCGATCCGGGCTGCTCTCGGCCATTCCCGCCAGGCCCCCGAGGGGCGGGTCGCGGTCGCCGAGATCGAAGGCGTCGTTACCGCCCACGCTTCCCACTTCGACCGACGCGACGCCATCCAGGCGGTCGCCAACTGCCTCCCGGCCGGTGCGCCGGGGCATGAGGTGGAGGAGCTTGCCGACGCCTACCTTGCGACCCCGGATGTGATCGGGATTGCGGCCACCGCCAAAGGCGAGCGCTTCACCACCCGAGCCATCTGGGAGCTTGAGCGCGGCGCGCTTGATCGGGTCGAGGTCATGGCCGCCCGCGAGGACTGCGCCCTGGTCTCGGAGATCGTCGTCGCCCGCGTCCTCGCCAAGCGTCCGTCGATGAAGGCCGATCAGCGGGCGATGGTCGAGCGGCTACTAGGCGGCGGCGAGGGCGTGATCGTCGTCGTCGGCGAGGCCGGGACCGGCAAGACCTACGCACTCACCGCCGCGGCTCAGGGATGGGCGGCGACGGGAGCGGAGCTGCGAGTCGCGGCACCGACTTGGAGGGCGGCCAACGTCCTGCGCTCGGAGGGGTTGCAGGCAGCCTCGGTCGCTTCACTTCTTGGCGAGTTCGACCGCGCAGCTGCGAGGGGCGAAGCGGCCCTCGAACGCCGAGCGGTGCTGGTGATCGACGAGGCCGGGATGGTGGACTCGCGAGCCCTCGCCCGCCTGATCGACCACGCCCAGGAGGCCGACGCCAAGCTGGTTCTGATCGGCGACCCCGCGCAGCTGGGGGAGATCGAGGCGGGCGGCCTCTTCGCCTCGATCGCGGCGCGAACGGAGCCGATCGTCCTCGATGAAGTGATCCGCCACCGCCATGAGCTTGAGCGCGAGGGCGCGAAGTTGATCCGGGAGGGCGAAGGGCGCGAGGCTCTTTCGATCTACCAGGGCGCGGAGCGGGTGACGGTCTCCGACGATCCACTTGCCCGCCGCGAGGCGATGGTCGAGGACTGGTGGCGCAGCTTCGACCAGGGCGAGGACGCGCTCATGATCGCGAAGCGCAACGCCGAGGTTCGGGAGTTGAACGCCCTCGCCCGCGAACGCATGAAGGTCGCAGATCGGCTCGGCCCAGAAGAGGTCAGGGTCGGCGAGGCTTCCTTCGCAGTCGGCGATCAGGTCATCACCCGGATCAACGACCAGCGCCAGAACATCTACAACCGCGAGCGCTGGCGGGTGGCGGAGGTTGACGCGGAGTCCCAACGGTTGGTGTTGGTCGGAATCGACACCCGAGGGCGGGTGTGTGTCGATTCCGACTACTTGGGCCGCGTGAGGGAGAGGGACGGAGGGCCTGCGATTGAACACGCCTACGCCGCCACGACCTACCAGGCTCAGGGCGCGACGGTGGACACCGCCTTTGTCATGGCCGATCCGTCGATGGACCGCCAGGAGTTCTACGTCGCCACGTCGCGGACCAGGGAGCAGACCTACCTCTACGCCACGCCGGAGATCCAGTTCGACCGCGATGAGTTCGCGCCGCGCTCCCCGCACCTTCGCGAAGGGCTCGACCACATCGCCGAGGCCGCCGAGCGCGACGGCTCCCAGGTCTCGGCCCACGACGAGGCCCTGCGCCAGGAGTTCGGCCAGCTTCCGACTGACGAGCTCTCCCGCCGCCTGCATGAGCTTCGCGCCGAGGCTGGGGCCGAGCAGGACAACCAGGGCGCGTATCGGCGGGTTGACGAGAGGCTTGGCGAGGCGGTCGAGAGGCTTGAGTCGATCAGCGCCCAGCGTGAGGCGATGCCCGAGCCCCGCCGCCGCAAACGCCGCGAGGACCGAGCCGAGCGGGCCGCGCAGGAACGGTGGCTCTCCCTTCAGGAGGAGGGGACGGGCAAGAGGATCGAGCAGCTGCGCTCTGAGCGGGCCGACCTTCCCGAGGTCCGCCACGAGGCCCGAGCCAGGCAGTCGGTTGCCGAGCATGTCCTTGCCGAGCGCGAGCGGGCCGCCGCAACGGCCGCTCGCCTCTCTCCTCCCAGCTACATCAAGCGCGAGCTTGGTGAGCGGCCGAGCGATCCGACGAAGGCGGCGGCGTGGGATCGGGCGGTGCGGGGGATCGAGGGCTACCGCGTCAGAAATGGCGTGGTGGACAGAGACAGCGCGCTTGGGCCGAAGCCGAAGGATCGGAGCGCCCAACTGGAGCAGAGGCATGCAAGAGAGCGACTGCAACGCGCACAGCGAGAGTTGAAGCTGAAGAAGCAGCGCACGGCCGAGCGGTCGATGGGTCTCGGAATCGGACGGTGAGGGCATGGCGAAGAAGCTCCCGGCATCCATTCCCCGCATCGCCCTCACTCCCTCGGAGGCCGCCGCCGCCATCGGAGTCGGTCCCGACTTCTTCGACGCCAACGTCGCCCCGCAGCTGCGCTTGATCCGCCGGGGCCGGAAGCGGCTGGTGCCGGTTCGGGAGCTTGAACGTTGGGTTTCCGAGAACGCGGAGATGCCGATGATGGAGCAGCTGAGATGAGGCTCGCAGGGTCCGCCTCAGTCGGTAGATTTCATGGCAATAAGAAACGGCCCCCGACGGCGCGCCAACGCCGGATCGAGGGCCTGACCACAAGGAGAGGTGACCTCCTCATGGCTGATCTGAACCTTATGGATCGTGGCGTTCTCGCAAACGCCCACGACAGGTCCGATGAAATCGCGGCGAGGCGCAACGATGGCTGAGGGCATCGTCAAGCGCCACTCGGCGGGCTGTCCCGCAAAGGTCGGTAAAAGCTGCCGCTGTCGAGCCGGATACGAGGCGTGGGTCTACCTGCCGCACGAGAAGAAGAAGGTGCGGAAGACCTTTGCCCGGAAGGCAGAGGCGAAGTCATGGCGGGCAACCGCCCTGACGGCGGCCAGCAGGAGAACCTTGCAGAGCCCGTCGCGCCTCACGGTGGAGCAGGCTGCTTGGCTGTGGCTGGAGGCCGCACATAGCGGAGCCGTGCGTGACCGCTCCGGACACACCTACAAGCCGGGGACGCTGCGGGAGTACCAGCGAGCTTTGAGACTGCGGGTCCTTGCAGAGTTCGGCGAGCGCCGCCTCTCAGACCTGAGCCGAGCCGAAGTGCAGAGCTTCGTAGACAAACTGCTTGGCGAAGGACGTAGCCCAAGCACGGTCGCTAACACCCTCAACCCGCTACAGGCCATATATCGCCACGCCGTGCGACGTGACTTGGCAACCGTGAACCCCACGCGTGAAGTGGAGCTACCGGCCGACCGGGGGCGTCGAGATCGCATCGCCACGGCAGCCGAAGCGGCGCGCCTCCTCGCTCCGTTGCCCGGTTCGGACCGTCCGATATGGGCGACCGCCTTCTACGCAGGGCTTCGCCGAGGAGAGTTGCAAGCGCTTCGGCCTGGCGACGTGGACCTGGCATCGTCGGAGATCACGGTCCAACGCTCCTGGGACCAGTACGAGGGACCGATCCCCGCCAAGTCGAAGGCGGGTCACCGAACCGTGCCGATCATCGGCGTCTTGCGTCCCTATCTGGCGGCGATCGAGAGCAACAGCGGCTCGGAGCTTCTGTTCGGTCGTAGCGGCGATGTGCCGTTCGCCCCGAAGACCATCAGCGAGCGGGCGGAACGCGCTTGGAAGCAAGCGAACAAGCTGGAGCGAGAAGCAGCCGGAAAGGAAAAGCGCGAACCCGTCCTTCTTCGTCCGATCACCCTGCACGAGTGCCGCCACACCTTCGCCTCGCTCCTCATCGACGCCGGGGTCAACGCAAAGGCGATTCAGGAGTTCATGGGACACGCGACCATCGAGGAAACCTTCTCCCGCTACGGGCACCTGATGCCGGGGGCTCGTGATCAGGCGCGAGAGCTAGTGGATGCTTATTTCAGCGCTGCGGCGCGGCCTGCAACTTCCGTCCAGGTCCCGGCGGAGGCCGCGTGACCGAAACTCAAATGATCTCGGCAAGTCGTAGTGGGCGAAGTGGCGGTTTGCCAGCATCGGCACGGCGCTCTTCCGCAGCGGCCCTCAACTCCTCGGCCGCCTTCATGGAGTCCTCTGCGCTCGTTTCCCACTCGGCAATGGTGTGGGCACGCTCAGATGGAGCCGTGAGGTCGGGGATCGGGCGGCGGGTCAGGCGGCGCCAGAGCCGATGCGGCAGCTGCTCGGACAGCCACACGTCACGAACCACTCGTTCGCTGTCCCGGAGTTCATCCTGATAGCGCCGCAGCACTTCGTTCTTGACTTTTTGACACTGGCTCACGGAATAATCGGGACCGTCTTTCTTCCGAGCCTCGGCCGCCCAGATTCGGAGGAAATCTCTACGGACCTGCTTTCGGTTTTCCACAATCCAGGCGCGAAGGTCCTCATCTCGATTGACGATGCGCTCGTCATTGCGCCGAATATCGCGTGGCACGGTGTAGCTCCGCTCCACAAGCAACGTGAGCAGGATGGTCGTCAGGATCAACAGCACGTCGGGCATAGAGCAAGGATCGCAAGCCCGCTGGACGGGGCAGACTCGATCTCGACTGGCGCATCAACTGGCGCACAGGCGTTCTAGCTCCAGCCCGTCACAGAGCGCGAAGCCTCGGCTTCCGGCTCTGCAATGGGAAGTGCGGGCGGAGGGACTTGAACCCCCACGGGCCGAAGCCCACCAGGACCTAAACCTGGCGCGTCTGCCAAATTCCGCCACGCCCGCGTGGCTGGGCCGCTGGCCCTTAACGAGCGGCCAATGCCGCCGCGTCGCTGACAGATTCTATGATCGACCGGTGGCGGTAGGAGAGGTAAGGCCCGGTTACGAACTTTGGCGCCCCAATCGGGAAAAAGCCAGCTCGGTCACGACCAAGTTCGTGGTCGTGCTGCTGCTGGCCGCGACGGCCGTGATCGCCGCCCTGATCACCATCGGTGGCTGGTCGCTGCTGAAGGGCGGCAGCGGGATGGGAACCGTCTGCGCGATCTACGCGATCCTCTACGCCTTCTTCGCCTTCCTGGTCGCCCGCTGGAGCCGCGGCATCCTGCCGGTGGCGGCGGCCCTCTCGATGATCCTGGCGATCTTCTGCGCGGTCGGCGCCGAAAGCTGGTTCAACCGCGACCGGGCCGGCTTCGACGACGCCCTCATCAGCTCCTCGTTGATCGGGCTGCTGGTGATCATCCTCGGCCTCCTGCAGATCGTCCTTATCGCCGCCGCCCTCTACGCCTTCAACCAGGAGTGGCACGTCGAGGAGGAGCGCCCGATCGGCTCGGGCGAGGACTACGGCGCCGGCGCCCAGGGCCACCCGCAGCCGGCTTGATTCGCCTTTATCGTTCGGGCCGAGCCGGAGTGGCGGAATTGGCATACGCGATCGACTCAAAATCGATTGCCCTTGCGGGCTTGTGGGTTCGAATCCCACCTCCGGCATCACCTAGGCGCAGCTGCGGAGCGGCGTGAGCGCGCCGGGGGAGCTGCTGTGGGAGCCGTCGCCCGACCTGGTCGAGCGCTCGCGGCTTAACGAATTCAGGCGCTGGCTGCGTGAGGACCGCGGCCTCGACTTCGCCGACTACCACCAGCTCTGGCAGTGGTCGGTCGACGACCTCGAGGCTTTCTGGGACGCGATCTGGGATTTCTTCGGCGTCCAGGCCGACGGCGAGCGCGGCGCGGTCCTCGGCAGCCGGGCGATGCCCGGGGCCGAGTGGTTCCCCGGCACCTGGCTGAACTACGCCGAGCACGTCTTCGCCGGCAAGGACGAGAACGAGGTGGCGATCCTCCACGCCTCTGAGCTGCGGGAGCTGGGCGAGCTGCGCTGGGGCGAGCTGCGCCGCCAGGTGGAAGCGGCGGCGGGCGGGCTGCGCGAGCTGGGGGTCAGCCGCGGCGACCGCGTCGTCGCCTACATGCCGAACATCCCCGAGGCGATCGTCGCCTTCCTCGCCACCGCCTCGATCGGAGCGGTCTGGTCGAGCTGCTCGCCGGACTTCGGACCGCGCAGCGTGATCGACCGCTTCGCCCAGATCGAGCCCAAGGTCCTCTTCGCGGTCGATGGCTACCGCTACGGCGGCAAGGACTTCGACCGCCGGGACGTCATCGCGCAGCTGCAAGCGGCGATGCCGACCCTCGAGCGCACGGTGGTCCTCCCCTACCTCGGAGCCGAGCCGGACCTCTCCCCCCTACAGGACGCGATCACCTGGGGCGAGCTGCAGCAAACGGGCCAGGGCGCCGAGCTCAGCTTCGACCGCGTCCCCTTCGACCACCCGCTCTGGGTCCTCTACTCCTCCGGCACCACCGGCCTGCCGAAGGCGATCGTCCAGGGCCAGGGGGGCATCCTCCTCGAGCACCTGAAGAAGCACCACCTCCACGTCGACGCCCACCCCGGCGACCGCCTCTTCTGGTTCACCACGACCGGCTGGATGATGTGGAACTTCCTCGTCTCCGGTCTGCTGACGAGGGCGGCGATCGTTCTCTACGACGGCAACCCCGGTCATCCCGACATGAGCACACTCTGGGACCTCGCCGAGCGGGCCGGGGTGACGATGTTCGGGACCAGCGCCGCCTACATCGGCGCCTGCATGAAGGCCGGGGTCGAGCCCGGCGCCGGCCGCAACCTCAGCGCCCTGAAGGCGGTCGGCTCGACCGGCTCCCCCCTCTCGCCCGAGGGATTCGACTGGGTCTACGAGCACCTCGGCGAGGACACCTGGCTCTTCTCGACCAGCGGCGGCACCGACCTCTGCACCGCCTTCGTCGGCGGGGTGGCGACGCTGCCCGTCTACCGCGGTGAGCTGCAGGCGCGGGCGCTGGGGGCGGCGGTCGAGGCCTGGGACGAAGACGGCAGGCCGGTTGTCGAGGAGGTCGGCGAGCTGGTCGTCACCGAGCCGATGCCGTCGATGCCGCTCTACCTCTGGGGCGACGAGGACGGCAGCCGCTACCGGGAGAGCTACTTCGAGATGTTCCCCGGCACCTGGCGCCACGGCGACTGGATCGAACTCACCCGGCGCGGCACGGCGATCATCTACGGCCGATCCGACTCAACGATCAACCGCGGCGGCATCCGCATGGGGACGAGCGAGATCTACCGCGCGGTCCTGGGGATCGATGAGATCGTCGACGCGCTGGTGGTCGACCTGCCGCGCGCGGGCACCGACGGCTGGATGCCGCTCTTCGTCGTCCTGCGCGAGGGGGCGGAGCTGGACGAGGAGCTGCCGCGGGAGATCGCCAGGCGGGTGCGCGAACAGTGCTCGCCGCGGCACGTGCCCGACGAGGTCTTCGCGATCGACGAGGTGCCGCGGACGCTGAGCGGCAAGGTGCTCGAGGTGCCGGTGAAGCGAATCCTGATGGGGACGCCGGTGGAGAAGGCGGCAAGCCGGGACTCCCTGGCGAACCCGGCGGCGCTCGACTACTTCGTCGCGATGGCCACGCGCCTCGCCGTCTGAGCCAGGATCCTCAGCACGTGCTCAGGTTCGTAGCGCACCTGCTCGTGGGTGAAGCGCAGCGGCGTCAGCCCGGCGGCGGTGTGGACCTGATCGCGTAGCCGGTCGCGAGCCTGCTCGGCCGGCGTGCGGTGGTAGCGCAGCCCGTCGGTCTCGACGACGAGACCGAGCTCCGGCCAGTAGAAGTCGACTTCGAATTCGTTCACCCACTGCCCGGTGAGCGGCACCGAGAGGCCCGCCTTGCGGGCGAGCGGCAGGAAGCGCCGTTCCAGCTCCTCTTTGGTCAGCCGGAAGGTGCGCCGGTCGAGGATGTGGCGCAGCTTCGCCACCCCGGGCTCGCCGGCGCGGGCGTCCAGCGCCTTGCGAAGCCCCGGGGGATGCACCAGGTCGTACTTATCCGCCTCGTTGATCATCCGCTCCACCCCGCGCCGGTCGAAGCGGAGGGAAAGGTCGATGAGGGTCTGGGTCGGGGTGGCGACCGGAATGTTCTGGCAGGTGGTGTGGTCTTCCGGCCAGAGAGAAGGGCGGCGAAAGATGCGCAGTCCCGGGCGCCGGTGCTGGTAGGGGCTGTGGACAGAAACCTCGATCAGCCCACGCTCCTCGACCGCGATCCTCCAAAGGGCGGCGGCGCTCGAATGGCTCAAGACGGCTTTCGGGCCGCAGGCAAGAACCGCGGCCATCCAACGTCCGTGAGGGCCAACTGATCGACGACCGACCGAGTAGACGCCTTGGTGGAGCCGATAGAGCCGCCCGCTCGCAAGCCGATGCTCGATCGCCTTCGAAGAGAAGCCGAGCGCAAGCAACTGCCGGCGGCAGACGACTCCATGCTGAGCTTCGACCAGATCCCAGGTCGCCTCCCTCAACCGCCGTCCAGGAAAATTCAGCGGACGCTGATTTTTCGACCCCATAGGGGGTCAAGGTCAGCGTCCGCTGAATTTTCCCCCGGCGCAGTAGGGGGTTTACGGAAAAGGCGGGTTTTAGACCATGCCCAGGCCGCCGCTTACGCCCAGGGTCTCGCCCGTTACGTAGCTGGCGTCGTCGCTCGCGAGGAAGGCGGCGGCGGCGGCTACCTCCTCGGGCTGGCCCAGGCGGCCCATCTGGGTGGCGCTTTTCATCGTCTCGATCACCTTTTCGCCGATCTCGCCGAACTCCTTGGCGCCCATCAGCAGCGGGGTCTCGATCGGGCCGGGGGCGATCGCGTTGGTGGTGACGCCGTAGCGGGCTGCCTCGCGGGCGATCGCCTTGGTGAAGCCGATCACGCCGGCCTTGGCGGCGGAGTAGGCGGCCGAGCCCTTGGAGCCGACCCGACCCGCCTCCGAGGCGATGTTGACGATGCGGCCGTAGCCACGCTCCTGCATCCCCGGCAGCGCCGCGTGGGTGCAGTTCATGACCCCGCCGAGGTTGACGTCCAGCACCTGCTGCCACTGCTCCTGGCCGACGTAGATGAAGAAGCCGAAGTTGTCCATCCCGGCGTTGTTGACGAGGACGTCGAGCTGGCCGGCGGCGGCGACAGCGGCCCGTGCGGCCTCGAGGTCGGTGACGTCAAGCTCCACCGCGTGGCCGGCGATCTCCGCCGCGACCTTCTCGGCGCCCTCGAGGTTGAGGTCGCCGACCCAGACCTCGGCCCCCTCGGCGGCGAGCCGGGCGGCGGTCGCCGCACCGATGCCGCTCGCACCGCCGGTGACCAGCGCTTTGCGTCCCTCCAGCCTCATGCGCCGAGCAGCATAGACTGCGCGGCCTTGACCCCGGGCAGTGAACCGATCCCGATCATCGGCGGCACCGGCGCCCTCGGTGCCGGCCTGGCGAAGCGCTGGGCCAAGGCGGGCGTGCCGGTCGTGCTCGGCTCGCGCGCGGCCGACCGCGCCGAGGAAGCGGCGTCGAAGGTGCGCGACGCCGTCCCCGGCGCCGACGTCAGCGGCCTGCAGAACGAGGAGGCCGCGACCAAAGGGGAGATCGTCTTCCTCACCGTCCCCTTCCGCGCCCAGTCGGAGAACCTCAACAACCTGCGTGAGGCGCTGCGCCCCGGCCAGATCCTGGTCGACTGCACCGTCCCCCTCGCCGCCGCGGTCAGCGGCAAGGCGACCCGTTCGCTCGGCGTCTGGCAGGGCTCGGCCGCCCAGCAGGCGCAGGAGATGGTCCCGGAGGGGGTCACCGTCGTCTCCGCCCTACACACCGTCGGCGCCCCCACCCTCGCCGACCTCGACGCCGAGCTCGGGGAGGACATCCTCGTCTGCGGCGACAAAAAGGCCGACAAGGCGCGGGTGGCGCGACTGATCGAGCTGATCCCCGGCCTGCGCGCGGTCAACGCCGGCGCCCTGGAGATGGCCCGGATCGTCGAGCAGCTGACCCCGATGCTGATCTCCGTCAACACCCGCTACAAGGTCCACGCGGGAATCCTCCTCACCGGCCTGCCCGACGGCGACCACTGGGCCTGAGCGTGCGCGTCGCGCTTCTCGCCGGCGGCACCGGCGGCGCCAAACTCGCCGCCGGGATGCAGGAGGAGGTCGGCCCCGACCTGACGGTGATCGCCAACACCGGCGACGACATCGAGGCGCTCGGCGTCCACGTCTCCCCCGACCCCGACCTCATCACCTACTGGCTGAGCGGCGAAATCGACGAGGAGCGCGGCTGGGGGATCAAGGAGGACGCCTTCACCGTGTTCGAGCGCCTCAAGCAGCTGGGGGCGCCCGATTGGTTCGGGCTCTCGGATCGCGACCTCGCCGCCTGCCTCTACCGCCCAGTTCCTCGACGACGGCGGTCGCCCCACCGCCGCCCAGGCGCAGATCGCCCGCGGCCTCGGGATCGAGGCGCAGGTGCTGCCGATGACCGACACCCCGGTCCGCACCCAGGTGAGCACCCCCGGGGGCACGCGGTCCTTGCAGGAGTACCTGATCCTCGACGGCGGCAAGCCGCAGGTCCTCGGCGTGCAGCTGGAGGGGATCGAGGACGCCGAGCCGACGCCGGAGGTCCTGAAGGCGATCGGCGGCGCCGACGTCATCGTCCTCGGCCCCTCGAACCCGGTGATCAGCATCGGCCCGATCCTCGCCCTCCCCGGCACCCGCGAGGCGATCGCGGCCTCCCCCGCCCCGGTCCTCGCCGTCAGCCCCTACGTCGCCGGCGCCGTCGTCAAGGGCCCGACCGACCGCTTCATGGAAGGGATCGGCCGGCCCACCACCGCCGCCGGCGTCGCCTCCCTCTACGCAGGCCTGATCGACGCGATGGTTGTCGACGAGGGCGACCCCGACCCGCCGCCGGCCGAGATCCCGACCCTGGCCGCACCGACCCTGATGGAGGGCGCGGCCGGGCGCGTGCGGCTGGCGCGGACCGTGCTCGACTACGCCGCTACGCTCGCCCCTTGAACGCGACCGCGGTACTGCCGGTGAAGCGCTTCGGCGCCGCCAAGCAACGCCTCGCCGGCGGGGTCGACGGCGAGCGGCGGCGACAGCTGGCGGCGGCGATGGTCGCCGACGTGCTGGAGGCGATCGGCCAGGCCCGCGCGATCGAGCGCACGATCGTCGTCAGCGGCGACCCGATCGCCCAGGAGCTGGCGGCGGAAGCCGGCGCCGAGATCCTGCCCGACCCCGAGGACGCCGGCCACGTCGAGGCGGCGCAGGCGGGGATCGCCAAGGCCGAAGTTGAGGGCGCCGACCGCGTCGTCCTCCTCGCCGGCGACTGCCCGCTGCTCGACCCGCGCGAGCTCGACCGGCTGCTGACCGGCGTCCCCGGCAGCTACGTCGGCATCGTCCCCGACCGCCACGGCACCGGCACCAACGCGCTCCTGCTGAGCCCGCCGGACGCGATCGTCCCCGCATTCGGTGAGGGCAGCCGCGACCGCCACGTCGAGGCGGCGCGGCAGGCGGGGATCCCGTTCGGAGTCGAGGAGCTGCCGTCGATCGAACTCGACCTCGACACCCCCGCCGACGTGATCGCGCTCACCCGTGAGCTGGAGAAGCGGCCGGGACGGGCGCGGCGCACCGCCAAGGCCCTGGGGATATGAGCGACGGGCTTCGGGTGATCCCCGTCGAGGGGATGCCCGAGGTGACGGAGGGGATGAGGGTCGGTGAGGTGATCGCCGAGCGGGCCAGGCTCGAGGACGGCGACGTCGTCGTGATCTCACAGAAGGTGGTCTCCAAGGCGGAGGGACAGGTGCGGCGCCTCTCGGAGGTCGAACCCTCGGAGCGCGCCCAACAACTCGGAAAGAAGCTGGGTAAGGAGGCGACGCTCGTTGAGCTGATCCTCTCCGAGAGCCGCGAGGTTCTGCGCGAGGAGCGCGTCCTAATCACGGAAACTCACCACGGCTTCGTCTGCGCCAATGCCGGCATCGACAGCTCCAACCTCCCGGAGGAAGGCACGGTTTGCCTCCTCCCCGAGGACCCGGATGCCTCCGCCCGACGTATCCGAGCCGAACTCGGTGGCCAACCAGCCGTCGTCATCGCCGACAGCTTCGGCCGCGCCTGGCGCCTCGGCCAGGCCGAGGTCGCGATCGGCTGCGCCGGGCTGCGGCCGCTCGACGACTGGCGCGGCCGCACGGACGCCGCCGGCCGAGAGCTGAGCGCGACCGTGATCGCGATCGCCGACGAGGTCGCCGCCGCTGCCGACCTCATCCGCGACAAGGACAGCGGCGTCCCAGCGGTGATCGTCCGCGGCCTCGGCCGCTACGTCGGTGCGGAGGACGGCCCCGGCGCTGCCGTCCTCCGCCGCCCTCCCCAGGAGGACTTATTCAGATAGCGGGACCGGCTAGTCCCGGTCCTTCCCTACCGCGCCCTTCACCGCGTCGGACACCTTCTCGACGCCGTCCTTGGCGGCACCGGTCGCTTTGTCGACCTTGCCTTCGCGCTTGAGGTCGTCGTCTCCGGTCAGATCACCGGCGGCCTCCTTCAGACGACCCTTGGCGTCGTCCTTGTTGCGGATGTCGTCGCTCATGGCATCCCTTCCTTGGCTTCAGTGGATGCCGCCCACCTACCCGGAAGCGAGCCGAGCCCAACCTGCTCAGGTCGCTACCGGCGCCTCGTTGTAGGTCTCGACGATCTCGTACAGGGTCGTCCGCTGCGCCGGCTCGCGCCCCGCCGCCCGCGCCGCCGCGATCAGCTGCTCCGCTTCCAGGCGCACCCCGTGCTGGGAGCCCGCCATCCGCGAGATGTTCTCCTCCATCAGCGTCCCGCCGAGGTCGTTCACCCCCCAACGCAGCGCCTCGGTCGCCCCCTCGAGCCCCATCTTCACCCAGCTCGCCTGCAGGTTGGTGATGCTGCGGCCGAGTGCGAGCCGGAAGGCGGCGGTGTGCTTGAGGTTCTCGCGAATCGAGATCTCCTCGATGCCGTGGGTGCGACCCAGCATCGTGTTGAAGGGGATGAAGCTGAGCGGGACGAACTCGGTGATGCCGCCGGTCCGCTGCTGGAGGGAGCGGATGACGCGCATGTGGCGGGCGAGCTCGCGCGGCTCCTCGATGTGACCGAACATCACCGTCGAGGTCGAGCGCAGCCCGGCGCGGTGGGAAGCTTCGATGATCTCGACCCAGCGCCCGGCCGGGAGCTTGTTGGGGGAGATGCGCTGGCGCACCCCGTCGTCAAGGACCTCGGCGGCGGTGCCCGGCGTCGACCCCAACCCGCACTCGAGCAGGTACTCGAAGACTTCCCGCGGCTCCTTGCCCGAGCGCTCGCAGGCCCAGTTGATCTCCATCGGCGAGTAGGCGTGCAGGTGCAGCTGCGGCGCCGCCTCCTTCGCCAGCCGCAGCCAGCGCCCGTACTCCTCGAGAGTCAGGTCGGGATGGATGCCGCCCTGCATGCAGAGCTCGGTGGCGCCAAAGGCGACCGCTTCTTCGACCCTGGCCGCGAAGTCGGCCTCGGAGACTTCATAGGCGTCCGGCGAGCGCTTTCCCTGCCCGAACCCGCAGAAGGCGCAGCCGACGACGCAGACGTTGGTGAAGTTGATGTTGCGGTTGATGACGAAGGTAACCCGCTCCCCCGCCATCTCCGCCCGCAACTCATCTGCCGCAACCCGCATCTCCTCGATCACCTCCGGGCGCGTCTCGGCGAACAGAGCCGTCAGCTCGTCCTCTGAGAGCTCCACCCCCTCGCGCCCCTTCTCGATCGCACGGCCGGCGAGGTCCGGCGCGATCTTCTCCTCCGACCGGCGCCCCGATCCTCTCCTCGGAATGAAGCTCCAGTACTTGAGCTTGATGACATCGAGGACGCCCTGCTCCATCCACTCCGGGTCCATGTACTGCGGGTAGACGCACAGCCGCTCGGTCAACGCATACCCCCGCGGCGCCAGCTCCTTGCGCACCTGGTGCGGCGAAGGGAACGGCTCCTCGGGCGAGATGTGATCTCCGTTGGCGGAGAGACCTCCCAGGTCAGTCGCGCCAGCCTCAACAAGCTCCGGCCACCAATCCGAAAGGTTCGGCGGGATCTGAATCCCCACATCCGGCATCAACCGCCGGCACTCCTGAACCAACCGCTTGATCCCCTCGACGTCAACCGGCTCAGCCCACGAGGGGAGGGGCGGGGCACCCTCTGAACGTTTTGCGGAACTTTGCCGCTGCGGCAGCGCGGACGACTGCCCCCGCTCCTCAAAGGATCCGAGTGAAGAGGGTGCCCCGCCCCTCCCCCACCGCGCCCGCGAAGCCTCATCCGCGATCTCCGCGACCTCAGCCCCGTAGTACCGCGGATGGGGAACGAAGTTTTGGAGGATTACCTCCTGGAGGTGGCCGTGACGGGCGTGGCTGGCTGCCAGCGCTTCAAGAGATTCGATCCGCTCCTCTGCAGTCTCGCCGATGCCGACGAGGATGCCGCTCGTGAATGGGATCTTCAGCTCGCCGGCGGCTTCGATCATCGCCAGGCGTGGGGCCGGGTGCTTGGTGGGGGAACCGGCGTGGACGGTGTCCATGAGCCGCTCGGACGTCGACTCGAGCATCAGTCCCTGAGATGCGGTTACCTCACGCAGCCGAGCCAGATCCTCCTTGGAGAGAACGCCCAGATTCGTGTGGGGGAGCATTCCTCGCTCGAGCGCTCGTTCGCAGGCCCAGACCACGTAGCTCGTGAAGTCCTCGTGGCCCCAGGCAGCCAACCGTTCGGCAACGACGGGGTTGACCTCCGGCCGCTCGCCGGTCAGCACCAGCAACTCCTTCGCGTTGCGTTTCAGCGCCTCGTCGAGCTGGTGTTCGACGTCAGCGGGCGCGTGGATGTGCGCCTGGTGCGTCGCGAAGGCGCAGTACTTGCAGTAGCACTGGCAGGTACGGGAGAGGGAAAGCGTGTAGTTGCGGGAGAAGGTGACCCGGCGCACGCCGCCCAAGCTACTGGAACCGCCCGGCCGTCATCCCGGCCTGAAAGCAAAAGCGCCACCCGGATCGGGTGGCGCTTTCGAAGGTTCTGTCGCGACTAGGCCGCTAGGTGGCGGGCTTGTCGCTGGTCGGCGTCGCCCGTTTCGGGACCGGCGGCCGCACGTGCTCCGGCGGTTCGGTCGGCGGCAGGGTGGCCGGCTCGAGGATGAACCGGTAGACGGCGGCGGCGACGAGGGAGCCGACGATCGGGCCGACTACGAAGGGCCAGACGTCGCCCCAGGTGCTGTCGACGAGCGCCGGGCCGAACCAGCGGGCCGGGTTGAAGCCGGCGCCGGTCAGCGGGCCGGCGACCATGACCAGGAAGCCCAGGGTGGTGCCGATCGCCAGCGGCGCCCACTCCTTGAAGCTCTTCTCCGAGTAGACCGCGGTGAGGATGACGAGGACGAGGACGAAGGTGCCGATCGCCTCGACGATCATGCCGGCGAAGTTGCCGGCGAGGAGGCCGCTGACCTGGAGGGCGGCGTAGTGGGTGGCGCGACCCTCGTCCTCCAGCAGGCTCTTGGCCAGGAGGGCGCCGAGGACGCCGCCCGAGAGCTGGGCCAGCATGTAGATGACACCATCAAGCGGGCGGATGCGGCGGATCGCTAGAGCCGCCAGCGTCACCGCCGGGTTGAAGTGCCCGCCGCTGACCACGCCGAACATGACGATCAGCCCGAAGAGTAGGAAGGCGTGGACGAGGCCAACGACCGCGAAGTCAGAGCCGAACTGGGCCTGGCCGCCGGTCGAGACGAAAAGGATGACGACGCTGCAGACGAAGAAGACCAGCAGCAGCGTGCCGAGCAACTCGGCCACGTATGCGCCTATGCCTCTCTCCTCGACTCCGCGTTCCCGCACTGCTCGTTCCGCCACTTTTCCTCCTCGGTTCCCAATCAACAGTAAGCGGCGGCAGTGTACTCACATTTGCTGGATGAATTAGTTTTCCCGACTGAATGAGACGGGCTGTCGCGCTGCTGGCGGCCGTTCTCGCGCTCGCCGGCATGGCCGGCTGCGGGGAGAGCGGTGCGGAACCGGGCGTGCCGAAAGGCGCGACCCTCGTGCTCGATTTTCTTCCCAACGCCGTCCACAGCGGCATCTACGCGGCGCGCGCCGAAGGCTTCTACGGCGATGCCGGGGTCGACCTGAAGGTGCAGTCCCCCGGGGAATCGAGCGATGCGCCGAAGCTGCTGGCCGCGGGCAAGGTCGAGTTCGCGATCCTCGACATCCACGACCTCGGGCTTGCCCGCGAGCGCGGCATCGACCTGGTCGGGGTGATGCCGATCGTCCAGCGGCCGCTCGCCTCGATGATCGCCCGCGCCGACGGGCCGGTCCGCCGGCCGGGCGACATGGAGGGCCATCGCGTCGGCGTCACCGGCCTCCCCTCCGACGAAGCGGTGGTCGACTCAGAGGTCGAAGCCGACGGCGGCGACCCGGCGAAGGTCGATCGGGTGGCGATCGGCTTCACCGCGATCGCCTCGCTGGCGGCCGGCAAGGTCGACGCCGCCACCGGCTTCTGGAACGCCGAGGCGGTCGCCCTGCGGCGCCAGGGCGTGCCGGTGCGGGTCTTCAAGCTCGACCAGTTCGGCGCCCCGCCCTACCCCGAGCTGGTCCTCACCGTCTCTCGCAAGCTGCTCGACCGCGAGCCTGAGCTGGTCGGGGCCGTCGTCGCCGCCACCCGCCGCGGCTACGAGCTGACCGAGGAAGAACCCGAGGCCGCGCTGGCTGACCTCCTCGATGCCAACCCGTCGCTGGAGCGGGCTGACCAAAAAGCCCAGCTCGACTCCCTGCTGCCGGTCCTGCAGCCGCGCCCCTTCGACTTCGCCGTCCTGCGGGAATGGGCCGCCTGGGATCTCGAGCACAACCTGCTCGAGGAGCCGCTATCCGTCGAGCAGGCGTTTCTCCAGGTCCGGTAGCTCCCGGGCCATCCGGGAGCGCGGGACCACCAGGTCCACCCCGGCCGCCTCGGCGGTTTCCTTGGTCTCGACGTCGACGTGCGAGTAGTAGCCGAGCACCGGCATCCCCAGCCCGACCAGCGCTTCAGGGTTCTCGACGTCGAGGTCGGCGACGATCAGGTCGATGCCGTCCCAGGTGCTTTCCTCGATCGCGCCGGCCGTCGTCACCTCATGGCCGGCCGACGCCAGGGTCTCCTGGACTTTGCTGCCGAGCATGAGGTCGGTGGCGATGCTGAGTACCCGGGCCATTCGGCCTCTCTACCCGCTTCGCCCTAGAGCGAGCGCCGCTCGCGGAACTCTTCGCGGACGCTCTCCGGCCGGCCCCACATCTGCACGACCTCGGAGCGGCCCTCGCGCACCTCGGCGACCCGCAGCTCCCCGCGCACGCCGTCGTCGTCCAGCTTCTCCAGAACCCCCAGGACGCTCTCCGGCGCCGCCGCGTGGCCGAAGCTCTGGGCGACGAGGAAGCGCCACTGCCAGCCGTCCTGGGGGTGCTGGTAGACCTGCGCGTTGACCTGGCTCACCGTCACCGCGGTGTCGACGTAATGCGCCATCTCCTCGATCCGCATGTCGACCTCGAGGTCGGTCCAGTCGGGCGGAAGGGTGTCGAGGATGCGCTGGAAGTCGGCGGCAAGTGCCATCGGCCGAAGCCTAACCACCCAGGGCCAGGTCCAGGATCAGGAAGACATTGAGGGAGATGATCAGCGCCGCCAGCACCCCCGCCAGGGCGCTCAGCCAGCGCGGGTTGACGAGATCCCCCATCACCTCCTTGTTGGCGGCGATGATCAGCAGCGGGACCAGCGCGAAGGGGATGCCGAAGGAGAGGACTACCTGGCTGGCGACGAGGGCGTTGGTCGGGTCGAGCCCGAGCGCCAGCACCACCAGGGCCGGCGCCAGGGTGATCGCGCGCCGGAGGAAGAGCGGGATCTGGCGCTCGATGAAGCCCTGCATCACCACCTGCCCGGCCATCGTCCCGACCGAGGAGGAGGCGAATCCGGAGGCGAGGAGGGCGATCCCGAAGACCGTCGCGGCCCGGTCGGAGACCAACGTCTGCAAGCCGTCGTAGGCGCCGTCGATCGTGTCGACGCCGGTGAGGCCGCTGGTGTGGAAGAGGGCGGCGGCGACAATCATCATCGAGAGGTTGACCAGCCCGGCGAGCGAGAGCGCGATTACCACGTCGACCTTCTCGAAGCCGAGGATCCGCTTCTTCTCGCGCTCGCTGCGGCCGACGATCCGCCGCTGGGTCAGCGCCGAGTGCAGGTAGACCACGTGCGGCATCACCGTCGCGCCGATGATCCCCGTCGCCAGGAGGATGCTCTCGGTGCCGGCAAAGCCGGGGACGACGAGGTGCTTGGCGATTTCCCCTCCGTCCGGGCTCGAATCGACGAGCTCGAAGACGAAGGAGGCGACGACGACGCCGACCAGCGCCGTGATCCCGGCCTCGAGTCGCCGGAAGCCCATCTGCTGCAGGGCAAGGATCGTGAAGGCGCCAATGCCGGCGATGATCCCGGCCGGGAAGAGGGGGATCCCGAAGAGGAGGTTGAGCCCGAGGGCGGCGCCGACGACCTCGGCGATGTCGGTCGCCATCGCCACCGTCTCCGCCTGCAGCCAGAGGCCGATCGAGGTGCGGCGCGAGAAGCGCTCGCGGCAGAGCTCGGCGAGGTTGCGCCCGGTCGCGATCCCCAGCTTTGCCGACTGGGTCTGGACCAACATCGCGATCAGGTTGGCGGCGAGGACGACCCAGAGCAGCAGGTAGCCGAACTGGGCGCCGCCGGAGATGTTGGTCGCGAAGTTGCCCGGGTCGATGTAGGCGACGGCGGCGACGAAGGCCGGCCCGAGGAAGGGCCAGAGACGGCGGACCCCGCGCCCGTGGTGCCCGTCCAGGGAGCGGTAGGCGGCCTCGGCGACGGCGGCCTCACCGGGAAGGACGTCCTCAGGGTGGGCCCGGTGCGCGCGCGGTTGCTCGACGACCCCCTGCTCCGGGGGTGGGCCCGGCTTCAACGGGCCTTCCAGGTCGGCGGCACCAGGTCGGGGCCGGGGATCGGCGTCCCGTGGGGGTCGTGGCGCGGTTCGCCGAGTTTGGCCGCCATCAGCGCCTCCAACTCCTCGGAGATGTAGTGCTCGAGCACCTCCGCCTCCTCGTGGACGCGGTCGTCAGGCATCCCCAGCGCCTCGGAGAGGTAAGCCTCGATCAGCCGGTGGTGGCGGATCACCTCGAGCGCCACCTTCTCCCCCGCCGGGGTGAGGCTGACGCCCTTGTAGGGGAAGTACTCGACCAAGCCGAGCTCCCCCAGCCGTTTCAGCATCGAGGTGGCGGTTGCCGGGGTGACGCCGAGCCGCTGCGCGACCTCGCCATTGAGGACCAGCCCCTCGCGTTCGCCGCCGATCGCGTAGATCGCCTTCGCGTAGTCCTCGATCGCCTCGGTGCTGGGGTCGCGGCGGCTGCGCCCGCCCTCGCCGGCGGTCATCAGACGGCCACCAGAAGGCCGGTCAGGTAGAGGACGGCGATCCCCGCGAGCATCCCGGCGACGCTGACGGGGTGCAGGTAGCGGCCATTGGGGTCACGCATGGAGGGGGCGATCTGGACGATCACCCGGACGATCGCGCCGACGCCGACGCCGAACAGCAGGGCGGCGAGACTGGGGTCGAAGGCGGCGGCGCCGATCCAGGCGCCGAGGATCGCCGGCGCCCCGGCGATCAGGCCGAGGCCGAGCAGGCGGGCGAAGCTCGGGCGGGCGCCATCGCGGAGCGGCGCGACGATCGCCAGCCCCTCGGTCGTGTTGTGGATCGCGAAGCCGACGACGAGGAAGGCGCCGAGCGCGAGGGCGCCGCTCGCGTAGGCGGAGCCGATCGCCAGCCCCTCGCCGAGGTTGTGGAGGCCGATCCCGATCGCCACCAGCAGCGCCAGGTAGGCGGCGCCGGCGCCCGCCCCACCGCCGGCGGCCTTCGCCCGTTGCGAGCGCTCGCTCAGGTAAGCGTCGATGCCGGCGAGAACGAGGTAGGCGACGAGGCCGCCGGCGAAGACGAGGGTTGCGCCGCCGAACGCGGCCGGGGCCTCCGCGGCGATCTCCAGCCCCTCGAGGCCGGCGTCGATCGCGAGGAAGGCGAGGAGGCCGACGGTGAAGGCGATCAGCGCGCCCATCCAGCTGCGGCCGAGCCGACGCAGGAACGGCAGCCAGAGCATCCCGAGGCTGACCGGGATGACGCCGACGTAGATCCCCAGCAACGCCATCAGGCCGTAGAAGTCGAGGTCGTTCTCCGGGGTTTCCGCCGCGACCGGGACCGAGGCTTCGATCGTGCCGCCGGCGGAGGTGAGAACGAAGATCTCGATCGCTTCCCCCTCCACCCAGGGGTAGTCAACCCGCAGGGTGGTCGAGCCAAGGCGGCCGATCTCCCGCCCGCCCTCGGCGGCGAAGGTGGCGTAGGCGTCGTTGACCGCGACCTGGGCGACTTCGACCGGGTCGGGGCCGTCGTTGCGCAGGGTGAGCTCGATCTCCCCCGGCCGCAGGACGGTGCGCTCAACCGCGACCTCCTCCACCGGCGGGCCGCTTCGCTCGCCGAGACCCGGCCCGCCGAGCAGGGCGAAGGCGCCGATCGCGACCGCGATCAGCGCCAGCGGGATCAGGCCCAGCGCCCAGGCCGGCAGGCCGCCGCCGAGCTGCCGCTCCGCTCGCGCCCCTGCCTCCATCAGGCCCGCCCCCCCTTGCCCCACGGCAGGTCGCAGTACATCGAGGCGGCCGCCGCGGCGGTGAGGCGCGAGGGGTCGCCGACCCGGAAGAAGCCCGACCAGCCGAGCTCGGCGAACTCGCTGACGTGGGCGTGGAACATGTAGTCGCCGTCGTAGGGGAACCGCAGCTCCAGGATCCCCCGCTGCGCCTGGCCCTGGATCACCGTGTCGGTGAACTCGCTCGGCTGCAGTGAGGTCCCGGTCGGGAAGTAGTGGAAGAAGTTGCCGTGGATGTGGAAGGAGTTGACGGGGTCGTACTCGAGGACGTTGACGAGGTAGATCCGGACCGGCTCGTCGCGGCCCACCTCGATCGGCTCGTCGACGTAGTGGAAGCCGACCGTGTTGACGGCATAGACCTCGTTGGCGAGGTCGAAATTCGTGTCGAAGCCGTTCATCACCATCACCATCTCGTCGGCTTCCGGACGCCCCTGCTTGGGGTCTATGACGAAGGCGCCGTAGAGGCCGCGGGCGATGTGGGCGGCGAGCGGGGCGACATGACAGTGGTAGAGGTGGAGCCCGAACGGGGCGGCATCGAACTCGTAGGTGAAGCTCTCCCCCGGTTCGATCTGGCCGCCACCGCGGTTGTCGCCGATCCCCGGCATCCCGTCCATCAGCGCCGAGTGGATGCCGTGGAAGTGCATCGTGTGGGGGTGCTCGGAGGCGTTGACGAAGCGGATCCGCAGCAGCTCCCCCTCCTGGGCGCGGAGGGTCGGGCCGGGCACCCGGCCGTTGTAGGTCCAGGCTTCGTAGGAGACCCCGGGCGCGACTTCGATCTCGCGGTCGTGGGCGACGATCTCCCACTCGCGCAGGACCCGGCCGCTGGCGAGGCGACGGGTGCGGCCGAAGTCGAAGTCCCGCAGTAGCTCGGTCGGGTGGAACCCGTTGGCGGCGTGGTCGACGCGGCGGCCGGAGGCGAAGGCTGCGTGCGGGAACTCGGCGTGGCCGGCGTGGCCGTGGGGAGCAGCACTCGGGCCCGGCTCGGCGACGGCGCTGCCCTCGCGGCCGAAAGCGGTGAGGCCGGCAACGGCCGGGGCTGCCAAGGCGGCGCCGCCGAGCAACTTGCGACGGCTGATGCCTCTGTCCGTGTCAGGGGTCAAGGCCGCTGATTTTGACACATCTAAAACTAGATTTCGATTCATCTAAATCTCGGCGAGGGCGCGTTCGTAGAATCGTCCCCATGAGCACCGAGATCGAGATCGAGCTGGACGCGCAATATCGACAGCTGCGCGAGGAATGCGGGCTGGTCGAGCGGCCCGGTCGCGGGGTTCTCCTCGTCAGCGGCGCGGAAGCCGGCGAGTACCTACAGGGGCAGCTGACCAACGACGTCGAGGCCCTGGACCCGGGCGACGGCACCTACGCCGCCCTGCTCGACCGCAAGGGGCACATGCAGGCCGACATGCGGGTGCTGCGGCCGGGCGAGGGGCCGGATCTCCTGCTCGACCTCGAGCCGGAGGGGTTGGAGGCGGCGCGGCGGCACCTGCAGATGTACAAGATCGGCCGCCAGGCGGATGTGACCGACCTGAGCGAGGAGCGCTCGCTTCTCTCCTTGATCGGGCCGCGCGCGGTGGAGATCGCCAGTTCGGCCCCGCTGCCGGAGAACGCCTGCGAAGAGGTGACGATCGGCGGCGCCCGCTGCCTCGCCGTGGGCACTTCCGGCGGAATCGACCTGATCGTGGAGGCCGCCGAGCGCGACCGTGCCCGCGAGGCGCTGCTCAGCGCCGGCGCGGTTCCCGCCTCGCCCGAGGCGGCCGAGATCCTTCGGATCGAGGCAGGCCGCCCGCGCTTCGGCGCCGAGATGGGGACGGAGACGATGCCCGCGGAGGCAGGGATCGTCGAGCAGGCGGTGAGCTTCACCAAGGGCTGCTACATCGGCCAGGAGACGGTCGCCCGCCTCCACTACAAGGGCAAGCCGAACCGCCACCTGCGCGGCCTCAGGCTGAGCGCCCCGGCGCAGCCGGGTGTGAGCCTGCGCCTGGGAGACAAGGAGCTGGGAACGCTCGGCAGCGCCGCCGTCTCCCCCGCCCTCGGCCCGGTCGGACTGGGGATCCTGCGCCGCGAGGCGGAGCCCGGCACGGAGGTCACCGTAGGTGAAGATGGCGTTACGGCCGAAGTCGTCGCCCTCCCCTTCGGTTAGATTCAGCCCCGATGGGCCCTGGGAGAGCTAGAGCGACGGCGTCCGCAGTCCTGGTGACGATTTCCGCCTTCCTCCTGTTCGGCTGCGGCGAATCCCGCCACGGCAACGACCAGCGGCCGCAGGGATCGAACCGGCTCAGCATCACGATCAACCAGCGGGAAGTGATCGTGCAGCCGGTCAAAGTCGCCTTCGGGCCGGAACCGAACCAAGAGATCCCGCAGAACCGGGACCACCCCGAGCCGCCGCTGAAGGGGAAGTCGAAGACGCCGCTCGGCCTCACCTTCGTCGCCGCCAACCAGACCGCGAAGGACACGAAATTGGTGATCCGCGGCGAGAAGGAAGTCGAATCGGACACGATCTTCGCCCGCAGCCCCGGCACCTTCGGCGTCGACCTTCCGGCCGGCTCCTACACGATCTCCGCCTCCGCCATGCCGGAGGCGCGGCCCGCCCACCTGACGGTGGGCAGCTACCGCGCCTCCTCGCAGAACGACGTGCTGCTGCCTTAGCTACGGGCTAGCCGACGTCGAGCGGGAGCTGGGCTCCCTCGACCCAGTTGCCGAAGTCCTGGAAGGACCTCAGTGTTGTGTTGCCTGTGAGGGTGATCGGCAGGTGCTGGGTGAACGGGTCGCCACCGCAGATCGGGCCACCGGCACCGAGTGTGCTTGTCGCTGTGAACTTGGCGTTGATTGTCGCGTCGACGTCCGGAATCCCACCGAATGTGTTGTGGTAGACGCCGGCCGGGACCGGGCCCTGGGGGCCGATGTCGTATGTGCATGTCGAGACGTTGCCGGCATGCAGCGCCGGGTTTTCATAGACGTGGATCTGGATCTGCTGCCCGGCGGGACAGTTGATCCAAGCGTGCATCTGGCCTGTGTTGCCGATGAACCCTGTGGTCGCCGGACGGCTGAAGCCGACTACGTAATCGCAGCCGTTCATTGTCACTGTCACCGGTGTCGGGCCTTCGCCACCGCCGGGTTCCGAGTTGCAGCCGGCGTATGTCGGAGTGAATGTCACCGGGTCGGTCGGCCCGAAGAGTGTGGCGTCCCACTTGGAGTTGCAGGCAATGGTGCGGATCGGCGCCTGGCCGACGTCGAACGTGACCCCGCCCAACTGTTCGCCTGTGACGATCGCCGGATACTGCGTGGTTGTCAGTATCCCTGTTTCGGCTTGCGCAGCCGGCGCCATCACGGCAACCAGCGCCGCCATGGCGGCCATCGCCAGACCCAGGGCCTTGAGTATGCGAGTCATCTGACTCTCTCCCTTCGCTTGATTGCGCCCGAGAAACGGGCGGGACCGATTGGGTCCACGTCGATTCCTACCAGCGTCGACGCCATTACTCAAAGCTTTCAATGCGGTACTCCGGCTGACGAAATCGACCCTTTTCAACGCCGCTGCAAGCGAGGTTTCAAACAGGCGGTTCCGTCTGGAGCTTGCGTCAGCCTGACCCTATGACCATCGCCCTTGCCATAGCCGTCCTTTTCCTTGCCGTCGCCCTCGTCTACCTGCTGGTGACCCGGGAGCCGGAGCCGGTGGAGCAGCCGGACCTCACCCCCGCGATCCAGGAAGCAACCCAGGAAGCGACTTCGCGAGCGGTGAAAGACATCCTCGAGATCAGCGAGGAGCTGCGCAAGCGGGAGGCGGAGACCGCGACGGCGACGCTCGACAAGCGGCAGGCCGAGATCACGAGCCTGGCCGAGCGTATTGCCCGCGGACAGAAGCGGATCGAGGAACAGGTTCAGAAGCGGGGCGAAGCGGACCTGCAGACCCAGGTGATGCTGGAACAGATGGGACAGACGATCGGCAACCTCAACAACGAGACCGCTGGGCTGAAGAAGGCGCTGCGCCAGCCGCAGACGCGCGGCCAGTGGGGCGAGCTGCAGATGCGGCGCTGCATCGAGATCGCCGGGATGACCGAGCACGTCGACTTCGAGCTGCAGGAGACGCTCCGCACCGAAGAGGGCCGGCTGCGCCCCGACGCGGTCTTCCTGCTGCCGGAAGGCCGCAGCTTCGTCGCCGACTCGAAGGTGCCGCTGGACGCCTTCCTCGATGCCCAGGAGTGCGAGGCCGAAGGGGAACGGCGCACGCACCTGGAGCGCCACGCCCGGCAGGCGCGCGAGCACGTGCGCAGCCTCAGCTCGAAGGACTACCAGGGCCAGTTCAACCCCGGCCAGACGCCGGACCTGGTGATCTGCTTCATCCCCAACGAGCCGGCCCTGCACGCCGCTTTCACGGCGGACCCAGCCCTCTTCGACTATGCGCTAGAGCGCAACGTGCTGCTGGTCTCCCCCACCTCGCTGATCGGGCTGCTGCGGACGATGGAGCTCGGCTGGCGCCAGGAGCGGATGGTCGCCGAGGCGGCCGAGATCGCCAGCGCTGCCGGCACCCTGCACGCTCGCTTCTCGAAGTTCCTGTCCGACTTCGACACGGTCGGCGGCAGACTCTCATCGGCAACCAAGGCCTACAACTCGGCGGTTGGCTCAATGGAGGGACGGCTTCTGCCGCAACTGCGCAAGGTCGAGGGCCTCGGCGTCGCTCCGGGCAAAGAGATCCAGGCTCCGGCACCAATCGAGGCAACGGTGCGCGAGATCACGGCGCCGGAGCTGCGCGAGGCGGCTGCCGAACCGCCCGAGGCCGAAGCCGCGTAGAGACGGTTTCTCCGGCGCTGAACTAGGATTCGGCACCCCGATAACGACCCGCTGAGGAGCCCAGTTTTGGCCGTTGACACGAGTGCAGTAGCTAAGTTGGACGTCGAGCCCGGCACGCTGCCGGAGACGATGGCGGCGTGGGTGATCCGCCAGGAGCGCGAGGGCGAACCGAAAGACGCCTTCCAGCTGGAGCAGATCGAGGTCCCCGAGCCCGGCGCCTTCGAGGTGATCGTGCGGGTGATGGCGGCCGGCGTCAACTTCAACAACGTCTGGGCCTCGCTCGGCGAGCCGGTCTCGATCTTCGGCTACGGCGACCATCCCGAGTTCGGCCACCACATCGGCGGTTCAGACGCCTCCGGGATCGTCTGGAAAGTCGGCGAGGGCGTCACCCGCTGGAAAGTCGGCGACGAGGTCGTGATCCACTGCAACCAGGCCTCCTACGAGGACGTCGAGGTGCACGGGCTCGACCCGATGGCCGCGCCCAGCCAGCGGATCTGGGGCTACGAGACCACCTGGGGCTCCTTCGCCCAGTTCACGAAAGTCCAGGCCCAGCAGCTGCTGCCGAAGCCGCGCAACCTGTCCTGGGTCGACTCCTCCTCCTACGGCCTCACCTACTTCACCGCCTACCGGATGCTGATGGACCAGTGCAACCTCCAGGCTGGCCATAACGTCCTCATCTGGGGCGCAGCCGGCGGCCTCGGCGTCTTTGCCGTGCAGCTCTGCAAAGCCGCCGGCGCCAACGCGGTCGGCGTCGTCTCCTCCGACGAGAAGGGGGAGCTGATCAAGAAGCTCGGCGCCGTCGACTACGTCAACCGCAACGAGTTCCGCGAGATGATGCGGACCGATGACAACCTCACCGACCCCGCCGCCGACAAGGAGCGCTTCAAGGGCTCCCGCGCGTTCGCCAAGCGGCTCAAAGAGATCCTCGGCGACGCTCCTGACATCGTCTTCGAGCACGTCGGCCGGGCGACCTTCCCGACCTCGGTCTTCACCGTCAAGCCGTTCGGAAAAGTCGTCATCTGCGGCGCCACCTCGGGCTACCAGCTCGACTTCGACGTCCGCTACCTATGGATGAAGCAAAAGCAGATCATCGGCTCCCACTTCGCCAACGCTTACGAGTGCATGCGGGCGAACCAGCTGATGGCCGAGGGCAAGGTGCGGCCGGTGCTTTCGGAAACGATGGGCTTCGACGGCGTCCCCGGCGCCCACCAGCTGATGCACGAAAACAAGCACCTCGGCAAGATCGCGATCCTCGTCGGTGCCGAGTCCGAGCAGGAGGGCCAGCACGAGGAGGGCCCCGGCGCGATTCGGGCGGAGGTCGGCGCATGAGCGGCGGCAGCTCTCAGTTCGAAGGGGAAATCTGATGGCAGAGGTATGCACCCTCGACTGGCACATCACCCCGCTCCGGGCCGACCGCTTCCTCGACCTCTGGGAAGCGGCGGCGGCAAAGGCGCCCGCCTACGGCGCCAAGAGCTGGTCCCTGACCCGCTCCACCGACGACCCGCTCGCCTTCCGCCAGACGATGGTCTGGGAGAGCCGCTCGGACTTCGAGCGCTACTGGTACGCGGACGAGATCGCCCACGCACGCGCGACGATCATCGACCTCTACGACATCCCGCTCCTCCCCGCCTGGCACATCCTCGTCGCGGCTGAGTAGCAGCCGAGGAGAGCTCGGAGGTCGGCGGCTATCTGCGCCGGTTCGTCATCGAGCTGGCTCCAGGTGAGGCGGGTCACGGAATAACCGGCGACGCGCAAGCGGCGGTCGCGCCCGCGGTCGCTGCGGAAGGCCGAGCGAGTGGAGTGCCCCTCCCAGCCATCTAGCTCACGATCTGGTCGGTGCCCGGCCAGTGGCAGTCGACCTGGTAGCGCTTGCCGTCGAGGAGGATCCAGTCGTTGAAGCGTGGTTGAGGCAACTGCCAACGCCGAAGGAAAGGCGCAAAGCGTTCCTCGAGCCGGCTGCGGGTGCGTCCCTCCGGCTGTTCCTTCACCCGCTCCAAGACAGCTCGCACCTTGCGCACCCCACGCTTGCCTGGATACCGCTCCACCAGGTCCCATAGCGAGAGATGTCCCCAGTGGCGGTGGTATTCCAGCTCCCGCAGCATCGCCTCGACCAGGTCAACTGACTCAGTGGCAGCCAGGTCGAGGATCGTTCGAGCGGCAGAGGTGACTGGAATTCCCTCGTGGAGGGTCCGCTCGTCGTCGGGTACGGGCTTGTGGTGGCGCTTGATGCCCTTCCAGGAGCGACTCTTCTGCGGGCTGGTGATGTCGATGATCGAGCGGGCGTTGGGGCGGATGCGCCACAGGGCCGCTGCCGACCAGTGACTGAGAACAGCTCCCCTTCCGCTCGCCAGGACCGCGGCAAGCCAGTAGGCCTCACGTGGGAGGAGCTGGTGCCCCACCGCGTAGACCCCGCGATAGAGCAGATGAAGGCGGCCAATCGCGAGGCGGTGCTCGATGCCGTTCCCGGTGACCCCCGCCTCGAGCAGCTGGCTGCGGCTCACCACCCCATACTGCCGCCGCGCTACCTCGGCGATCCGAAAGTCCGGCGGTGTTTGATCCCCGCCCTTCGCGCGAGACCGCAGAGGACCGGAGTAATTCCGGGCTTTTGCGGTTTCGGCGGACACCCCCGAAGCGTGCCGGGGTAGGGCGCGCGCGTGGTGCGGGGTTTGTGCTGATTCAGGCGCCTAAGTGCCGCGGAAGCGTGACGTGGAGCGGCCGATGCTTCCGAGGGACCGGGTGGGGGCCCTGGGTACTCAGCATGGAGCCGAGTCGGCGACGCCTCCGGCGGCGGTGACTCGGCGGAGGTGCTCCCAGGGACCCCGCCCGGTCCCTCGCACTTATCCCCGCTCTAACGGGGCCATCGTCAACCCGGCGCCCTCGAGTTGCTCCCAGTAGTGCTCGGCCGGCTCACGGGGCCCGGTCCAGACGATCGCCTGGCCGCCGTGGTGGATCTGGTCGGCGATGCGGTGGCCTTGCTCGAGGCTGACGCCTGGCAGGACCCGGGCCAGCGTCTGGGCGACGTGGTCGAAGGTGTTGTGGTTGTCGTTGCAGACGATCACGCGCCAGTTGCCGCCGAGGCCGGAACCGGGGCCGGCGGTGCGGGGGCGCTCGATCGTGGAAGACGACATCGCCCGCATTATGCAATCCCCCGCGAAGGTTGCGTCGGGGAAAACCAGCGCGCGCCGACGGCGAGGAGGCGGTGCTCGCCCAACCCTTCGACCCACTCCGCGTCCCCTGGCGCGAGCGGCCTGAGAACGCGTCCCGCCGCGAGCAGGACGAGGCCCCCCACCAGCATCCCGGCCAGGACGCCGGGGATCCCCCCGACGAGGGCAAGCGTCCCGAAGGCGGCGCCACCCATCAGACCCGCGGTGGCGAGGCTGCGGATGACCCCGCCGAATGAGACCCCGACCGGGCCGAGCATGCGGCCGACATAGATCAGGCCGGGGATGCCGGCCGCAAGCTGGGCGCCGGCGTTGGCGAGCGCGGCGCCGACGGCGTCGTAAGCGGAGATCAGGACCATGGCGAGGGCGAGGTTGACGGCCGTGGCCGCGAACCCGACGATGATCAGGAAGCGCAGCTTGCCGAGCGCGTAGAGGACCGCCTGGGTCATCGAGAGCAGGGGCATCAGCAGCAGGGGCGCCATCAGGATCAGGAAGACCGGGCGCACCCCGGCGTAGTCGCTGCCGTAGATCGCTTCCAGCGCCTCCGGCCCCAGCGCCGCCGCGCCGAAGGAGACGACCGGAGTGACCAGGATCAGCATCCGCAGCCCCCGCCAGTAGCCGGACTTGATCCGGTCGTACTGACCCGCGCCCGCCAGGGTCGCCACCGCCGGCATCGTCACCGCAGTGATCACCTCGGGCATCCGGGTTAGCGCATTGGTCGCGGCGAAGGCGATCGAGTAGAGGGCGATCTGGGCGTCGCTGGAATAAGCGGCAAGGAAGACGAACTCGGAGCGTTTCCAGACGACGAGCTCGATCACGCTGAAGAGCGTCGTCGCGCCGGCAAAGCGGAGGAAGTCCCGGCGGTAGTCGGGGGAGACCCGTTCCTGCGCGGGCAAGTCGACCAATGCCCGCCGGCCGAGGATGCCGATCCAGACCAGGTTGAAGAGGACCATCGCCGCCTCGACGACGAAGAACCCGGTGACCCCGCCCCCCGCGGCGAGCACCCCGATCGTCGCCGGGATGCTGATGACGCCGGTCGTTAGCCCGGCGATCGTCGCGCTGCGCCAACGCTGCATGCCGACCAGCAGCGCCGCCGGGACCGTCTGCATCACCGAGAAGGCGCAGGCGAGGGCGGCGAAGATCCAGGCCGCCTGCGGCTCGGCGCCGGCCAGGGCGGCCAGGCCGATCCCGGCCGCCGCAAGCGTCGCCATCATCGCCTCGATCCGCCAGGTCCACCAGAAGAGCGAGCGGGCGACGCCGCCGAGCCGCGCCCCCTGGAGCTCGGCGACGAAGCGGTTCAGCCCTCCCGGCAGCCCGGCGGTGGCGAGGATCACGACCGAGCTGATGACGAAGGAGATGAAGCTCTGCCGCCCCATCAGTTCCGGCCCCAGGTAGTGGGCGGCGACCACCGAGACGACGAGCACCTGGACCTGGGGGACGAAGCGGGCGAAGAGCAGCCAGGCGCCGCCGCGGGCTACCGACCTGCCGGTGGTCGCGGCGGCGGCGTCGGTCACCTCCGATTCCACCTCCTCCCGTTCGGCGGGGTCGTAGCTCACGAGCCCTCCAATCGCACCGGCCGCAGGCCGCGCTCGGCGGCGAGGTCGAGGAGCGGGCCGAGGGCGGCGACGGTGGCGGAGCGATCCCGCGCAGCCGGATCGGGCGGTGAGTGGATGCCGTCGTGGAGGAGCACGACGTCGCCCGAAGCGAGCGACCGCAGCGCCGCGACTATCCCCTCCGCGCTCGCCCCCGCTTCCCAGTCGCGCGGGTCCTGCGTCCAGATCCAGGGCTGCATGCGCAGGGCGGTTGCCACCGTGGCGCCGCGTCCGTCCCAGTGACCTTTCGGCGGCCGGTAGCTCGACACCCGCCGCCCCGCCGCCCGCTCGACCGCCCGCCGCCCCTGCCGGCACTCCCGCATCAGCTCAGCGAACGGCAGTCCCAACAGCTCTGGATGGGACCAGGTGTGGGAGCCGAGGCCATGGCCCTCGGCGCCCACCCGCCGCACCAGCTCGGGGTGCTCCTCGGCGCTGCTGCCGACCATGAAGAAGGTGGCCGTTGCCCCCCGCTCGGCAAGCAGATCGAGAACCCGCGGCGTGAAGTCCGGGTTCGGCCCGTCGTCGAAGGTGAGGGCGAACGTGCCGGCCTCCGGGACCTGGCGCCGCGGCTGCGCCCGCCGCATCAGCACGCTTCGGAGCGGCGCCCGCAGCAACTCAGTTGTTTCCGGCGAAGTAGCGCTCGACCAGCGAGCCGTCGGGATCGAGCTCGGCGACCCCGGCGATCTGGCTCGCCATCTGGGCGAGGTCGAGCAGGCGCCCGCCGCGGTCGCGGGCGATCCGCGCCTCTGCCTCCGCCCCCAGCGTCAGCGCCTTGGCGCCCGCGGCATAGCGGCGCGGCTGGCCGCCGCTCAGCCGGTGCAGGAGCCGCAACGCTCGCCCGCTCCTCATCTCGGGAATCATCTCCTCGACCGAGTCGGGATGGAGCCGGGCGATGCGGACGAAGTTGCGCCCCTGCTCGTAGCGGTCGGCGCAGAATTCCCGCACGGTTCGCAGCTGGTGGTGCCAGGCGATCGCCTCGGGGTCGAAGACGACCGGGACGCCGCGGTCGATGATCCGCAGCCCGATCTCGTAGTCCTCGCCGCCCCAGCCGCTGAGGCGCTCGTCGAAGCCGCCGACGTCGATCCAGAGCGAGCGCGGCCCGCTGGTGTTGGCGACAGAGAAGTCGAAGGCTTTCGTCACCTCGCCGGCTTCGGCCAGGGCACCGAACCAGCGCTCGGCGTACTCGCGGATCGGGCCGGTGATCTCGGCCCCGTCGGGCGGGTGCAGGCAGGGACCCATCATGAAGCGGACCTCTGGGGAGGCGTGGAAGCGGCGGTGGCGTTCCAGCAGGCCGTCGGTCGGGACCATGTCGTCGTCGACGAACCAGACGATCTCCCCCTGCGCTACCTCGAGGCCGCGGTTGCGGGTGGCAGCGCGACCGGCGTTCTCGTGGAACACTGCCCGCAGCGACACCGGGCTCTCGAGCGCTTCGACTGCCTCAAGGGTTCCGTCGCGGGAGCCGTCGACCATCACCAGGAGGTCGACGCCCTCGCCCACTCCCTCCTTCCGCAGCTCCTCGATCAGCGCGCGGAGCAGCCTCACCACGGCGTCCCGGCGGCGATAGGTAGGTACGACAACCGTCATCGACGGCAACGGGGCGGCGTTCACGGGCAGGTACAGTAGCGTCGCAAGGCGCGGATTCCACGCCGTTTCTGCCGATGAAAAGGACGATGGCAAACGTCAGCGTGGTGATCCCCTCCCTCGGCAACCGCCCCGACTGGCGGGCCGCTGTCGCTTCCGCTCTTGAGTCCGGCCGCGCCTGCGACGTCGAGGTCGAAGTGATCCTTGTCTGGCAGGACGAAGAGCTGCCCGAGGTCGAGCCCGAGGTAGTCGTCGAAGCGATCCGCCCGGTGGGCGTCTCCTACGCCCGCAACCGCGGCGCCGAGCGGGCGACGGCGCCGGTCGTCGCCTACATCGACGACGACGAGGTGGTCGATCCGACCTGGGCGGGCAAGGTGGTCGAAGCGCTCGCCGACGCCGACGCCGCCTTCGGACCGATCGAACCGTTCGGCGAGGACGGTCGGCCGCACTGCCCGACCGACTTCGGCGAGAGCCGGATCTTCGAGCCCGACGCCCTCCCCTGGGTCGTCGGCTCGGGCGGCAACATGGTCTTCCGGCGCGAGATCCTGGCCGAGCTCGGCGGTTTCGACCTGCGCACCGGCCCCGGCGCGATCGGGATCGCCGGCGAGGAGACCGACCTGATCTGGCGCCTGCTCGACGGCGGGCGGCGGATCCGCTGGGCGGCGGAGATGATCGTCTACCACCCGACCAAGAGCGACGAGGAGATCGCGGCCTCCCGCTACCCCTACGGCTTCGGCGCCGGCAGGATGCTGCGCCGCTCCCGCTCCCCCCGCCTTATCGCCGCCTACGGCCACGCGGTCTTCCACGCCCACCTCTCGGCCCTGCGCAAGCGGGACCGGCGCGCCTGGCGCGAGTCCTGGGACTTCGCGGTCGGCCTCTTCGGGGGTCTGTCCCGCCGCCTCGAGTGGGTTTCCCCCGACCTCACCGGCGCCAGGCCGCCCGCCGCCGTGGCCGAGGCGCTGCAGGGGCGAGCGGCGAAGCCGCTGCCGGTCTCCTGGGGGACGCGCCCGCACTACATCTGGGACTGCGGCGACGCCATCCTCCATGCCTACATCGGTCCTTCGCAGGCGCAGCTGGCGGCGCCCGCGGCGCGCGAGCGCATCCTCGCCGCCCCGGGCGTCACCGGGGTCCCGCCGATCTTCGCCCACGCTCAAGAGCGCGACGTCCTCTGGGTGCTCGAAGGCAAGGTCGAGGGCGAGCGGCTCGCCGGGCCCGCTTGCCAGTGGTGGGAGGAAGCCGCAGCCTTCGTCGTCTCCTACTCACGGCGGGAGGGACCGCCCTTCGAGGCGACGCCCGAGTGGCGCGAGGACGCCAGCTTCGCCGAGGCGGCGCCGGCCGAGCTACGCGGCACGCTCGACGAAGCGCTGGAGCGGCTGGCACCGCTCCCCACCGGTCCGTGCCAGGGCGACCTGCAGCCGAAGAACCTGGTCAGGACGCCAGCCGGGATCGCCGCGATCGACTGGGAGTGGTGCAGCGACGCCAGCGTGTGCGGCCTCGACCTGATCTTCCTCGCCGTCACCCACGCTGGGATCGAGCCCGACCGAGCGGTGGTCGAAGCCCTGCTTCGAGGCGAGAACCCCGCCTTCGGCGACGTCCTCGGGCCGCTCGCCGAGCTCGGCCTTGAGGGTCAGGCCCTCGGCGACACGCTGATGGTCCTGCTGGTCAAGTGGGCCGCCCACGAGCGCCGCAGCATCGCCGCCTTCGGCGCCACCCCCCGGCGCCCGATCTACGGCGAGCTGCTCGAGCAGCTGACGCCGACCCTGAAAGCCGGCCGAACTAGCCGAACGGCGGCTGGCGGAATTCCTTAACCGGCTTCATCGCGAAGGGCAGCGACTCTTCGCCGGCGAAGACGGCCCTGACGGCGCCCTTCTTGTCGGCGCCGTAAGCGTTGCCCTTCAGCAGGCCCTTGAAGATGCCGCCGGCCTTCGCTCTCACCGTCGCTACCTTGTGCCACTTCCCCTTGTCGAAGGTCTGGACCAGGACCTTCCCGGGCCGGCCGCTGAAGGTCCGGCCCCAGAAGCTGAGGCCCCTCTCTTCGGGGTAGGCGACGAACGGGAACCGGAAGGCGAAGAGGATTTCCTTCGGCGTGTTCTCGGCCACGGTCGGGCCGGTGAAGTAGAGACCCGACTGGATCGTGGTCTTGTAAGAGGGGGTGGGCGGGTCGTCGTAGAGGCTGTACCAGAAGAAGGCGCTGACCCCGGCCTGCCAGGCCCGGTACAGCGCTTCGGGCACCCAGCGGCTGGCGATCTTCATCGGCAGGCCGCCGGGGTCAGACGGCTTCGTGTCCCAGGAGAACTCGGTGATCCAGAGCGGCACCGTCTTTTTCGAGCTAACGATCCGCCCGGCCCGCTTGGCCGCTTTCAGCAGGCTCTGCAGCTTGCCGAGGTCGCCCATCTGGACGTCGTTGCCATGCCCTTTGTGGTTGGGACCGCCGGTCGTGTAGGGGTGGATGTCGAAGATGTCGAAGTGGACACCGCCTTCGCAGGTGCCTTTCGCCTTTTTCGGCTTCTTCACACCTTCCATGCAGAGCAGTTCCCGGGTGAACTGCATCGGTCCGATCGTGTAGGGCTTCACCGCGATCGGCCCGAGGCCGCCGCCGACGATCAGGTTCGCGGGGTCGACTGACTTGACCGCGGCCGAGAAGCGGTTCAACAGCAGTCGATAGAGAGCCGGTGAGACAGGCTTCCCGTTCTCGCCGTACTGCGGGTTGAAGAAGAAGCTGAGGTTAGGCTCGTTGATCGGCTGCCAGTACTGGACCTTTGGCAGGTTGCGGAAGGTGCCGTTGTAGCGGGCCGCAGCCGCGTGGGCGAAGTCGGCGAAGGCGTCCGGGTCGGGGTTGCAGGCGGAAGCGAGCGTTTCTGGCTTGCAGCGTTCGGCCCAGGCAGGCGCTTCGGTGACCAGGGCAAAGGGGACGAAGCCGGCGGCGGCGGCTTTGCTGATGCGTTCGTCGGTCTCGCGCCAGTCGTAGGCGGGGTCGCTCGGGTCGCTCGGATTCCAGCTGTCGGGCTTGTTGCGCGGGGCCACGGCTCGCCAGGGAATGACCACCCGCAGGAACCCGACGCCGGCGGTGTGCACCTGGTTCATCGCGTCGGGACCGAAGTTGTAGAGGCCCGAGATGCCGGTCGACATCGGCCGCGCCGAGGCGGCGGCGGGCAGCGCCGCGAGAATGGCGAGGGCCGCCATGGCCAGCAGCAGCGCGGGCCTGCGCATGCGCTTAGCGCGGGATGGGGTCGGTTGGGTCAAGTTCTCAGGCAGTGGCGCGGCGATGGCGCCAAAAATAGGCACCGCACCAGACGGCGGCCGCGATGATAGCCAGCGGCAGCAGCAGCCCAAGGTCACCTGAAGAGGAAGTGCCGGTCAGCTCGCCGACGATCTGACCGAAGCCGGACTTGCCGTCGTCCGCGTCGGCGACCGCCTTGGCCGCGCCCGGGCCACCCACGCCTTGGGACCCCGAGCCATCCCCGGCTCCGCCCTGGGCGCCGCCCCCATGCGCAGAACCGTTCGGCCCGCCGGGGCCACCGTTACCGGAGCCTCCGCCGCCGGCTGCGCCCGAGCCGCCGCCTGCCGCGCCGGCCGGAGTCCCGGCCGCGGCCAGTTCAGCCGCCGCCTCTCCGTCCTTGCCCTGCTTCTGCAGCTTCTGCGAGGCCTTCTTGCCGAGGGTCTTCGAGGGGGAGCGGTGGCCCTTTTGTCGAACCTCCTTGTTGCCCCTCGACGTGGGAATGGTCTGGGTGTACTGGTTAACTGCCGAGTTGCCCGGCGGCACGATCGGAGCACCGATCGCCGCGGGGGGCGCCAGAAGCGCCGCCACCAGGACCGTCACCAGAGCCAAGCTTTTTCTCAGATCGCCCATGTCTATCTCCGAACACAGCATTCCACTCGCCGATGCGGCGCCGCGGAATAAATCGGGAGAGCCCGATCGTAGCGAGACGGGCCGCTTTTCCTGGAACATCGCTCTCACCTGGCTGCTCGGCTTCGTCGCGGTCGTCTACCTCGGCCTCGAAGGCGGCGGCTACGACCCCCTCGTCCACGACCAGGTCGGGATCCTCGCCTGGTGGCTGCTGCTGGGAACGGTTGCCGTCGGCGCCCTCCCCCGCCGCCGCGTGCCCCCGGCCGCCTGGGCGGGCCTGGCGATCTTCGGCACTTTCCTCGCTTGGACGACGCTGAGCCTGAACTGGACCGAGAGCTCGGAGCGGACCTTCGCCGAGGTCGCCCGCCTCAGCAGCTACCTCGGCTTCCTGGCGCTGGCGATCCTCGCCCACCACCAGGGCGGTGCCCGTCGTATGGTCGCGGCGGTCGGCGCCGGCATCGGGGTCGTTGCCCTGCTCGCCCTGCTCTCGCGGCTGCACCCCAGCTGGTTCGGCGACGAGATTTACCAGACGGCCGCCTTCCTGCCCGGCTCGGCCGAACGCCTCTCCTACCCGCTCGACTACTGGAACGGGCTCGCCTGCCTGATCGCGATCGGCCTGCCCCTGTTCCTGCAGCTGGCCAGCGACGCCAGGTCCCCCCTCGTCCGCGGCCTCGCCGCCGCCGCGCTGCCAGCGCTGATGCTGACGATCTACTTCACCCTCTCGCGCGGCGGCATCGGCGCCGCCGTAATCGCCGTCGTCGCCTTCTTCGTCTTCACCTCCGATCGCCTGCCGAAGCTGGTGATCGGCGCCGTCACCGGCGCCGGCGGCGCGATCCTCGTCGCCGTCGCAGCCTCCAAGGACGAGCTCGTCCACGGGGTCGCCAGCGACGCCCTGCGCCAGCAGGGCAATGACGTGCTGCTCCTCACGATCGTCGTCTGCGCGGTCGTCGGGGTGATGGTGACGTTGCTCACCCTCGCCACCCGCGACGTCGAGCGTCCGGCCTGGTCGGTCCCCTCCCGCGGCTTCTCGCTGGCTGCGCTCGGCGCCTCGATCTGCCTGCTGATCGTCGTCGCGCTCGCGCTCGGAGCACCCGGTCGCGCCTCCGATGCCTGGAGCGAATTCAAGGAGAGCGAGACGCCGGTTGGGGGATCTGACCGGCTCGGCAGCGTCGCCGGCGAGAGCCGTTACGCGCTCTGGAGCTCCGCCGTGCGGGAGATGCGCTCGAGCCCGCTCGACGGGACCGGCGCCGGCACCTACGAATACTGGTGGAACCGCGACGGCACCGACGACGAAACCGTGGTCGACGCCCACTCGATGTACCTGCAGGTGCTGGGCGAGCTTGGGGTGGTCGGCTTCCTGATCGTGCTCGCATTTGTCCTCGCGGTCCTGGGGGTCGGGGCGGTGGTCTCGCTGCGAGCCGCGCCTTGGCGACGCCCGGCCCTGGCCGCCGCCCTCGCCGGCTGCATCGCCTTCTTCGTCCAGGCCTCGGTCGACTGGGTCTGGCAGATCCCCGTCCTGCCGGTGGCGATGCTGCTGCTCGCCGGGACCCTGCTCGCCACCGATTTCCGCGACTACGACGATCGGCCCGAGGGAGCACCGCTGCGCCCCCTGCCGCGCATCGCGGTGGTCCTCGGCGCCCTGGCGCTGATGGCGGCGATCGCGGTGCCCCTGGCCGCTACCTCCTTCGTACGCCAGAGCCAGGAGGAGGCGAGCGAAGGTGACATCGCGGCGGCCCTCTCGGATGCCCGCTCGGCTCAGAACGTGGAGCCGTTCGCGGCGACCCCGTACCTGCAGGAGGCGCTGGTGCTGGAAGAAGCGGGCGCCCTCACCCCCGCCGCGGCCGCCGCCCGCGAGGCCAGCGAACGGGAGTCGACCAACTGGCGCACCTGGGTCGTCCTCTCACGGATCGAAGCCCGGCGCGGGCGCGCCGTGCCGGCGGTTGCGGCGTACCGCAAGGCGCGGTCGCTGAACCCGCGGTCGGAACTCTTCCGGCGCTAGCCGGCGCGACGAAGCTCTAGAAGGGGCTGGGGACGCGGACGACGACGTCGTCGACGCTGGCGACGATGCCGTTGCCGTTCTTGAGCGTGCCGACGATCACCGAGGAGGCGCGGCCGGTGAGGTCGCCAGCCGCTTCGTCGGTCGCTTCACCAACCAGCGTTTTGCCGACGTAGGCCAGAAGCTTTGCCTGCCCCTTTTCGGGGCCGCTGGTGACGTTGATGGCGCTCAGCCGCAGCACGTTCGCTTCGTTGATGCCGGCGATCGATTTCTCGTTCTTGGCGATCGCGAGGTATTTGACCCCGGCAGCGGTGACCTTGATCAGCTGCGCCTTGCGCTGGCGCGGGAAGACGAGCAGCTGGTACTTGGCGCCGCCGCCGGCCCGCAGCTCGACCCCGAGGAAGGCCTTCTTCTGCAGCGGCTCCGGGGTGCCGCTGAGCAACCGCTCAGTAGCGGCGATCTCGAGGTCGCGACCCAGCACCGGCGTCCGGAACGAGCAGGCGCTGGTCGCTTTCCCGACCATGATCCGCATCGCCCCTCCGGCCCCGGCGCGATCGCAGGTCTTCCCCGAGAGCTTGACCAGCTGGCTGCGCTGGGCGAGCGTCTCCATGCTGTTGCGGTAGACGCCGATCATCGCCGCGCCGGCGACGGCGCAGGTCAGCAAGCCGACGGCAAGCGCGGCTAGGAGGGCAGCTGGAAAGCGGAACCTCATCGAGCTGGGAGCCTAAACACAGCCGCTGCCGGAAGATGCGGCATCGGCCGGCTTGAATCCCAAATATCATTCGCTGCATGAGCGACCACCGACTTCCCCAGACCGACCGGCCGTGGGTGATGCGCACCTACGCCGGGCATTCCGACGCCCGCCGCTCCAACGAGCTCTACCGCCGCAACCTGGCCAAGGGCCAGACGGGGCTCTCGGTGGCCTTCGACCTGCCGACGCAGACCGGCTACGACCCCGACCACGTCCTCGCCCGCGGCGAGGTCGGCAAGGTCGGCGTCTCCGTCGCCCACAAAGGCGACATGCACCAGCTGCTCGACGGGATCCCGCTCGACGAGATGAACACCTCGATGACGATCAACGCAACCGCCGCCTGGCTGCTCGGCCTCTACGCCACCGTCGCCGAGGAAAACGGGGTCTCGCGAAGCCAGCTGAAAGGCACGACCCAGAACGACATCATCAAGGAGTACCTCTCGCGTGGGACCTACGCCTTCCCGCCCGAGCCCTCGATGCGGCTGATCGCTGACATGGTCGCCTTCACCGTCAACGAGGTGCCGAGCTGGAACCCGACCAACATCTGCAGCTATCACCTGCAGGAGGCCGGGGCGACGCCGGTGCAGGAGATCGCCTACGCGCTCTCGACCGGGATCGCCGTCCTCGACGAGGTGAAAGCGCGCGGCCAGGTCGCCGACGAGGACTTCCCCAAGGTCTTCGGCCGCATCTCCTTCTTCGTCAACGCCGGCATCCGCCTGGTCGAGGAGATCGCGAAGCTGCGGACGATGAGCGCGCTCTGGCAGCAGATCGGGCGCGAGCGCTACGGAGTCACCGACGAGAAGATGCTGCGCTTCCGCTACGGCGTCCAGGTCAACAGCCTCGGCCTGACCGAGGCCCAGCCGGAGAACAACATCCAGCGGATCGTGCTGGAGGCGCTGGCGGTGACGCTCAGCCGCGACGCCCGCGCGCGGGCGATCCAGCTGCCGGCCTGGAACGAGGCGATGGGTCTTCCCCGCCCCTGGGACCAACAGTGGAGCCTGCGGATCCAGCAGGTGCTGGCGCTGGAGACCGACCTGCTCGAGTACCCCGACATCTTCGAGGGCTCCGTCGTCATGGATGGCCTCGTTGAGGAGCTGACCGAGGGCGCCAGGGCGGAGATGGCCGTGGTCGAGGAGCACGGCGGCGCCGTCAACGCCGTCCCCTACATGAAGGCGCGCCTGGTCGAGTCCCACCGCGAGCGGGTGGCGCGGATCGAGGCCGGCGAGCAGAAAGTAATCGGCCAAAACAGCTTCACCGAGACGGAGGACTCGCCGCTGACCGCCGGGGCCGACGGCGGCATCCTCACGCCCGACCCCGAGGTCGAGCGCGAACGGGTCGAGGCGCTCGAGGAGTGGAAGGCCGAGCGCGATGAGGAGGCCGTGCGAGCCGCGCTGGCCGACCTCGCCGCGGCCGCAGCCGACGACAGCGTGAACATCATGCCGGCGACGATCGCTGCCGCCAAAGCGGGAGCGACCACCGGGGAGTGGGCGGCGACCATGCGCGAGGTCTTCGGCGCCTACCGTGCCCCGACCGGCGTCGACGGCGCCTCGGCTCCGTCCGAGCGCGAGCAGATGGAGGCGATCCGCCGCCAGGTCGACCAGACCTCCGAGCAGATCGGCCACCGGATCAAGATCCTGGTCGGCAAGCCCGGCCTTGACGGCCACTCCAACGGCGCCGAGCAGGTGGCGCTGCGGGCGCGCGACGTCGGCATGGAGGTGATCTACCAGGGGATCCGCCTGACCCCGGAGGAGATCGCCGAGTCGGCCGTCCAGGAGGACGTCGACGTGGTCGGCCTCTCGATCCTCTCCGGCTCGCACCTGGAGCTGATCCCGGAGGTGGTCAGGTTGCTGCGCGAGGAGGGCCTCGACATGCCCGTCGTCGTCGGCGGCATCATCCCCGTCGCCGACGCCGAGCGCCTGCGCGAGGCCGGGGTCGCCGGCGTCTACACGCCAAAGGACTTCGACGTGAACAAGATCATGGGCGAGATCGTCGAACTGGTCGGACAACGGGCCGGCGCCGGCGCCGCGGCCTGAGCCCACACCAAACCAACTAAGAAACGCTGCCGCGCGGCACGATCCACTGGACCGGCTGGCCGGTGAGCTCCCCGATGCGCTCGAAGTCGGTGTCGTAGTGCAAGACGGTCAGCTCAGCGCGCTCGGCCGCGGCAGCAACAAGCAGGTCGGGTAGTGGAACGGCGCGATGCTGGGAGCGCTCGGCGAGCATCGCCTGCACGCTCAACGCCCGATTCACGACCTCCTCGTCGATCGCCACCCGCGGCATTCCCCGCAGAGCCTCGACCAGCGAACGGTAGGTGGCGCGGTCCCGAGCGCTGTAGAGAAGCTCCAAGTCGACGATCCCACAGGTTGCGATCTCGCCGGCAATCAAGAGGGGTTCGAGCACCTCCCGCACCTCCGGCCGCGTCTCGCGACGCGTCAGCGCGCTCTTGTCGGCGAGGAAAGTCGGCACCCGCCGGCGCTCAGCGCCAGGCGCCGGTCATGGTCTCGACATCGTCCAGCGCCAGCGCGCCCGGCCGGAACAGGAGCTCAACCAGCTGCCGCCGCTGGCGCAGCTTCACGACTTCCGCCAAAGCCTCGTCGACGGTCTCCGTCAGCGTCTTCGTCCCGAGCACCTCTTTCGCCGCGGCCACTTTCGCCGTGTCGATCTCGAACGAGGTCTTCTTCCGTCCTACTGCGGCCATGGCTTCAATATAGCTAAATTGACGAAATCGGATAGGAATCGTAATTGTTCTCTCTATCTGGGCTCTGCGACAGAACGCCCAACCGCGCCGCTCGCCACAATGGACCGGTGAGCGAGCTGAACGGGGAGAGGGCGGCCTGGCTGCGGTGCTACCGCTGCTGGTCCCAGAATCTCGAGATCCAGATTCACTACGACGCGATCCGGCGCGTCGATCCCGAGTCGGGGGAGCTGGCCGACGGCGTCGACGAGGTGCAGGAATCCGTCGTCCAGTGCCTCGACTGCATGCACGACCAGCCCCACCTCACCTTCGAGGGCGATCGCGTGGTGGCGATCGAGGACCGCTGGGAGCGGATGGTCGCGGGGACGCCCTGGGTCGCCTCATGCACGGTCACGGTCGACCAGGACCGGGTCGAGAGCTGCTCGGGGCCGGAGGCGATCGAGTTCCTCACCTACGGCGCCTTCGGGGACGCCGGCGTGCGGGAGTTCTTCACCCACGTCCGCTTCCACAAGCACGACGACGAGCAGATCGTCATCCACCTCCTGGTCGAGCTCTACGCCCGCTCCGCCCAGGAGGCCACGGAGGTGCTGGAAGGCGCCGCGCAGGGCCGATTGGAGATCACCTCGCTCGCCGAGGAGTCCCGCCCCCCGGCCCATGCCTCAGGCGAGGCGCACTAGGCGGAATCGGCGTTTCTCGCTGGACATTCGTCCAGATCCCCCTCCCATGCGGTGATCCGCTGCAACCTTTGTTGCCGATTAGTACCGCAGCTTCTGCTTTGCCGACGTGTTCAAGGGTATGGGAAAATGCGCAAACACCAGCGAGGCTCTCCCACCAGTCGGATCGTGTCTGATCCGGGATAAAGCCGGGCCTCTTCCTAAAAACCGGCTGTTTATTCGAAAGTAGTGACAGTGGAGTCCTCGACCGTAGGCCAAACCCAGCAACACGCCATCGCTGAGCGCGATGAGCTCGCGCGCCGCCAAACGCCCCCCAGTGAGCGCTTCCGGACCCGTCACCGTGGCATCGTCCTCGGGCGGATGCTCTTCATGGGCGATGTGGTCGCCGCGGCCCTCGCCGCCACGTTCGCCGCCCTCGTCCACAGCGGCGGGCTCAACGGCAGCCTCCTCTTCATCGGCGCGGTCGCCCTGCTCTGGCCGCTGACCGCCTTCAGCATCGGCCTCTACCGCAGCGAACAGCTCGCCACCTGGGCCTCCACGGTCTCCGATCTCCCCCGCGGCTTCGTCGCGATGATGCTGATGACCTGGCCGACCTACGGGGTCGCCGACCTCGCCGGCTTCGGGTCACCCGTCGGCGTCACCTTCGCGACGATCTGCGCTCTCCTCGTCCTCGGCGCGTTTACCCGCACCCTCGCCCGCGCCGGCCTCCACCGCGTCCCCGACCTGCGCCAGCGGACGCTGATCCTCGGCTCCGGCCTGGTCGCCGGCCAGGTGGTCGAGAAGATCCGCAACAACCCCCAGTTCGGCCTGATCCCGGTCGGGATCGTCGACGATGAGGTCCACAACGTCGGCACCCCCGACCTGCCCTGGCTCGGCCGCTTCTCCGATCTCTCGAAGATCATCGAGATGCAGAACATCGACCGCGTGATCATCGCCTTCTCGCGGGTCAGCCACGAGGATCTCCTCGAGGCGATCCGCGCCTCCCGCGACGCCTCCGTCGCCGTCGACGTCGTCCCGCGCCTGTTCGAGTTCCTCGACGGGGTCCGCTCGCTCGACCAGATCGGCGGCCTGCCGCTGCTCTCGATCGGCGTCCCGGCCCTCGCCTCGACCTCGATCGCCGCCAAGCGGCTGCTCGACGTCGTCGGCTCGCTGGGGCTGATCCTCCTCTTCACGCCGGTGATGGTCGTCACCGCGATCGCGATCAAGCTCGAATCCCCCGGCCCCGTCTTCTTCCGCCAGCCGCGCGCCGGCCGCGGCAACAAGAGCTTCAACCTGATCAAGTTCCGCTCGATGTACATGGACGCCGAGCAGCGCAAGCAGGAGCTCGACGGGCTCAACGAGGCCAACGACGGCGTCATGTTCAAGATCCGCGAGGACCCACGGGTGACCCGGGTCGGCCGCTTCATCCGCCGCTTCTCGATCGACGAGCTGCCGCAGCTCTTCAACGTCCTCAAGGGCGAGATGAGCCTGGTCGGGCCGCGACCGCTGATCTTCCCGGAGACGGCCGCGCTGGAAGAGCACTGGCACCTGCGCCGGCTTGAGCTGCGGCCCGGGATCACCGGCCCCTGGCAGGTCTACGGCCGCTCTCAGAGCCCCTTCCAGGAGATGGTCCGCTTCGACTACCAGTACGTCGCCGGATGGTCGCTGGCCCGCGACATCGAGATCCTGTTCGCCACCCTGCCTGCGGTCTTCTAGGGCCGCGGCGCGTATTGACGACCGCCGCCCGGGACCCGCGCCCGCCGCGTGTCCTCCACGTCGTCGAGGCTTTCGGCGGGGGCGTCTTCGAGGTCGTCCGGCTGCTGGCCGAGTACCTGGCCGAGGACGGGCACCCGGTGGCGATCGCCTACGGGCGGCGCTCGGAGACCCCGGAGGACGTGCGCTCGAAGATCGCGCCCGCGGTCGAGCTCTTCCCCCTCCCCTGGGACCGCCGCGCGCCCCGTGAGCAGCTGGCCGCGGCGCGGGCGCTGCGCCGCCTGGCGGCCGAATGGGAGCACGACGTCGTCCACCTGCACTCCTCCTTCGCCGGCATCGTCGGCTCGCTGGCGCTGCCGGGCTCGACCCCGAAGGTCTACACCCCCCACGGCTACTCGTTCACGATGCAGAGCCGCGGCCCCGGCTGGCGGCGGGTCTTCAAGGCCATCGAGCGGGTCACCGCGCGCGGCGTAGACGCGATCGGAGCCGTCTCCGAGGCGGAGGCCCGGGACGCCAGGGAGGTCGCACCGGCCGAGAAGGTCGTCGTCGTCCGCAACGGCATCCCGGAGCTGGACGAGCCGCCCTCAGGGCCGCTGCCGGAGCGGCCGGAGCGGCCGCGCGCCGTCGCCGTCGGCCGCATCACCGAACAGCGCCAGCCGGCCGCGGCGGCCCGGATCCTCGCCTCGGTCGCGGACCTCGCGGACGTTTCCTGGGTCGGCGGCGCCGGCCGCGGCGGCATCCCCGAGAGCGCCGTCACCGATCAAGGCGTCCCCGTCACCGGCTGGCTCGACCGGCCTGGCGTCCTGTCCGCCCTCTCCGCCGCCACCGTCTACCTGCACTGGACCGCCTGGGACGGTCAGCCGCTCTCGATCCTCGAGGCGATGGCCGAGGACGTGGTCGTCGTCGCCAGCGACATCGAGCCCTGCCGCGAGGTCCTCGGTCCGCGCCAGGTCTGCGCCACGGAGGCCGAGGCGGGCGAGCTGATCCGCCGCGTCCTCTCCGACCGGGGCTTTCGAGAGGATCTGCTGGCCTCCCAGCGCGAGCGCAGCGCGCTTTTCGGCGCAAGGAGGATGGCCCACGAGTGGCGAAATGTGTACGAGCACCTCGCCGCACCGCAACCTGCAGTGCTGCGGGCGCTGTCCGATAACGCCGAGAGAGAGACGAAGACGATGTCCGCCAAGAGCCGAAACCCCTTCCCCGAGGAGAGCTGATGGAGTTCAGCGACGTCCTGCGCGCGATCTGGAGGCGGCGGCTGCTGGTCGTCATCTTCGTCGCCGTCACCACCCTCTTCGCCGTCCTCTTCGCCCTCAGCCGGGCGCCGAAGTACGAATCGGTTTCGACCCTGGCCCTGACCCCAAGCAGCGAAGGCGGCTTCATCACGCCCGAACAGCTCGACGCGGTCCTCGGCACCTACGCTCGCACGGCGAAGTCGACCCTGATCAAGGAGCAAGCCGAAGAGGACCTGGGCGAACCGCTGCCCGGCTCGGTCGAAACCGGCACCTCCCCCGGCACCGGGATCATGCAGATCATCGGCACGGCCGAATCCGGCGAGGACGCCGCGGTGGTGGCGAAGAACGTCTCCAGGGCCTTCATCAAATACCTCTCCGACAACCGCTTCGTGCAGCCGGAAATCGTCGACCCGGCGACCGCGCCGGACTCCCCCGTGCAGCCGCGCCCGCCGCTGATCATCGGCATCGGGATCATCCTCGGACTGCTGGGCGGCGCCCTGCTCGCCTACTTCGTCGAGCAGCTGCGCGGCCGGATCGAGTCGGCGAGCGATGTCGGCGAGGTCACCTCACTGCCGCTGATCGGCGCCCTCCCCACCGACCGGCGCCTTTCCCGCGGGCCGCGCCTGATCTGGCAGGACCAGGGGACGGCGGCGATCCAGGAGGCGTTCCGCGCCCTGCGGACCAACCTCGAGTTCCAGGTCGACAGCCGCAAGGGGATCATCCAGGTGACCAGCCCCCTGGCCGGCGAGGGGAAGTCGGTGCTCGTCGCCAACCTCGGCGTCGCCCTCGCCCAGCTGGGAATCGAGACCCTGATCGTCGACGCCGACCTGCGCCGGCCGCGCCAGCATCAGATCTTCGACGTGCCCAATGAGACCGGCCTCTCCACCGCCCTGCGCGGCAAATTCGACTCGAAACTGCGGCGGGTGAAAACCGATGTACCGCGCCTCTCGATCGTCCCCGGCGGCCCGGTGGCGCCGAACTCGACCGAGATGCTGCACGTGCGCTCGGCGCCGCTGTTCGACAGCCTGCGCCAGTCTGGCGCGATGGTCCTGATCGACACGCCCCCCGTGCTGCCCGTCAGCGACGCCCGCATCGTTGCCAGGCACGCTGACGGGGTGCTGCTGACGGTGGCCGCCGGCAAGGAGAAACCGAGCGTGTTGAACAGCGCGATCGAGACCCTCCAGCTCGCCGGGGCCTCGATCTCCGGGATCGTCCTCAACTTCGCCGACGACGCCCTGGGCGGGACCGAGGGCTACGCGCCTGAGCCGGCGCCGCGGCAACGGCCGCGGACGGCGGAGAAGCAGGTGGCGAAGCAATGAGCGCGCGTCCGCTCGGCGGACGCGACTTCGCCATCGCCGGCTTCTTCGCCGCGCTGATCACCGGCTTCCTCGCCGCCACCCACCCGCTGCTGGCGTTGGCCGGCTTCTTCGCGATCATCTTCCTCACCTGGGTGATCGGCCGGCCCGAGCTGGTCCTGCTGGCAATGATCGCGGCGCTGCCGTGGGAGGCGATGCTGCACTACCCGACCGCCACCCTCTCGACCGTCAAGCTCTTCGGCATGGCTCTGGTCGGGGCCTACGTCCTGCGGGCCGCCAGCCGCGGGACGAAGATCCGCACCTCGCCGGTGATCGGGATCGGGATCGTCTTCGCCTTCGTCGTCGGCCTCTCCCTGATCGCCTCGCCGGAACCGTCGGCCGGCCTCGAGAAGGCCTTCCGCTACGCCTTCTTCGTCCTCTTCCTCTTCCTCGTCGCCCAGCTGGTCTCCGACCGCGAGACCGGCAAGCGGCTGCTGCAGGTCTACGTCGCCTCGGCGGCGCTGGCGAGCCTGGTCGGCCTGATGGCCTTCCTCAGCGGCGCCGAGGCGCGGGCCTCGGGGCCGATCGACGACCCCAACGACTTCGGTTACCTGATGGCGACGGCGGTCCCCTTCGCCGTCTACCTCTACCGCGAAGACCGGCGCCTGCGGCTGCTCTGGGGCGCGGGCCTGATCCTGCTGCTGGCGGCGACCGCGGCCACGCTCTCGCGCGGCGCGGCCGTTGGGCTCGCGGCCCTGGTGCTCTGGGCACTCTTCACCGGCCGCATCGGCGCCAAGGCGATGGTGACGGCCGCGGTCGCGGTCTTCGTCGCCGCGCTCGCCGCGGTCGCCCTCTGGCAGCCGCTGATCAGCGACCGGCTCGAAGAAAAGGAACGCATCGCCGACAAGAACGTCGAGTCGCGCGAAGCGTTCTGGTCGGCGGCGACGCAAATGTGGATGAGCTCGCCGGTGCTGGGGATCGGCCCCGACCGCTTCGGCGTCGAAGCGCCCGAATACGTGCGCAGCAACCCGATCGCCCTGGAGGACCCGGTCGTCCACAACGCCTACCTGGAGATCCTGGCCGAGAACGGCCCCTTCGCCCTGGCCCTCTTCCTGGCGATGATGGGCGCCGCCTGGAGCGTCCTCAGCCAGGCCGAGCGCGAAGCCCGCAGGCGCGGAGACGAGGAAGCCGCCCGCTTTGCCGCCGCCGTCAAGGGCTCCTTGCTGGTCGCAGCTGTCTCGGCGATCTTCCTCAGCGAGCAGGTCACGGTCCCGATCTGGCTCGCCTGCGCCCTCGCCGCCTCCGGCGCCCTGCCGCGGCCACAGCCGGTGGCTGCCCGCACCGAGTTGGTGCGCGCCGTCGCATGAGGGTCCTCCAGGTGACGTCGCTGCGGAGCGGCGGCCCGCTTGAGCACTCGCTGGTGCTGAGCCGCGCCCTGGCGCGCGCGGGGGTCGAGGTCGAGGCCGTCTGCGCCGAGGCGGGCATCGCCGAGCGCTTCGCCGCCGCCGGGGCGCAGGCACACGTCCTCGAGCTGAAGAGTCCCGCCGACCTTGCCGGAGGACGGCGGTTGCGCCGCCTCGCCTCGCGGTTCGACGTGGTCCACGGCCAGGACCGCCGCAGCGGGCTGTGGACGCGCCTCTGGCCGCGCCAGCGGGGGCAGGCGCGCGTCTACACCGTCCACGGCCTGCCCGACCCCTACCTGCCTCCTCCCGTCGGCGTCCAGCGCCCGAGTGCGCGCGACCGGATCGCCTACCGCGGCCTCGACGCCTTCCTCGCCCGGCGCTGCGACGCCGTCGTCTCCCCCTCCCGCTTCCTCGCCGATCAACTCGTCTCCAGGCTCGGCTACCCGGCGGAGCGGATCGAGGTGATCGCCAACGGCGTCGAGCCGCCGCCACCGCTGCCGCCGGGGGACCTGGTGGGAACGATCTCGCTGCTGGAACCCGTCAAGGGCCTCGACACCTTCCTCCGCGCCGCCGCCCTGGTCCGGGAGCGGCGCCCGCAGACGCACTTCGCGATCTACGGCACCGGGACCGTGCAGGCCCAACTGGAAGCTCTGGCCCGCCAGCTCGGGCTGGAGGACGCGCTCTCCTTCCCCGGCCACGTGCCGGTTGACGAGGCGCTGGCGACGCTGCGCCTCTACGTCCTCACCTCGCTGCTGGAGAACTGCCCGATGTCGCTGCTGGAGGCCATGGCGGCCGGCCGCCCCGCCGTCGCCACCGCGGTCGGCGGCGTCCCCGAGATCGCCGGCGAGGCGGTGCCGCTGGTGCCCCCGAGTGATCCGCCGGCGCTCGCCGAGGAGATCCTGCGCCTGCTCGACAGCCCTGAGCTCGCCGCGGAGGTGGGCCGCCGCGGCCAGGAGCGGGTCGGCTCGCGCTTCACCGCCGCGGCCAACGCGGAGCAGATGCTGGCCCTCTACGAAAGACTGCAGCGGCGATGAGGCTGCAGGTGGTGATCTCGGAGATGGGCGTCGGCGGGGCCGAGAAGATGGTCGTCGAGTGCCTGCGCGACGGCGCCGCCCACGGCGACGAGCTGGCGCTGCTGGGGGCTCCCGGGCAGCTCGACGGGGAACTGCAAGGGCTGCCGATCCGCCGCCGCTCCCTCCCCACCAGCCGCTCCGCCCCTGGCCTGCTGCAGTCCCTCGGCATCGTCACCCGCTTCACCCGCGGCTTTCGGCCCGACCTCGTCCACTCCCACAACGTCCGCGTCACCGCCGTCGCCCGCTTCGGGACCCAGCTCGCGGCCCCGCGCGCGCGGCCGCCGCTGCTGACCACCTTCCACGGCGTGCCGCTGGAGGAGGAGGACCAGGCGGTGAAGCTGCTGCGACTGGCGGACCTAGTCGTCTGCGTATCCGAGGACCTCAGGGGTCACCTGGAAGAGAAGGGCTTCCCCCCGCACAAGCTGGCGGTGATTCCGAACGGGGTGCCGGACCCCGAACAGCTGTCAGACGCCCGGCGTGCCGAGCTCGACGCCGAGCTGGGCCTCGACGCAGGAACCGAGCTGGTCTCGATCGTCGGCCGCCTCGTACCCCAGAAGGCCCACGAGCGCTTTCTCGAGGCCGCCGCGGCGGTGAAGGACCGGCGGCCACGAGCCCGCTTCCTGGTCGTCGGCGACGGCGAACGCCGAGCTGATCTGGAAGCGCTGGCCGCACAGCACGGTCTCGGCGAGGCCGTCCTCTTCACCGGCATCCGCCCCGACGCCGCCGACGTGATCGCCCGCTCGGACCTGCTCGTCTTCTCCTCGGTCTGGGAGGGCCTCTCGATCGCGGCGCTGGAGGCGCTCGCCCGGGGGGTCCCCGTGGTCTCCACCGACGTGGCCGGCGCCCAGGAGCTGCTCACCACCGGCGCCGGCGTGATCGTTCCCCAGGACGCGACCGCCCTGGGGGAAGCCATCGCCTCAGCCCTGGCCGACCCAGGCGCCCGCCAACGGATGGGAGCCGAGGGCCGTCGCCTCCACGCGGAGCGATTCTCGGTAGCCCGGATGAACGCCGGCTACCGAGAGCTCTACCGGCAGTTGATCCAGACTTAGACGAACAGTCCTTCCCCGACGAAGCCCCCCGGCTTGCACCCCGGGGGGCAGGCGAAGATGGCGCTGCCGGTATGGAGCGTGTGGTGGTTGAGCGCGTCCGATTCGGCCAGGCGCCGCTGGACCGGGATGAATTGCCGCTCGGGGTCACGCTGGAAGCAGATGAAAAAGAGGCCGCCGTCGATCTGTCCGGACCCGGGTTCGGAAGGTTCGGAGTAGGAGTAGCCCCGCCGAAGGATGCGCTGGTCATCGTTCCGCCCAGGACTCGCCAGGCGGATATGGGCATCGGCGGGGATCACGGGCTCGCCACCTCGGTGGGCATCCAATTCGACGGGGTCGTACTCGTCTTGCCTCCCAAGCGGCGCTCCACTCAACTTCTTGCGGCCGATCGTCCGCTCCTGCCCGTCCAGGCTGGTCGCATCCCAGACGTCGAAGAGGAACTGGATGCGACGTGCAATGAGATAGCTACCGCCGACCATCCAGTCGGGTCCATCCGAAGGCTGCACCCAGACGAACCGATCCATCGCCTCACCTTCCTCGGCGCGGACATTGTTCGTCCCGTCCTTAAAGCCCATCAGGTTGCGAGGAGTCTCCTGCTCGCGGCTCGTGCTCGAGGTGCGGCCGAAGCCCTGCTGAGACCACCGCAACGTGGCGGCCCCGGCCACGAGCCGGGTCAGGACGTGGATCGCATGGAACGTGACCTGGGGGTGGTCGGCACAAGCCTGAATGCAGAGATCGCCGCCTGAGCGCTGAGGCTCAAGGCTCTCCCCGGGGAATGACGGGAGCTCTCGCAGCTTCCGGGGTCGTTTGTGAGCGCGCCCAAACCTGTTCTCTCCAGGTCGGCCGAAAAGGCTTGGGCCAATGCCAATGGTGATCGTCAGGCGAGAAGGACCGACGCCGAGGGCCTCGCCAGTATCAACCGGCGCTACATCCGGTTCATTAGCCGTCGGTTCGTACCTTTGGCCCCTGGTTAGCGCCGCCCCAGCCACAGTCCACTGTCGCAGCACGTCTCGCAGCTCGTCGACGGACTCCGTTGCGAGATCGAAGGCTGCGAAGTCAAGGAATTCCGGAGCGGGAGTTGCAATCCCTCCCTGATGCTGCTCAAAGAAGGGCACCGCCTCCGCGCTCGAGCTAGCGATCGCCCCTGCTTCTTGTGAGCCTGAGGTTCCCAGAACGCGGTCAAGACCAGCACCGATACCAACCAAAGCGGCCCCCGCCAATGCCCCTCGACGCGTAATCCCACTACTTCGCATCTTTTTTGCATCCACGGTCTAAGGCACCAAGCCTTCCGTCATTTTGATGATGAGCTACCCAACCCTATTCGCATCCACCATTGCCTTACGTAGTAGAGAGCTAGGCCAACCACGCACCCAAAGAACGAAAGCGATAGTAGATGCGCCGCTACGCCTTCGGTGACGAATGCTCTCAATGAAATAGCAAGGAAGGCACCGAGAATGAGAACGTGCTCGCCTGTCTCCTCACGATTTCGGGCGAGAGAAGAGACCGACCGCACAAGGATTGCTGCAGTCAGTAGCCAGAACCCAACGAATGAGAGGTAGGCGAGGATCGGAACCTCTCCCCTGGCGAACAAGTAGCGAGAGATCAAAGCAACAAGCCATCCAAGCCAGAGAATGAGTCCCACCTTCTGCACCGTCAAATTGGAGAAACCTCGCGTAACGCCAGCAACTCTCACACTAGTGCCTCAATGGTCAGAGCTGCTCCGTCCGCCGGACTTACCTAATGACGTGGCCACACTAGTTTCACAACATCTTGGTTCCAAGCCCGACCGATGACCCAGAGGGACCCAGCGTTACACCGGCGACCCTCACGCTAGGGCTTCCATGGTCAGGGCCGCTCCAAACACGATGCATGCGAGATAGGCAGCCCAATCCGCGACCATGAGTACTCGGTACCACAAAGCATCTCTTCGCCGGCCGAACAGTGCTTTTCCCTGAGGATCGTCTTTTCCTACCCATTCGCCTTCGCCTCGAGTAATCGCGCCGGTTCCGTAGACGAGGGCCAGCAAACCGGCAAATCCCAGCATCTGCCAAAGAGGGAAGTCCGCTAAATCAAGCAGCACAAAGAAGAGGAAGATGGCAAAAGTCCATCCGACCGTGTGATAGTGAGCGACGCGCGAGATACTCATGTGCCGGTCTCTCGCATCGACCCGTTGGCCGGAGGCAGCCAGCTTCGACACGTGTTGGTTCCAGGTCCACGCGATGATCTGCATCACGCCGACCCAGATCGTGACCGAAAGCAAGATGCCGAGTGCCAAAGCCATGCTCCGATTCAACCCTCAGATCAGGGTATCGGGAATGGGGTTGGGCGCGGAATCCAGGGGGGCCTGACGATGACTCTCGAAGGCTCAACGGGAACTGGATGCTGCGGGTCCGCCCCTGGCACCAGGACAGGCGGTTTCTCGGGGTCAGTCGAATCTCCAGTTTCTTCACAGGCTGGCCCCGTGTATTCGACGCCCCACTCCTGGTAGGTCTTTTCGCATAGAACATCAAGCACTGGATCGGACTCAAATGGATTGGTTTCTTCCTGCGTCTCACTCGAAACCCCCGGTCCGCCGCTGACCCAATCCCCTACCTGACGCGCACTCTCTTCGAGGTTGTTGAGCGCGCCTTCTCCAAGATCCTCGACTACTGCGGTCGGATCGGGAATCGGAATCGTGACTGGCATGCCTATGCCGACTTCGCCGCTGGGATCGATGTGGTCGGCTGGATCCCCAAAAACATAGCCATAGAAGTTCGTGCCGCTCCCCGCAAACCCAGCCGGGTCTTGGCTGATGAAGCGGCCCGCTTCGAAGCTGTAGTAGCGAGCCCGGTTGTACTGGAGCCCAGTTCCGTCGTTTTCCCGGCCGGTGAACTGGAACGGGTTGTCGCTCGCAGCGCCCGTGCTGGTGGCGGCGCCGAAGGGCTCATAGGTGTAGGAGGTCGCGACTTCGCCGGTGGCGTCGGCCAAAGCGATCGTGCTGCCGAGGCGATCGGTCAGGTAGCTGTCGGTTCCCGAAGCCGTGGCGCGGGCGAAGAGCTGGTCGGCGCGCAGGCCGTAGAGGGTGGCGCCGCTCGGCGTCCCTTCTTCGGATTCGAGAGCGACGTTGGCCCCGTCGTAGAGTGAGTCAATCGTGGTCGCCCCGATGGTCTTCTCGATCCGGCGGCCGAAGGGGTCGTAGCCGAATGAGGCGCTCGTTTCGCCGCTGATGCCGGTGAGCTCTCCGCGGGCGTTCCAGCTGTATTCGTTGGCTTCGTCTGAGATCAGGTTTCCGTCTTTGTCGTAGCCGTATTCGACGCTTCCGCGTTTCACAAGCTGGTTATCGGCATTGTATTCGCCGGCATTGAGCGCTTGGGGAAGGTTGAGGCGGGCATAGCTCCCCCACATCGCTTCCTGGCGGCCGTTGGCGTCGTAGGCGTACTCAATCGTCCCCAGGGTCGCGGCCTCGTCCTTGTAGGTGATCGACGTCGTCTGGCCCGCCGCGTCGTAACCGTATTCCTGCTCGATCCCGTTCGGCAGCGTGACGGCGGTCGGGCGGTTGGCTTTGTCGTATTCGAGCCCGACCGACTCAGAGCCGCGGGAGAGCCCGGTCAGCCGGTCGGCGTTGTCGTAGCTGTAGGTGACGGGTTCGAGTCCGGTGGCAGACATGGATTCCCGCCGCCCCGCCGCGTCGTAGGCGTAGGAGACGGTGCCGCCGGGGCCTTCGAGGCTCTCGATCCGGCCAAGTGGATCCCGGTCGACCACGTATTCGCCGCTGGCGCTGTCGTCGACATGCGTCAGGCGGTTCGCGTCGTCGTACGCGTAGTCGATCGTGCTCTCCGCCGTCAGCCCGGACACGCCGAAGCTTGCGGTTTCCAGCCGCCGCAGCGGGTCGTAGGCGAAGGTCGCCACTTTGCCGCTGCCGCTGATCTCTTCGATCAGGTTGCCGGCTTTGTCGTAGCCCCATTCCGCCGTATTACCCAGGGGGTCCGTTTCGGTCTCGAGGCGGTCCATGACGTCGTAGGTCATCGTGGTTTCTTTGCCCCGGGGATCGGTGATCTTGATCGGGTTGCCGTCGGCGTCGTATTCGAGCCCGGTGATCGCCCCCGAGGGCGAGGTGAAGCTGGTCAGCTGCCCGGGCTCGTTGTAGGCGTAGCGGGTGCGCTCCCCGCCGGGCGCGGTCACGGCCAGCACCCGCCCCACGCCGTCGACGTAGCGGGAGGTGGTGCGCCCAAGCGGATCGGTGATCGAGGTGAGATCGCCCCTCGAGTAGCCGAAGTCGGTCGTCTCATTCACCGCGTTGGTGATCGCGGAGACCTGGCCGGCGGCGTTGTATTTGACGGTCGTGGCGTGGCCCAGAGGGTCGGTCCGTTTGAGGAGCTCCCCTTTCGATCCGTATTCGTATTTGGTCGCGTGCCCGAGCGGGTCAGCGACTTCGGTGAGCCAAGACGTGCCGGGCTGGTAGGCGAATTTGGTGGTCTGGGCGTCTTCGGTGCCGGCGAGCAGGGTGACTTCGGTGACGTTGCCGTTGTTGTCGTATTCGAACTCGGTGATATGGCCCAGTGGGTCGGTTTCGGCGAGGCGCAGGCCGGTATTCGCCTGCACTTCGAAGGTCCTCGCCTGTTCGAGTTCAGATTCTGGCTCGAAGATTTCGCCGGTGGGCCGGCCTTCGGAGTTGAAGGTGACCTTCTTCTGGCTGCCAAGCGGGTCGGTGACCGTGGTCGCCTGAACCTGCCCGGACCCGTTCAGGTCATAGGCGAAGCTGAAGGTCGCCCCGTCCCCCGCGGTCTGTTTTTCGACGCGCCCGTTGGCGTCGTAGGCGATCTGGAGATATTTTTTGCCCCGGGCGTTGATTACCGCTTTCATCCGGCCCGAGCCGTCGTATTCGTATTCAGTGGTCCGCCCGCCGAGGCCTTCGACTTTCGTCAGCCGCCCGGAAGTGTAGGTGTATTTGACTTTCCTGCCACCGTTGTCGAGCAGTTCCGTGATCCGGCTCGAGCTGTCGTAGGTGAACTTGACCCAGCGCCCGTTCGGGGAGGTGATCTTGCTGATGTTTTCCCCGCTGCGGGTGATCACGAGCTGGCTGCCGCGGCCGTCCCTGACTTCGAGCAACCGGCCGACGCCGAAGACGTAGGTCATGCCGTTGGTCAGCTGCAGGTTCCAGTAGGCGCCGCCGCTCGAGGGGCTGTATTTCAGGATCGATCCGTAGAAGGGACCCGGCGCGCTCGTGGATTTATAGGCAGCGTCGGAGTAGCCGGTTCCTGGGGTGGTCCGCACGTAGGTGATCTTCTTGCCGTCGGGCAGGATCAGGTTTGCTTCCGCGGCTCCGGCTCCTGACCACAGGCGCAGGTCGTACTGGTTGGTGGTGCCGATGCCGAAGCTGTAGGAGTTCGTGTCGGCCGGGCGGTAGGTGCGCTGGATCTGGATCGGGATCGTGTCGGGCAGGACGAGATCCTGCTGGTGATAGGTGAAGAGGCCGCTGTAGAGGTCGACGGGGTCGCCGCTCGAGGCTTCACCCGTCGGAGCGCTCCCGGGAGGCATGGGGCTGCCGGCGAGCATCGCGCCGGTGAACTCCCAGATCCGCACGCCAGGATCTGGCACAACCTGCTTGCCGTCCTTCGTAACCGTGCCGCGGCCGTAGACATACCAACCCTGGTCCTCGGGGTCGTAGTTCCAGAACTCGGCCCGCTGGCCTGGCCGCAGGTGCGCCCAGTTCGGGTAGACGATCTGGGCGCCCTTGCTGAGGTAGGCGCGACCGGGCTGGATCGTGAAGTAGACGGGGATCGGCACGAACGGAGGCAGAGGGAACGGCGCCTGGTTCACGGGGATCGCCGTGATGTTGAGGTCCCGGACCGTCTTTCCTGCGGCACTCTTGATCACGGTGCCGGCCGGGATGCGAACTTCGAGACCCGGGATGCTTGACGTCCTCAGCCTGGTCTCGTGCTTGGTCGGAGAGGCGACTCGCTGATCGCCCGCCGGATCGAGCGGCGACAGCCAGATCGTGTAGTCGAGGACGATGGTCTTCTGGTTCGCCAGGTCCACGTTCACCTCATAGCTTCCGTAGCTCCGCTCGCCGGGCACCGATTCGCCGTCGATGAGGAGCGTCTGCTCTCCTGCCGGTATGCCGGAGAGGAGAAACCGCCCCGCCTCGTCGGTCCTCGCATCGGTCCCAAGGCCCTCGATAGCGACACGGGCTCCTGCGACCGGCAGCCCGTTTCTTTCGAGGGCCTGGCCGGCGAGGGCCGTGGTGCCGGCGGGGGCCCGCAGTGCCTTCAGCTCGGCCCAGGGGGTATCGGGCTCCGTCGCTTCCCAGCCGGGAACGTTCCGAGGTGGGTGCCAGACCTTGAGCGGGGCCGGGTGGAACGCGCGCATTTGCGACGTGATGCCTCGCGAGCCGATCGGCGAGCCCTCGTGCTGCTGCCTCTTGTCACCAGTCCGATCAGCAGAAGATGCGCTGCGCCGGGGCTGGACGGAGGAGGAGGCGCGCGTGAAAAGGGAAGTGGCAGCATGCGCTGCGGAAGTCGAGCCTGATCGACCGGAGATGTCCGAGTACCCGTCCGGCGGCCCGAGGGGCACGCGCGTCCTGAGGCTGACAAGCTGAGCAGTCGGCCCCATCGGGCCTAGCAAGGCGACGTGCGAGCCGAGATAGATCGTCGCTTTCACGCTGCCGATCCCAGTGGATGGGGCGCTGGTTCCCGACGCCGGGGGATCGACGACGAGCTTGTAGGTGCCGGTCGACGGCAACGTCAGTTCTTTTTTCCCGCTGGACGAGAACCCAAATTCACTCCCCCAGAACAGAGTTCCGTCGGGCTTCATTACCCACATGGACCCGTTGGCGATGGTCGATTCGGTGGCTTTGATCGTGACCAGCTGCGACGCGGTCCCCGAGAAGGTGATCAGCTCGCGCTGGCCGGGGACCGAGATCGTCGAGGTGACCGAGGCGCCTTCGGCCGAGGGCGTGATCGTCTGGCCGGTTTTGTCGGGCGCTTCCCAGAGCTGCAGGTCGACCGAGCCGGTGGCCGAGCCGCCCGGGTCGACGATCAGGGTGTAGGTGCCGGCGGTGGCGAAGGTCTGGGTGTCCCAGAAGTAGTTTTCTTTGGCGCCGAAGCCCATGCTGCTGTGTTCTTCGCCGGTGGGTTTCAGCCACTTG
>Ga0190273_10000033_pt1 | contig 94256 bp, 68 predicted proteins | sample Popmic504IS_FD_134513 | JGI IMG/M metagenome (GOLD analysis project Ga0190273, IMG submission 134513) | Populus adjacent soil microbial communities from riparian zone of Shoshone River, Wyoming, USA - 504 IS | ecosystem: Environmental > Terrestrial > Soil > Riparian zone > Trees stand | place...
CCCCCCCCCGCTCCGGACGGACCGCTGAAGGATCACACCATGCGTCGTTCGATCGTTTTCAAAGGCAGCCTTCTGCTCGCGTTGGGAGGCACTCCGCTTATGGCACTCCCTCCCAAGGCCGCACCGCCGGCGCCGGCCATAGCCCCAGCCGCGGACGCCCTTGTTGTGCCGCCGCCGAAGGCCGGCCGGGCTCGGCCGCTCATCGTCATCGTCGCGGACAAAGCGGGCGCACAGACGACCGACTTCATCGTCCCCTATGGCGTTCTCAAGGACTCCGGCGTTGCGGACGTCCGCAGCCTTTCAACCGCCACCGGGCCGATCGAAATGACCCGCGGGCTTCGGATCATGGCCGACGAAACCGTCGCCGCGTTCGACGCCCGCGAGCAGGCCGGAGCGGACATCGTCATCTTACCCGCGCAGGCCAAGCCGAAGAGCCCTGTTTTGACGACATGGCTGCGCGCCCAGGCTGCCAAGGGCGCCACGATTATCGCGGTTTGCGAAGGAGCTCGAATATTGGCGGGCGCCGGCCTGCTCGACGGCAAGCGGGCGGTCACCCACTGGTCCAGCCTTGCGGATATGGCGAAAGCGTATCCGGGGACGGTGTGGGTGCGTGACAGACGCTACGTGCAGGACGGGACGATCGTCACCACCGCCGGAGTCACCGCCTCCATTCCGATGTCGCTGGCGCTCGTCGAGGCGATCGGCGGCCGCGGCAGCGCCGAGGCGACTGCGCGCCACTTCGGCGTGCGTGCTTGGGGCGCTGCTCACCGGACGAACGATTTCGCGATCGAGGCAAGCGACCGTGCCGCCGCCGCCAAGGCGCAGCGGGCGAAGCCTGAAACGACCGAAATCCCGATCGGCGATGGCGTCGACGAAGTGTCGCTGGCGCTTCAAACCGAAGCCTGGGGGCGGAGCATGCGCACCAAGGTGGTGACGACCAGTTCCCCGCGCGCTCCGGTGCGCTCGCGCCGCGGCCTCCTTCTCCTGCCGGACGCCGATCCCAAAGCCGGCAGCCGGGTGGTGCAGGCGGCGGCGACCCTCCCTGCGGTGCCCGCGCTGGAATCGACGCTCGCCGAAATGGCCTCCCGGTACGGACCGGGCGCTGTCCGGTTCGCGGTGCTCGGGATGGAATATGATGCCGACGAGCAAGAGTGATCCCGCGCGGATGTGCCCCCCTGCCTAGCGCCTGCCGAGCCCCTGCAGCAGGAACTGACGAATGCGGGCGAGCAGGGCCGGCGTGGGTGGTCCCAGGACACCGCGGCGGTCCGCCGGGAGGTGCTCGGCGGGGTGGCCGTTCCGCTGGAACACATAATGGTCGAACATCGCCCGCCAGGCGTCGCGCTGCTCGTCGGGCAGGTGGCTGATCGCGAACAGGCCGTGGACCATCGCCTCGAACGGCGAACCCGCCTCCGGCGGAGCATCGCTCCACCAATAATTGAGCAGGATGTTGAAGGAAGACAAAGCATCGACCTGGTGCCACCACAGGCTTGGCAGGTAGATCGCGTCGCCGGGGCCGAGTTCGGCAACCATGGCGTTAGCGAGAGCGTCGCGGAATTTAGGGTGACGGACGAGGTCCGGATCGTGAGCCGGGACCATGCTTGCGGGCTGGCCGGCCATGGTGTGGTCGATCGGGCCGACATAGAGATTGCCGACCTGATCGGGCGGGAAAACAAGGAAGCGGCGCGTGCCCGCCACGACCGCGGCGATGTTGTCCGACATGTCGAAATGCGCGCTGACGCTGGTGCGGTTGCCGATCCAGATGCGCGGCACCGCCCCTTTGCCTTCCAGAAGAGGAAGCGCGTTTTCGGCGGAGAAGCCGGGCAGCAGATCCGGAACCGGCGCCGCGCCGACATAGACGCTGCGGGCGCCCGCTTCCGCGCCCTTCCCCGTCAAATATTCGAGGACGCTGGTCAGCGTGCCCTGCTGCTTCTCGAAGTTGAAGCCGGCGAGATCCGAACTGTAGGAAAAGCGGCCCGCTATGTCCGGAGCGCCGACGAAGGCCTCGACGGGGCGGCCGTTGTAGAAGCGGCCGAGGTAATAAGCGGCGGCGGCGGGCGACGCCGCGGCATTTTGCACGGCGGGCCAGTGGCGCAGGAGGCCGCGCATCACCAGCGGCTTGAAGGCCGGGACGACCTCCTGCGCGAAGATCGCGGCGTCGACGTCGCTGCGCTCGGGCACTTGGGTTGAGGGCAGCTCCATAGGCTGAGGCGGTTAACCCAGGCGGCGAGCGTCCGAAAGCGAATTGCGGCGGTTGCGGTCCGGCGGGCCTATTGGCCCATGTTGAGGACGACGATCGGCCCGAAATCAATGGTCTGCTTGGCGTTGGCGACCTGCACCGTCGCCTTGAGCGCGCCCGCCGGATAGGCCTTGGCGGATTTCCCCTCGATCTTGTGCGGTGCCCATTCGGGGGTGACGGTGACCGGACCGGAGATCACGCCAGTATAGGGCGCCGCCTTCATTTGAACGGCGATGTAGGGAATGGTTGCGGTCTTGGCGCCGGCCTCACCCTTCACCAGACGCGCATCGAAGATCAGGACGAGCTTGTCGCCCGCCTTGACCGGCTTGTTGATCGCGCTTTCGACAACCGAGTCCCAGGCATTGGCGCCCTTTTTCGGAACGGTGACGCGAAGCGCCTTGCCGCCTTGCACGACCGGATCGTCGACCAGCTTGGCGCGCGCGCCGCTGACCTCGGGAGCGCCCGGATCGTTGACGATCTTGGACGCGATGTCGGTTTGAGCGGCGGCCGGCACGGCGGCCATTGCCAGGAGCAGGCAAGCGAGTGGAGCGCGCATAATCAATCCTCCCTTTGGGCAGAGGTAATCACACAACGTTAGCGCTATCAAGCGCGTCGTTGCGGTCAGCCGTCGATGTCGCGCTTGGCGGTTTCCGGCAGGAAGAACAGGCCGAGGATAACGGTCAGCGCCGCGACCACGACCGGGTACCAGAGGCCGTAGTAAATGTCCCCGGTGGCGGCCACCATCGCGAAGGCGGTGGTGGGCAGGAAGCCGCCGAACCAGCCGTTCCCGATATGGTAGGGAAGCGACATCGAGGTGTAGCGGATGCGTGCCGGGAACAGCTCGACCAGCAGCGCGGCGATGGGCCCGTAAACCATGGTCACGTAGAAGACGAGAAGGAAGAGGTAGAAGACGACCAGCGGCTTGTTCATCGCCGCCGGGTCGGCCTTGTCGGGATAGCCGACGCCTTTCAGCGCCGCGGTGGCGTCGCCCTGGAACGCCTTGATCGCGGCGGCGCGCGCCGGGCCGGAGACTGCGGCGGGATCGACGGAGGGGATCGCCTGGTCGCCGATGCGGAGCTGGGCGAGCGTGCCGGCGGGTGCTTCGACATTGGTGTAGCTGATGCCGGCCTTGGCGAGATAGGACTTGGCGATGTCGCAGGAGCGCGCGTCGAACTTGTTGCGGCCGACGGGGTCGAACTGGACGGAGCAGTCGGCGGGATCGGCTACGATGCTGACCGGCGCCGAGGCCTGGGCGGCGTAAAGCGCCGGGTTGGCGGCCTGCGAGAGGCCGTGGAAGATCGGGAAGTAGGTGAGCGCGGCAAGCGCGCAGCCGGCGAGAATGATCGGCTTCCTGCCGATCCGGTCGGACAGCCAGCCGAAGAAGACAAAGAACGGCGTGCCGATGCCAAGCGCGATGGCGATCAGGATGTTGGTGGTCGCGCCGTCGACCTTCATCATCTTTTCAAGGAAGAAGAGCGCGTAGAACTGGCCGGTATACCAGACCACCGCCTGGCCGGCGACGGCGCCGAACAAGGCAATGATGACGATCTTGAGGTTCGACCATTGCCCGAAGGCTTCGGTGAGCGGCGCCTTGGAGGTGGTGCCTTCGTCCTTCATCTTCTGGAAGACGGGGCTTTCGGCGAGCTGGAGACGGATCCACATCGAGACGGCGAGCAGCACGATCGAGACAATGAAGGGGACGCGCCAGCCCCAATCCTTGAACGCCTCCTCGCCGATCGCCGAGCGGACGCCGATCACCACCAGCAAGGCGGCGAACAGGCCCAGCGTCGCGGTGGTCTGGATGAAGCTGGTGTAAAGGCCGCGCTTCCGCTGCGGCGCGTGCTCGGCGACATAGGTCGCGGCGCCGCCATATTCGCCGCCGAGGGCAAGCCCCTGGAGCAGGCGGAGGAGGACGAGGATGACCGGCGCGGCGACGCCGATCGACGTGTAGCTGGGGAGGATGCCGACCAGGAAGGTCGACAGGCCCATGATGCCCATGGTGACGAGGAACGTGTTCTTGCGGCCGACCATGTCGCCGATCCGGCCGAAGACGATGGCGCCGAACGGCCGCACCGCGAAGCCCGCGGCAAAGGCGGCAAGGGCGAAGATGAAGCCCGTCGTCTCGTTGACGCCCGAAAAGAACTGGGCGGAGATGATGGTGGCGAGCAGGCCGTAGAGGTAGAAATCGTACCATTCGAAGACGGTGCCGAGCGACGATGCGGCGATGACCAGCTTCTCGCTCTGGGTCGCCGTGTGATGCCGGGCGTCCGCGCCCTCCCGCTCTTCAACCGCCATGTGATTTCAGCCCTTGTTTGCCGCCGTCAGCAGCGTGTGCAGACGGAGAATTTGAAGATCGTCGTTGAATGGAAAAGCTGGCCCGGCTTGAGCAGGCTGCTTGGGAAAGCCGGACGGTTTGGGCTGTCGGCGAGATGCTGGGTCTCGAGCGCGATGCCGTCGTAAGGCCGGTAGAGAGTGCCTTGAGCGCCCTTGTCCTCGCCGCTGAACCAGTTGCCGGTATAGACCTGAACTGAAGGCTCGGTGGTGCGGACTTCGACCTGCCTGCCGGACGCCGGGTGCGAGAGCAGAGCGGCACGGTGCTGCCCGCGTGCGTCCCTGAGCAGCCAGGCGTGGTTGAGCCCGCGCCGGCCTTCGAGCTGGGGGTGCTTGGCGTCGAGCGCCGCGCCTACCGGAGCGGGGCCGCGGAAGTCGAAGGGTGTATCCGCCACCGGCATGAAGTTGCCGCTGGGGATGCCGCCCGCGTCCGTCTCGACCAGCTTGTCCGAGTCCACCTGCAACAGGTGGTCGCGGACGGAGCCGGAGCCCGCGCCGGCGAGGTTGAAATAGCTGTGGTTGGTGAGGTTGAGCACCGTCGCGGCGTCGGTGCGGGCTTCGTAATCGATGCGCAGGCTGTTGTCGTTGCCTAGCGTGTAGATGACGCGGACGTTGAGCTTGCCCGGAAAGCCCTGCTCCCCGGCCGGGCTTTCGTAATCCAGGATCGCGCCGACGGTGCCCTTGTTGACGAAGCGGCGCGCGGTCCAGACCTTGCCCGAGTAGTCGCCAGGCCCGCCGTGCAGTGCGTTGGCGCCGTCATTTGGGGTGAGGCGCACTTCCTTGCCGCCCAGGGTGAAGCGGGCCTTGGCGATCCGCCCCACGTAACGGCCGAGCACTGCGCCGAAAGCGTAGTTGGCGTTCTTCGCCTCATAATCGGCGAGGTTCGCGAAGCCGAGCACCACGTTGGCGCGCTTGCCGGCTTTGTCGGGCACGACGATGTCGGTGACCACCGCGCCGTAGTTGATCAGCCGCACCTCCATGCCGCTGTCGTTGACCAAGGTGAATTGGGTGACCTTCTTGCCGCCATTCGTCACGCCGTACTCCCGCGACGTCACCGAACCGGCCGCGGCGGGCGCGGCGCAGGCGAGCAACAGGGCGGCGGCGGGGTATCTCAAGGCTTGCCACCTTTGCCGTAAAGCCGGTCGGCGGCAAGGGCGAGGAACATGAAGTTGGTCTCGCCGCCGCCCATTACATATTCCATCTGCTGCCAGAAGAACGGCCAGTTCTTGAGTTCGGGCAGATCAGGGCGGATCAGCGCGGTGCCGGAGACGACTCCGCCTGGAATATAGGAGAAATCGGCGCGGTTGGTGCCGTAGGCGACGGTGGCGGAGTTGGCGCCGACGCCGCTCACGAAGCTGATATTGTTTTCGCCCGGATGGACTCCGAGCACGAAGTTCAAGGCGTTGAGCCAGCTTTGCGGATCGGTGTGCTGCGGCCAGCCTTTGGCGAAGAGGTACTGGCGCACGCCGCGTTCCTGCACCGTCCAGCCGGCGCCCCAGATGTCGGGCTTGTAGGGGACGCCATAGGGGCTGTCGGTGCGGGCGCTTTCCTTCACCGTCGCCTGGTAGGCGGCGACGGCGGAGTCGAGGCGCTGGCGGAAGCCTTCGTCGTTGAGCTGGCCAAGGATGGGCGCGAGCATCCAGGCGGATTGCTCCACGTTGGCGAGGATCTCCGGCTCCATGGCGAGGAGCATGCGGATGTAGGTGCGGTCGCCGGTTGCCTGGATGAGCTCGGACAAGGCGAAGACCTTGTTGGGCACGCTCTTGCCGCGCGCGAAGGCCTTGCCGGCAACGTCGCGGGCCGCGGCGAGCGTTTCGGCTGCAAGTTTGGGATCGCTGGCCTTGAGGACGCGCGCGGCGGCGGCGAGGCCGGCGGCGGCGTAGAGCTCGCGGTCGGGATTGTCCTCGGTGAACACCCAGCGGTCGTCCCAGCGGATCGGCTTGCCGGCATTGTCGCGGCCGAGGCCGTCCACGGGTTTCTTGAACTGGTTGTCGGTCTGGTTGGCGGCCTCGCCGAGCATCACGTATTGCCGGTGGGTCGGATCGATGATGCCGCGATACAGGCGGCCGAGGGCGCGGTAGCCGCCCATCACGGAGAGCAAACCGTGCTCGATCTGCTGGACGGCGTCGTTTTTGCCGTCGGGATCGTGGATTTCGACCAGCTTGCGCTTCTGGTCGATGCGGGTGGCGTCGTAGTCGAGGCCGAATTCCTCGACCATCTTGGCGAGCAGCCAGATGGTGCCGATCTGGCTTTCCACCCGCATGTCGTAATCGCCGGCGTCGTGCCAGCCGCCGGCGTCGAGGCCAGGGACGATCTCGCCAGGCTTGTATTTGCTGAGGGTGGAGGCGCCCTGCAGGTAGCCGTCGAAATGGTTGAGGTCCGTCGGCGCCATGAGGGCGTCGTCGAGATGGTCGACGCCGTGCCAGACGCGGTATTTCTGGTTGACCCGCATGTGGCACATCTGGGCGGGGAGGAAGACTTCCAGCGTCGGCTGCCAGACGCGGCGGGAATAGACGTCGGCGCCGATCTTGAACGGCTGGGAGAGCGTGTCGCCATAGCCGACGACGTACATTCCAGGCTCGGTGACGCGGCTGAAATCGAAGGTGCGGTAAGAATAACGGAGGAAATCGCCCCAGCGCTGCGGCTCGGCCTCGAGCACCTGCTCCCGGCCGTTTTCGGTGAGGCGGAAGAGGCGGACGCGCTTGGAGTCGCGGTCGGTGGGGTCGAGTTCGATGACCGCGGTTTTGGGCTGGGTTGGGGCGTAGCCGACCTGGCTGACCTGAATGACCGGCTCGTATTTCCAGTCCTTCTCGACGTTGGGCGTGACCACCCATTCGAGCGCGTTGGCGGTGGCGCCGGCGGGGATCGTGCCGCGGACGATGAACCAGCCGTTGTTGTGGTTGAGGCGGCCGTCGATCAGCTCCAGCCCGCCGGTGCGGCTTTCGATGGTGATGCGCTGGCGGTCGCTGTCCGGTGCGACGACGAGGCGCCTGCCGGTGGCGAGCGGGGCGGCGAGCGGCTCGCGGTTGAGGCTGGTGACGGGGCCGTTGGCCTGCACCGGCACCGGGACTTCGACGGTAGGGCCGCCCGAGAACACCACCGGTCCATTGGGCTGGCGCGGGAAGATGCCGCTTTCGCCGTCCATCAGGAAGCTCTTGCCGAACAGGGGCAGCGGAAAGAGTTCGAGGTTGAAGCCGACCTTGCCGACCCATTCGCGCGGCACCGGCCGGTCGAGATCGACCGTGATCCGGAAGGCGTTGCCGGCGAGCGGCGTTACCCGGACTTTGTAGCCGAGTTGCAGGTTCGGGTAGAAGACCGGGTTGAAGCCTTTCCGGTCCTTGGACGGGTCTGGGTAGGAGAGCGCCTGGGTGACGGTCTGGCTCTTCGCGTCAACTGTGCGCTCGCCGACCAGCGGGACCGGCGACCATTGGCCGGGCGAGGATTCAAGGCGGAGATCGCCGTTCGCCGCCACCCGGCTGCCGTGCTGGACGATGGTGACTCCGGTCTGGTGGCCTTCGGGGTAGTAATCCGAGAAGACCATGACGTTGAGGCCCGGGCGGGCGAAATAGCCCTTGTCGTTGAGCTTGAGGTCCTGGCCGAGCGCGCCCGTGGCGAGAAGGAGAGCAGCGGCGGCGGCGAGGGCCCTCCGCACCGGTTTACGCTTTCGCCTGAACGGTGGCGCTTTCGAAGGCGGCGGCAATCGACTGGCGCAGCGGCTTGGGACGGAACTGGCTGTCGTAAGGCAGGCCGCGCTTGATCGACTTGTCGGGGCGAGGATCGAAGTCGGTCAGCCAGCTATAGCGATCGACCATGCCCCAGGCGAGGACGTCGCGGAGCTGCGAATAGCTCAGCATCACGTCGAGATAGGCGCGGGCGTAGTCGGCGACCATCGTGTCGCGGACCGCGATGTCGTTGGGCGCCTGCTGGTCGTTGACGTCGAATTCGGTGATGATGAGCTTGTAGCCCATGCCGACCACCTCATCGAGGAAGCGGCGCCACGGGCCCTCGGACTCGCGGACGATCTGCGCGACGGGCGCTTTCTTGAGGAGGCGGATGTGGGACTGGACGCCAAGCGTATCGACGGGGGTGCCGCGCTTCTTGAAGCCTTCGAGGAGCTTGAGGACGCCCTTGATGTGCGTCTCGTCCTCCGTGCCGCGCTCCCAGCTCATGTAATCGTTGTAGACGAGCTCGGCGTGGGGGGCCTCGGCCTTGGCGGTGTGGAACATGAGGTCGAGCGCGGCCTCGCCGCCGCCCATCGCGCGGGTGATGACGGTGTCGCGGATTTGGCCGGTTTCCGGCTGCACCGCTTCGTTGACGACGTCGTAGGAATAGATGCGCTTGCCGAAGCGGCGGGTGGCGGTGCGGACATGCTCGGTGAGCATGCGCTCGGCCTCGGCGGAGGGGCGGGGGCCGAAATCGTGCTTCACCAGCCATTCGGGATACCATTTTTCGGGGTACCAGAAGAGGGTGTGGCCGCGCAGGGCGAAATCGTGGGCGGTTGCGTAATCTGCAATGGCGTCGACCTGGGCGAAATCGAAGGCCGGGGTGCGGCGGGTCCACTGCCATTTGAGCTCGTTCTCGGGGACGAGCAGGCTGCATTCGCGCTCGAGGATTGCGGTGTAAGCGGGGTTGGCGAAGCTGCCGCGGTCGGCGCCCGGCGCGCCCCAGGCAACGGCGGAGCCGAAGCGGCGGCCGCTGCGGCGGGCAAGCGCGTCGAGCGAGCCGGCGGGAGCGCGGCCGGCCGCGGATTGCGGGGCCATGGCGGTGGGCGCGCAGGCGGTGGCGGCGAGGCTGAGGCCCATGGCAAGGCTCTCGCGGCGGGTGATCTTCATGGCTTCTTTCGCATCCCTCGTGACGGCGGCTTGGGCCGCTCTTCGCCTGATAGCGCTAACATGGTAGACGCCGCGCGACAATTGGGGATTGCCGGTCTTATGCGCTTCTCTTTGATTCTGCTGTGTCTCGCCGGCCTGCTTGGCCTTTCCATTCCCGCGCAGGCGGCGCCGCTGGAGGAGGACGGCTACGACCTTTGGCTCCGCTACCGGCCGGTGGAAGCGCCTGCGCGGGACGCTTATCGGAGTGTGGCGCAAAGCCTGGTGGTTGCGGGAGACGGCCCTGCCCTCGCCGCCGCCGCGGGCGAGCTGGAGCGCGGTATCGAAGGGCTGCTCGGCACGGCCCCGCGGCGCGTGGGCGCAGTGGAGGACGGCTCGATCCTGATCGGCACGGCCGCCGCGCCTGCAATCCGGCGGCTGGCCCTGCCCCTCTCCCGGCTTGGCGACGAAGGCTATTTGCTGCGCAGCATAAGGGTGAGTGGCAAGCGGGTGACGGTGATCGCGGCGAACAGCGACAAGGGCGCGCTGTACGGCGCTTTTGCGCTGTTGCGGCGCATTCAGACCCGGCAGCCGCTGGAGGCGCTCGACGTCGCGGACGTCCCGCGGCTCAGGCTTCGGCTGCTCAACCATTGGGACAATCTAGATGGCTCGGTGGAGCGGGGTTATGCCGGTTCCTCGCTGTGGGATTGGCACAAGCTGCCGAATTATCGCGACCCGCGCTACACCGATTATGCGCGCGCCAACGCGTCGGTCGGGATCAACGGCACGGTGCTGACCAACGTCAACGCCAATGCCGAACTGCTGACCGCGCCTTATCTGGAAAAGGTGGCGTCCTTGGCCGACGTGTTCCGCCCTTGGGGCATCCGCGTGTACCTCACCGCCCGGTTCAGCGCGCCGATCGAGATCGGTGGCCTCAAGACCGCCGATCCGCTTGATCCGGCGGTGCGCGCCTGGTGGAAGGCGAAGGCGGACGAGATCTACCGCCATGTGCCGGACTTCGGCGGCTTTCTGGTCAAGGCGAACAGCGAGGGGCAGCCCGGGCCGCAGGACTATAAGCGTAGCCATGCGGACGGCGCCAACATGCTTGCCGACGCGCTTGCGCCGCACGGCGGGACCGTGATGTGGCGGGCGTTCGTCTACTCCGCCTCCGCGGCGCAAGACCGTGCCAAGCAGGGCTATGAGGAGTTTCAGCCGCTGGACGGCAAGTTCCGGCCGAACGTCATCGTCCAGGTCAAGAACGGGCCGATCGACTTCCAGCCGCGCGAGCCGTTCCACCCCTTGTTCGGGGCGATGCCGAAGACGCCGCTGATGGCGGAATTCCAGATCACCAAGGAATATCTCGGCTTCGCGACCCACCTCGCCTACCTCGGCACGATGTGGGAGGAGGTGCTGGACGCCGACACGTATCGCCCGCGCAAGGGCACGCCGGTGGCAGAGACGCTGACCGGGATTGCGGGCGTCGCGAACATCGGCACCGACCGCAACTGGAGCGGCTCCCACTTCGACCAGGCGAACTGGTATGCGTTCGGGCGGCTGGCTTGGGATCCGAAGCTCGGCGCGCGCGGCATTGCCGAGGAGTGGGCGAAGATGACCTTCACGCCCGATCCCGCGTTTGTCGCGCCCGCCGTCGAGATGATGATGGCATCGCGCCAGGCGGTGGTCGATTACATGACCCCGCTCGGCCTCCACCATCTGATGGCGAGCGGCCATCATTATGGCCCGGGGCCATGGGTGGACGATCTCGGCCGCGCCGACTGGAACCCGGTTTATTACCACCGCGCCGATGCACAAGGGATCGGCTTCGATCGCACCAACAGCGGCAGCGGCGCCGTGTCGCAATACGCCCCCGCGCTCGCCCGGATTTGGGGCAATCCCGCGACGGTGCCGGAGGACTACCTCCTCTGGTTCCACCACCTGCCGTGGGAGCACCGGATGGCGTCGGGCCGCACGCTATGGGAGGAGCTTGTCGACCGCTACGCCAGGGGTGTTGGACAGGTGCAGGGAATGCGCCGGACCTGGGATCAGATCGGCGGCCAGGTCGATCGCCGCCGCCGCGCCGATATTGCCACGTTCCTGGCGATCCAGGAGCAGGAGGCGATGTGGTGGCGCGACGCCTCTGTCGCTTACTTCGGGAGCGTCTCGGGCCGTCCGCTTCCCGCGGGAGCCGCGCCGCCCGCGCACGATCTGCCCTGGTACAAGGCCCGGCGCTTCAGCCACGTTCCCGGAAGCCCCGAATAAGGCAGCGGCTCGCGGAGCCCCTCCCCGCTGCCAGCGCCGCGCCCATAAAAAAAGGCTCCCCCGGCGCGTTGCCGGGGGAGCCAGGATTGGGCGGATGGGGCCCTTAGAAGTTTGCGCGAACGATCAGCGAGAAGCGACGATCGTTGACGAAGTAGGAACGCGGCGCCAGCTCGTCCGGATCGCCCTTGTACGCCTGCAGCGTCTTGGTGACGGTGTTGAGCAGGTTCACGCCCTGGATGCCGACCTTGATTCCCTTGGAGACGTTGAGGAAGGCGGAGGCGTCGAGCTGGCCCGTAGCAGCCTGGAAGATCGAGGTGTACGGGAAGATCACGTCGGCCGCAGTCAGCAGGAACTTCGAGCGGTAGTTGTAGGCGGCGCGAAGCGAGATCGGCCCCTTTTCGTAGAACAAGGTGGCGTTGGCATTGTGCTTGGACAGGCCTTCCAGCGGAAGGTTGCCCGGCGGGATGCTGCCAACGGTGACGGCGGTGCCGGTGTTCAGGAAGGTATTCGGCAGACCCGAGCTCTCGATGTACGAGTAGTTGAGGTTGGTGCCGAAGCCCGACAGCAAGCCCGGCAGGAAGCCGAAGGTCTGCTGATAGGCGACTTCGAAGCCCTTGATCTTGCCATGACCATCGAAGTTCGCCGGGCCACGCGTCTGCGCCGGGAAGGTGATGCCGTTGTTGGTGATCGGCACCGGAATGGTCGATTGGTAGAAGAAGTTCTTTACGTCCTTGTAGAACAGGTTGGCGGTCAGCGAGCCGACCCGGGAGAAATACCATTCTGCGGTGAGATCGAACTGCCAGGCCGTTGCCGGCTTGAGCAGCGGATTGCCGATGGCGGCGACGAGGTTGCCGTTACCATCGACGCTAAGGTCGAGGTAGCTGCGGACATAGGACGATTCCGGCCGGGTCAGCACCTTGGAGCCAGCGAGGCGGAACTGGACGCCGTGACCGACCTCCACCTTCAGGTTCGCGCTCGGCAGGAAGTAGGTATAATCGTTGTCGACGCGGTTCGGGATGATCGAGGAATTCACGCCCGAGAACTGCTGAAGCTGCGCGTAACCCGCTGCTCCGAGGTTGCAGACGCCGCCAGGAGCGCGCGGCTGAGTGCCCGCAGGCGCACCGTTCGGAATGCCGACCGCGCAGCGAACCGCGAAGGACGACGTGACGCCGAGATCACCCTGGTTGGGAATCCGCGAGGCTCCGAACGAGCTGAGATCGGTCTGCACGAAGCGGACGCCGAAGTTGCCGGTGGTGCGCGGCCCGCCCCAGGCATTCTCCGAATCGAAGTTCACCATCACATAAGCGTTCTTGTCACGCTGATGGATGCGCTGGATCTCGTTCGGGCGGTACATGGTGCCGGGGATCACGTCGGTGCGCTGAGCCAGCGGCTCCCAATCGTTGGTCGCGCCGGCGCCGTTCACGGTGTGCCAGATCCGGTTGATGTTCTGGGCAAAGTCGCTCACCGCACCATAGCCCTTGATCATATCGTTGGCATAATAATAGCCGCCGATCGGACCCGGAGTGGCGCCGCGGAAGAAGTTCGGGAATTCGTAGAATTCGGCCTGTGCGCCGCCGGCCTGGGCCAGCGACACGGGCATGGTGCCCGACCAGACTTCACTCAAGGCGCCCCAATTGTACTGGGTGTAGCGAACCGTCTGATCGCGGTCCGCGTAACGGGCGCCGAACTTGACCTTGCGGAAGAACGCGTCCTCGCTGAGATCGTAAGCGAGGTCGCCTTTGAACGCGAACTCTTCACCGGTGCTGTCTTCCGCATGGTCCATGGCGGCGCGCCAGAACTGGACGCGCTGATCGCGGAAATATTGCTCGTCGCTGGCGCCGACCAGCGCCGGGTTCGGCCCGGCCCAGGTTGCGTTGAGAGTCAGCGGCTTGTGCGGAACCACGACCGGCAGCTTCCCGGTCAGATCCAGTTCCTCGTCGGCAAAGGTCGAGCCGAAAACGCTCATCGAGAAATTGTCGTGCGCCGAGCGCGTATAATCGCCGTCGAGCTGGATCTGGAGCCGCTCGCTGGGCGACCATTGGAAGTTCACGCCGTAATCATCGACCTGGTTGCGGTCCCGAGACTGCTGGCGGGCGAGCGACTGCTGAACGCCGCCGGTCGGAACAAAGGAGGTGGACTGTCCGCTGCTGGCGTTGCGCCAGCCGGTGCCGGGAAGGGTGATGTAGCCCTTCTGGAACAAGCCGTCCGCGTCATACTGGTAGTTCTGCAGGGTGCCGGGAGGGCATTCCGCGCGGGTCGTGCCATTGCCGTTGTACAGCGGACCGTTGGTGTTCTGCAGGCAGCCCGCCGGATAGGTGTTGTATTCCGAAAGATCGGGCGCGGTTTCGAACGTATGTTCGTCCGTGTTATTGCTGCTCTTGGAACGGATGTACTGAAACGTTGCGAGCATCGAGCGATCGGTCGATTCCCACTGCGCGGCAAGGGCGACGCCGGTACGATTGCGATCGTAATCCTGGGCGCGGAACTGGCCGCCGATCGGCGCATAAGCGAGGGGCAGCAGATCGGCCCTGAGGTCTGCGCCAGCCGTGGAGGCGGTGCCGCAAGGCGAGCCGCCGGGCGGAAGCGTCGTGGTGTTCGTGCTGCTGGGGAGCGGATTGCGGCAAACCAGCACGCCGTTACCGTTCTGATACGGCACCTGGGTGTTGTCGCGGGTCTGGAAGTTGGTGACCTGGATGCCGTTGGAGCGGCTCCGGAGGTCCGAATAAGAGACCGACCCGAGGAGGCCGAAGCGGCCCGCATCGGTATCCCAGGTGTTGCTGACGAGCAGCGACGCGGTGGGCGAATATTTCTGGCGGAAATCGCCGTAATTGACCTCGAAGCCGGCGCCGACGTGCAGACCCTTGCTGTCGAACGGCTTACGGGTGTTGAGGTTGACGGTGCCGGCAAGGCCGCCTTCGATCATCGCGGCCGTGACGTTCTTGTAGACTTCCACCGAGCCGAGCAGTTCGGACGGCACGTCGGCGAAGTTCAGCGACTGGCCGTACACGCCCGCGGAGAAAGCGTCGCGGCCGTTGAATTCGGAGCGAACGAAATTGAGGCCGCGGACGACGACGCCCGAGCCTTCGACGGAGAAGTGATCCGGATCGTTGGAACCGGCGAAGCGGTTGATCGACACGCCCGGGACGCGCTGCAGCGCTTCGGTCACCGAACGGTCGGGGAGCGCGCCAATGTCCTGCGCCGTGATCGCGTCGACGACCGTGTCCGAATCGCGCTTGATGACCTGGGCGTTGGCAAGGCTCTGACGAATGCCGGTGACGACGATCGCTTCGCCCTCGGCCGGATCAGCCGGGTCGGCGCTCGCGGCGGCGTCTTCTTCAGTGGTTGCGTCGGGATCGGGAGCAGTGGTGCTGTCCGTGCTGCGGGTTTCGCCGGCGGTGCCGGGACCCGAGACGGGAGCGGTTTGCGCATAAGCAGGACCCGCGGCAGCGAAGACGCACACCGCAAGAAGCGACGCGCCGCACTTCAGACGCGCGATCGCGCTCGCCTGATCGTCGACGCCAAAAATTTTACCGGCCGCTAAAGCCATCAAACCAACCTCCCCAACTATGGTAGCGCTAACATGAAATTGCGCCACTCTTCTTCGCCGCTATGGATAAGCCGGAAAGCAGGCACTCGGCAAGTCTGCAAAATCATAACAGCCGCGCCGCCCTTCGCGAAAGTCCCGGAGCTGTGTCGCCTTTGCCACAGCAGCCCTAAGCTGTTGGCGCGTCAGGGCTTTCCCTGCGGCGCGAGGGCAAGGGCCGGCGCATTGACCAGCCTCGATGCGGGGGCGTAGAAAGCGGCCCAGCCTGCGGCCTTCCGGAAATCCACAATGTCCCTCCCGCCGAAAGTGAACGTTACCATTATCGGCGGCGGCACGGCGGGCTGGATGACTGCGGCCGCGCTTGCCAAGCTGCTGCCGACCCGCTGCAACGTGCATCTCGTCGAATCGGAGGCGATCGGAATCGTCGGCGTGGGCGAGGCGACCCTGCCGCACATCCGCGCGTTCAACGAACGGCTCGGCATCGACGAAGCCGAGTTCATGGCCCGCACTCGGGCGACCTTTAAGCTCGGCATCGAGTTCATCGATTGGGGGGCGATCGGCGACAGCTATATCCACCCGTTCGGCACTTATGGCCGCGACCAGGGCGCGCTGAGCTTCCACCAATACTGGCTTCGTATGCGGCACGAGGGCCGAACGGTGGCGGAGCTGGAGGAATTTTCCTTCGCCTGCAAGCTTGCCCGGCTCGGCCGCTTCGGGATGCCGTCCGGCGACCCGGAGGATATCGCCTCCACCTTCGGCTATGCCTACCAGTTCGACGCGACCTTGTTCGCGCCGTACCTGCGCGCGCTGGCGGAAGGGCTCGGCGCGCGGCGCACCGAGGGGCGGATCGTCGCCGTCCATCGCGACGGCGAGAGCGGCGACATCCGCTCGGTCCAGCTTGAAAGCGGAGAGCGGATCGAAGGCGACCTGTTCGTGGACTGCTCTGGCTTCGTGTCGCTGCTGCTCGGCAAGGCGCTTAGCGAGCCGTTCCAGGACTGGTCGCACTGGCTGCCGACCGACCGCGCCGTTGCAATGCCCTGCCGCACCGAGACCCCGCTCACCCCTTATACCGGCGTGATCGCGATGCATTCGGGCTGGCGCTGGCGGATCCCGCTGCAGAACCGCACCGGCAACGGGTATGTCTATTCGAGCGCCTTTTTGTCCGACGACGTTGCCGCCGAGGCCCTGGTTGCGGCCGTCGAAGGCGAGCCCATCGCCGAGCCGCGGGTGCTGCGCTTCAAGGCGGGGCGGCGCGAGCGCAGCTGGGTCGGCAATTGCGTGGCGGTGGGCTTGGCCAGCGGTTTTCTCGAGCCGCTCGAATCGACCAGCATCTACCTGATCCAGCAGGCGATTACCGCGCTGATCGAGCTGTTTCCGGAGCGCGAAATCGCAGCCTCGGACCGCGACGAATTCAACCGAATAATCGACCTCGAATATGACCGGATCCGAGATTTCCTGATCCTGCACTACCATGCGACGACGAGAACCGATTCGGACTTCTGGAACTATGTCCGGACCATGAAAGTGCCGGACAGCCTGGCCGAAAAGATCGAGCTGTTCCGCCGCCGCGGGCGGGTGGTGAAATATCGCGAAGGCGTGTTCCTGGATGCGAGCTGGATTGCCGTGTTCCTGGGCCAGGGCATCGTTCCGGAACGCCACGATCTGCGCGCCGATGCGCCGCCGATCGACGCGCTGGAACGCGGCGCCCGATCGCTGCGCGCAGAGATCCGCGCGGCGGCAGAGCGCATGCCGGACCATCGCGGCCATATCGCCCTTTATTGTCCGATGGCAGCCTGAGCCAAACGATGGTGGAACCGATCGGCGAAATCGTGGTGGTGGGCGGCGGGATCGTCGGCTGGTCCGCGGCGGCGGCGATCAAGCGGCGGCTACCGGCGGTTGGCGTCACCGTGATTGCAGCCGAGCCGGCACCGGACGCCTTGGCGGAGCGGGTGACGAGCACGCTTCCTTCCACGATCGGCTTCCACCAGGATATCGGGCTTGGCGAACAGGACTTCATCCGAAATGCCGGCAGCGTGCTTCGCTCCGGCACGCGGTTCACGGGGTGGAATGACGGCGCTGCGCCGTACGTCCATGCTTACGGACCGCACGGGCAGGCGCTTGGCGGCGCCCATTTCCACCTTGCCTGGGTGCGCGCCCGACTCCAGGGCGGCGGTGCCGAGCCGTTCGATGCCTACAGCATCGCCGCCATGGCCGGGCAGCGGGGCCTGATCGTACCGCCGGGAACGGAAGGCGCCGAGGCCGAATACGGGCTCCGAATCGATCCGCCTCGCTACGCCAGATTGCTGCGCGCCTTTGCGCTCCACCTCGGCGCCCGCGAGCGCAAGGGCAGGCCGTTGGACGTGACGCTGCGGCCCGCGGACGGCTTCATCGAAAGCGTGCGGGTGGACGATGGCGGCGATGTTGCCGGCCACCTGTTCATCGACTGCACCGGACCGGCGGCGGCGATCCGCTCGTGCCTCGACGACGCGTTCGAGGACTGGAGCCGCTGGCTGCCCTGCGACACAATCGCCTTTGCCGAAGCGCCCACCGCCGCCGAGCCCCCGCCTCTGGACGAAGCCATCGCAATGCCGGCGGGGTGGCGCTGGCAGTCGGCGGGCGCGGGCACGACGTCGTTCGGCTATGTCTACGCGTCGGCGTACGTCGGCGACAAGTCGGCGGCGCAGGCGCTTGGCGGTGCAACGGGCGCCGAGCCTTCCGAAGTGGTTCGGATTCGCCAGGGGCGCCGCCCCGAGCCGTGGCTTCGCAACTGCGTTGCGATCGGCGACGCGGCCGTATCCGTGGAGCCGCTCGAGTGGACCAACCTTCATCTCGCCCACAGCGCGATCGACCGGATCGTCTCGATGCTGCCGGACCGCGACTGCTCGGCAGTGGAGCTTTGGGATTATAACCGCCAGTGCGGCGCCGAGGCGGAGCGGGTGCGCGATTTCCTGATCTGTCACTACGCCGCGTCAGGCCGTGGGGAGCCATTTTGGCGCGCCGCCGCGACTGCCGAACTGCCCGACTCGCTTGCTCTAACGCTGACCCAGTTTCGGGAACGTGGCCGCCTCCCCTTCTTCGAGGAGGAAACCTTTTCCCGCGATTCCTGGCTGGCCATTCTGCTTGGCCAGGGGGTAATGCCGCGCCGCACCGATGCGCTCGCCGAGGCGGTTCCGGCGGCCGAGGCGCGGCGCGCAATGGCGGAGCTTCGGCGCGGGATCGACGCGGCTCTTCCCAACCTGCCCGGTCAGGGCGCCTATCTGAACCACCTTCAAAGGCAGTCCGCACGATGAACGAACATGCGATCCGGAACGTGGTGATCGTCGGCGGAGGAACGGCCGGCTGGATGGCCGCCGCCGCCTTCGCCCGCTTCCTCAACAACGGCTACACAAAGACGACGCTGATCGAATCCGAGGAGATCGGAACGATTGGGGTTGGCGAAGCGACGATCCCGCCGCTGATCACCTTCAACCGGATGCTGGGCATCAACGAGAATGAGTTTGTCGCGGCGACGCAGGGCACTTTCAAGCTCGGCATCGACTTCGTCGATTGGGCGGCAATCGGGAAACGCTATTTCCACCCCTTCGGCTACCACGGCCACGACCTGGAGGGCGTGCACTTCCACCAGCTCTACCTGCGCGAACGGCAGCGCCGCGCGCTGCCCGACATTGCCGACTGGTCGATGAGCGCCGTCGCCGCGGCGCGGGGCAAGTATGCGAGGCCCGGCGTGGAAGCGAAGATGCCGCTGTCGCAGTTGCTTTATGCGTTTCACTTCGACGCTGGCCTCTACGCTAAGTTCCTCCGTCAGTACGCTGAGCGCGGCGGGGTGACGCGGATGGAGGGAAAGGTCGTTGACGTCGCGTTGCGCGAAGATAACGGCTTCGTCCGCTCCGTTACGCTGGCCGACGGGCGGGTGGTCGAAGGCGACCTGTTCATCGACTGCTCGGGCTTCGGCGGGTTGCTGATCGAGAAGGCGCTCGAGACCGGTTACGAGGATTGGACGCACTGGCTGCCCAGCAACCGCGCGATCGCGGTGCCGTGCAGCTATTCGGGGCCGCCCGATCCCTTCACCCGCGCCACCGCGCGCGCCAAGGGCTGGCAATGGCGGATCCCGCTGCAGCACCGGATGGGCAACGGCTTCGTGTATTCGAGCGAGCACATCTCGGACGACGATGCGGAGCAGGTGCTGCTGTCCAACCTGGAAGGCGCACCGCTCGCCGACCCGCGCCGGCTCTCCTTCACCACCGGCCGTCGCAAGCAGGCGTGGAACAGGAATGTCGTGGCGATGGGCCTGTCGAGCGGCTTCGTGGAGCCCCTGGAATCAACCAGCATCCACATGGTGCAATCCGGCATCGCCAAGCTGATCGCGCTGTTCCCGGACAAGCGCTTCAACCCGGTGGAGCGCGACGAATATAACAAGCAGATGCAGGTTCTGTTCGAGGATGTGCGCGACTTCATCATCCTCCATTACAACGCCACGGCGCGCGACGATTCGGACTTCTGGAACCGCTGCCGGACGATGACGATCCCCGACAGCCTGGCCGCCAAGGTGGCGCTGTGGCGGGCGAAGGGCCGCCTCTTCCGCGAAGGCCAGGAGCTGTTCGGAACGACGAGCTGGGTGGCGGTGATGCTCGGCCAGAACATCGTGCCGGAGGAGTATGAGCCGGCCGCCGACGCGCTCGATCCGGACCGCGTGGCGGCGGCGCTGGAGCAGATGCGCGGCGCCTACATCGAAACCGCCGACCGCCTGCCGACCCACGGCGAATTCGTCGCTCACGCCTGCGCGGCGCAGAACCCCGCCGCGCCGCCGCCGCCGCTGCCGGAGTTCGCCTTTTGAGGAATGAGCGGATCCGCAAGGTGGTGATCGTCGGCGGCGGCACCGCCGGCTGGATGACCGCGGCGGCCCTGGCCAAGATCATGGGGCCGATGGCGGATTTCACGGTGGAGCTGGTCGAGTCGGACGAGATCGGAACGGTGGGCGTCGGCGAGGCGACGATCCCTCAGATATTGCTGTTCAACACGATGCTGGGTCTCGACGAAAACGACTTCGTCCGCGCCACCAACGCAACCTACAAATTGGGCATCGAGTTCGTCGACTGGACTCGCATCGGCCACCGCTACGTCCACCCGTTCGGCTCCTACGGGATCGACATGAAGGGCGTGGAATTTCACCACCATTGGCTGAAAGCGCGGCAGCTTGGCCTGCCCTACGAACTTGGCGATTATTCGCTGTCGGTGGTGGCGGCGCTGCAGGGAAAGTTCGAGCGGCCGCGCGAGGATCAGCCCAATTCGCCGCTGTCCAAAACCTCCTACGCCTTTCAGTTCGATGCCAGCCTCTACGCCCGCTACCTGCGGGCCTATTCGGAGAACCTCGGCGCGGTGCGCACCGAGGGGCGGATCGTCGATGTCGTGCAGAATAATGAGAGCGGCTTCGTGGAGGCGGTGGTGCTGGAGAACGGCACTCGCGTCGAAGGCGATCTCTTCATCGACTGCTCGGGCTTTCGCGGGCTGCTGATCGAGCAGACCTTGAAGGCTGGATACGAGGACTGGACGGCGTGGCTGCCCTGCAACCGTGCGCTTGCCGTGCCGTGCGAGAAAGCGGGCGACGACCGGCCCCTCACCCGCTCCACCGCCCGGGCCGCCGGCTGGCAGTGGCGCATTCCGCTGCAGCACCGGATCGGCAACGGTTACGTCTATTCGAGCGAGCACATCTCGGACGACGAAGCGGCGGCGACATTGCTTGCCAATCTCGACGGCAAGCCGCTCGCCGACCCCCGTCCGCTGCGCTTCACCGCCGGGCACCGGAAGCGGGTGTGGGTGAAGAACGTGATCGCGCTCGGCCTCGCCAGCGGCTTCCTGGAACCGCTCGAATCGACCAGCATTCATCTCGTCCAATCCGGCATCGCGCATTTGATGTCGCTGTTCCCGACCAGGCGATTCGACCAGGCCGAGATCGACCGCTTCAACGCAATGACGACACGCGAATATCTCGACATCCGCGACTTCCTGGTCCTCCACTACAAGGCGACCGAGCGCGACGATTCGCCGTTCTGGAATTATTGCCGCACGCTGGAACCGCCGCCGGGGCTTCGCGAGAAACTGGCCATGTACCGTCTCAACGGCCGAATCTATCGCGAGCATGAGGAGCTGTTCACCGAGACGAGCTGGCTTGCGGTGATGGAGGGGCAAGGCATCGCGGCCGGCGGCTACCACCCGGTCGCCGATCTGCTGCCCGACGACGAGACGATGCGCCGCCTCACCCATATCCGCGAAGTGATCGCCGGCACTGCGCAGATGCTGCCGAGCCAGGCCGAATTCCTGCGCCGCAACAATAGCGTCAGCGACGCAGGGGCGAGGCTGACGTCGTGAGGGCGATGGCGGAATATGAGCGGCCGGGCCGGCAACAATTCGACGAGGTGATCCGCCCCGCCGGGCAGCCCGCCGTGCTGCGCGGCCTTGCCGCCGATTGGCCGGCGGTGCGGGCGGCGCGGGAGTCGGACGAAGCGTTGTTCAGCTATATGCGTGGCTTCTACAACGACCAGCCGATCCGGGCGATCGTGGGGGAGCCGGAGATCGAGGGGCGTTTCTTCTACAATGCGGACCTGACCGAGCTGAACTTCCGGCCGGTCGGCTCTCCCTTCGGCCCGTTCCTCGACCGGCTGCTGCGCGACCGGGAGCACCCCCGCCCTTATGCGATGGCGGTGCAATCGACTCCCGTGCCCGAGCTTCTGCCCGGCATGGAACTCGAGAACCGCACCGACCTGCTCGACGCGGATGTCGTCCCGCGCCTGTGGATGGGCAACGCGACCCGAGTCGCCCCGCATTACGACCTCAAGGAGAATATCGGCTGCGTCGTCGCCGGCCGCCGCCGCTTCACACTGTTCGCGCCCGACCAGATCGCCAATCTTTATCCTGGGCCGTTCGAGCTGACACCCGCCGGGACCCCGGTCAGCATGGTCGATCCGGCCAACCCCGACTTCGAAGCTTATCCCCGCTTTCGGGAGGCGCTGGAGGGCGCACAGGTGGCGGAGCTCGAGCCGGGGGATGCGATCTACATCCCGTTTCAATGGTGGCATGCGGTGGACTCGCTGACGCCGGTAAACCTGTTCATCAACTATTGGTGGAACGCGGCGCCGGACTTCGGGAACCCGTATGACGCGCTGCTTCACGCGCTGCTGACGATGCGCAACCTGCCCGCCGAGCAGCGGGCAGCGTGGCGTGAGGTGTTCGACCATTATGTGTTCTGCGCCAACGGCGATCCGACGGAGCATCTGCCGCCGCACGCGCGCGGATTCCTGGGCGCTTCGCCGCAGGATCTGGGGCGGATTCGCGCGACGCTGAAGCAGCGCCTGGGAGACATGTAGAGATGCGCCGTGCCTTCATTCTCTCGCTGGCGGCGCTGCTGGGCGCCTGCGCTACGACGCCGGGGCCCGCCAGCGAAGCGGCCCCCGTCGCGGTGTTCGACTGGTTCGATTATGCCGGCTCCGATCCGCTGCCCGCACCGAGCCCGGGCGAATATCGCAACCCGGTCCTGCAGGGCTTCTACCCCGATCCGAGCATCACCCGGGTCGGCGACGATTATTATCTCGTCAATTCCACCTTTGCGTGGTTCCCCGGAATCCCGATCTTCCACAGCCGCGACCTGGTGAACTGGACCCAGATCGGCAACGCCATCGACCGGCCGGATCAGCTCGATTTCGCCAACCTCGGCCTTTCGCGCGGCGTGTTCGCGCCGGACATTTCGTATCACGACGGCATTTTCTACATCCTCAACACCTGCGTCGATTGCGGCGGCAATTTCGTGGTCACCGCCGCCGATCCGAAGGGCCCGTGGAGCGACCCGGTATGGCTTCCGGAGATCGTCGGCGGCATCGATCCGTCCTTGTTCTTCGACGAGGACGGATCGGCGTGGATCCTCAACAACGGCCCGCCCGAAGGCACGCCGCGTTATGACGGCCACCGGGCGATCTGGATCCAGCGCTTCGATCCGAAGGCGATGAAGATGGCCGGGCCGCGCAAGGTGCTGATCGACGGCGGCATCGCTCCGGCGGCAAAGCCGATCTGGATCGAAGGGCCGCACATCTTCCGCAAGGACGGCTTCTATTATCTGACCGCCGCAGAGGGCGGGACCGCCGAGGGTCACAGCCAGGTGATCCTGCGCAGCCGCAGCGTCACCGGGCCCTACGAGATCGGCCCGCATAACCCGATCCTCACCCAGCGCGACTTGCGGCGCGATCGGGCCAGTCCGATCACCTCGGCGGGCCATGCCGATCTGGTGGAAACAGCGGCGGGCGAGTGGTGGGCGAGCTTCCTTGCGGTGCGGCCTTACCAGGGCGATTTCTACAACACCGGCCGCGAGACATTCTTGCTGCCGGTGACGTGGCGAAATGGGTGGCCGCAGATCACTGCGCCGGGCGAGCGGATCCCCGTCACGCACAAGCGGCCTGCCCTCCCTGCGCAATCCGCACCGGCGGTTCCGATGAACCGCGCCTTCCACCTGCGCGAGGAGTTCGACGGCGCCGCGCTGCCGCCAAGCTGGATGACGATGCGCAACCCGCGCGAGCGCTGGTACAGCCTTGCCGGGGGAAAACTGCGGATCGAGGCGCGCCCGGTTGGGCTCGGCGACTTCGGCAATCCGTCGTTGCTCGGTCGCCGCCAGCAGCACCCCGATTCGACTGCAACGACGAAGATAAATTTCCTGCCGCGCCGCCCCGGTGACGAAGCCGGAATAGTGGCCCTGCAGAACGACGAATATTGGTTCTTCCTCGCGGTGACCTCCGAGAACGGACGCCGTGTCGTTACCCTGAAGCGTCGTGGGGGCAGCGGCGATCCTGCCGGGGGTATAGCGGTGGCGTCCGCTCCCCTGCCCGCTTTAGGCGCTGTGTCGCTACGCATCGTTGCGCGCGGCGGGCAGTACGACTTCCTCTATGCGGCGCGCGACGGTCGCTGGCAGACGCTGCGGTCGGGCGAGGATGGGACGATCCTCAGCACCAAGACGGCCGGCGGGTTCGTCGGCAGCGTCTTCGCGCTGCACGCCCGGTCGGCGCCCTAGCTTTTCTCTTCGGTCAGCCAGGCCGCGACCCAGACGAGCGGCGCGTTCCAGTTCACCGCGACTTCGTTGACGGTGAATTCGTGGATGTCGTCCACCCAGCAGGTCTGCGGCGCGCAGGGGCCGCCGATCTTGGCCGCGGCCCCCTTGCCCAGCGAGCTGCTGTTCGGCCCGCCCGAGATCACGCCGGGCGGCGGCCCGGGAAGCTTCGGATCGAGCTGGTGCGCCCAGAAGCGGTGATGCGGATTACGCATCGGCCGAGCGCCGTAGCCGGTGACGAAGGAGCGATCGAGCGGGTTGCGTCCGAGCAGGAAATCCATCGCGTCGATCACGCCGTCGCGATAGCGCTTCTGGCCGGTGAAATCGTGCGCGACGGCGAGCACCATGGCGCGGTTCAGGATCGAGGATGTCGATCCCCACGGCCATGACTGCGTGGCGTAGGGCAAAGCGTAACCGGTTTTTGCCACATCGCCGGACCATGCGTCAGCGGCGGCGATGAGGCTTCGGCGTTGCGCTTCCCGTTCCCCGGCAGTGAGCCCGAGATCGGCGGTGGCGAGCGTGATCGTGCCGAGTGTCGCGAGGGTGGGCCAGCCGAACTCGCCTGCCTGGGCAACACGGAAGTACGGGGAACGGCGCACTGCGTCGCGATACTCCGCCTTCCCCGTGGTCTTGAGCAATTCGGCGGCGGCCCAGAAGAATTCGTCGGACAGGTCGGAATCGCCATAAGCGCCGCTGCCGGTGAAATCGGCGACGGCGTAGATCTCCGGGTTGCGCAGGGCAGCCGCGTAGGCACGCTCGGCGGCGGCAAGGCAGCGGTTAGAAAAGTCGAGATCGATCCCTTTCCACAGCCGCGCGCATTGCGCGGCGGTGGCGGCGAGGTTCAGGGTCGCGCCGGTGGCGGGCGGGAAGAGCACGCGCTTTTCGGGGTCGTCCGCAGGGGCCATTGGCAAGGCGGTCCACTTCTCGTCGGCGACCTTGTGGTGGGCCATTCCGGACGCATCGACCTCGGTGAATTTGAGGCCCGGGCTGCTCTTCTTCTGCCCGACGGGAAGCCGCATGCGCATTCCGGCGGGCACCTGCATCTTGAGCAGGAATTCCATCTCCCAGCGGGTTTCGTCGAGGATGTCGTTGACCTTGTTGCCGGCCTCGGGGATTCGCGCTGCGCCGTCGGCGAACAGCGCGCTTTCGCGGCGCTCGGCGAGGTTTTGGAGGGTCCACAGCGAAATGCCGCCGTTGACGACATATTTGCCGTGGTCGCCGGCGTCGTACCAGCCGCCCGCCACGTCGCGCGAGTAGCCGCAGGACGGCCAGTTGGCGCCCTTCTCGTCCTTGCCGCCGATGCAGGTTGCGGTCTCGCCGAGGTGCCCCGCCGGCCGCGCCCATTGCGCGCCGACGTGCTTGGCGAGGATCGGGGTGCCGGCGCGGTTGTGGTAGAAATAGGCGAGCGCGTCCTTGGCGAGTGGTGCGTAATCCCCGCCGATGCGGAAGGGGCGGCTTTCCGCGCCCGCAGCGATCAGGCGGAAGCCTTCGCCGGAGCCCGAGAAGCTGGAGAAATCGATGCGGTGGACGTGTTCGCCGGAGCCTGCATCCTGGCCGAACAGCGACGTGCGGCCGCTCGCCACGGTGGCGCCGGTGCGGTTCACCAGCCGCCAGGCGAGCGGCTTGCGCGAGGCGTTGGGCAGGACCGCCCGCTTGGGGCCGTCCTCAAGGATGAGGACCTGGTTCAGGCGGATGGTGCGCGCGGCCTCCTGCGCCGGTGCGGCGGCCGAAAGGGCGGCCGCGGCAGCGAGCGCGGAGGCGGCGAGGAGGAGCTCCTTCACGCTTATTCCACCGTCAGCTTGGCGTCCTTCAGATCGACGCTGTTGGGGCCGGTGCGGATGGTGAAGGTGCCCGGCTCGACGACCTTTTTCATGTCCATGTTCCAGAAGGCGAGATCGTCGGGCTTGAGCTCGAACGAGACGGTGCGCTTCTCGCCGGGCTTGAGCGTGACGCGCTGGAAGCGCTTCAATTCGATCACCGGGCGGGTGACGCTTGCCACATCGTCGCGGACGTAGAGCTGGACCACTTCGTCGCCGGCGCGGCGGCCGGTGTTGGTGACGTCGACGCTGACCTTCACCGGCTGGCCGTTCTTGACCTTGGCGCGGGCGAGACGCGGCGCCGACAGGTCGAAGCTGGTGTAGCTCAGGCCGTAGCCGAAGGGGTAAAGCGGCTTGGTGGTGTCGAACAGATAGCCGCGCCGCGCGGTCGGCTTGTGGTTGTAATAGACCGGGAGCTGGCCGACCGAGCGGGGAATCGTGACGGGCAGCTTGCCGCCGGGATTGGCCTTGCCGAAGATCACGTCGGCGACGGCATTCCCGGTCTCCTGGCCGAGGTACCAGCCTTCGATCAGCGCGGGCGCGTTTTCGGCGAGGTAGTTCACGGACAGTGGCCGGCCGTTGAGCAGCACCACCACGGTCGGCTTGCCGAGCGCGAGGACGGCGCGGGCGAGTTCCTCCTGCTGGCCAACGAGATCGAGCGATGTGCGGTCGCCCAAGTGGGCGTCGGCCCAGGCCTCACGGCTCAACTGCTCGTTGTCGCCGAGCACCATCACCACCACGTCGGAGTTGCGCGCCGTTTCCACTGCCTGGGCGATGAGGCGGCGGTTCTCCTCCGCTGGGACCAGGTCAACCTGGTCGGCGGACCAGGAGCGGCTCTTGGTCAGCTTCACGGCTTCGGCGTAGGTAACCTGGAACTTGCCGCCGGACGCATTCTGGATTCCTTCGAGTACGCTGACGACGTGGCGCGGCTCGTCCGAGTAGCCGCCGATCGGGGTGTCGCGGGCGTGGGTGCCGAGCACGGCGACCCGCTTCACACGGTTCGCGTCCAGCGGAAGCAGCCCCTTGTCGTTCTTGAGCAGCACCATCGCCTTTTGCGCGGTCTCGCGAGCAAGAGCGATTGCGTCGGGCGTGGCTTCGCGGGCGAGCGCGCGGTTGGCGTCGGCGTAGGGGTTCTCGAACAGGCCGCCGTCGAACTTCATCGCCAGGATGCGGCGCACCGCGTCGTCGACGAGCTTCTGCGGAACGCGACCCTTCTTCACCAGCTCAGGAAGCTGGGTGAAGCCTTCGCCGTCGGGGGTTTCGGAATCGACGCCCGCTTCGATGGCGCGCACGCCGGCGTCCTTGATGTTGTCGAACATCTTGTGGCGGGTCATCAGCTCACGGATCGCGAAATAATCGGAAACGACGGCCCCTTGATAGCCCCATTCGCCGCGCAGAATGTCGCGCAGCAGCCAGGGGTTGGCGTGGCTGGGGACCCCGTCGATCTCGTTGTAGCTGGCCATCACCGAGCGAACGGGAAGCTCCTTGATCGCGCGCTCGAACGGCGGAAAGAAGTTGGTGCGCAGGTTGCGTTCGGAGATGTCGGCCGGGCCGACGTTGGTGCCGTTCTCCGGCTGGCCGTGGCCGGTGAGGTGTTTCAAGGTGACGAAGACCTTGTCGGGGGCGAGCGGCAGGCGCGTGCCCTGGAAGCCGCGAATGGCGGCCAGGCCCATCTCGCCGACGAGGTGCGGATCCTCGCCATAGGTCTCCTCGATCCGGCCCCAGCGCGGATCGCGGGCGACATCGACCACGGGCGCGAGGGCGAGGTTGGCGCCGCGGGCGCGCATTTCGCGCGAGGCGACGGTGAAGACGCGCTCGATCAGCGCCGGATCCCAGGTGCTGGCGAGGCCGATCGCCTGCGGAAAGCTGGTCGCGCCGCGGGCGACGTAGCCGTGCAGCGACTCCTCGTGCATCAGCATCGGGATGCCCAAGCGGGTGCGCTCCATCGACCAGCGCTGGGCGGCGTTGATGTACTCGGCGGTCTCGCGGGCGTCGCGATTGGTGGAGCCCGCGGCCGCCCCGGCGGCGGCGTTGGACTGATCGACGCCGCGCTTGTCGGACGGGCGGGCGAGCTGGCCGAGACCGTTCGGGAATTCCTTCGACGCCTTTTCGGGCGAGAAATCACCGGCGGCATTCTGGATCTTGCCCTTGAACTCCCAGATGGTGACCATCTGGGCGACCTTTTCCTCAAGCGTCATTCGCGCCAGCAGATCCTCGACCCGGGCGGCGGTGGGCTGCGAGGCGTCCTTGTAGAGCGGGCGCTGGGCGGCGGCGGCGGAGTTCGCCTTCTGGGCGACGGCGGGCGAGAGCAGGGCGCAGGCCGCTGCTCCGGCGGCCAGAATTGCGGCGAGGCGCGGGCGGAAAGCGGCGATCATTGTCCATCTCCTCGTCCGGGCGGCGGCGCCGCCGGATCGTTGTTGATAGCGCTACCATAAGCCCGGTGCGCCAGCGCGGCAACGGCGCATTGCATTGCCGCCGCCCTCCCCATAGGCTTTGCAGGCAAGAGGGGAAGAATGAGCAAGCCGAGCCGCCGAAGCAGGGGCACGATCACCATCGAGGACGTCGCCCGCGCCGCCGGCGTGTCGGCGATGACGGTGTCGCGCGTCATCAACGGCGGCAAGAACGTCCGCGAGACGACGCGCAGGTCCGTTCTGGAAGCGGTGGAAAAGCTCAATTATTCGCCCAACACCGCGGCGCGGAGCCTGGCGGCCGGGGAGGCGACTCATATCGGCTTGCTCTACGCCAACCCGAGCGCGGCCTATCTCAGCCAGTTCCTGATCGGCGCGCTGGAAGCGGCGCGGCGGGCCGGGTGCCACCTGGTGATCGAAAGCTGCACGTCGGAGGACCCGGACGAGCAGGCGGAGGCGACCCGCCGCTTCGCGACCAGCGATGTCGAAGGCGTGATCCTGCCGCCGCCGCTGTCGGATTCGGTGCCGATCATGGCGGAGCTCGGATCGATCGGCATTCCGGTGGTGACGGTGGCGATGGGCCTTCCCCAAGCCGACGGCCTCAACGTCCGGATCGACGACCGCGAGGCGGCGGCGGAAATGACTCGCTACCTGCTCAGCCTCGGCCATCGCAATATCGGCTTCATCAAGGGCCACCCCAACCATATCGCAAGCCACGACCGGACCCGCGGCTTCTTCGATGCGCTCGAGGAGTTCGGGCTCGATCCCGACGACGCGCCGGTGGAACAGGGCTATTTCACCTACCGCTCGGGCCTCAGCGCGTCCGAACGTCTGCTCTCCCGCCCCAACCCGCCGACCGCGATCTTCGCAAGCAACGACGACATGGCGGCAGCCGCGATCAGCGTCGCCCACCGCCGCGGCCTCCATGTGCCGGCGGAGCTCAGTATCGTCGGCTTCGACGACACCTCGCTCGCCACCACCGTGTGGCCGGAACTGACCACGGTAAAGCAGCCGATCGCGGCGATGGCCGAAGCGGCGCTGGAGCTGCTGCTCAACGATCTTCGCAGCCGCCGCTCTGGTTCGGAGCATAAGGGCAATGTCCGCGCCCTCGAACATGCTTTAATCGTTCGCGAATCCTCAGGGCCGCCGGCAAAGGCGTCGAAACGGGCGCGAGTACCGGCGCGGGCGAGCAAGGCCGGCGCGTGAGCGGCAATTTGGAAGGTTCACAAGCGCGCCGTTACCGCTAACATCGGCGCATAACCCGACGAATCGGGACAATGGGAGGATGATCATGACGGAAGCGAGCCCGCAAAGGGCGAATATGGGCTTCATCGGCGCGATCGTCGCGGTGGCGACGATCGGCGGCTTCTTGTTCGGTTACGACAGCGGCGCGGTGAATGGGACGCAGGACGGGCTCACCAAAGCCTTCAACCTGATTCCCGGCAGCTTCTCGCCGAGTAACGGCCTCGGCTTCACCGTCGCATCCCTGCTGATCGGCTGCTTCATCGGCGCCTTCTTCGCCGGGCGCCTTGCCGACGTCATGGGCCGTCGCAACACGATGATGCTCGCGGCCGTCCTGTTCCTGATCGGCGCGATCCTGCAGGGCGTGGCGGAAAGCCACCTCTTGTTCGTCTGCGCGCGCATCATGGGCGGAATGGCGGTGGGCGCGGCCAGCGTGCTGTCGCCGGTCTACATCTCCGAAGTCGCGCCGGCCAGCATCCGCGGCAGGATGACGACAGTCCAGCAGATCATGATCATCACCGGCCTCACCGCCGCCTTCCTGGTGAACTACTTCCTCGCGGCGTCCGCGGGGCAGTCGACCGCTACCTTCTGGGGCGGCATCGAGGCCTGGCGCTGGATGTACCTGATGCAGGCGCTTCCCGCCGCCATCTTCCTGGTTGCCCTGCTCCTCATCCCGGAGAGCCCACGCTATTTGGTTTCGAAGGGCCGTCACGAAGCCGCTCTTCAAGTGCTGACCAAATTGTTCGGCTCCGACGTCGCCCGCGCCAAGCTTGGTGAAATCCAGGCGACCTTCAGCGAAGATCACCGGCCGCGGCTCAGCGACGTCATGGCACCGGCCGGAGCCAAGAGCCTGATGGGCATGCGCCCGATCGTCTGGGTCGGCATCATGCTGGCCGTGTTCCAGCAGCTGGTCGGCATCAACGTGATCTTCTATTACGGCGCGACCTTGTGGCAGCTCGCCGGCTTCAGCGAGAACGACTCGCTGCTGATCAACATCGTCTCCGGCGCCGTCTCCATCGCCGCCTGCTTCATCACCATCGCCGTGATCGACAAGATCGGCCGCAAGCCGCTGCTGCTGATCGGCTCGGCGGGCATGGCCGTGACCTTGTTCGTCATGGTCTATGCCTTCAGCCACGGTTCGCTCGACGCATCGGGGAACTTGGTGCTGTCACGCGAACTCGGCCTCGTCGCGGTGGTTGCCGCGAATCTCTACGTGATCTTCTTCAACGTCTCGTGGGGCCCGGTGATGTGGGTGATGCTGGGGGAGATGTTCCCGAACCAGATCCGCGGGTCCGCGCTTGCGGTTGCCGGCTTCTTCCAGTGGTTCGCGAACTTCCTGGTCACCTTCTCCTTCCCGCCGATGGCGAAGAATCTGGGGCTGACCACGACCTACACCTTCTATGCGATCGGAGCGACGATCAGCTTCTTCCTGGTTCAGAAGTTCATCAAGGAAACCAAGGGCAAGGAACTGGAGGAAATGGAGGGGTAATCCACCTTTTCCTCCCCGGAACGGGGAGGGGGACCGCACGTAGTGCGGTGGTGGGGTGCGAGCGCAGCGAGCTGCAAACGCGGGGGCCCCCACCACCAGGCTTCGCCTGGTCCCCCTCCCCGTACCGGGGAGGAATTTTACGTTGGAGCAATTATGACCACCCGCACCCCTGCCCGCCCTTTCCGCTCCCGCGAATGGTTCGATGCGCCGGGGCGGAGCGACATGACGGCGCTCTACCTCGAGCGGTTCATGAATTACGGCATCACCCGCGACGAACTGCGCTGCGGCAAGCCGATCATCGGCATCGCCCAGTCCGGCTCCGACATCGCGCCGTGCAACCGGGTGCATCTGGAGCTGGCCGACCGGATCAAGGCCGGTATCCGCGACGCGGGCGGCATTCCGATGGAGTTTCCGCTCCACCCGATCTTCGAGAATTGCCGCCGGCCGACCGCGGCGCTGGACCGGAACCTGGCCTATCTGGGGCTGGTCGAGATCCTCAACGGCTATCCGATCGACGCGGTGGTGCTGACCACGGGGTGCGACAAGACGACGCCGGCCTCGATCATGGCGGCGTCCACGGTCGATATTCCCGCGATCACGCTCAACGGCGGGCCGATGCTGGACGGCTGGCACGACGGCGAGCTGGTCGGCTCCGGGACGGTGATCTGGCGCTCGCGCCGCCTGCTCGGCGCCGGGGTGATCGACGAGGAGGAGTTCGTCCGCCGCGCCTCCGACAGCGCGCCGTCCGCCGGCCATTGCAACACGATGGGCACGGCGAGCACGATGAACGCGGTTTCGGAAGCGTTGGGCATGTCGCTGCCGGGGAACGCCGCGATTCCGGCGCCGTATCGCGAGCGTGGGCAGATGGCCTATGCCACCGGCAAGCGCATCGTGGAGATGGCCTATGAGGATTTGCGGCCGTCCAAGATCCTGACGCGGGATTCGTTCCTGAACGCGATCCGGGTGACGACGGCGATCGGCGGCTCGTCCAACGCGCAGCCGCACATCGTTGCGATGGCGCGGCATGCCGGGGTGGAGATCACGCCGGCCGACTGGATGGAGCATGGCTATGACCTGCCGCTGCTGGTCAACATGCAGCCGGCGGGTACGTACCTTTCAGAGCGCTTCCACCGCGCGGGCGGGGTGCCTGCGGTGATGTGGGAATTGCTGCAAGCGGAGCGGCTCGACCCCGCCCCGCTGACCGTCACCGGGCGAAGCATCGGCGAAAACCTGGAGGGGCGCGAGGCGACGGACCGGGAGGTGATCTTCCCTTATTCCGCGCCGCTTCGGGAGCGCGCCGGGTTCCTGGTGCTGAAGGGAAACCTGTTCGACTTCGCGATCATGAAGACGAGCGTCATTTCCGAGGATTTTCGGCGCCGCTACCTGGCCGAGCCGGGGCGGGAGAATGTGTTCGAAGCGCGGGCGATCGTGTTCGACGGATCGGACGATTACCACCATCGGATCAACGACCCGGCGCTGGAGATCGACGAGCGCTGCATCCTGGTGATCCGCGGCGCGGGGCCGCTGGGCTGGCCGGGATCGGCGGAGGTGGTCAACATGCAGCCGCCCGACGCGCTGTTGCAGCTCGGGATTGCGAGCCTGCCGACGCTCGGCGACGGGCGGCAGTCTGGGACGTCGGACAGCCCTTCCATCTTGAACGCTTCGCCGGAAAGCGCGGCGGGGGGTGGGCTGGCCTGGCTTCGGACGGGCGATACGATCCGCATCGATCTGAATGCCGGCCGGTGCGATGCGCTGGTCGAGGAGGCGGAGATTGCGCGGCGGACTGCCGAGGAGGCGCCGCCGGCTGTGCCGGAAAGCAATACGCCTTGGGAGGAATTGTACCGGGAGAAGAGCGGGCAGCTCTCCGAAGGCGGTGTGCTGGACTTCGCGGTGAAATATCGGCGGACCAGCGAGAAGACGCCGCGGCATAACCACTGAGGCTGCACTAGCCCTCTCCCCTTTGGGGAGAGGGTTGGGAGAGGGGGAGTCTGGGGCGTTACCGGCGTTGGGAAATACAACGACTCCCCCTCTCCCCGGCCCTCTCCCCAGAGGGGAGAGGGGGAAGTCTATTCGACCTTGAGCTCGAACGGGCCGGCCGGCAGCATCGCCCCGTCGTAGAGGTTGGTGATCGGGCTTTCGCCCCAGGCGTAGCGGATGCGGGTGGCGGGTTTCCCGTCTGACGCGATGCGGACGTGGGAGCCTTCCGCGACGGCGTCGGCCCAGCGGCAGCTCCCTTGGGTTTCGGCGCAGAGTTCGAAGGCGGAGGCTTGGGCGCTGCTGAGGGTCTGGAGCGTGCCCGTGACGCCGGTGAAATCCACCACCACGCTGTTGCCTCCGCGGTGGGCGCGTACGGCCTCGGGGCCGCTGGCGGGTTCGGTGCCGCCATAAGCAAGCGCCACTGCCGCGCGGGCGAGTCGGCGGCCGACTTCCTGTTTGTTGGGCGGGTGGATGTCGGCCACCTCGCCGAGGTCCATCGCGACGACCAGGGCCGCGTGGGGATCGGCGGCGGCGGCGCGGCGCTGTTCGTCGCGGACTTCGGCCCAGCCGCTGGGCTGAGGTTGGGCAGCGCGGGCGCCGAAATTGGCGAGGCTTACGACCAAAAAGGGAAGCTGCGGCGCGGCGAACTGGCGGCGCCAGCTTGCCATCATGCCGGCGAGGCGCTTGTCGTAGCCGGGGACGCCGACGTCGCTTTCGCCCTGGTACCAGGCGACTCCGCGCAGGCCGAAGTCGCCGAGCGAGGCGACCATGCCGTTGTAGATGGTCGAGAGGCCGGCGTGGCTGTCCCACGGCGCGCGCGGGCTGTTGCCGTAAGCGGCGGGGACCACGCTGTACTCCCAGCCTTCGGCGAGGGATTTGACGGCGCCGTTGGCGAGGGTGAGCTTGAGGAGGTCGGCGGGGCCCTGGAAGCCGCCGGCGCCCCAGCTGTCGCCGATGTTGATCAGGATCTCGTTCTCGCCCGCCTTGAGCACGCCGGGGCCGAGCCGGTAGTCGCGCGGGTTGGACCAGCCGAACTGGCTGCCGACACCGATGCCGTTGACGAAGCTCTGGTCGAGATCGTCGATCACGCCGAGCGAAAGCGTGGCGCCGGCCGCGGCCTCTTGCGGGGTGAGGGTGATGCGGCGGCGGGCCCAGACGTAGCCGTTCCAGTTGGCGAAGGCGGGATCGCCCCAGTTTTCCCAGGCGCCGATCGCCGGGAAGGGTTTCCACTGCAGGCGGTCGCTTGCGTTCCAAGGTTCCTGGCCGGGGGCGTCGCCGCTTTGGGTGCGCCACCAGGCGCCCCATTGCTCGCCGAAGCGCTTGGCGGCGGTGGGCTGGTCGCGGCGGTAGAGGGACAGGAGCTCGGCGTCTTCGGCACCGCCGCCGGCGCGGGCTGCGGCTTCGTCCATCCACGGGCGGATGCGGGTGCCGCCCCAGCTTGCGTCGATTGCGCCGAAGGGGACCTTCTGGTCGCGCTTGAGCTCGCGGACCATGAACCAGCAGGCGGCGGAGAAATCCGCGGCGGTTGCGGGGGTGACGGCGGCCCAGCGGGTGTCGGCGGGGAGCGAGGCTTCGGGCGAGATCGCTGTGCGCTGCGGTACGGTGAGGATGCGCACCTGGGGGTCGTTGGCGGCCTGCACCTCGTTGGCGCCGCTCAGTGCGGTCTTCAGCGCATATTCCATGTTGCTCTGGCCGGAGCAGAGCCAGACGTCGCCGATCAGGATGTCCTCGGCGGCGGCGGAGGCGCCGTTCGCGCCGGTGACGGCGAGGCGGTAGGGGCCGCCGGCCGGGCGGGCCGGGAGAGTGGCGGTCCAGCGGCCGTCCTTGCCGGCGCGCGCGGAGGCGGTGGCGTCGCCGAGCGTGACCGTGAGCTTCTCGCGCGGGTCGGCGGTGCCGCGGACGGCGATCGGCCTGTCGCGCTGGAGGACGGCGTGGTCGGAGAAGAGGGTGTCTAGTTTGGGCGCCCCGAAGGCGGGCGTGGAGGCGAGCGCGGCGGCGAGGATCAGAGTGCGGCGAGTGGGCATGGGACCCCCGGGACATCGGTGCGGAAGGAGAAAAGGTCGCCGGCCTGCGGCTGCGCGGCGAGTTCTTCGGGTGTGAGGAACTGGCGGGCGGTGGTGGCGTAAACGGTGCGCAGATCGTCGCCGCCGAAGGTGAGCTTGGTGATGTTGGCGACCGGGAAGCGGACGGCTGAGAGCAGTTCTCCCGCCGGCGAATAACGGCGGGCGTGCCAGCCGGCGTAAAGGCCGATCCAGACGCAGCCTTCCGAATCGACGGTGGGGCCGTCGGGGTGGCCGTCTTTGGGGTCGATGCGGACGAATGGGCGCGCGGCGCTGAGGGTGCCGTCGTCGTGAATGTCGCTGGCGGAGATGGTGCCCTTGAACGTGTCGACGGTGTAGAGCGTGCGGCCGTCTGGGGAGACTGCCGGGCCGTTGGTGATGCAGATGTCGGCGATGCCGGCGGGGCGGAGTTGGCCGCTTTCGAAGCAGTAGAAGGCGCCGCTTTTCGCCTTCTCGCTGTTGTCCATGGTGCCGAACCAGAGACGCCCGGCGGGGTCCACCACGGCGTCGTTGAGGCGGTTGCCGGGGAAATTCGGCTCCACTTCGGCGAGTGGCGTGAAGGCGCCGGTTTCCGGATCGAAGCGGTGGAGGCCGCTTTGCAGGCCGGCGACGAAGCCGCCGCTCGCAGCGGGGAGAAGGAAGCCGATCAGCTCCGGCGCGGCCCAGCTTCGGCGTTCGCCGGTGGCGGGGTCGAGCCGGTAGACCGCCGGCTTTTTGATATCCACGAACCAGAGTGCGCCGCCCGTCCAGACCGGGCCTTCGCCGAGCTCCGCGGCAAGGCTCCAGAGGCTGGCGGGCTCGGCCGACACCTTACCGCCAGCCGGCGTCGACGAAATATTCGTGGCCGGTGATCAGCTTCGCATCGTCCGAGGCGAGGAAGAGCACCAGCGCGGCGACATCGTCGGGTGCGAGGCGGCCCTTGAGGCATTGGGCGGCGACGATCTCCGCCTCCCCTTCCGGCGTGTACCATTGGAGCTGGCGTGGGGTGCGGACGTTGCCGGGGACGACGCAGGTGACGCGGATGCCGTCGTTGCCGAGATCGCGCGCAAGGCTGCGGGTGAGGCCTTCGATCGCCGCCTTGGCGGTCTGGTAGAGCGGCAGTTCGGGAAGACCGAGGTGCCAGGAAATCGAGCCGAGGTTGACGATCGCGCCCGCGCCCTTCTCGCGCATGCCCGGCGCCACCGCCTGTGCGGCAAAGAAATGGTGCTTGAGGTTCACGTTGAGACGGTTGTCCCAATATTCCTCGGTGACTTCATCGAACTTGTGCCGGTCGTCGTTGGCGGCGTTGTTGACGAGGACGTCGAACGCGCCGCCAGCCTCGATCTCTGCGCGGATCGCGGCCTGGAGGGCGGCGATGTTGGTCAGGTCCACGGGGCGGAAGGTGGCGCCGGTCTGCGCGGCAAGCGCCTCCGAATCCTCAACGGCAATGTCGAAGAACACGGTCTGCGCGCCCTGGCGCGTGAAGCCCTCTACGAGGCCGGCGCCAATCCCCGATCCGCCGCCGGTGATGAGGACGCGCTTGCCCGCGAGGCTGGGATAGACAGCCCGCTGATCCTTAGTTTCGTGCACTCTCGTCCTCTCAGCCGCCGGTATAGACCGTCTTGGTTTGCGTGTAGAATTCGACCGCGGCGAAGCCCTGCTCGCGCGCGCCGTAGCTCGATTTGCGGGTGCCGCCGAACGGCACGTGGTAGTCGACGCCGGCGGTCGGCAGGTTGATCATCACCATGCCCGCCCGGATCGCACGGCGGAAGTGGCGCGCGTGCTTGAGCGAGTTGGTGACGATGCCGGCGGACAGGCCGAACTGGCCGCGATTGGCGACTTCCAGCGCTTCCTCATAATCCTTGACGCGCACCGTGCTTGCCACTGGACCGAACACTTCCTCGCAGTTGATGCGCATGTCGGAGTGGGTGTTGGAGATCACCGTCGGCGCCATGAAGTAGCCGCGGGTGGCAAGGCGGAGCGCCTCGCCGCCGGTGATGATCTCGCCGCCCTCGCCGCGGGCGATCTCGACATAGCGAAGGTTCTGCTCGAGCTGGGTGTCGCTGACCGCCGGGCCGATCTGGCTGGAGGGATCGAGCGCATCGCCGACCTTGAGGCCGCGGGCGCGTTCGGCAAGCGCTTCAACGAAGCGGTCGTGAATGCCGTCGGTGACGATGATGCGCGACGAGGCGGTGCAGCGCTGGCCGGTACCGAAAAACGCCCCATCGATGGCGCAGGTCACGGCGCGTTCGAGGTCGGCATCGTCGAGCACGACCAGCGGGTTCTTGCCGCCCATTTCGAGCTGGACGCGCGCCTGGCGCTTCATCGCCGCTTCGCCGACCTTGCCGCCGACGAATTGCGAGCCGGTGAAGGAAATGCCGTCGACATCGTCATGATCGACAAGCGCGGAGCCGACGCCGCCTTCGCCGATCACCATGTTGACGACGCCCGGAGGCGCGCCCGCTTCCTGGAGGATAGCGACGAGGGCGTGGGCTATTGCGGGCGTCGGAGTCGCCGGCTTCAGCACCACGGTATTGCCGAACGCCAGCGCCGGCGCCATTTTCCAGGCGGGGATGGCGATCGGGAAGTTCCACGGCGTGATCAGGCCGTAGACACCGACCGCCTCGCGGTGGGTGGTGACATCGAGGCCGGGACGGGTCGATTCAAGCGCCTGGCCGTGGCGGCGCAGCGCCTCGCCGGCGAAATATTTCAGGATACGGGCGGCGCGCATCACTTCCCCGGTGCCTTCGGGGAGCGTCTTGCCTTCCTCCCGGGAGAGTAATCTGCCGAGCTCGCCGGCGCGGCTCATGACGATCGAGCCGGCCTTGTCGAGGACATCCGAGCGGACTTCCGGCGACGCTTCCGACCAGCCGGGGAATGCGGCGCGGGCGGCACTTACCGCCTGGTCGACGTCGGCCGCCGAGCCCTTGGGATAGCGGGCGACGACCTCGTCGAGGTTGGAGGGATTGAGGCTTTCGCCGCCGGCCTCGCCGGAAACGGCCTCGCCGCCGATGAAGTGGGTAAGCGTGTCGGTCATGATTTATCTTCCCGTGAGATCAGGCTTGGCCGGTCAACAGACCGCGGCTTGCGAGGTTGCGCATCAGATCGCGAACCCCGAACGCCCAGGGCGGCGCCTGCCTGGAGGTGGTGACTTGGTTAAATAGGGTGCCAAGGCGCGGCGTCGAGATGCGCACCCGGTCGCCGACCTTGTGGGTGAAGCCCTTGCCGGCTTCCTCGCGGTCCTGGACCGGCGCGAACAAGGTGCCGAGGTAGAGAACGAAGCCGTCCGGGTATTGGTGCTCGCTCATCGCCTGGCGGACGAGATCGGCCGGGTCGCGGCTGATCTGGTCCATCGAGCTTTCACCGTCGAGGCGGAAGCCGTCTTGGCCTTCCACGACGAGGGTGATCACGGCGGCCCGCACGTCGTTCATGCTGAAGCCTGCGTCGAACACGCGGATGAATGGCCCGAGCGAGCCCGAGGCATTGTTGTCCTTGGCCTTCCCGAGCAGCAGCGCGCTTCGGCCCTCGAAATCGCGCAGGTTCACGTCGTTGCCCAGCGTGGCGCCGACCGGCTCGCCCGCCGAATTGGCGACGATCACGATTTCCGGCTCCGGGTTGTTCCAGTGCGAGTCGGAGCGGACCCCGATCTCGGCACCCCAGCCGACGGTGGAGAGGATCGGCGCCTTGGTGAAGATCTCCGCGTCCGGGCCGATCGCCACTTCGAGATATTGCGACCACATGTCGTCTTCAATCAAAGCCGCCTTGAGCCGCGCCGCGTCGTCGGAGCCCGGCACCACCGAGCGGATCGCGCCGCCGATGCGACTTTCAAGCCGGGTGCGAATGTCGGCGGCGGCGTTGCTGTCGCCCCGTGCCCGTTCCTCGATCACGCGCTCTACAGCCGAGACCGCAAAGGTTACGCCGGCGGCCTTCACGACCTGCAGATCAACCGGCGAAAGGAGGAGTTCGCTTGCGCGCCCAACCAGTTCGTCGGTGGAGAAGAGATCACGTCCTGCAACACCGTCCAGCGAACGGCCGTCGAGCAGGTCCGCTACGGTCGGCGCGAAAGCCGATACGTCTTCGACTCGCCCGCCGCGGATGAGGACCGGCGTCGGCCCTTCCGGGAGCGAAAGCCGCCCGACGAGGACAGCCGATTCGTGGTCGGCCGGCAGGATATCTGCCGCCACTGCCTTGTTCACGCTGATCCTCGCCTAATCTTATATTTTGGTAGCGCTACCATAAGCCTCTTCGGCGGCGCTATCAAGCCGAGCCACCACCTTGAACGAACAATCGGGCTCAGGGTTCGCCGCAACGATCCTGCGGAACGGCGGCGCTGGCGATCCGCACATCGGAGAGCGACAGCCCGAGCTTGCCCGCCGTGGTCAGAACGAACGGCAGGGCGACGCGCTGCATATCAACGCCGCCGCGGGCGAAGCAGCGCAGCGGCACCGCAAGGGTGGTCCACTGCCCCGCCGCCGCCGAACGCAACGCGCCGGTGATCGGGAAGCCGACATTGGCCATCGACAGCGTGACCGGAGCGCCGGGTGCCGAATCGACCCGATACTCGAACACCAGGCTGAGCTCGCCGTTGGATTCGCGCGAGATGTCGAGCGGTTGCGCGGCGAGGATCTGCACGGAGGCGGCGCCGCTGCCGTTCCACACCAGGCTGCGGGCATCTTCCTGCGCGCGCCGGTCGACTCCGGCGATGCGCAGGCGGCCGTTGGCGGTCGCGCCGGCATTGCCGGTGACGGGGCTTGCCACTCCGCCTTCCTCGCCAAGCGCGAAAGACCAGCCGGCGGCAAGCGCGCCGCGCCCGAACAGGACGCCGTCCGCACCCGCCGCAGCGCCGGCCGGACGCTCCTCGGAAAGCTGTGGCAGGTTGCCGTTGGCGGCGTAGGTCAGGCCGTAGCCGTAGGCGAAGAGCGGGTCGTACTGGGCGTCGCCCTTGTTGAGCGGCGTCTGGTCGGCGCGTTTGGGCCAGGAGTAAGACAGCTTGCCCTTGAAGTCGTTGCGGACGGCGCCCTGGGCGGTGCGGAAGAGCACGTCGGCGATGCCGCCGCCTTCGCTGCCCGGCAGGAAGGCCGCGACGAATGCGTCGGAGGCGTTGAGCTCCGGATTGACCCACATCGGCCGGCCCGAAAGGAACACGGCGACCACGGGCACGCCCTGTGCCTTGAGGCGGCGCATCAGCTCCAAATCCTTCTTGTCGGCGGGGCTGAACTCCAGCGTCTGGCGGTCGCCGACGAACTCGGCATAGGGGTCTTCGCCGAAGACGACCACGGCGACGTCGGGCTTTTTGGTGAAGCGGCCGTCGGGGGCCAGCGTGGCGGTGCCGCCGCCGGCCTTCACCGCCTCGCGAATGCCGGAATAGATCGACTGCGCCTGCGGGAAATCGGCGTTGGTGATGCCGGTGCCCTGCCAGGTGATCGTCCAGCCGCCGGCTTGCTTGGCGATGTTATCGGCGCCGTCGCCGGCGACGAGCACGTTGGTGCTCGGCCGGAGCGGGAGAAGCTTGTTCTGGTTCTTGAGCAGCACCAGCGATTCGCGGACCGCCTGCCGGGCGACCGCGCGGTGCTCGGCCGCGGCGAGGCGGTTGAACTCGCCCGCGAATGGGCGGGCCGATGGCGCGCCTTTCTCGAACAGCTTGGCGCGCAGCTTGACGCGCAGGATGCGGCGGACCGCGTCGTCCAGGCGCGCCATCGGGATCTCGCCCGAGCGCGCCTGGGCAAGGGTGTTGTCGTACAGGCCCTTCCAGCTGTCCGGCGCCATGAACATGTCGAGGCCGGCATTGATGGAGGCGGCGCAGCTCGTGTTGGAGCAGCCCGGCACCTGGCCGTGGGCGTTCCAGTCGCCGACCACGAGGCCGTCGAAGTTCATGTCGTCCTTCAAGGCGACGGTGAGCAGGTCGCGGTCGCCATGGACCTTCTCGCCGCGCACCGCGGAGAAGCTGGCCATCACCGCCTGGACGCCCGCTTCGATCGCCGGCGGGTAGCCGGCGCCGTGGATGTCGCGCAGGTCCTTGGGCGAGGAGGGGTTGTCGCCCTGGTCCTTGCCGCCGGCCGTGCCGCCGTCGCCGGTGAAATGCTTGGCGGTGGCGATGACGCGTGCGGGGCCCATGAACTCGCCGGTGCCGCCTTTACCCTGGAGACCTTCGACCATTGCGCCGGCGAAATCGTGGACGATCGCCGGGTCTTCGGAGAAGCCCTCGTAGGTGCGGCCCCACCGATCGTCGCGGACCACGGCGAGGATGGGCGAGAAATCCCAGTCGATGCCGGTGATCACCATTTCGCGCGCGGTGACTTCGCCGATGCGGCGGATGAGGTCGCGGTTGCGGGTGGCGCCGAGGCCGATATTCTGCGGAAAGATGGTGGCGCCAACGACGTTGGCGTGGCCGTGGACGGCGTCGATGCCCCACATCAGCGGAATGTTCTCGCCCTGCCAATCGGCCTTGCGCGACGCGTTCCAATAGGCGTCGGCGAGCTTCAGCCATTCGGCGGGGGCTGCGGTTTCCTTGCCGCCGGGCGATGAGTTGCCGCCGGCGAGGATCGAACCGAATTTGTATTTGGCGACATCGGCCGGGGTGATTGCGGAAATGTCCGGCTGGACGATCTGGCCGACTTTCTCCTCGACGCTCATGCGGGCGAGGATGCCGTCGATCCGCGCTTCCTGCGCGCCGACCCGCGGAACGACGCTGCGCACGTCCGGCCAGCGGTCGGCGGAGCGAGGCTGGCTGGCGGTGCTCGCGCACCCTGCGGCGGCGGCGGCGAGCGACCCCAATAATGCCAGCCGAAGCGCCTGTTTCGTGCCCGCCATGTTCCCGATCTCCTGCGCCGTGCGTCGGCTGTGCTGGTACCGCTACCATCACCTCCCCGAGGCAGGCAACGCTTAGGCGCACTGTTTCTCCCTGGCTGGCAGGTGCGCGGATGAAGACAGTGGAACGGCCGTCGCCTTTTAAGAGTTCTGCCTCCGAAATGAAATTACACTGGCCTGTTCTTTGCCTTGCGCTGCTGATCGCGTCCTGCGGCGACTTTCCTCGGGATCCGAAGGGAACGCTGGCCCGGGTGCGGAGCCAAGGCGTCTTTCGCGTCGGCGTTGTAACGAGCGCGCCAGACGGCGCCGCCGGTCCCGAAGTCGCGGCATTGCTCGCCGGCATTGAAAAGGGCGCCGGAGCCAAAGCGCGGTTGATAAAGGGCGATGCCGAGCCGATGCTCGACCAGCTCGAGGAGGGCGAACTCGACCTCGTCATCGGCCGTTTCGAGAAAAAAAGCCCTTGGGCGAAGCTGGTGACGATCGGGCCGCCGTTGCGGCGTGAGATGCAGGGCAAAACCGAGTTCCACCTCGCTCCCGCGCTGCGCAATGGCGAGAACGCCTGGGTGGCGCTCGTCGAGCGGGAAGTCCGCAACGCGGCGCCGGACGCGCAATGATCCGCGCCTATCCGCCCCATGTCGAAGCCGGAATCGCCAAGGGCCGGAAGCTTGAATATTGGACCCTCGCCTGGATCGCGACGGTGATCCCCTTGATGTTCGTCGTCATGGGCTCCAGCCAGGCGATGAAGACGGTGTGGATCGAGGACATGCTCGGCTTCGTCCCGCCGCTGGTCTTCCTTCTTTCGGCACGGCTGGAGGAAAAGGCGCCTACCGCGGCATTCCATTACGGCTTCGATCGGGCGAACGGCGTCGCTTTCGCGGTATCGGCGGTCGCGCTGGCGTTGATGGGCGTTTACCTGCTCTTCGAGGCCGCGATGACCCTCCTCATGAAGGAGCATCCGACGGTTGGCACGATGCGCGCCTTCGGCCGGGACATCTGGATGGGCTGGCCGATGATCGCGGTGCTGCTGTGGAGCAGCATCCCTTCCATGATACTCGGCCGTTTGAAGCTGCCCATTGCCAAGACCATCAACGACAAGGTGCTGCACACCGACGCGGACATGCAGAAGGCCGACTGGATGACCGGCGTGGCGGCGATCGGCGGGGTGATCGGGATCGGCTTCGGCCTGTGGTGGGCGGATGCCGCCGCCGCCGGCCTGATCTCGTTCGGCATCTTGAAGGACGGCATCACCGGCGTGCGCTCTGCCACCGCCGAACTCATCGATGGCGCGCCGCGCAAGCTCGACAAGGATGAAGTTTCGGCGGAGGCGCAAGGGCTGAAAGACGAGCTGGAGCGACTGTTCCCCGGCGCCAGGGTCCGGCTTCGGGAAACCGGACGGGTCATCCACGCGCAAGTGACCGATCGCCCTCCGGAGCTTCCCATCGACCTACCGACGATCTGGCCGGGGGACCAGGATCGCGCGTGGCGCTTTGCCCAGCTCGCTTTCGTCCCGTCCTCCGAAGCAGATGACCGGTAGCGCCTGAACAAGGCCGCGAACAGCCACTCGGCCGGGTCCATTGTCATGCGAGATCCGATCGCCCATGCTCCTCGAAACGGAGGAGAGGCCCGATGACAAAGCTCCTGGTTCAGTATCGCCTGAAGCCGAGTACGTCCCCGCAGGATTTCGAGGCGTGGGTGACGACGCGCGACTATCCCGCGATGCGCGGCCTCCCCCATGTCGCCGGGTACACGAATTACCGGGTGCGCGGACTCCTGATGGGCGAGGGCGAGCCCGATTGCGATTATGTGGAAATGTTCGACATCCCGGATTTCGAGGGCTTCACCACCAAGGATATGCCGGGCCCCGTCGTCCAGGCGATTATCGGCGAGTTCATGGACTATGTCGACAATCCTCGCTTCCTGATCCTCGACCCCGTGGGGTGATCTCAGCCAGGCGAATGCGCTAACATTCAACCATACGGTTGACAAATGCAGTTGCGCCTTTATATTTAACCTTATGGTTGAACAATCGTCCGCCCAGCTGAACTCCGTATTCCACGCACTCGGTGACCCGACCCGTAGGCGGATGCTGAGCCACTTGGCTGCCGGCGAGCGCACGGTGGGTGAGCTTGCCCAGCCATTCGCGTTCTCGCTCGCCGCGGCGTCCAAGCACATCAAGGCCCTGGAGAATGCCGGGCTCGTTCGGCGCGACGTGCGCGGACGCACCCACCTCTGCCGCCTCGAGCCGGGGCCTCTCGCCTCCGCGTTCGAATGGCTCGGCACGTACGAGCGTTTCTGGACGGATCGTCTGGACACGCTCGAGCAGCTTCTCCGCGAGGAGGATGCGACCACCGGACGAGACAAAGGAGACGTTGCATGAACGAAGTCGCGACCCCGCAAGGCTATGGCACTCTGATCGAGCCAACAACGCTCCGGATCCAGCGCCTGTTGCCCGGACCGATCGAGCGGGTCTGGGCCTATCTGACGGAGGACGACTTGCGGCGCCGCTGGTTCGCGGCCGGCCGGATGGAGATGGAGGCCGGTTCCCCGGTGGAACTGGTCTGGCGAAACGACGAGCTCACCGATCCCCCGGGCACGCGCCCTCCGGGCGCGTCGGGCGAGAACAGGATGCAAAGCCGGATCATCGATGTCGATCCCCCGCACACGCTGACCATCGCATGGGGTGCCAGCGGCGGAAGCGTGTCGTTCGAGCTGACCGCCGAGGGGAGCGATGTGCTGCTCACCGTGGTCCACCGCGGCGTGCCCGACCGGGCCAGCCTGCTAAACTTCGCGCCGGGCTGGCACGCTCACCTGGACGTGCTCGAAGCCGCTCTCGCCGGCACTCGGGCGGAGCCGTTCTGGGATGAGATCGCCCGCCTCAAAGGCGAATATAACGAGCGTCTACCCGCATGGAGCACCGTTTAAGGCGCCGATACCTAAGTCGCGGCCTGCCTTGAGCAGGCGGCGACTTTTGGCTTGGTTCAAAGCGGACGGTCGCTTTCAATGAGCTGCAAGGGTCGTTCAAGGGTGCCGACGCATATGTAGAGTTGCTCCGCGCCTACATCGTGCGCCCAGGCTATGCCCGCTTCTTCAGCCTGCTGCGCGCTCGCGAAAAGCGGCCCGTCGACGATCGATACCGACTCCTGGTCTTCGGTTCGCGCGCAGAGAGCCGAGGCGGTCATCTTGTAGCTGCCGTCCAGCTCCTGCTCGATGCGAATGCAATCCGCATCCAAAGGAGCAACGACTCCGACGGCCAATCTCCTGATCTCCATTCCCTTACTCCGCTGCTCTTCGTGCAGAACGCGAAGCCCCCGCTCCTGGTTGCGGAGGTGGACAGGGGATCCGTCTCCGGCGCTTTTTCACAAAAGGAAAGGGCCGGAAGCAGATGCTTCCGGCCCCTCCGCATTTACTTACAACCTCGTCTCAGATCAGAAGTTGAAGTCAGCGGCAACAATCGGATGGCCACCGGTAGTGTTCACTTCGATGTACAGATCGCCGACCGAGTCGCCGTCGATATCGGCGACGACGAACCACTTACCAGCGACCACTTCAAAGGCACGCAACTCTCCGGCGTGACCGGTGAAGTTTCCGTTGCCGAGGTAGGTGAAGGCGCTGTTGCCGTCAGCGGAGTTGCCGTTGGCATCGATTGCCGAGAGATCGATCTTATCACCGGCGGTGAAGTCGGTGATCACATCGGCAGCGGCAAAGGTGGAGTCGGATACGGCCTCGAAGCGGAAGAAGTCGTTGCCCGCACCGCCCGTGAGGCGATCGGCACCGGTGCCGCCGACGAGAGTGTCGTTGCCAGCCATACCGAGCAACTGATCGTCCCCCAGGTTGCCGATCAGGAAGTCCGTCTTGGCGCCGCCGGAGATAGTGTCCGCACCGGCACCGCCCTGAACAACGAACTTACCGTTGGTCTCGGCCGTGCCGTCAAAGTTCAGCGTCTCTCCCGCCTGGAGCGAAGCCGCGGTCACGAACAGGGTTTCGCCTGCGGCGACGTTGGCGTCGTTCATCTTGATGGTGAAGTTCGCCGCCGTGTTGGCATCGCCGTCCGTGTAGAGAGCGAGCTTCTCAATGCCGCTGAGATCGTCGGCATCGAAGGTGAGGCTGTAAGGACCGACGATGCCGAGGGTGTCATAGCCGCCGCCGCCGTTGGTGGTGTCGGCATTGGTGAGCGTTGCGCCATAGTAGATGAAGTCATCGCCGCCACCGCCGTTGACCGTGTCGTTGCCGCCGGAGTCGAGCACGATGAGGTCGTTACCCGCACCCAACGTGATCACGTTGTCGAGCGCGTTGCCGCGGACGCCCTGGTCGCCGGTTGCGGTGCCGGTCATGTTTTCCACGAAATCGGGGATCACATAGAGCATGTTGGCATCGGTCCTGCTGCCGAGGGCGGTGCGGACTTCGTCCGTGCCTTCGTTGGCGAGTTCCGTAACCGTGTCTCCGGCGTCTTCGACGATGTAGGTATCGTCACCGGCTCCGCCCTTCATCACGTCGTCGCCGGCATCACCCGCGAGGGTGTCGTTGCCGGTCCCGCCGAGCAGGGTGTCGATGCCCTCGCCGCCGTTCAGCATGTCGTCGCCTGCGCCGCCGTCCAGCATGTCGACGCCGTCGCCGCCGTTCAGCGTGTCGGTGCCGCCACGGCCGAAGAGCTGATCGTCGCCGGCGCCACCGTTGAGGGTGTCCGTATCGGCGGCATTCGGTGCAGACGGGCTGTTGTTGCCGTCGATGACGTCTGCGCCGGCGGTGCCGGTCAGGTTGTCGTTGCCCGAGCCGCCGAGGATGACGACCAGGTCGTTGGCATTGCCGACCGGAGTGAGCGTGTCGATCGCGGTGCCCGCGTTGAAGGTCACATCCGTCGTCAGATTGCGGAAGTTGAAGTCGTCACCGACGCGGGTGACGTCGTTGCCGCTGACGGTGAGGCCAACCACGTCGACGCCGACCGCAAGGCCCGTGCCGAGATTCTGCAGCGCGTTGTTTGCGATGTTCGCCGTCGAATCCCCCGACATGTCGAGGTTGATGCCGGTGCGTGCCCATTCGATCGTGTTGCCGGTGACAACGAGAGCAACCCCGCCACCGTCGAACCAGATCGCCCGGCCCCACGAAGCACTGCCGAACATGCTCTGCATCGTGCCCGAGATGAGGTTGTCGGTGATGCTGATCGAACCCGAGGAGATGACCTGCGAGAAGATCGCGCGATTGTCGGAAGCCGCGCCCGACACCGTCGACCAGAAGATCGAGTTGGTGACGAGGTGACCGGTTGAGCCGCCGGTGTTGAACTGCAGCGCGGGGCCGCCGCTCGTGGTGGAGGCGTTGTTGAGGAAGCGCAGGCCGTCGAGCGTGACATCGGCCGTTGCGGTAACCTTGGCATGACCGATGATCGTGGTCTCGCCGGTGCCGCCCGACGCATCGCGGCCGGCGACGGGATTGCCCGCCTCTGCGCCCAGGATGGTGACGCCGTGGCTGATCGTCAGATCCTCGGTGTAGGTGCCGGCGGCCACGCGGATCGTGTAATCGTCGCTTGAAGCGTCGATCGCGCCCTGGATGGTGCCGAAGGTGCCGACCAGATTGCCGTTCGCGTCGAACAGCTGGACCGGAGCGGCGAGGTCGAGGACCTGACCACCGAAGCTCAGCTTTTCGATGCTGGTGAGCGTGTCCGCACCCTCGTCGCCGTTCGCCGCAACGTTGTCGGTGACCGAGCTGAAGCCGGTTACGCGCCCATCGGAGTCGGTGACGGCCACGATCGTGAAGTCGGAGCGCGGACCGTCATAGATGGCGGTATCGGTACCGGTGCCGCCGTCGAGAACGTCGTTGCCGCCGGCCCCGTAGAGGCGATCGTCGCCGCCGAGGCCGTGGAACGTCGAGTTACGAGCGTCGGGTTCGGAGGCGTAGATGCCGTTGGCCTGATCGGTGCCGGTCAGCTCCTGGCCGCCCGTGCCGCTGCCGTAGGCGTAGATCGATACGGCGTTGTTGGTGCCGCCGAAGGTGTTGCCGGTCCCCACGTAGGTCTGCATGTCCTCGACACTGTCGAACGAGCCGTAGCCGATGTGCGAGCCCACCGAGTCGGTGAAGATGTTGTTGTTGATGGAGGTGCCGGCGGCCCAGTCGTCGCCGACAATGGCATTGCCGTTGTCGTCGAAGGTGTTGCCGGTGGCGGTGAACTGGGTCGACGGGTTGAAGTAGGTGCCCTGGTCCCAATCCTGGATAAGGCTGTTGGTGATCGCGAGACCGGTGACGCCCCCGTTATAGGGTGTCGACAGGCCCGGCGTGTTGCTGCCGTCGCCGGTGACGACGAGGTTGGTCAGCGTCACGTTGTCGGCATCGATGTAGATACCGGCCGAGTTCCCGGCGATGGTGCCGCCGCCGAGCACGGTCAGACCGTCCAGCGTCGCGCCGTCGGCGTGCATGTAGAAGCCGCCCTGGATGATCGTCTCGCCGCCACGTGCCCCGGTACCCGAAGTGCCGGCATTCGCGCCCTTGATCGTGATGTCCTTGTCGACCGTGACGATCTCGGCGTAGGTGCCGGCCGCGGCCAGAACCGTGTAGCCCGCCGAGGATGCGTTAACCGCCGCCTGGATGGTGCTGAACGTGCCCACAAGAGTGCCGTTGCCATCAAAGAGCTGGACGGCCTGGCCAAGATCGAGCGTTTCGCCAGCGAACTGGAGCCTTTCGATGCTGGTCAGCGTGTCGGCGCCATCGTCGCCATTGCTGGCATCGGTGTCGGTCACCGAGCTGAACCCGGTCACGCGGCCGCTGGCATCGCTCACCATGGTGATCGCATAGCCGCTGCGCGGGCCCGAATAGGCTGCGGTGTCGGTGCCGCCGGCGCCGTCGATCGTGTCGTTTCCGGCGCCGCCGGTGATGACGTTGTCGAGGCCGTTGCCGGTGAGGGTCTGAGCGACGTTGCCCGTCCCGGTCAGGTTCTCGACGTTCGCGCCCAGCGTGTAGCTGGCAAGGTTGGTCTGGACTTCGTCCGTGCCCTCGTTGCCGGCCTCCGTGACGACGTCGCCCGCATTATCGACGATGTAGATGTCGTTGCCGGCACCGCCATTCATCTGATCGATGCCGGTGCCGCCGTCGAGCTTGTCGTTGCCGTTGCCGCCGTTGAGCGTGTCGTCGCCGGCCAGGCCGAGGAGAACGTCGTTGCCGTCGCCGCCGCTAAGAACGTCGTTGCCGGTCGCGCCGGTGAGCGTTTCGTCCAGCGCGCCGATGCCGGTCAGCGTCAGGTTGCCGATGAAGCCGTCGAAGTTGAAGGCCGTGAAGCCGCCCGTATAGCCGTTGCTGATCGCGAACACGGTGACGAAGCCGTTGGTGGCCCCGGCGCCGTCGCGGTCGACCTGCACCAGCAGGTCGCTGCCCGACTGGAGGAGGCGGAGGTTGCCGCTGGCGAAGGCGTTGGTGTTCGAGGTGTATCCGCTCAGCCCGAAGTTCAGGAAGTTGGTCATCTCGAACTTGTCGCCGGCATCGCCGCGCTCGAAGTCCGTGACGCGGTTGGTGCGGGCCGTCACCGCCGCGGCGGTCGAGTTCGCCGCGTTGGAGCCGACGCCGAGCTGGATGATGTCAGCGCCGGAACCCAAGGTGAGCTGGTAGCTGTTGACGCCGGCCGCGCCGAGCATGCTGATGCTGACGATGTCCGCGCCGGACCCGGCGCTGACCGTGGCGCTGGCGACGCCGCTCAGGACGATGCGATCGTTGCCCGCGCCGCCATCGACGGTCACGACATCGACGTTGCGATCGGTGGAGGTCGCGCCGAGCGCCATGTAGGTAGCGGTCGACAGGCCGCCCACATTGGTCGCCAAGGCCGCCGACAGCGTGCCGCCGCGCAGCTCGATGAAGTCGTCGCCGTCACCGCCGTCCATGTTGATGTTGGTCGCCACGGCCGCGGCCGCGCGGGTCACCTGGATGCTGTCATTGCCTCCGTAGCCGAAGAGCGAGTCCGTCTGGCTCAGCGCGGTGGCGCCGACGCCGACGCCGGTGTCGACGATCAGGTTGAAGTCGTCATTGCCCCGCAGAGTGTCGCCGTAGGCGGACCCGGTGAGATATTCGATGCTGAACAGCGTATCGGTGCCCGCGCCGCCCGTGTTCTGGGCCACACCCTCCATCCGCAGATCGACGTTCACGCCGGCCGTCGAATTGACGTGGGTGACCGTATCCAGGCCTTCGCCGCCGATCAGGGTATCGTTGCCGAGACCACCTTCCAGGGTGTCGTTGCCGTACCAGCCGTCGAGAGTGTCGTCGCCGGCGTTGCCGGTGAGGCTGTCGAGCGTGCCGCCGCCCTTGACGACGTCGTTGACGCTGGTGCCGCGGAAGGTGACCCGCTCGATGCTGGTCAGCGAACCGACGCTCACCCCGTTCCAGGTGATGTCGCTGTTGCCGGCGAGGCTGCCGATGTCGAAGGAGATGCCAACGGTGCTCGTGCCGACGCCAGCGCGGTTCTCATAGGCCATGATCGCGATGTCGGTGCCGTCGCCGCCGTCATAGGTGTCGTCGCCGCCGTCGTTGGCGAAGAAGCCGCCATTGGTAGCGCCGATGGTGCCGTTCAGAGTGTCGTCGCCCTCGCCGCCGCGCAGGATGTCGTTGCCGAGGCCGCCGGACAGGTAATCCGAGCCGAGGCCGCCTTCGAGCGTGTCGGAGCTGCCGTCGTCGAGCGAGGAACCCGTGCCGCCCAGCAGGAAGTCGTTTCCGGCGCCGCCGAAGATCACGTCGTTGCCGTTGCGGCCTTCGATGAGGTCCGCCGCTGCGCCGCCGGTGAGCCGGTTGGCCACGGTGTTGCCGGTCAGCGTATTGGCGAAGAGCGCAGAACCGATCACATTTTCCATGTTGGTGAGCGTGTCGGTGCCAGTGGACGTGCCGGTGTTCTGCGCCGTGATCGTGTTGAGGTTGACCGCGACGTTCGAGGTCGCTGCGGAATAGTCGAGCGTGTCGATACCGCCCGCGCCGTTGTAGACGTCGTTGCCGCCGCCCTCGAAGAAGATGTTGTCGTTGACGTCACCGGTGACGTTGTCGGCGCCGGAACCGGTGCGCACGTTCTCGAAGCCCGAGATGGTGTCGCTGCCCCAGCCGGTAGCCTGGGCAGTCGTGGTCGCCAGGTTGACGGTGGCCGCGGTCGCGCCGCTGAAGGCCAGCGTATCGACGCCGAGACCGCCGGTCAGAACGTCGTCGCCGAGGCCGCCTTCGATGACGTTGGCATTGTCATCGCCGGTCAGGATATCGGCAGCGTTGCCGCCGGTCAGGTTCTCGATGCTGCGCAAGGTGGCGATCGCCAGGCCGCCAACGGTGGCGGTGCTGTCGGTGGCGCCGTTCAGGGTCGCCGTCACGGACGCCGCGTTGCCCGCGAAGGATGCTGTGTCCGAGCCGAGACCGCCGTCCAGCAGGTCGACGGTGCCGCCCGCATTCGCGCCGGGGTTGAGGGTGTCGTTGCCCGCGCCGCCCGTCAGGGTGTTCGCGTTGGCATCGCCGGTGAGGCTGTCGTTGAAAGCGGAACCCGACAGGTTCTCGAATTCGCTCAGCGTATCGGAGCCCGCACCGACCGTGTTCTGCGCCGCGCCCTGCAGGCCAAGGCCCACCGTAACGCCGCTTGCGGCGCCTGCGTAGGAGGCGGTGTCGCTGCCGAGGCCACCGACGAGGACGTCGGCGCCCATGCCGCCTTCGATCGAGTTGTTGTTCGCGTCGCCGGTCAGCGTGTCGTTATACTGCGAGCCGATCAGGTTCTCGATGCTGGTCAGGGTGTCGTTGCCCGCACCGACGGTGTTCTGGGCCGCACCCTGGTTGTTGAGGTTGACGGTGACACCCGTGGTGCCGCTGCCGCCGCCGTTATAGGCGGTGACGAACGAGGCGGTGTCGTTGCCGTTGCCGCCGGCGATCGTGTCGTTGCCGAACGTGCCGAGGATGACGTCGTTACCCTCGCCGCCATCCGCATTGATGCTGCTGGTGTTGTTGGGGGTGAAGGTCGTCGTTCCGGCGGCGCCCTGCAGCGAGATGTTCAGCTGATAGGTCTGGTTCGCGAGCATCGGCTGAGCCACGGCGGTGCCGGTGTAGCGGCCGACGCGGATGTAATAGGTCCCCGCCGCGGCGAAGGTGTAGGTGATGTAGCTGTCGTCGCCCGTCGTCGTGCCGGGATCGCCCGGGCCGGTGTCGTTGGTGGCGAGCAGGGTGCCGTTGCTGTCGACGAGCTCGATGATGCTGTCGTTGAGCGTGCCGGTTCCGTCGATGTCGAAGACCGCCTGCGCACCGGCTGCGGTGACGTCGATGCGGTAATATTCGACAGTGCCGCCGGTCGCCGTGGCGTTGATCGTCGCGTGCGGGACGGTGGTCGAGTTCGTGATGTTCGGGTTGGAATCGATATCAAAGAAGCCGGCCGTGTTCACGGCGTTTGCGATGCTGCCGTTGTTGGTGGTCGCCGGCTTGACGATGTCGGGCTGCGAGGCCGGGGTGCCGGGGTTGAAGTTGGTGGTGACCGTGAAGCCGCCGCCGATCAGGCGATCGTCGCCGGCGCCGCCGTACAGGAAGTCGGCTCCGCCGATGCCGCCGCTCAGCGTGTTGTTCTGGCTGTTGCCGATCAGGGTGTCGTTGCCGACCGTGCCCTGGATGTTTTCGATGCTGCGCAGCGTGTCGGTCTCGCCGTCGTGATTGACGATCACGTCCGCGTTGGTGTCGTTCAAGCTGACGAACACGCCCGTGCTGCCGGTGAAGATCACCGTGTCGCTGCCGGCGCCGCCGTCGAGGACGTTGTTGGCCGTGTTGCCGATGAAGATGTCGTTACCGGTGCCGCCCGTGGCGTTCTCGATCAACGAACGGGTGTCGTTGTTGTAGAGCAGCGACATGGCGAAGTTGCCGGGCGCCAGATTGACCAGGTTCTGGTAAGCGAGGTTGTTGGCCAGCTGAGCCTGATCCACCGTCGAGAACTCGCCCGGACGAAGATCGATGGTGACGCCGTTGGCGTAGTTGCTGGCATCGATCGTGTCGGTGCCGCCGCCGTCCCAGATGGTCAGGAAGATCTTGTTGCCCGAAGGCGCGCCCTGGCCGACGCCGTTGATGAACATTTCGCCGGTCGTCTGGCTGAACGTGTAGACGCTGTCGCCGGAGTTGGTGTTGAAGTTCGCGCCGTACATATACTGCGTCGCGGCAATATCGTACTGCATGTAGGTTTGCGGCTGGTTGATCTTCTCGCCGGCGAAGTTGCTGTTGGTGAACGGTGCCGGGGTATAGGTCATCAGCGACCAGGCCTGGCCGTCCCGGTCCGGGGTCAAAGACTGGCTGCCGTAGCGCGGCGCCGTCCCGAAGTAGAAGGACAGGTCGCTGTTGGTATAATCCTGGTGGCCGTGCTTCAGGCCGATGGTGTGGCCGATCTCGTGCATCATGGTGGCGAAGCCCCAGGTGCCCTTGTAGGCGAGATCGTAATAAGGCTGGTTGGTGCGGCCGAACCAGATGTCGCCCGAAAGGCCACGCGTATCGGACGGGAAGTTGCCGTAAGCGGACGGGGCGTCCTGGTCCGCGGTCTGCGAGATCCGGAAGTTGGCGTGAACCGTGTCGGTCTCGGTGATTTCGGTGAAGGTCAGGCCCGAAAAGGCCGAAAGCTGCGCAAAGGATGCGCGCGCCGCGGCCTGCTGCTGCGGGCCGAGGTCGATGTGGTAGAGGCTGACGCCGTTCGCGTCATAGCCGCTGCCGCTGTAAGCCGTGCCCGACGTCGGGAAGCTGTAGGTGAGGTTGGTCGTGCCCCACTTGGAGCCGATCAGGATCGCATCGACGTTGCGGTTGCCGGAGAAAAAGTGGCTGCCGTCCGGGTTGGTGCCGAGCGTCAGAAGCTGGCCGATATTGTTGCCGACCGGGTTGGCCGCCGTCGGATCGACGCCCGCGCCGCCGCCCTTGGCGTCGGTTGCATCTTCTTCCTCTTCGGCGATCGTAAGCTCCTCGATCACCTGCCAGGCGCCGAGAACCTCAAGGCTGCCGTCCGAGTCGCCCGAGGGAGCAACCTGATCGGCAGGCGCGTCGCCGGAACCCGCTACGTCGCCAGGTGCAACGATGCCGACCTCGAAGCCGGGAGTGGTCTCGTCCGAGGGTGCGCTGATGCCGACCTGGAATTCCTGGGAGGCCATCTCGCCGGCGGGGGCGCCGGTGCCGGTTTCCACCCGATGGAACTGATCGCTGGCAAGACCGTTATTGAGAGGCGAGTCGTTGCCGTCAGTGGTGTTGCCAAAGGTGGTGCCGCGCTTGGAAATAGTCATTTAAAATTCCCCCCGGGTGACGCGATCGCTTGGGCGCGCACCATGAAATGGCTCGCGGACGAATCCGCTTACGAAATTGTTAACGGTCCGGCTTATTCGCCGGAAATCGCCAGCGGTCAAGCGGAATGGCGAACCAAATCGCGCAGAGGTCACTGAAAAATCACAAAAAATTTTTCGATCCGGGCCTAAAGGCGGGGTTGACAGAAGAGCGGTCTTCCGGAGCGCGGTTGTTACCACGGCTCGCTCGAGCATCTCGTCGGCCAGGTCGGATCGGGCGCCCTGCCCGGTGACTCGGCGGCGCAGTTCGGGTAACAAAGGGCGTGTTCAAGCTGACAAGGGGCGTAATGCCCTTCCTCTTGCTGCCATGCGTCGCAGCGCCGGCCGCGTGCAATCCTCCGCCCAAGGACGCCACTATGCGCAACCGCAGCCCGGTTCCGGACACCTCCGCCGGCCAATCGAGCGACCCAAATCGGGAACGCTCCGGTTCGGCGGCCCCGCCGTCCACCGAGCAAAACGCCGGCGATCCCACGCCAGCCGCCCAGGATCCGCGCGCGGAGCCGCAGGGCGCAGCAGCGAATCCTTCTCCGGCCCCACGGACAGACTCGCCCGCGGAGGCCGAGGGGCGCCGAACCTTGTCGACGGCCTTCGTCAGGGTGGGCCCAGACGGGCATCTGACGGTGGAGCTGCGGAACGGACGCACGATGGTTCTGCGCGACGTGGTCATGCGCGCGAACGATTATTGCGGCGTACAGGTGCTCGGCGGCCCGGCCGGCAAGAAATATTGCGGCGGATATGGCGACATCGCGGCGGCCCGGCCCGGCGGTGGGCCGTTGCCCGGCACCCCCGATCCGGACACGATCAATCCCGTCGGGCATGCGCCGGGCCCCCGACAGGAATAGCCGCCCGTATCGGTTGAGGACGCTTCGGCAGTGCCGACCATGTTGGGGGTGGTGCCGCTTAGGTGACTCGAACACCTGACCCCATCATTACGAATGATGTGCTCTACCAGCTGAGCTAAAGCGGCATATTTTCCGGTAGCAGGGCGCGCGTCTATCAGGGCGCGCCGGCGCTGACAAGCACCGCCGCGCCGCCCTCCCGCCGCCGGACACTTAACCGATTCTCAACCACAAGCGTGCAGTGTCCGGCCTGAACGAAGGGCAAAGGGCATCTCCGGATGGACAGCGTGCGCGCATTTGACGAGGAGCTTGATTACAGCTCCGTTGCCGGCGGGGAGGACGCGATCGAAGCGCCGCCCGAGATCGGCATCGACGAGCGGCGGATGCACGTGCGCGCCTATAATTATTGGGTGTCGCTGCTCGACGGGCGGCCATACCCGTCGATTCGGGACTTGAACCCACAGAGCCTCGGCGATTTCGGCCCGCACAGCGTGCTGCTCGATTTCTCGGCCGGCAGCGACGATCCCAAGGTGGTGTTCCTCGGCCGCTCGCTGCGTGAGGAATGCGAGCTGCTCGGCGAGATCCGCAAGATCAGCGACGTGCCGAAACGCTCTCTGCTGTCGCGGCTGACCGACCATTATCTCCAGATCATCGCCAACCGCGCGCCGATCGGCTTCGAGGCCGAGTTCGTCGGGCAGCGCGGGCGCAACACCATGTACCGGGGCATTTTGATGCCCTTCTCCTCCTCGGGGGAGCAGATCGATTTCATCTACGGCGTGATCAACTGGAAGGAGATCGCCGACTCCAAGGTCTCCGAATCGATCGCCCGCGACGCACAGCGCGCGCTTGCCGCCGCCTCGGTTCCGGCGGGCGCGAGCCCGGTGTGGGCCGACGGGCCGAATGCCGAGCCGCCGCTCGAGCTGGAGGCCGGCGCGATGCTTGCCGACGAGGGCGAGTGGGATGCGCCGGAGCTTCCGCTGGACGACGATTCCGGGCTTGCCGACCGCCTCTGCGCGGCGCGCGAATCCGCCGAAGCGGCGCGCGGCGCCGATGGGCGCAGCCGCGCAGCCTTGTACCGGGCGCTCGGCCTTGCCTTCGATTTCGCCTGCATCGCCGAAGCGCGGCCGGACGAATATGCCGATGTGCTCGACGATGCCGGCGTCAAGGCGCAGGCGCGCGCGCCGATGACTCCGGTGGTGAAGCTCGTCTTCGGCGTCGATTACGACAAGGCACGGCTGACCGAATTCGCCGCAGCGCTGAGCTGGGCGCGCCGCAAGACGCTGAGCGTGGGCGAATTCCGCGCCTATCTCGAAAACTATGACGGCGGCCTCAAGGGCGTCGTCCAGGCCGAGCGCAAGGCGCGCCGGCCCGAGCCGACGGCCGATGCGGCCGAAACGGCGCGCGACGCGCTGCGCCGGGCGCCGGCGGTGGCGAGCATCGCCTTCGACTCGGGCAGCGACGCCGAGTTCGTGCTCCTGCTCGGCCGGCGCGAGGCGGGCGGAGAGCTTTCGCTGATCGCCGCGCTCGACGACGAAGCGCTGACCGAAAGGGCGATCCGCAAGGTCTCGAAAGCGGCTTAAGCGGCGCCTGCGACGAGGGCGTTCCATTCCTCTTCGGTGAGGACTTCGACGCCGAGATCCTGCGCCTTCTTGAGCTTGGACCCGGCGCCGGGGCCGGCGATCACCATGTCCGTCTTGGCCGAGACCGAGCCTGCAACCTTGGCGCCGAGCCTTTCGGCCTGCGCCTTGGCTTCGTCGCGGGACAGGGTTTCCAGGCTGCCGGTGAAGACCAGGGTCTTGCCGGTAACCGGCGACTGTTTGGTCTCCCAGACCACATCCTCCGGCGCAACGCCGGCGCGTTCGAGGTCGTCGAGTACCGCCTGGTTGTGCGGCTCCTCAAAGAAGTCGAGCAGCGCGTTGGCGACCTCCGGGCCGATGCCTGGGGTCTCGATCGCCGCCACAACCGCTTTATCTCGCCGCTGCAGGTATTTGCGCTCCTCTTCGCCCAGCGCCGGCGTGACCCCGCGCCGTGCCTCCAGCGCCGCTGCGATCATCGCGCGCAGACCGGCCCAGCTTCGATAGCGGCGGGCAAGATCGCGGGCGGTGACTTCGCCGACGTGGCGGATGCCGAGCCCGAACAGGAAGCGGTCGAGCGGCGGACGGCGCTTGGCGCGGATCGCGTCGATCAAATTCTGCGCCGAAATCTCCGCCCAGCGTTCACGGGCGAGGAGCTTGTCCTTGGTCAGCGTGAAGATATCGGCGGGCGACTGGACGAGGCCGTCGCGGAAGAAGCTTTCGATGTTGGTGATGCCGAGGCCTTCGATGTCGAGGGCGTGGCGGGAGACGAAGTGGCGCAGGCGCTCGACGCGCTGGGCAGGGCAGATCAGGCCGCCGGTGCAGCGCACATCGACCTCGCCCTCCTCGCGCACCGCTTCCGAATCGCACTCCGGGCAGCGGGTGGGGAAGACGTACGGGGGCCGGTCCGCGTCCCGAGTCAGGTTCTCCAGCACCTGCGGGATGACGTCCCCGGCGCGCTGGATACGGACTCGGTCGCCGGGGCGGACGCCAAGGCGCGCGATCTCGTCGGCATTGTGGAGGGTGGCATTGGTGACCGTGACTCCGCCGACGCTGACCGGCTTAAGACGGGCGACAGGGGTGAGCTTGCCGGTGCGGCCGACCTGGATGTCGATCGCTTCGAGAAAGGTCTCGGCTTTCTCGGCGGGAAATTTGTGGGCGAGCGCCCAGCGCGGCGCGCGGGAGACGAAGCCGAGGCGTTCCTGCAGCTTGAGTTCGTCCACCTTGTAGACGACGCCGTCGATGTCGAAGCCCAGGTCCGCGCGCTTGGCTTCGATGCTTCGGTAGTGGGCGAGGATTTCGGCGGGGTCCGCGCTGCGGACGAGATCGTGGGCAATTGGGATGCGCCAGGCGGCGATGGCCTGCATGACCTCGAACTGGGTCTCGCCGGGCACCGCCGACGTTTCGCCCCAGCCGTGGGCGTAGAAGCGCAGCGGGCGGGACGCGGTGATCGCCGGGTCCTTCTGGCGAAGCGAGCCTGCGGCGGCGTTGCGCGGGTTGGCGAACTGGCGGGCTTTTTCCGGGTCGCCGGCTTCGGCAAGGAGCCGGGCGTTCAAGGCCGCGAAATCCGCCTTCGACATGTAGACCTCGCCGCGAACTTCGAAGACGTCGGGGATTACGTGCTCCGGCGGAGGCCGGAGCGCTGGCCGTTGACCCGCAACGCTCCGGCCTTCGCCGGAGCACAAGGTTTGCGGTATGTCCTGGATGGTGCGGGCATTCAGCGTCACGTCCTCGCCGGTGGTGCCGTCGCCGCGGGTGGCGGCAAGGACGAGCACGCCGTTCTCGTATCGCAGCGAGCAGGACAGGCCGTCGATCTTGGGCTCGGCGGTGAGCGCCACTTCGGCATCCGCGGGGAGGCTCAGGAAGCGCCGGATGCGGGCCAGGAACTCGGCCACTTCCGCGTCGGAAAAGGCGTTTTCGAGGCTGAGCATGGGCAGCCGGTGGCGGACCTTGGCCAAGTGGGCCGCGGGGGCCGCGCCGACCGTGCGGGAGGGCGAGTCGTCGCGGATGAGGTGGGGGAATTCGCGCTCGAGTTCGGCGTTGCGGCGGACGAGGGCGTCGTATTCCGCGTCGGAAATCTCCGGCGCGTCCTGCGTGTGGTAAAGGCGGTTGTGACGCGCGATCTCGGCGGCGAGGTGTTCGAGCTCGGCTGCGGCTTGGGGGTCGGTCATCCTAGTTCCTCCCTGCCGCGAAGCGATGGGAGGAACTGGGTTTGGCTTCGTTCACGCCTTGAACTCCGCGACCACTTCGATCTTGCCGACGATGGCGTGATTGAAGCGGTCGAGGTCCTCGGCCGGGATCCAATATTCCCGGTGCGCCTGGCCGCCGGCGAGCTGGACGTCGTAGGCGGAGAGATAGTCCCGCCGCACCTCGAAACGGGTGACGAAGCCGGCACCGCTGGCGGGGACGTTCCAGTCGCGGGCGATCTTGACGGCATATTCTTCGGTCAGGACGGGGTAGAAGATCGGCTGTTCGGGAAGGCGCGGCGGGAAGGCGCGCATGCCGCTTTCCTCGATCAGCCGCAATTCTTCTGGCCCGACCGGGCGCCAGAGGGTTACCGTTCTATCGCTCATGCCGCCTCCAGCAGGCGTACCGCCTGGGCTCTTGCTTCGTCCGTAACCTGCGCTCCGCTCAGCATTCTTGCGATTTCCTCGCGCCTGCGCGCCTCGTCCAGCAGGTGGACGCCGGTGCGGGTGACGGTGCCCTGGTGGCTTTTTTCGATGAGCAGGTGGCGGGCGCCTCGGGCAGCGACCTGCGGGCTGTGGGTGACGACGAGGAGTTGGGCGCCCTCGGCGAGGCGGTGGAGGCGCTCGCCGATTGCGGAGGCGACGGCGCCGCCGACGCCGCGGTCGATTTCGTCGAAGATCATGGTGCCGGCGCCGCCCTCCTCGGCCAGCGCGACCTTGAGGGCGAGGATGAAGCGCGACAGTTCGCCGCCACTGGCGATTTTGGTCAGCGGCGCGAAGGGGGCCCCGGGGTTGGTAGAGACTTCGAACTCGACGCGGTCTCGGCCGCGGGCGCCCCACTGCGCTTCGGCGAGAGGATCGACCACCGTCCGGAATTTGGCGGCGTCGAGCTTCAGCGGCGCCAGTTCGCGGGCGACGGCGGAATCGAGGCGGGCCGCGGCGGCGGTACGTTGTTCGGTGAGGCGCGCGGCGGCGGCTTCGTAAGCTGCGCGGGCGGCGCGGACCCGGGCTTCGAGGGCGGCGAGGCCTTCGCTGCCGGCTTCAAGCGCGGAGAGGCGCGCGGCGAGCTCTTCCGCCAGAGCGGGAAGCGCGTCGGCATCGACGCGGTGCTTGCGGGCTATGCCGCGGATTTCGAACAGGCGCGTTTCGGCTTCGTCGAGGCGGGCGGGATCGAAGGCCAAAGCCTCCCCTGCCTCGGCGAGCCGGTCCTCGGCGTCCGACGCTTCGATGAGGGCACGGTCGAGCGCCTCCAGGGCCAAACCCAGTTTCTCGTGTTCGCCGCCGACACGTTCGAGCCGGCGGGCGGCTTGGCGGAGGAGGGAGAGCCCGCCTTCCGAGCCGTCGAGAAGCTCGGACACGGCGCCGATATCATCGGCGAGGCGGGCGCCCTTCTGCATGTTGGCGCGCAGGCTCGCGAGCGCGTCCTCCTCTCCCGGCTCGGGGGCGAGCTTGGCGAGTTCGGCGACGCTGTGCTCCAGCCATTCGCGGTCGCGGGCGGCGACCTCCAGGTCCTCGCGGGTGCGGGCGAGCGCCGCTTCGGCTTCACCCCAGTTGCGGTAGGCGGCTTCCGCGTCCGACGTGTCGACCCGTCCGAAGCTGTCGAGAAGCGCGCGGTGGCCGCGGGGGTTCAAGAGGCCGCGATCGTCGTGCTGGCCGTGGATTTCGACGAGGGTGGCCCCGAGTTCGCGCAGAAAGGCGACGGAGGCGGACTGATCGTTGACCAAAGCGCGGCTGCCACCGTCCGCCTTCACGATCCGGCGGATAACCAGCGGCTCGCCAGGCTCGCCCTCGAGGCCGTTGTCCGCGAGCAAGACGCGGGCAGGATGGCCGGCGGGAAGTTCAAAGCTGACTCCGACCACCGCCTGCGCCTGGCCGGCGCGGACCAGGCCGCTGTCGGCGCGGGCGCCCAATGCGAGGCCGAGCGAATCGAGCAGGATCGACTTACCCGCGCCCGTTTCGCCGGTGAGCACGCCAAGGCCGGGGCCGAACTCGAGATCCAGGCTCTCGATCAGCACGACGTCGCGGATGGAGAGCCCGGTCAGCATCGCCGGGACCTTGCCACCGCGCGGAGCGTCAGATCAAGCGGCCGGAGCCGCCGGAGCGTGCCGCTGAACGAGATTGTAGGCGCGCTCATACCATTTGGTGCCGGGATAATTGGCGCCGAGCACCGACGCCGACTGCCGCGCCTGCTCGGGAATGCCGAGGGCGAGGTAGGATTCGGTGAGGCGCATCAGCGCTTCGGGCGTGTGGCTGGTGGTCTGGTATTCGCCGACCACCATGCGGAAGCGCTGCACGGCGGCGAGCCACTGGCCGCGGCGCTGGTAGAAGCGGCCAACCTCCATCTCCTTGCCGGCAAGGTGATCGCGGACGAGATCGACCTTGAGGCGGGCATCGGAGGCGTAGCGGGTGTTGGGGTAGCGGCGGACCAGCTCGTTGAGCGCATCGAGCGCCTGGCGGGTGATCGACTGGTCGCGGGTCACGTCCTCGATCTGCTCGTAATAATTGAGCGCGATCAGGTAGTTCGCATAAGGCGCGTCGCGGTTGCCGGGGTGGATGGCGAGGAAGCGGCGGGCGCTTTCCGTCGACTTGGTATAATCCTTGGCCGCGTAATAGCTGAACGCGCTCATCAACTGGGCGCGGCGAGCCCAGATCGAATATGGATGCTGGCGCTCCACCTCGTCGAAGATCGCCGCGGCCTCCGCATAGCGGTTCTGGTCGAGCCGGCGCTTGGCGAGGCTGTAGAGGGTGTTGACGTCGCGGGCGACGTAGGAAGTGTCGGCCCGGGTCTTCTTGCCACCGCTTGCGCAAGCGGCGAGCGGCAGAACAAGCGCGAGGACCAGAGCGGCGGCGACGGGGCGTTTGGAAATGCGGGGCATGGAGGGCTTCTTAGCGGAGGCTTTGGCGGAGGCCAAGCAGGATAGGCGCTAAAGGAGCCGATGGGCGATGAACGCCGGTTTAATGGTTCGGCGGTAAAGCCGAAAACGCCATGCTGCGCGTCCTGACCCTTTCCACGCTCTACCCCGATGCCGGGCGGCCGACATTCGGCGGTTTCGTCGAGCGGCAGACGCAGGCGCTTGCCGGGCTGGAGGATGCGACGGTGGAGGTGGCGAGCGGGGTCGGCCTGCCGCCCTGGCCCTTGTCGCTGCACCCGCACTATCGCGCGCGGCGGCGGCCGGAGAGCGGGGTTCGCAACGGCGTGTTCGTGCACCGGCTGCCGTTTCGAACGGTGCCGCGCTTTCCCGCGCGCGCCGGCAAGGCGTTGGCGGCGGCCTGGCTGCCCTTCCTGCGCGCGTTTCGGGAGCCCTTTCCGTTCGACGTGATCGACGCCGAATTCTTCTGGCCGGACGGGGTTGCGGCGATGCACCTGTCGCGGGCGCTGGGCGTGCCCTTTTCGGTAAAGGCGCGGGGCAGCGACATCCACCATTGGGGCGGCTTCCCCGCCGTGCGCGCGCAGATGCTGCAGGCCGCGGCGGCGGCCGGCGGGCTGCTGGCGGTGAGCGCGGCGCTGAAGGCAAGCATGGTCGCGCTCGGCATGCCAGGCGACAGAATCGCGGTTCACTATACCGGCATCGATCTCGAGCGCTTCCGGCCGGCTGATCGCGGCGCGGCGAAGGCGGCGCTCGGCATCGAGGGGCCGCTGCTGGTCAGTGCGGGCGCGCTGATCCCCTTGAAGGGACAGGCGCTGGCGATCGAGGCCCTGAAGCAATTGCCTGGGGTGAACTTGATCCTGGTCGGCGACGGGCCCGAGCGGGCGCGGCTGCAAGCACTGGCGGCGCCGATGGGCGAGCGAGTGCGCTTCCTCGGCAACCGGCCGCATGGCGAACTTCCAGGGCTGCTTGCGGCGGCGGATGCGATGGTGCTGCCGTCGGAGCGCGAAGGCCTCGCCAACGTCTGGGTGGAAGCGCTCGCCTGCGGGACGCCCTTGGTGATCAGCGATGTCGGTGGCGCACGCGAGGTGGTGGGCGGGCCGCAAGCGGGGCGGCTGGTGGCGCGCGAGGCTGGCGCGATTGCGGCTGGAGTGCGGGAAGTGCTTGCGGCGGCGGCTCCGAGCGAGGCGGTGCGTGCTTATGCAGTGCCGTTCAGTTGGGAGCGGAACGCGGCCGAGCTTCGGGCGCATCTGGGGCGGGTCGCCGACTCTTAGGCCGCGGGTGCGTTTCTCGACTTCGCTCGAAACGAACGGATATCTTCCAGAAACGAACGGATATCTTCCAGAACAGGCTTGAGAGGGCCCTATCCCCACCACCCTCGTCTCGAGCGAAGCCGAGAGGGGCGCAACGCGCCGCTTGTCTCGAGCGAAGTCGAGAGACGCAGGCACCGCCCTACGCTAGCGCTCAGCTCCAGGGCATCAACGCCGCAGCGATCCACCGTTCTTCGGCGCGCAGCAGGCCCCAGGTGCGCGCCGCGGCGCGGCTGTCCATGACTTCGACGCCGAAGCCCCTCTCCTCCACCGCGCGGATGAAGAGGCGCGGCGGAAGGGCGTAGCGGGCGCCGGTGCCAAGCAGCAGGAATTCAGGCGGCGGCGTGAGCGACAGGAGCTGCTCGACGTCGTCGGGCGTGAGCGCAGCGACCGTGTCCGGTGCCACCCATTCCATGGCGCGTTCCGGCGTCAGGAACAGGCCGCGATAGACCCGCCCCTCGACCCAGAAGCCGCCTTCGCGAAAGCCCTGGACGAGCGGGCCGGGAGGCAGGTCCTCCGGGCTTACGCGCGGCATCTCAATAGCCTTCGTTGTGGCTCGTCACCCGCTCGCCGCCCGATGGGTTGGAGGTCTTGGAGACGAAGCTTTCGCCGCTCACCCCAAGCCAGACGAGAATCGGCGAGGAAATGTAGATCGACGAATAGGTGCCGACGAAGATGCCGAGCAGGATGGCGGCCGTGAGCCCGAAGATTACTTCCGGGCCGATCAGCAGCAGCGCGAGCAGCGCGAACATGATCGACAGGGACGTGACCATCGTGCGCGACAGCGTCTCGTTCAGCGAAAGGTTGAGCAGCGGCACGATCTCCATCCGCCGGTATTTTCGCAGATTTTCGCGGATCCGGTCGTAGATCACCACCGTGTCGTTGAGCGAATAGCCGACGATTGTGAGGATCGCGGCGACCACGTTCAAATTGAATTCGAGCTGGGTGAGCGAGAAGAAGCCCACCGTCATGCAGACGTCGTGGAACAGGGTCACCAGCGCGCCGACGCCGAACTGCCATTCGAAGCGAATCCAGATAAAGACCGCGATGCCTAGCATGGCGAGCGCGATGGAGATCGAGCCCGCCTTGTAGAGTTCGTTCGAGACCTTGCCCGACACGCTGTCGACGGCGAATTGGGCCTTGGGATATTTCGCGCTGATCGCGGTGCGGACGCGCGACGCCGCGGCCACAGCCGCCTGGTCGTCGCCCTGGGGCAGACCCATGCGGATCGACAGGGTCTGCGGATTGCCGAACTCCTGGATGCTCGCATCGCCCATGTTGAGCCCTTCGACGATGCTTCGCACTTCTTCAACGGGCGCCGTCTGTTCGAAGGTGACTCGGATCATCTGGCCGCCGACGAAATCCACGCCGAGGTTGAGCCCGCGTACCGCGACAAGGCCGATCGAGGCGAGGGTGACGATGATCGACAGGATGAGCGCGATGTTGCGCCACTTCATGAAATCGAAGTTGGTGTTGTCGGGGACGAGCTTCAAAAGGCGCATCGCTTGGGTCCTAGATATGGAGTTCGCGCGGCCGCGTGCGGCGCGCCCAGAGGGCCACCAGCATGCGCGTCACGTTGACCGCGGAGAAGACGGAGGTGACGATGCCGATCATCAGCACCACCGCGAAGCCGCGGATGGGGCCGCTGCCGAAATAATACATGATCACGGCGGCGATGACGTTGGTGATGTTGGCATCGAAAATCGCGGTGCTCGCCTCGCGATAACCGGACTCGATCGCGTCGAGCACCTTTTTGCCCCGTCGCTGCTCCTCGCGTATTCGCTCGTTGATCAGCACGTTGGCGTCGACCGCCGCGCCGATGGTCAGCACGAACCCGGCAATCCCCGGCAGCGTCAAGGATGCGCCGGAAAAGGCAAGGATGCCGAGGATCAAGAGGGCGTTCAGCACCAGGCCGACCGTGGCGTAGACGCCGAAGCGGCCATAGGTGATCAGCATGAACAGGATCACCGCGGCGGTCGCGGCGATGCTGGCCACCGCGCCCTTGTAGATCGAATCCCGGCCAAGCTCCGGACCGACGGTGCGCTCCTCGATCGTCTTGAACTCAACCGGCAAACTGCCCGACCGAAGCTGAACCGCGAGTTCGTTGGCGGCCTGGACCGTGAAGCTGCCCGAGATAGACGCCTGTCCGCCGAGGATCGGCTGGATGATGTTCGGTGCGGAAAGAATGACATCGTCGAGGATGATCGCGAACGGCTTGTTGACGTTCTCGCGAGTGACCCGGGCGAACGCCTTGGCGCCGGCATTGTCGAAGCTGATGCTCACCGCCGGCTGGTTGTTCTCGTCGAAGCTTTGGCTGGCGGCGATCAACTGTTTGCCGGTAACGATCGAGCGGCGCTTCACCGCCATGGCGCCGCCGCCCTGCACGGGAAGGACCTCGCTGCCAATCGGGGCGCGTCCGCGCGCCACCTGCGCCGGATCGGCGGCAAGGTCGACCAGCTTGAACTCGAGGAGCGCGGTCTTGCCGAGCAGCTTCTTCAAGCCTTCGGGATCCTGCACGCCTGGCACCTGAATCAGAATCCGACGGTCGCCCTGGCGGATAACGGTGACTTCCTTGGTGCCTTCGGGGTCAACGCGGTTGTAGAAGACCTCCCGGGCGCTCGTCATCGCACTCTCAAGCGCCGCGTCGACTCCGGCGGTGGTCGGAGTCATGACCACCTTGTTCTGGTCGATGACGCCGACGTCCCAATCGCGCGGGCCGAGGCCGACCGGCTTCGTCTGGCGCGTGGCGAAATCGACGGCTGCGTCGACCCGGGCCGGATCGGGGACGCTGAACGTCAAACGGCCGTTGGACGTGGACATCTCGCCGATGTCGATCGGCGTGGGCTCACGCTTGGCGCCGACTTCGATCGTCTTTTCCATGTCCTCGAGCTGCTGCTTGGCAACATCGCTGGTGTCGGCTTCGAGCAGAAGATGGCTTCCGCCGGCGAGATCGAGGCCGAGGCTGATCTGGCGGTGCGGCAGGAAGCCCGGCCATTTGGCGACCTGCGCGGCCGGAAACAGACTGGGCACGGCAAAGGCGATGCCGATGAGGCAGAGAAGGACGATGCCCCCGATCTTCCAGCGCGGAAAGTCCAGCATGGCTTAATCGTTCGCCGGCTTGGCGCCGAACGGGCGCACTTCGCTGAGCATGGATTTGACCACCCGGACGCGGACGTTCTGGGCGATCTCAAGCTCCACCTCGGCTTCCTCGACGCGGATCACCTTGCCGATCAGGCCGCCGCTGGTGACGGCGGTGTCGTTCTTCTTCACCGCGCCGATCATCGCCTGGTGCGTCTTCATGCGCTTCTGCTGGGGCCTGATCAGCAGGAACCAGAAGATCACGAAGATCAGGAGCAGGGGCGCAAAGGACATGAAAGCCCCCGCCCCTGAGGATGCGGCGCCGGCTTGGGCGTAAGCGGGTGATGAGAACATGGTTATATACCTGGTGAGAGGCCGGCGCTTGAACAAGCGTTGCGGGAAGGCGCGCGGTTAACATGCGCCTGCCCGATTGCGCAAGCGAGAGGGCGTCGCCGCTAGCCGCGCGGCGGCAGGATCATCAGCGTCGAGGTGCCATGGGCAAGGAGGCGGCCGTCCGGGCCGGTGAGCCGCGCCTCCGCGGTGGCGATCTGGCGGCCGCGATGCAAAACGCGCCCTTCGCAGCGGACCACCCCGGTGTCGGCGGCGATCCCGCGGGTGAAGTTCGCCTTGGTTTCCACCGTCGTATAGCCGGTGCCGGCGGAAAGCTCCGAGTGGACGGCGCAGCCGGTGGCGCTGTCGATCAGGGTCAAGGCCCAGCCGCCATGCACGCTGCCCAACGGATTAAAGAGGTGCGGGCCGGTGTCGCCTTCGAACACCGCCAGACCGGGTGCGACCTCGACGAGGCGGAAGCCCAGCGTGTGGGCGAAAGGCGGGCTTGGCAGGCGGTTATCGATCATCGCCTGCAGGAATTCGAGCCCGGTGAGCCCGGCAATCTCCTCGCGCGCGCAGACCCGATATTCTCTATCACCCGGCATGAATTGGCCTCTTTCGTTTCGAAACGAAACTTACTTGCGGTCCTCCGGCCAGTCAATCGCCCGCTTGCCTTCGGGCGGCCGCGGGCCTACAGCGCGCGCCTTCGGAAGGCCCTGCGGGCCCTTCGTTTCGGTCGGGGCGTAGCGCAGCCTGGTAGCGCATCACACTGGGGGTGTGGGGGTCGGAGGTTCGAATCCTCTCGCCCCGACCATTTTTCCTTTTCTCCTAGGCGCCGGACGGCTGCGCGGTTCGCGCGCCCGGCGCTTCCGCGCGTAGCACGGTGCCGTAGAGCTTGCCTATACCGATCAGCGCCACACCGAGACCCATGAAGGAGAGGATGCGGAGGAGGCCCTCCAGGGCGGCGGCATCCACCAGGAACACCTTGCAGATCGTGGCGGTGAGGAGGACCAGGCCGGCGAGGCGCAGGGCCTTGTCGGGGAGCCGGATGCCGGCGAGGAGCAGGGCGATGGACAGCAGCAACCCGGCCAGCGAATAGCCATAGGATTCCGCGCCGCTGAGATGGAGCCCGGTGAGAATGGTGCCGTGGAAGCCCTGGCGGACCATCAGGCCCGTGCCGATCACCACGCAGGCGAGGAACAGGCCGAGCCACAGGCCCGAGCGGCGTCCGCGCTCCGCCGCGTGGCGCGCGGTGTAGAGCCAGAAGGCGCTCAGGAAAAACGCCGGCAGGATCAGGTTGAGCAGCGGCAGCGCGCCGACATTCTGATCAATCAGCAAGGGATTGTGGAGCAGCATGTCGAACCACAGGAGCCGTGCCGCGGCCAAGCCGGTGAGGGCGAGTCCGGCAAGGCGGCGACCGTCGGCGGAAAGGCCCGGAACCGGCAGCCGGCCGCCGCACACCGCCCAGCCGAGCAGGAACAGGACCTGGTTGACGACGGTCCGCTCGGCAAATGCGTAAGCGACGAAATCCGCCTCCGGGCCGATGGCGAAGACCTGCTTCCAGAGCACGTAGGCGCAGGCACCGCCAAACAAGGCCGCCACGACCAGCGGCACGGGGCGGGTCCAGGAATGGAGCGGCGCGGAGCGCCAGAACAGGAAAAGCAGTGGCACCGGCAGGCCCAGGACGAGCAGGGTTTCGCCCGGCGAAGGCAGCGCGGAGGCGCGCGCCGGAATGCCTGCCAGAGAGGCCAGCATCGTCGCCCAAAGCTCCGGCACCATCGCCGAGGCCCACATGGCTGCGGCCACCGCCGCGCAGAAAGCGAGATCGGCGACCCCGCGATCGGCGAAGCGGCGGGCGGCAAAGGCGGCGGCGAGCGCGAGCAGGAGCCAGGCGGCGCCGAGGAGATTGGGCGGGAGGAGATCGAAGGCCGCAAATGCGAGGAGCAGCAACGCCGCCGCGGCGGGCAGGACGAGCACGTCACCGTGCATTTCGCGGCCGTGTTCCGCGCTCCGGCGCCAGGCGAGAAACAGCGGACCGAGCGCGGCGGCGGCGAACAGCAGCCCCCAAACCGGCCGGGCAAGCAAAGCGGGCTCGACCAGGCGCAGGATGAGCAAGGGCCCGGCAAAGGCGGCGCAGAAGATCGCGGAGGGGAGCAAGCGCGCGGCGCCACGCAGCGCGCCGGGCAGCGCTCCGGCCGCGAACAGCAAGGTGATGCCGCCCGCGATCCAGGGGAGCAGCGGGTCGGCTTCAGGCAGGGCCGCCTTGAGGAACAGCAAGCCCAAAGCGAGCGCGAGCGCGATTGCCGGAAGCGGGCGGTATTCGGCCTTGCGCGGGGCAAGAAAGAAGGTCGCCGCCGCAAGCGCCGCGAACAAGGCCCAGGCGGGCAGGCCGAGATCGGCGCGGCCGACGAGGATCGAAAGTTCGGCGAGGCCGATCGCGGCCGGTCGGAGGAAATCGAGGTGCCAGCCGCCGCCGGCGCGGAGCAGGGAGGCGGCGAGCGACAGGACGAGGATGAACACGCCCGCGGGCAGCGCGTGGGCGGGCGAGAGGAAGGTGAGCAGCAACGTCCAGGCGAAGCTCAGCGCCACCGCGCTCGCGGCGAGCCAGGTCCAGCCGCGCCGGTGGGCGAGCGCGAACAAGGCGGCGTTGAGCAGGGCCAGATAGGTGAGCAGCGCGATCGAATTCTCGCTCCCCTGGCCGACGAGAACGGGGGTGAGGAAGCCGCCGGCCAGACCCATCACCGCGGCGGGGGCGCCGTGGCGAAGCGCCATGACCAGGGCGGCAAGCGTCACCGCGACCATCAACACCGCGGCGGTGCGAATGCCGACCAGCCCGTAGAGGACGTGGGATCCGTAAGCGACCGCATACAAGATCAGGACGCCCGCCCCGACCAGCGCCTGGCCGACGCGCGGATCGATCGCGGCATCCGGGCGGCGGCGCGCGATTTCGCCGGCGCCGATCAACGCCACGCCAAAGGCGGTGGCCATCAGCATCCGGATGGCCGGCGTGATGAGGCCGATCTGGATCGAGTAACGCACCAGGAACAGGCCGGCGAGGGCGAGCGCAACTCCGCCCACCCAGATCAGCAGCCGGCCGCCGACGAGGCGCTCGAACACGCCACCGAGGGTTTCCGGGCCGAGGGTTTCGGGGCCGAGGGTTTCCGGGCTGTCCTCCGCCGCGGACGCCCGCGCCTCCGCGGGCGTCGCTGGCAGCGGATCGAGGAGCATTCGCCGCGTTTCCGCCGCCGCCTGACGGGCGGCCAAAGCAGCGGCAGCCGCGATGGGCGCGGAGTCCCGCTCGGGCTCCGGAAAGGACGGCGGCGCATTGGTGCGGATCACTGCGGCGGAGCGGCGCTGCTCCGGGTCCGGCCCGGCGAAGCGGTCGCCCTGGCGAAGCGCCCGTTCGAGCTTCAGCACCCGTGCCGTCAGGGCCCAGACATGGGCCCCAAGCAAAAGCAGGCCAATTGTGAGGATGATATCCATCGCCCGCGACGCTAGCGGGGCGCGCCGCCGCTGTCAGCGCCCAATCGGCCCCGCGTCAGATCCGCGCCAGCGAAACCGCGCCGAGATCGCCCGCCCAGCCGGCGCGGGCGCGGGCAAGCCAGGCGGCGCCCCCCGTCCCCCCTGCCCCGCCGAGCTTGTCCTCGGCCTTGGCCATCAGCCACAGTCCGAGCGGATCGGCCGGCCACGCCTCCAGCGAGGCGACGAGCTGGCGCTTGGCCCCCGCTGCGTCGCCACCGGCAAGCAAAGCGGCGGCGAGGCTTCGGCGCACCGGATACCAGAAAGGCGGCGGATCGGAGCCGAAGCCGGCGCTTTCCTGAAGCACGGTCGCCTTGCGGTAAGCGGCGGCGGCGGCGGGGTAGTTGCCGTCGATCATCGCCGCGCGGCCCGCGAGGAGATGCTCGGTCATTTCAACAAGCGTTTCGATGGGCTTCGAACCAAGCGCCCGCGCGTCCGGCCCGGCACGGAAAGCGGCCAGGGACGCCGCTTCGGCACGAACGGCGGCGGCATTGCCGGCGCGGGCCTGCGCCTCGCCGCGGGCGTAAAGCCGCATCGCCTTCATCAGCGCGCCGTCCGGCACCGGCATCTTCATCACCTCGGCAATCGGCGCGTGAAGGCCGGCGGCGTACCAGGTGGCGGCGCGAATAACGGTGCGGAAGCCCTTGTCGGCGCTTGCCGGGTAACGCGCGCGATAATCGTCGGCGATCTTCAAGGCGGTGGCGCCATCGCCGCGGATCAGCGCCGACTCGATCGCGAAGTGGCTGTTGTGGGCATAAAGGCCGACGCGATAATCGGACTTGGGCGGCTTCGCCTTCGCGACAAACGCCCGGTCCACCGCAAGCGCGGTGACGTTCACCGACGCCGCATCGGCGTAGCGCCCGACTCCGTAGAAGGTGTGCGACGGCATGTGGACGAGGTGGCTTGCGCCGGGCGCGAGCCGGCCGAGGCGATCGGCATAAGGCTCGGCCAGCTTCTGCCGGTCGATGAAGTCGGTGAGGTGGATGTAGAGGTGGATCGCGCCGCTATGATCCGGGTTGCGGCGGATCACTGTTTCCAGCCAGCCCTGCGCGTCCGAGCCTTCCTTCATCCGGTCGGACGAAATGATGCGGGAATCGGCGGCCATCACCAGAATTGCATCGTCGGCCGGGAAGCGCTTGGCGAGCTTGGCGAGGGCCTTGCGATAGGCGGTGTTGTTGAAGTCGTTCCTGCCCGACACACGCACGTGCATCGCTTCGACCAGCGCCTTGTCGCGCGGGCCGAGCTTGGCGGAAAGCGCCAGCGCCTTGGCCGCGGCGGCGGAGGCCTTGCCATGTTCCTCTGTGCGTGGGTTGAGGTTCAGCGTTGGGCCGCGCGCCCAGGCCTCGCCCCAGAAGCACATTGCGCAATTCGGATCGATCGTCTGCGCCTGTTCAAAGGCGCGCACCGCTTCCACCTCGTCATAGGCCCAGATCAGCCGAACGCCCTGCTCGAACCAGCGCCGCGCCTCCGCGCTCGCCGTGTCCGGCGCGATGCCGGCATAGCCGAGACCATCGAGCAGCACCGGGGTACCGGAAGCCTCCTCCCCCTGCGGCGCATCCTTGGCCGGAAGGCAGGATGAAGCGGCGGGCATTGCGGCGGTGGCCCGCTCGCTATTCTGCCCGGCCTCCGCGGGAAGCGCGAACCCGGCAAGCGCCGCCCCGAGCAGCAACCCCTTGCGCGCGAAAACCATGCCGCCTCTCCCCCGGCCGAATGCCGCGCCGGGAACAGTAAAGCTTTCCAGGTCTCCGGCAAGCACGCCGCACGGAGAAGAAGCTCTTATCCCGCTTATAGACCCCGCACGGATGCCGCCGCGAACAGCAGGGAGGCGGTCGCGCCGAGGATCGACCGGACGTCGTGAAGGCTGCCCCACTTGACCAGCAGGGCGCGGCTTTGCGGCCCCGCGTCCTGGGGAGGAATAGCCTTGAGCTGCCGGTTCGTCGGCATGATCGCCAGGAGTGTGTAAGGCCAGTTTGCAAGCAAGGCGACGCTTCCCGCGACCCAAAGCCAGTCGTGTGTGAAGTACCATGAAGCGATGCCCGCCACGCCGCCGACGATGGCGAGCCCGGACTGGATCGGCAGCGCACGATCGTAGCTGGGCTTCCACTGCGTCAGCAGCGCACGATCATCCAGGCCCATTCGCGCCGGGTGTTCGACAAGGCTGATGTAAGCGGCTGCCCCGGTGAACAAGGTTGCGGCGGTCAGGGCGACGAGAGCGAGGACGGACATATGGTCTCCATTCCTGGGAGACGCCGACCTGAAGCCCGCGCGTCTCCCCTAGTGGGTTGACGCCGTGGCTGGGAAGAACCCGCTGGGCGGGCGCAGGGACTACCGACCTGCTGCTCTATTTCCGACCCTGCCATTATGAGACGGGAAGGCCATGGATGCAAGCTGCCGGGCAGAGGGCTCCTCAGGAGAGGACCCGGCTTTGCCACCAACATTTTCCTACATGCTCTGTACTCCTTATGTTCTTCGCGACTCGGCATGGGCCGGGTCGATCGAGAGAGAAGAAGGAGGAGAAAGACATGGGACTGAAATCGGTTTTGAAGCTGCTCGCCAAGGCGGTGCCGGTGATCGTCGCCAACGGGCCGGCGATCGCTGACACGCTTCGGCAGATCAAGGCGGCGATCAAGACGCCGAAGCCGGTGCCGGCCGAGCCGGCGGCGGCACCGGCCGAGGCCGGGTAAACCGCCAACCGCCCCTCCCCATATTACGGGGAGGGGCGGCATTGCGCCGGGCCGGTCCGCCTCCCAAATAGCGGCGGTTAGGCACGGAGCGGGAAAACACATGGAAAGCTGGCACGGCACCACCATCGTGGCGGTGCGCAAGAACGGCAAAGCGGTGATTGCGGGCGACGGCCAGGTGTCGCTGCAGCATACGGTGATCAAGCCCAACGCGCGCAAGGTGCGGCGGCTTGGCGACGGTTCGGTGATCGCCGGGTTCGCGGGCGCCACCGCCGATGCCTTCACCCTGTTCGAGCGGCTGGAGCGCAAGCTGGAGCAGCATCACGGCCAATTGATGCGCGCCGCGGTGGAGCTCGCCAAGGACTGGCGAACCGACAAATTCCTGCGCAATCTGGAAGCGATGATGATCGTCGCCGACAAGCAGGTGACCCTGATCCTGACCGGCAATGGCGACGTGCTGGAGCCGGCCAACGGCGTGGCGGCGATCGGCTCCGGCGGCAACTTCGCGCTCGCCGCGGCAAGCGCGCTTTTCAGCTATGAGGACGACCCCGAAACCATCGCCCGCAAGGCCATGGGAATCGCCGCGGAGATCTGCGTCTACACCAACGGCAACCTCACCGTGGAGGCGATCGAGGACGCGGCTTGACGCCGCTTTGTGTCATTCCGGCGCGGAATCGGCGAAAAAACCCTGTGTTATCAGTCCTTCTTCTTCCACCGGCGGGAACCAAGCGCCAAGACGATGGTTTATGGGTCGTTAAGCCCGGGACTAATCGCCGGGCGGCAGACGAAGGGGTATCGATTTGGGGCTTGTCCTGGCCGGCGATCTGATTGCCAGTGATAGCCCCCGGATTCCCACTCTGCGCCCAAGCGGCGTACTGCCCTGTGCGTTCCCCCGTCGCTTCGCATCTTTTTCCCTGATCCAGGCCGGACTTCGTCCGAAGCTTTCGGCCGCCTTTCCTCTTGGGCGGCCAACGCACGCGCGTTGATCCCGCTCGGCTCCCCCATTTTCGAACTTCCGACAGGAGTTGCCCATGCCCCGTTCGTACCGTGATACCTTGTTCTCCGCCGCCGCCGCCTCGGACCAGCTTGCCCTCGACTCAGTGTCGATCGCGACCTATTTCCGGCCCGCGACCAGCGCCGGCACCGCCTTCCAGATCGCCGGCGCAACCGTCCTCCCCCAGGGCATCATCGGCATCACGCCGGACGAGGCGGGCGACGGCATCGGCCTTGCGCCGGGCAACCCGACGGTGACCGTGGGTGCGCCCACCCACCTCGTCGGCACGGTCGGCACGATCGGCGACCAGGATTTCTACGCGGTGACCCTTGTTGCCGGCAAAACCTACGAAGTCGGCGTGTTCGGCAAGACCGGCGGCGCCAACGGCCTGCCGCTTCAGGATGCCTACGTGGAGCTTTATGACGCGGCCGGCAACCTGGTCGGTGCGGCGGACGGCGGCGCAAGCACGGACGTCAACATCGTCAATTCCGGCTTCGACGCGCTGCTCACCGTGACGGTGGAGACGACCGGCACCTATTACATCAACGCCCGTGCGTTCGACAACGACCCGACGGTCGGCGGCAACACCGGCGAAGGCCTCGGCGATTACGAAGTGTTCGCGAACGAGGTCGATCCCAACGATCCCAACGTCTACCACCCCTATTACAACGCCAGCAGCCCGCTTTACGCGATCGACTGGGGCGTCCAGGTCGACGGCACGGTGCGCAACCCGGACGGCAACGAAGGCACCCGCGCAACCGGCAACGCCCCCGGCACGCCGGACGACAAGGGCGCCACGGTTGGCCATTTCGGTGCCTCCACCGAAGGCAAGAACGTCATCTACATCTACTTCGCCAAGCTTGGCGACGTGTACACCCCGGAAGACGTCACCAGCCCGGGCCTGCCGCCCGCGATCGTCGCGGTCGGCGCCAAGGATTATGAAATCACCGCCGTGTGGACCGCGCTGCACGAGTTCGAAAAGGTCGCCGACGTGGTCTACGTCGAAACCCAGGACCGGGCGCAGGCCGACTTCCATTACGTCACCTATGCCGGCACGCCTGGACCGGGCGTCAGCTTGCTCGGCTCGATGAGCCCGCCGCAGGAGCCGGACGAGGGCCTCGCCCAGTTCAACTCGGCCGACGAGCGCTGGAACGCCACCAACCTCGCCCAGGGCGGCTTCTCCTTCGTCACCCTGATCCACGAATTCGGCCACGGCCACGGCCTTGCCCACCCGCACGACAATGGCGGCCATTCGGGCATCATGAACGGCGTCGAGGCCGATGGCCCGGTCGCCGATTACACCACCGGCGACTTCGACCTGAACCAGAGCGTGTTCACCATGATGTCCTATGAGGACGGCTGGCAGAGCTCGCCCTACGGCAACGCGCCGGACGATCAGGGCTATGGCTATCTCGGCGGCCTGATGGCCTTCGACATCGCCGCCATCCAGGACAAATACGGCGTCAACGAAGAGTGGGCGACCGGCAACGACACCTACACGCTCAAGGACGTCAACGCGCCGGGCACCTTCTTCACCTCGATCTGGGATGGCGGCGGGACCGACGAGATCGTCTATTCCGGGACAAAGGACACCACCATCGACCTTCGCCCGGCGACGCTTCAGTACGAAGTCGGCGGCGGCGGCTTCATGTCCTACGCCTACGGCATCTACGGCGGCTTCACGATCGCCAACAGCGTCGTCATCGAAAACGCCACTTCGGGTGACGGCAACGACACCTTGTGGGGCAATGCCGCCAACAACGTCATGACCAGCGGCGCCGGCAACGACCGCATCCTCCTCCACATCGGCGGCGGCAACGACACGGTGAATGCCGGCTCGGGCAACGACTTCATCTACTTCGGCGACGCGTTCACTGCCGCCGATACGGTGAATGGCGGCGAAGGCTTCGACATCCTGGGCCTGCTCGGCGATTACACCAACGGCCTGAGCTTCGGCGTGAACAGCCTGAGCGGCATCGAGCAGCTTATGCTCTTCTCCGGCACCAACGTGGGCACCGCGTCGTTCAACTACAGCCTGACGTTCCAGGACGAGAATGTCGGCCGCGACGGTTTGAACATCTCGGCGGTGACCCTGAAGTCGACCGAAGCGCTGATCCTCGACGGCACCGATGAAACGGACGGCCGCTTCTCCGTCCTTTCCGGCGCGGGCAACGACATCCTCGCCGGCGGCGCCAAGGGCGATTACTTCCACGGCGGCGCGGGCAACGACCAGTTGTTCGGCCTCGGCGGCAACGACACGCTGATCGGCGGCGCCGGAACCGATGTGCTGCGCGGCGGCCAGGGCAAGGACACCTTCCGGTTCGAGAATGCGTCCGACTCCGCGGTCGGCGCGGCGGATTCGATCGCCGACTTCCAGTCGGGAGACAAGATCGACCTGTCCGCGATCGACGCCAACGGCGCCGGCGCCGGTAACGGCACCTTCGCCTTCATCGGCGACGGCGCCTTCACCAACCAGGCCGGTCAGCTTCGCGCGGTCTACGATTCGGCGGCGGGCCACTGGACGGTCACCGGCGACATCGACGGCAACGGCACCGCGGATTTCGAAATCTTCGTCACCCGCGGCGACGCAAGCCCGCTGATCGCCACCGACTTCCTCCTTTAAACGGGAAGCTGCAAAACAAAGGCCGGGGCGGCCCCGCGGGAGCATCCGTGCTCCCCCGGGCGCCGCCCCGGCGTTTTGTTGCGCGCCGCGCACGCCCGCTTCTTCGCCGGCCTGCGCTGCACCGCTTGAATCGCCCCCGCCCGGCGCCATTTAGCGGGTAAGAGCAATATACGGGCGCCCCAGCACAATGACCGACTATCTCACCCCCAAGGCGGTGGTTGCCGCCCTCGACGCGCACATCGTCGGCCAGACGGAGGCGAAGCGCGCGGTTGCGGTGGCGCTCCGCAACCGCTGGCGCCGGCAGCAGCTTCCCGAGGGGCTGCGCGACGAGGTCACGCCCAAGAACATCCTGATGATCGGCCCCACGGGCTGCGGCAAGACCGAGATTTCGCGCCGCCTGGCCAAGCTCGCCGACGCGCCGTTCGTGAAGGTCGAAGCGACCAAGTTCACCGAAGTCGGCTATGTCGGCCGCGACGTCGAGCAGATCGCCCGCGACCTCGTCGAGGAAGCGGTGCGGCTCGAAAAGGAGCGCCGGCGCGTGGCGGTGAAGGATGCGGCCGAGCAGGCAGCGATGGAGCGCTTGCTCGACGCGCTGACCGGCAAGGGCGCGAGCGAGGCCACGCGCGAAAGCTTCCGCGCCCGCTTCCGCGACGGCCATCTCGACGACAGCGAGGTGGAGCTCGAAGTCTCCGACGCGCCGGCAGCGCCGTTCGAGGTGCCCGGAATGGGCGGCCAGGTCGGCATGATCAATTTCAGCGACATGATGTCGAAGGCGCTGGGCCAGGCGCCCAAGAAGCGCCGCCGCCTCAAGGTGCGCGAGGCCTGGAACCGGCTAATCGAAGAGGAGGCCGACAAGCGCCTCGACCAGGACGACGTGACCCGCACCGCTCTTGCCGACGCGGAAGCCAACGGAATCGTGTTCCTGGACGAGATCGACAAGATCGCCGTGTCAGACGTGCGCGGCGGATCGGTGAGCCGCGAAGGCGTGCAGCGCGATCTGCTGCCGCTGATCGAAGGCACAACGGTGGCCACCAAATACGGGCCGATGAAAACCGACCACATCCTCTTCATCGCGTCGGGCGCTTTTCACGTGGCCAAGCCCTCCGACCTCCTTCCTGAACTTCAGGGGCGCCTGCCGATCCGGGTTGAGCTCAAGGCGCTGACCGAGGAAGATTTCGTCCGCATCCTGTCGGAAACCGAAGCGAGCCTGACCGAGCAATATCGCGCGCTGATCGCCACCGAGGGCGTCGAGGTGCGCTTCACCGAAGACGGCATTCGCGCCATTGCGCGCATCGCCGCCGAGGTGAACGGCCAGATCGAGAATATCGGCGCCCGGCGCCTGTCGACGGTGCTCGAGAAATTGCTGGAGGACGTTAGCTACGAGGCCGAGGAACGGCGCGGCGAGACGGTGACCGTCGATGCCGCTTACGTCGACCGGCAGCTCGCGGACATCGCCCGCAACACCGACCTTAGCAAATACGTGCTCTAGGCTTCGCTGCGCGCCTGCTGCAGGTTGCGGGCGGCGCGGGTCAGCACTTCGGGCGCGGTGTCGCCGGGAAGCAAGGCGGTTGCCGCAATCGCCGTCTGGATCTGCACCCGGGCGTGGCCGAGATCGAGCGGCGCCCTGGCGATGCAGCGCCCCAGCCGCTCGGCAGTGTCGATGGCGCTGTCATGGTCCATATGATCGAGGATCAGGCCGAATTCGTGCGCGCCGGTGCGGGCGAGGAGGTCGGTGGTGCGGATCAGGGCGGCAAGCGTGTGGCCGAGGTGAACGAGCGCGGCTTCCACGCCCGTGGCGCCATGCGCTTGCTCGATCGCGTCCGCGCCGGTCAGTTCGATGGAGACCACCGCCGCCCGGGTGCCGTGGCGCCCGGCGACGCTCGCAACCCGCTCAAGCGCGCGGGCGAAGCGGCGGCCGTCGGCAAGGCCGGTGAGGGCGTCGGTCTCGGCGCCTTCCTCCAGCTCGCGGATTCGGCGATGGGCGTCGGCCAAGGCCGCGCGCAGGATGGCGTTTTCGGCGGCTGCGCCGGCGTCGCCCAGGGCTTCGAAGGTCTGATCTTCTCTCATGGCACCGCGCTATAGCGCAGCGGGGTTAACAGGCGGCAAAGGCGCGGCTAGAGGAACGTTTCAGCGCGCGAAAGGTGGGGCATGGCCGACGTCGGGATCATCATGGGCAGCCGCTCCGACTGGGAGACGATGCGCCATGCTTCGGAGATCCTCGAAGCGCTCGGCGTGCCGTTCGAGACCAAGGTCGTCTCCGCGCACCGCACGCCGGACCGCTTGTTCGATTATGCCAAGGGCGCTGCGGAGCGCGGCCTCAAGGTGATCATCGCCGGCGCGGGCGGGGCGGCGCACCTGCCCGGCATGGCGGCGTCGATGACGCGGCTTCCCGTGCTCGGCGTGCCGGTGGAATCGCAGGCCCTCTCGGGAATGGATAGTCTTCTCTCCATCGTGCAGATGCCGGCCGGCGTCCCCGTCGGCACCCTGGCGATCGGCAAAGCAGGGGCGGTGAACGCGGGGCTGCTTGCCGCCTCGATCCTTGCAATCACCGACCACGCCTTGGCGACACGGCTCGATGCCTGGCGGCAGAAGCAGACCGACGCGGTGGCCGAGACCCCGGAATGATCGTTCCGCCGGGCTCCACCATCGGCATCGTCGGCGGCGGCCAGCTTGGCCGGATGCTTGCGGTGGCGGCGGCGCAGCTCGGCTATCGCTGCCACATCTACGCCCCCGACGAAGCGCCCCCCGCCGCCGAAGTGTCCGCCCGCTTCACCCGCGGCGCGTGGGACGACGAGGAGAAGCTCGCGGCGTTCGGGCGAAGCGTCGATGTCGCGACCTACGAGTTCGAGAACATCTCCGCCGGCGCGCTGTCCGCGCTCGCCGCCGAGGCGCCGCTCTTCCCGCCGCGCCGGGCGCTGGAGACGGCGCAGGACCGGGTGGCGGAGAAGGAATTCGCTTCGTCTTTGGGAGCCCGCCCGGCGCGGTTCGCGCCGGTGTCCAGCCGCGCGGAGCTGGACGCGGCAATCGCGGGGATCGGCACACCCGCCGTGCTCAAGACCCGGCGCTTCGGCTATGACGGCAAGGGCCAGGCGCGGATCATGGCGCCCGAAGAGGCCGAGGCCGCTTGGGAAGCGGTGCGCGGGGCACCCTCCATCCTCGAAGCGTTCGTCGATTTCACCGCCGAATTCTCGATCCTGCTGTGCCGGGGCGCGGATGGCGAGACGGTGACCTGGCCGGTGCCGCGCAACGAGCATGACGACGGCATCCTTGCCCGCTCGACCGTCCCTGCCGGGGCCGACCTCGCCGACGCGATCGCCGAAGCGGAGCCGCTCGCCCGCAGGGTTGCCGACGCGCTCGATTATGTCGGTCTGCTGACCCTGGAATTCTTCGCCGGGCCGGATGGCGCGGTGTTCAACGAGATGGCGCCGCGAGTCCACAATAGCGGCCACTGGACGATCGAGGGCGCGCTGACCTCCCAATTCGAAAACCACATCCGCGCTATCTGCGGCCTGCCGCTCGGCGCCACGGACCTCACCGCGGCGCGGGTGGAGATGCGCAATTTGCTGGGCGCCGAAGCCGAGCGCTGGCGCGAGATCCTCGCCGACCCCTGCTCCCACTTACACCTTTACGGCAAGAAAAAGGGCCGGCCGGGCCGCAAGATGGGGCATGTGACGCGGCTGCTGGGGCTCTAGAGCCTACTCGCAGTCATTCCCGCGAAAGCGGGAATCCCGCTTCTTTCTCTACCAGACGCAGAAAGAAGAAGCGGGACCCCGCTTTCGCGGGGGTGACGGTGCTGAGTGTTACGGCGTGGTCGTGGCGGCCGGCTTCACCACTTCGACCGGCATGCCGAGCTTGTCGAGCTGCGGCCGGATCTTCGCCGCGTCGCCGACCACGACCCAGACGAACTTCGAAGGGTCGATGACCTTGCGCGCCGCGGCGTCGAGCTGGGCGGCGGTCATGCCGCGGTAGCTGGCGGCGAGGCTTTCGTAATAATCGTCGGGGAAGCCCAAGAGGTCGATGGTCTGCAGGCCGTCGAGGACGTCCCCCGATGTTTCGAAGTTGCCGGCGAGGTTGCGGACGCGGTTGTTGATCGTCCGCTCCAGTTCCTCGCCGCTGATGCCCTTCTTGGTCAGGAACTCGGTCATGTCCGCCTGGAGGGCGGCGAGCGAGGGGCCGGTCTGGTTGGCTTGGACGGGCGCCGAGACGATGTAGGGCACGGTGCCGAGCAGCCGGTTGACCCGGCCGTTCACCCCGTAAGACCAGCCCTTGCTTTCGCGCAGGTCCATGTTCAGGCGGGAGAGGAAGCTGCCGCCGAGCACGTCGTTGGCGACGATCAGCGGCTCGATCGGCTGGTTGCCGGTATAGGGAAGGAGCACGCCGCCCATGATCACCGACTGGGGCGATTGCGGCCGGTCGATGAGCAGGATGCGCTGCTTCGGGGCGGGCGTGGCGGCGGACAGGTTCTTGACGCCCTTGGCCACCGACGGCGCCGCCCAGTTGCCCAGCGCGCGATCCAGCATCGGCTGGATTTCGGCGAGCGGACGATCGCTGACCACGAAGATTCGGGCGTTGTCGGGACGGAGCCAGGTCTGCTGGAAGGCGACCAGATCGGCCCGGCTGACAGCCTTGACCGCGGCGGGATCGCCGGTGCCGGTGAAGGGAACGCCGTAGGGGTGATTGGGTCCGTAAAGGGCGCCCGGCAGGGTGCGGAGGGCCAGGCCCTGCGGCTGGGTCATCTCCTGAGCAATACGGGCAAGCTGCTGCGAGCGCAGGCGCTCGACTTCGGCGGGATCGAAGGCCGGGTTGCGGATCACGTCGGCAAGCAAATCGAGCGACGGCGCGAGGTTCGGCGTCAGCGCGGACACGCCGATGTTGGTCCGGTCCATCGATGCCGAGGTGTAGATGTTCGCTCCGAGCCGCTCCTGCTCCTCGGCGATCTGGATCGAATTGCGGCTTTGCGTGCCCTCGTCGAGCAGCGACAGGGTCAGCGCCTGGGTGCCGAGCGCGCTGTGCGGATCGGCGGCGTTGCCGGCATCGAAGCTTACCGAGACACGGGTGACCGGCACCGCGGTGCGCCGGGCGTAGACGATCGGAATTCCGTTGGAGAGGGTGGCCCGCTCGACATCGGGGAAATCGATGTTGGCGACTTCGCCGACCTCGGGGAATTTGGAGCGGTCGACGCCGGCCGGCGCCGCGGCGGCGGCATCAGCGGCGCCGGCATCGGCGGCACCGGCGCCAGCATTGGCGTCGGCGAGATCCTCGGCCGAGTAAGCGGGCTTGGGCGCCAGCGGCTGGTCTGCCTCGGAGGGCGTGCGGTAATAAGCCGGGTGGTGCGAAGTGCCGCCCTCGCCGCCTTTGGCTTCCTCATAGGCTTCGCGCTCGCCGGGTTCGACGGTGAGCGCGTAGACCGGCCGCGACAGCCACTTCTGCGCGGTGGAGCGCACTTCGTCGGGGGTCGCGGCGGCGTAGGCGGCGAGCTGCTTTTTGTAGAAGCCGGGATCGTTGGCGTACAGCGCGCCCTCGGCGATAGCGACCGCCTTGCCGCCGAACCCGCCGACCGATTCCAGCCCCTGCAGGCGGTTGGCGACTTCGCGGGTGGCGACGCGGTTGACCTCGTCCGCCGTGGGCCCGTTCTTGACGAAATCCGCGATGATCGCGTCGAGCCGCGCGGCGACGACCTTGGGATCGACTCCGGGCTTCACGTCGGCGCTGACTTCGAACAGGCTCACCCGCTCGAACGGCTGCACGCCGGCCGAGACCGCGACGGCGGTCTTGTCGGCGCGGACCAGCGCGTTGTCGAGCCGTGAGCTGGACAGGCCGCCGAGCACGGTTGCCGCGATGTCGAGCTTCACCGTGTCTTCCGCGGTCAAGCCGGGCACCGCCCACATCCGGTACAGACGGGTGTTGGCGACGCGGTCGTGCATCACTTCCGACTTCGCCTGGGCAAGGGTGGGAACGTCGGCCGCGGCGGGCGTGACCTTGGGGCCGCGCGGGATGTCGCCGAAATATTTGCCGACCATTTCCCTGGCGCGCGCAACGGTGACGTCGCCGGCGATGACCAGCACGCTGTTGTTGGGGCCGTAACGCTGGCGGAACCAGTTCTTGACGTCCTCAAGGCTGGCGCCGGTCAAATCGGACATCGAGCCAATCGTGGAGTGGTAATAAGGATGCCCCTTCGGAAACAACGCCTCGAGCTGCTTATATTCAACGAGGCCGTAAGGCTGGTTGTCGCCCTGGCGCTTTTCGTTCTGGACGACGCCGATCTGGTTGGTGAGGTTCTCCTGAGTCACCGCGCCGAGCAGGTGGCCCATGCGGTCGCTTTCCAGGAACAAGGCAAGCTCGAACGCGGCGGTCGGCACCGTTTCGAAATAGTTGGTGCGGTCGAACCAGGTGGTGCCATTGTAATCAGTGGCGCCGACCTGCTGCAGCGGCGCGAAGAAATCGCCCGGCGCGTTTTCGGAGCCGTTGAACATCAGGTGCTCGAACAAGTGGGCGAAGCCGGTTTTGCCGGCCGGCTCGTCCTTTGAACCGACATGGTACCAGACGGACACCGCGACGACCGGCGCCTTGTGGTCCTCATGGACGTAGACGCGAAGGCCGTTGTCGAGCGTGAACTGCTCATAAGGGATATCGACCTGCTGGACGAGGGACGCGATCGAGGCCGGTGCGTTGGCGGGAGCCGCGGCGGGCATATCGGCGGACGCGGTGGCCGGCGCATCGTCCGCCGTGGCGGCGGTGCACGCGGGGAGCGCGAAGGCGGAAACAAGGGTGAGGGGAAAAAGCATCCGGCGCATTCGGGCATCCCTTTCGAGTCTGTATCGGGCGGCACCATAGAGGCAAAGCTTGGCCGCGCAACTTGATTGCTAAAGAGAACAATCGCTTCCGCTTCCCCGCGCGCGTTCCTCTGCTATAGCGGGCCCGGCCCACTCACCCTCACCCGGGAAACTCCATGCAATTCAAGCTCTTCGCCGCCACCGCCGCTCTTGCACTGTCGGTCGGCGCGCACGCCCAGACGGCGGCCGGCACCACGCCCGAATTCACGCCCGAATCCTTCCGCTCGCACGTCGCCTTCCTGGCCGACGACCGGCTGGAAGGCCGCGACGCGGGGAGCCCCGGCTACGAGCTCGGCGCGCTCTATGTGGCGACCGAGTTCGAGGGCCTCGGCCTCAAGCCGGGCGGCGAAGGCGGCTGGTACCAGCAGGTGCCGTTTCTCCAGTACAAGCTCGCCGACGGCGCCGGCCGGGTGACGATCGGCGGCAAGAGCTTCGCCAACCGCGCCGAGGTCCTGGTCTCGCCGACCCCGGTGGCGGGCGCGCAGGCGGTGGAAGCGCCGGTGGTGTTCGTCGGCTACGGCATCGACAGCCCGGCCGCCGGCATCGAGGATTACAATGGCCTCGACGTGAAGGGGAAGATCGTCGCCATGTTCGGCGGTTCTCCAAAGGGCCTGCCGAGCGACGTCGCCGCGCATTTGAATTCGGACAAGCGCCGCATGGCCTCGGCGCGCGGCGCGGTCGGCATCATCATGCTGCGCAGCGCCGAGGAGGCCACCCGCCGCCCCTGGGCACGGATGACCGAGTCGGCCGGCGAACCGGCTTTGACCTGGCTCGGCAAGGACGAGCAGCCCTACAGCGCCGCGCCCGGCATCCGCGCCCGTACCAGCCTCGACACCGCGGCCGCGGAAGCGCTGTTCGCCGGATCCAGGCGCAGCTTCGCGCAGGTCCAGGCGGAGCTTTCCAAGGCGGGTGCCCGGCCGAAGGGCTTCGCGCTCAAGCCGACCGTGCGCATCGAGCAGGACAGCCAGGTCACCCGCACCACCAGCCCGAACGTACTCGGCATCATCCCCGGCTCCGACCCCGCACTCGCCAACGAATATGTGCTGCTCATGGCCCATCTCGACGGCCTCGGCGTCCACCACCGCGAAGGCGACGACGACATCCACAACGGCGCCATGGACAACGCAACCGGGGTCGCAACCTTGCTGGAGGTCGCCAAGGCGATGCAGCTTCCGGGTAACCGGCCGAAGCGCTCGATCCTTCTCGCCGCGGTGACGGCGGAGGAAGACGGGCTGCTCGGCGCGCAATATCTCGCCCGCAACCCGGTGCTCGGAAACGGCAAGGTGGTCGGCGTCGTCAACCTCGACATGCCGGTCCTGCTCTACGACTTCCAGGACGTGATCGCATTCGGCGCCGAGCATTCGACGATGGGCGCAATCGTGGAGCGCGCCGCCGGCAAGATGGGCATCAAGCTGAGCGGCGACCCGCTTCCGCAGGAAGGCCTGTTCACCCGCTCGGACCATTACCGCTTCGTCCAGGAAGGCATTCCGGCGGTGTTCCTGATGACCGGCTTCGCCAATGGCGGCGAGGAGAAGTTCACCGGCTTCCTGTCCACCAACTACCACAAGCCGACCGACGATCTGAAGCTGCCGTTCGACTGGAAGGCCGGCGCCAAATTCGCCCGGATCAACTATCTGATCGCCAGCGAAATCGCCAACGCCCCGCAAGCGCCGCGCTGGTATAGCGACAGCTTCTTCGGAAAAACCGTCGCCCCGAACGCCCCCAAAGCCACCCGCTAAGCGCCTACCAAACGGCCGCAACTCCACCAAACCCCTCTCCCCCTTCGCGGGAGAGGGAGGGACCCGCCGCCAACGGCGGTGGGAGGGTGAGGGCCTGCTAAGCCGCCAGTTGAGCGAGCACGCGCTCAAGTAGCAGCCGGCAGCGACCGATCGTCAACGGGCTGTCGTCCAACGCATGGCGGTCGAGGATCTTGAAGTGCGTGACCCTCGAGCCCGGCGCGAACTGCCCCCAGTTCAAATCGACATGTTCGGGCGGGTTGCGCGCCGGATCGATGTTCCAGAAATGCCATTCCACGCTGGCACCCGTATCGACCTCGCCCGAGGCGATCTCCAGGTGCGGGAAGAAATGCTGCACCACCCGCGAGGTGGGGTAGCATTGGCCAAGCGCGGGATTGCCGGGCTGAAAGGCGCCAAGATAAGCGGTGCGCCGATCCCAACTTGCCTCCAGCGCCAGCTTCAGCCGCGGGAGCGACACGCTTCCAAGCGAGGTTTGCGCATCGCGTTGCGTGGGTGCCAAGGGTAAGCCGGTCGTCACGGCCTAGTATTAGAACGCCGCGAACGTGATTGCGAGCGAGGACGACTCAACAGGCGCGCTGCCCGACCCTCTCTTTCCAACGCAAGCGCGCGGCACGCGCAACACCTAAGACGTTGTTTCGATTGCCTGGTTTGGGCGCTACGCGTAGCGCAGTGCGATGATCAAGCTGTCGATGCTCGCCCTGCTGATGGCTGGTCAGAGCCTTTCCCCAAGCCCGAAGCCTCCGTTGCCGGCCGTCGCCGCCGTAACGCCCGCGCAACTGCGCTTTCCCGACCCACCGACATTGCAAGGCAATCTGGCGGCTCTGTTCAAACCGGCCGATCTGCCGAAGGACGCCCGGAAAGCCGCGCGGTATTTTTCCGTCGAAGTGCTCGTTGGCAGTGACGGGAGCTCTTTATCGTGCTCGGTGACCAGCGCTCCCGGACGGGCGGCCACGTTGAAATCTCTGAATGCCGCGGTGTGTCCGATCATATCGAGCGGCGCGAAATTCGATCCCCCGCGGAGACGATCCGAGCCGATAACGGGCTATTATCGCGGCACCTTCAAATGGAACGCCCGGGCAAAATCTTTTGAATCGATGCCGGAACCGGTAGAGGAAGACTCGGCCGGATCGTTCGATTCATCGCGAGCCGACGCCCGTGAGGTTCTGGTTCTTTCGAAGCTCTTCGGCCACGCGGATTACCCGGCGGCAGCGAGCCGAGACTCCTCGGAGGGCAGCGTGGAGGTAGAGCTGGGGATTGGCGCCGATGGCGCGGTGCAATCCTGCAGGGTGACCCAAAGCAGCTACTCAACGTCACTCGACGCAGCCACCTGCCGCATCCTGCGCTACCGGGCCGACTTCACGCCGGCTCTGGATCGGCACGGGCAACCGGTTGCCGATTCATGGCGAACGCGGGTGGGTTGGAGATTTGGCGAAAATCCCTGAGCGGGAACTTCCACTTCGGCGTCGCTCAGGCCGCGCGGCGGTACCCCGTTTCGCTCAGCCATGCGCGGGCCTGGCGCTGGGCTTCGGCGATTTCGCGGGCGGTCATCTCTTCGGAGATTTCGGCGCGGCACATCTGGGCCTCGGTGGAGCCGTTAAGCGCCGCGAGGTTGAACCATTTGTGCGCTTCGATGAGATCGACATCGATGCCGTTGGTGCCGGTCGAGTAAGCGACGCCGAGCTCGTAAAGCGCGTCCGGATCGCCGGCGGCGGCATCCACCAACTGGCTTTGAACCAGGAAGGCGGCGGATTTCAAACTGATCCCCATAACGACTTGCCCCTCTGTGTGTGCGTGTCGAGAGGAGGATTGCGCCCCGGATCACCAACAAATGGTTAACGCCGCGGTGACCAGTTTTGAGATCGCTTTTTTTCTTCAGGCGGCGGGCAGCACCGGCAGATTGTCGATCAGCCGGGTGCGGCCGATCTTCGCCGCGGCGAGCAATCGCGCAGGCCGGTCGAGCGCTGCCACCTGCGCAAGCGTCTCCGCATCGCGAAGCTCGACATAGTCGACCGGATCGAAGCCGGCCTTGCCAAGCTTCTCCCGCGCCGAGGCAAGCGCGGCCTCGATGTCGCCGCCGCTCTGGATGATGTTGGCCGCCTCGCCCAGCGCGCGCGGAAGCGCGCGCGCCGACTTGCGTTCCTCATCGGTCAGGTAGGCGTTGCGCGAGGACAGGGCCAAGCCGTCCGCATCGCGCTGCGTGGGCACGCCCACGATCTCCAGGGCCAGGTCCACGTCGCGCACCATTCGCCGGATGACGGCGAGCTGCTGGAAATCCTTTTCGCCGAACAAGGCCAAATCGGGCTGCACCTGGTTGAACAGTTTCAGCACCACCGTCGCGACGCCGTCGAAATGTCCGGGCCGGGACCCGCCGTCCAGGCCTTCGCTCACCCCCGAGACGCTGACGTTGGTGGCGTGGCCTTTTGGATACATCGCCGCCGCATCGGGCGCCCAGAGCAAAGCGCAGCCCTCCTCCTCCAGCATCCGGATGTCGGAGGCCTCGCGGCGCGGGTATGTCGACAAATCCTCGTTCGCGCCGAACTGCTTCGGGTTGACGAAGATGGAGGCGACGACATGGCTCGCCCGCCGCCGCCCTTCGGCGACCAGCGCCATGTGGCCTGCATGAAGCGCGCCCATCGTCGGCACGAACGCGATGGTCCCGCCGTCCGCCTTCAACTCGGCGATGCGCGCGCGCAGCGTTTCAAGATCACGGACCGTTTGCACCGCCCGGCGCCCTCCATTATCAGCTTGGGTTCGAAGACCGGGCCCTTGCGGGGCGGACGGGGCAAGATCAAGGACGGACTTAGGCACATGGCTGGCGCTGCGCCGCATTTCATCGTCTTCGCCAACGAAAAGGGCGGCACCGGCAAATCCACCACGGCGGTGCACACCGCCGTTGCGCTTGCCGCGGGCGGGCGCAGGGTCGCGGCCCTCGATCTCGACACCCGCCAGCGCACGCTGGGCCGTTACCTGGACAACCGCGCCGAAACCGTGAAGCGCACCGGCGTCGCCCTCCCCCAGCCGCGCCACGAGACGTTCAATCCGGACAAGCACGAGCTCGACGCGGTAATCGAGGATCTCGCGCAGGACGTGGACGTGGTGGTGATCGACACGCCAGGCCGCGACGACACCTATGCCCGTCAGGCGATGCTGCGCGCCGACACGCTGGTGACGCCGATCAACGACAGCTTCGTCGATCTCGACCTGATCGGCCAGGTCGACGCCGAAACCTACCGGGTCCGCCGCCCGTCTTTCTACGCCGAGCTGGTCTGGAACAGCCGCACCCAGCGCGCCAAGACCCACGGCGCAAGCGTCGACTGGGTCGTGCTCAGAAACCGCATGCAGCATATCGAGGCGCGCAACATGCGCCGCGTCGGCGAGGCGCTGAACGAGCTCAGCCGGCGCGTCGGCTTCCGAGTCATCCCCGGCCTTGGCGAGCGGGTCATCTACCGCGAACTCTTCCCCAAGGGCCTCACCCTGCTCGACCTTGCCCAGCTCGGCGAGGTCAACATCGCCCACATTGCCGCCCGGCAGGAGCTGCGCGAGATGATCGCCGGCTTCGGCCTTCCCGAGCCCGGCCAGCCGGCGCAGCCCCGCGCCGCCGCCGCGGGCTGAGCGGCGAAGCGACGGTGCCGGCCTTTCTTTTCATCGCGGCCGCGGGCGGCCTGCTCTGGGCCTGGGCGACCGGGCGCTTGAAGCATCTGACCTACGAAGACGGCGTCGCGGCCGTGCTGTTCCTGCTCGGCCTCAGGCTGCTCTCGAAGCAGCAGATCATCCCCGGCGCGGTGCTGATGGCCGGCGCCCTCCTTTGGGCGGCCCACCGCCGCGCCTCCTTGAGCAAGCCCAGGCCGATGCCGGTGGAGGATGCCCGCCGCCTGCTCGGCGTCGATGAGGCCGCAAGCCTTCACGAAATCCGCGCCGCCCACCGCCGGCTGATCGCGCGGGTCCACCCCGACCTCGGCGGCTCGTCCGAGCTTGCCGAGCGGGTCAACGTCGCCCGCGACACCCTGGTCGCCGAAATGAACCGCCGGACGCCTCGCGCGTCTTAGCGCCACACCTTCTTCTTCCCCCTGTCTGGAGTTCCGAATGAGCCACCGTTTCCACCCCACCTCCCTGCGCGAATACGACATCCGGGGGATCTATGGGGAGACGCTGGCGGACGGGGACGGCTACGGCGTCGGCCGCACCTTCGGCACGCTGGTCCGCCGCGCGGGCGGGAGCCGCGTCGCCGTCGGCCGCGACGGACGGGTAAGCTCCCCAGCGCTGGAGGCGGAACTGCTGCGCGGCCTCAAGGATTCGGGCGTGGACGCGGTGCGGATCGGCATTGGCCCCACGCCGATGCTCTATTGGGCCGAGGCCGAGCTTGGCGTCGACGGCGGCATCCAGATCACCGGCAGCCACAATCCGGGAAATTACAACGGCTTCAAGATGGTCCTGAAGCACGCCGCCTTCTTCGGCGCCCAGATCCAGGAGCTCGGCCGCATGGCGCAGGCCGCCGACTGGGAGGAAGGCTCCGGCTCGGTCTCGGACGAAGACGTGATCGACCGCTACGTCGATCGCCTGGTTCAGGATTTCGACGGCGACGCCTACCGGATCGGCTGGGACGCCGGCAACGGCTCGGGCGGCGAAGTGGTCGAGCGCCTGATCAAGAAGCTGCCCGGCGAGCACTTCACGATCTTCACCGAGATCGATGGCAGCTTCCCCAACCACCATCCCGACCCCACCGTGGAAGCGAATCTCGAGGACCTCAAGCGCCTGGTGCGCGAGAAGAAGCTAGACTTCGGAGTCGCGTTCGACGGCGATGCCGACCGGATCGGCGCGATAGACGGCGAGGGCCGGGTGATCTGGGGCGACCAGCTCCTGGCCGTGCTTGCCGAGCCGGTGCTTCAGGACCTGCCCGGCTCCACCATCATCGCCGACGTCAAGGCCAGCCAGGCGCTGTACGACCGCATCGCCGAACTCGGCGGCAAGCCGCTGATGTGGAAAACCGGCCACAGCCTGATCAAGTCCAAGATGAAGGAAACCGGCGCGCCCTTGGCCGGCGAGATGAGCGGCCACATCTTCTTCGCCCACCAATATTACGGCTTCGACGACGGCATCTATTCCGCCGTCCGCCTGATCCGCGCCGTCACCCGCCTGGGCGGCTCGCTGACCGCCATCCGCTCCGCGATGCCGGAGATGATCAACACGCCCGAAATGCGCTTTCAGGTCGATGAAAGCCGCAAGTTCGCGGTGGTGGACGAAATCCTCGCCCGCCTCGCCGCCTCGGGCGCGCAGGTCGACAACACCGACGGCGCCCGAGTCAACACCGCCGACGGCTGGTGGCTGCTTCGCGCGTCCAACACCCAGGACGTCCTCGTCGCCCGCGCGGAGGCCAAGGACGAAGCGGGCCTCGAGCGCCTGATGGCCCAGATCGACGAACAACTCGCCGCCTCCGGCCTCGAGCGCGGCGATCAGGTCGCCCACTGATGCCCAAGCTCTACCCCGAGGCGCTGCTGTTCTGCATCCTGTGGGCGGCGCTCGCCATGTTCGGCTGGGTCCGCGTCGGCTGGCAGGCGGGCGCCGCCCTCACCCTCGGCCTGTTCGCCATCATCATGCCGGCCAGCGCGCTGACCCTCACCAAGACCGGCAACTTCAACCTGGAACGGGCCGTCCGCTGGGGCATTCTGGCGCTCGCGGCGCTGATCACGGTGTCGCTGTCGGACCTTAGCTAGCAGCGGCTATAATCGCTCCACTGCCACGCCCAAGCCTTCGCCAGCGTCCGCTTGCCTCTTGTCCAGTGTGCAGAGCGTTGCCCCCTGCGAGTGCGCTACGCCGAGGTGTAGCGCATCGGCCCCTCGAAGGCCGGGTGCACCCATCTGTGCGAGCCGAAGCGCTTCACGCATCTGGACCTCGCCGACTTCGAGGCGCCTGAAGGTCCTGCCGGTGGTTTCGACATATAACCGATCCGCCTCCCGCTTCGTGACTTCAGTGAGGGCGCCGGCGCGAACTTTAGCCGCCAACGCGGCAGCAACCTCGATATCAGCCCACGCGCTTGTGCAAAGCTGGTCCCTCGCGCGGCTAGCGAGCCACGCCTGCACCCGCGTAGTATGAACTTCGAGCGCCACCATGGGCACAAGGACTGACGCGTCCAGGTAAAGCATCAGTAGCGGGAGTCCCGCATCTCACGGAGAATATCGACCGCGCTGACGTCGCTCATCGTCTGGGATGCGGTGAACGCTCTCAGGGCTTCGATGTCGAGGGGCTTGCGCGGCTGCTCCAACGGGACGATCTTCGCCACGGGACGGCCACGACGCAAGATGGTGACCTCCTCGCCGGCCTCAGCACGATCGACAAGGTCGCTGAGCTTCGCTTTGGCATCTGACAAATTATAGTCCATGCCGGACCTCCTGACCAACTAGTTAGTCAGATATACACCCCTGCACGCACCACTTCAATCATCCTCATCCTCATAGCCGACCAGGTTGAGCTCCCGCGCCTTGATCTGGCGGGTCATGCACCAGTGTTTTAGCGCGTCCTCGCGGCCGTGGGTGATCCACACCTCGCGGGGTGCAAGCTCCTGGATGGTCGTCGTCAGCTCGTCCCAGTCGGCGTGGTCGGAGACGATCAGCGGCAGTTCGACATTGCGCTGCCGCGCCCGCTGGCGAACCCGCATCCATCCGGACGCCATTGCGGTGATCGGATCGGGCAGCCGCCGCGACCAGCGGTCGTTCAGCGCGCCGGGCGGCGCCACCACCACCTTGCCTTTCAGCTCCTCCTTCTTCGCCTCCGTCGCCGGCCGAAGCTCGCCGAGCGCGATGCCATGCTCCTTGTACAGGTCGCACAAGCGCTGCAGCGCGCCGTGGATGTAGATCGGCTCGTGATAGCCGCGGCCCCTGAGCTCCATCATCAGCCGCTGCGACTTGCCCAGCGCATAGGCCCCGATCAGGATGCAGCGCTCAGGGTTCTCCGACAGCCGAAGCAGCAGCCGGTCGATCTCCGCCGTCGTGTCCGGGTGCCGAAACACCGGCAGCCCGAACGTCGCCTCGGTAATGAAGATGTCGCACGGCACCGGCTCGAACGGCAGGCAGGTCGGGTCCGGGCGCCTTTTGTAATCGCCCGACACCACCACCCGCTCCCCGCCATATTCCAGCACGATCTGCGCGGATCCAAGCACATGCCCGGCCGGAACGAAGCTGACATCCACCTCGCCGATCCGCACCACCTCGCCGTACGCGACCGGGCAGGCGCCCTGCTGCTCGCCATAGCGGCAGTCCATGATTGCCAGCGTTCCCGGCGTCGCCCACACCTTTTCGTGGCCGCCGCGGGCGTGGTCGGCATGGCCGTGGGTCACCAGCGCCCGCGCCTTGGGCTGGCTCGGATCCACCCACGCATCGGCGGGCTTCACGTAAATGCCTTCGGGAAAAGGCTCAATCCAGGAACCGAGACGCGCCACGAGAGCTATATGGTGTGAAAGGCGGCCGTGCGAAAGCCCGGCGCCACGGATACAAAGGAGCGGATCATGGATCTGGGTGCTGGAAGCTGGGCGATCTTGAACATCGTCGGACCCTTGCTGATCGTCCTCGTGCTCGGCTGGGCGTTCCTCAAGAACAAGACGAACAAGGGCGGCATGGACCGCACGGAGGACGCCACCCGCCGCCTCTACGACGAGGAAGAAGCCCACCGCCACGACCACGACAAGACCGCCTGAGGCGGCCAAGGCTTGCGGCGCGGCGTCCGGCTGACCATTGCCCTGCGCGATGACCGGCGCTGAAGCCCCCCTCCCGGCCCCGCTCGCCGCCTGGTTCGAAGCCAAAGGCTGGCAACCGCGCCGCCACCAGCTCGAGATGCTTGCGGCGGCGCGCGCGGGGCGCAACGCGCTGCTCGTGGCGCCGACCGGGGCGGGCAAGACGCTGGCCGGGTTCCTGCCGACCCTCGCGGACCTGATCGAAGAAATAGGATCGGAAGAAATCCGCTCGTCTCGAGCGAAGTCGAGAGACCCTGGCACCGAGTCCCCAGAAGCGTCTCTCGACTTCGCTCGAGATGATCGGGGTGGGGAGGTGGCTCGAGACGAGCGGGGTGGGGAGTTCGCGGACCCGATCCAGCCCGAAGGGAGCAGGCCGCAAGAAACCCGTTCGTCTCGAGCGAAGTCGAGAGACGCTGGCACGGACTCCCCAGACACGTCTCTCGACTTCGCTCGAGATGAGCGGGGTGGGGAGGCGGGTCGAGACGAGCGAGGTGGGGAGTTCGCGGACCTGATCCAGCCGGAAGGGACCGAGCCGCAAGAAACCCGTTCGTCTCGAGCGAAGTCGAGAGACGTTGGCATGGACTCCCCAGACACGTCTCTCGACTTCGCTCGAGATGAGCGGGGTGGGGAGGCGGGTCGAGACGAGCCGGGTGGGGAGTTCGCGGAACTGATCCAGTCCGAAGGGAGCGAGCCGCAAGAAACCCGTTCGTCTCGAGCGAAGTCGAGAGACGCTGGCACGGACTCCCCAGACACGTCTCTCGACTTCGCTCGAGATGAGCGGGGGGGGGAGGTGGCTCAAGATGAGCGGGGTGGTGGTGGTGGTGGTGGTGGGCTTGCTCAAAACGTCCTCCACACCCTCTACGTCTCCCCCCTCAAAGCCCTCGCCGTAGACGTCCAGCGCAACCTGCTCACCCCGATTGCCGAGATGGACCTGCCCATCCGCGTCGAAACCCGCACCGGCGACACCCCGTCCGACCGCAAGGCGCGGCAGCGCGTACGCCCGCCCCACATCCTCCTCACCACCCCCGAAAGCCTCAGCCTCCTCCTCAGCCACGAAGACAGTGCGATCCTGTTCGCCAATCTAAAGGCGATCGTTATCGACGAGGTCCACGCCTTCGCCACCGGCAAGCGCGGCGACCTGCTCAGTCTGGCGCTCTCCCGCCTGCAGAAACTCGCGCCCGGCATGCGCCGCGTCGCCCTCTCCGCCACCGTCTCCGATCCCGAAGCCTATCAAGGCTGGCTCGCCCCCCACGCCGACATCGAAACTGTGGAAGTGGTGATCGGCGAGGCTGGCGCCGAAGCCGACATCTCCATCATGCTTCCCGAAGACGAGCGCATCCCCTGGTCCGGCCATTCCGGCCGCTGGGCGACCGAGAACGTCATGCGCGAGATCGAGAAGCACAAGACCACGCTGATCTTCTGCAACACCAGGAGCCTCGCCGAGCTGATCTTCCAGGACCTCTGGGCCGAGAACGAGAACCACCTCCCCATCGGCATCCACCACGGCTCGCTCTCCATCGAGGCGCGCCGCAAGGTCGAAAACGCAATGGCCGATGGACGCCTGCGCGCCCTGGTCTGCACCGCAAGCCTCGATCTCGGTGTCCACTGGGGCAATGTCGATC